>Ga0209254_10000424_pt1 | contig 33833 bp, 33 predicted proteins | sample FrelakmetDIP11DI_FD_187148 | JGI IMG/M metagenome (GOLD analysis project Ga0209254, IMG submission 187148) | Freshwater lake sediment microbial communities from the University of Notre Dame, USA, for methane emissions studies - DIP11 DI (SPAdes)... | ecosystem: Environmental > Aquatic >... | reverse complement strand
GAAGTTCATACGCGAGCAGGTGCTGCCGGTCCTGCGCACGACCGGGCCGAGTCTGTCGCCCTTCAACGCCTGGGTGCTGCTGAAGGGCCTCGAGACCCTTGGGCTGCGCCTGCGTGCCCAGAGTGCCGCCGCGCTGGAACTCGCGCGGTGGCTGACCGCGCAGCCGCAGGTCGCGCGGGTGCACTACCCCGGCCTGCCGTCGCATCGCCAGGCGGAACTCTGCGCGCGGCAGCAGGCAAGTGGCGGCGCCGTCGTGGCGTTCGAACTTCACGGTGACACGCCGGCGGCGGCGCGAGCCCGCGCCTGGGCCACGATCGATCGGGTCCGGCTGATGTCGATCACGGCCAATCTCGGCGACACGCGTACGACGATCACCCACCCGGCGAGCACGACGCACGGACGCATCAGCCCCGAGGCGCGCGAACGCGCCGGCATCCGCGAAGGCCTGATCCGCATCGCCGTCGGCCTCGAGTCGGTCCGCGATATCCAGGGCGACCTGGCCCAGGCACTGGCGGCCTGATCCGCGCGTTAGTGCGTTCGGATGATCCGTCGGCGCTGAAACGCCGGCGCTAAGACGTAAGGCGGATCGAAAGTCCATTCCCACTCAATGACAATTCGCGCACGGCGACGCGCGCCGGTGCGTCGCGTTCGTTCGCCTTACCTGCGAGCAAAGAGCGGATCGGGAATGAGTCGGAAGCTTCGGATCTTGAGGGAACTTGCGCTGGTCCTGCCTCTTGCCTTGGCGGGATCAATCGCATCGGCGCAGACGACGGGCGATTCGAATGCGGGTCAGCAACTGTTCATGACAACGCTTTCGCCGCAGTGCTCGGGCTGTCACTCGACGACCAACGCCTCTGCCGCGAACTCGCTAACGACGATTCGCAACAACATCACGAATCGAGCTACAGCAGCGGGTGCGGCGGGCACGTTGAGCTTTGCCAAGGCCCTCGAAGCCCTGGATCGTGCGCTGACCGGAACGTCGCTTGGCGGCGCGGTCACCGGCATGAATGGCTTCTACACGCTTACATCTACGCAGCGCGGCGACCTGGCTGCCTACATCGCTGGACTGGGTGGTCTGGCGCCGATTCTCAGCTACTCGCCCAATCCGAGTGGTGCAGTTTTTAATGGCACGGCCGTCGGAGCTTCTTCCACCGCGACGGTGACCCTTCGCAACACTGGCACTGCGCCACTGACGTTTGCCACCAACAACGCCATCACGATCGCCACGGGCGACGATAGTGCTGACTTCAGCATCGCTTCCACGACCTGCGCGCCGGGAAGCTCCCTTGCACCCAATGGCAGTTGCACGATCACCGCCAGGTTCGCACCGAGTGCGGGCGATCGTTTGCAGCGTTCGGCGTCCATCGGAGTTGAAACAACGAGCAGTCGGTCGCTGGTGCCGATGCTTGGAAACGTTGCCGTGCCGGCAGCGGCGACTCCACCAACCGGTTCTGCCAACGCGCCGTCATCCGGTGGCGGTGGGAGCTTCCATTGGGTTGCGCTCCTGCTGCTCGCAGGACTCGTACCAGTACGCCATGCCAAAGGGAGCTGACATGCGGCAGGCTATGAAGGCAGCGACGTTTGGCCTGGCTCTTGGGTGGGTACTGCTCGCCGTGCATGCAGACAGCTACGCCCAGGCCACGCGCGGCCGCGACCTCTGGTGGAACGCTGCCGCGGTCAAGGCCCGTCCGAGCCTGCCAGCCTGCGCGTCGTGCCACACCGATCCGGCGACGGGACTGCCGCTCAAGATCGGCCGCACGTCCGCCAATATCCAGAACGCCATCGACGCCAACCTCGGCGGTATGAGAGACATTTTCGGCTCGGGAGGCAATGCCATCCTGAACGGAACCGACCTCAACGACCTGCAGCTCTACCTTGCCGCCGTGGGCAGTACGCCGGCGGCACGCGCGAAGATCAGTTCCCAGGCACTGGGGTTCCCGAGCACGGCAGTCGGCGTTGACAGCGCTCCGTTGACGGTCACCGTCTCGCACGACGTCGGCAGCGCAGCCACGTTCACGCTGGCCGCGGCCAATGCACTGACGATCACCGGTGCCAATGCTGCCGACTTCCGGATCTCGGGCGGCACCTGCGCCAATGGCCTGGCCGTTCCCGCGACAGCGTCGAGCTGCACGATCCAGGTCATCTTCAAGCCGACAGCGGTGGGCAGTGCGCGGGCGGCCACGCTGAACATTGCGTTCGCCGAAACGCATGTGCCGGCAATCGCGATGCCCCTGGTCGGCGCCGCCGTGGCCTCGCCGGTGCCGACGATCTCGCTGACGCGAACGTCGGTGGTGTTCCCGAACACGCTGGTCAATGCCACCAGCGCGGCTGAGACGATCACGCTGACCAACGCCGGCACGCTGGCGCTCGACATCACCTCGATTACAACTTCTGGCGCCAACGCGACGGAATTCACGCGCGGCGGAACCTGCCCGAATGCCGGCTCGGTGGCCCCGGCGGCCAGTTGCACGATCACCTATACGTTCACGCCCGGAGATCTCGGCGCGCGCGTAGGCTCGCTCGTGATCGCCTCCAATAACGCCACGGGTACTGTGACGGTCCCGCTGAGCGGCAACGGAGCGGGCAACACGCCGGTGTTCTTCTCGACACCGGCCTCGCTGACGTTCACGGCAGCGACCGGCACGACCAGCGCGGCGCAGAACGTCACCGTGCGCAACGATGCCGGCGGCACACTGACCGTCATGAGCGTGGCGGCCACGGGCCCGTATTCCGCGACGGCCAACAACTGCGCGGCGCTGTCGATCAATCAGACCTGCACGATCGCGGTCACGTTCACGCCGACGGCGCTGGGCGCGGGCAACGGAACGCTGACGATCAACCACAACGCCGGAGCTGCGGGAACGGTGGCGCTCAACGGCACGGGTGTGGCCGCGATACCGCTGGTGGCGGCATCGACCGCGAGCTACACGTTCCAGAACCTCGTCCTGGTGAACCAGGTGTCGCAGACCGTACAGCGCATCCGCTTCACCAACAACGGGCCGGGTCCGGCCGTCCTCACCTCGGCAACCTCGGGCGCCGAGTTCCCGCTCAGCACAACGGGCATCACAACGCCCTGTACCGCGAATCGAACGATCGCCCAGGGAACGTTCTGCGAAGTGGATGTGCGCTTCCAGCCTTCGGCAGCGGGAGCGCGCACGGGCACGCTCTCGTTCGTCAGCAATGGCAGCCCGAACACGCTGTCGGTTGCGCTGGCGGGCACGGGATCGGGCACGGCAGCACCGATCCTGCGCTACACGACAGGGGGAGCAGCGATGGTCGGGCCGGTCTTCCCGGTCACCATAGCGGGTGAGACGGCGCAGGCGATCCGCGTCACGCTGACCAATACGGGGACCACGGCCATGACCTTCCCGGCGAACAACGTCGCGGCTGTCGCGACCGGATTCAACCCCGGCGACTTCAAGGTGGCGACCACGACCTGCGCCGCGAGTGCGCCGCTGCAACCCAACACCGGCAACTGTGCCGTCGATGTGACGTTCGCACCGGTCGCGGCGGGCGCGAATACGCGCAGCGCGATCCTGACGATCGCTCACGCGGGCGGCAGCGAGCAGATCCCGCTCTACGGCGTGGTGGAAGGTGCAACGGGTGCGGCAGCGCCGCCGCCGCCCCCCAGTTCGGCGAGCCCGGCTCCCTCAACTCCCGCAACGCCGGCACCCACCACGTCGACTGCGGCCAGCGGAGACGGTGGCGGCGGAAGCCTCGGATGGGCCTGGGCGGTCCTGCTGCTGTCGGCGGCCGCGGTGCGTCCGAGAGGGCTTGCGAAGCGGAGAAGAGCGCCGTCGCGCAGCCCCTTTTCAGGTCAGAACTTAAGCCTACGTATCGCCAAGCTCTCATGAAATCGAAATCGACCGCTGTTACAGGAAAGCTCCCCATGGTGCGCACACTGCTCGGACTAACGATTGGACTTGTGGCCACTTCGGCCTTGGCGCAGAACGCCGTTGTGGGCAAGCAGCTCTACTTCAATACGAACGGCTCGCCACTGAGCTGCGGCGCCGGAACCTGCCATGGCCCGGATCCGACGATGAACGTCAAGAACATCCGCAAGGGAATCACTTCTGCGGCGATCCTGAACGCCATCGCCAACACGCAGGATATGAAGTTCCTGGCGAATGCACCCTTCACCGTGTCGGCGCAGCAGGCGGCCGACATCGCAGCGTTCATCATCAATCCCGCGGCAGGCAATGGTGCTCCTGCCATCGGTCTGTCCGGCACGTCGCTGGCGTTCGGGTCGACGCAGATTGCTGCGACCAATTCGACTCCGATGCCGGCGACCATCACGCTGACCAACAGCGGTACCGCGCCACTGACGATCACCGGAATTGCCAAGGCCGGAACGAACGCTGCCGAGTTCACTGCAACCGGGACCTGCGTTGGAGCCTCGGTCTCCGTGGCGGCGGGAGGTACCTGCACGATCGGCGCAACGTTCACGCCGGCCGCTGCTGGCAACCGGACGGCAACATTCACACTGCAGTCGAATGCAGCCACGAATCCGAGCATCACGCTGACTGGCACGGCCGCGGCTGCTGCGACGCCCGGTATCTCGCGCAGCGTGACCTCGATCACGTTCAATACGCAGACGGTGGGGATGACGAGTGCCGCGCGCTCCGTGACGATCACCAACACCAGCACGGTGGTCGTATCGATCAGTGCGGCAGCGGCGACGCCGACCCCCGAGTTCGCCGCCACCGGCAATTGCGTCGGCAACCTCGCTGCTGGCGCCAGCTGCACGATGAATGTCACGTTCACACCGTCGGCCGCCGGTAGCCGTACGGGCAATCTGACCTTCACCTCGAATGCGCCGGGCTCGCCGCACGTTGTCACGCTCGCGGGTCCCGGAACGACGACCCCGACCGGCGCTGCGACGCTCGATACGACGGCTCTCAGCTTCCCCTCGACCGGCACGGGCGCCGCGGCGACCCCGCTCAAGTCGACCTTGACGAACACCGGCAATGCCCCCCTGACGATCTTCGCCGTGGCGATCGGTGGCACCAACGCGCAGGACTTCAAGCTCGGCGCCGGCACGACCTGCGCGGCAGGAACCCTGGCGGTCGATGCGACCTGCCAGGTCGAGGCGGAGTTCAAGCCGCAATCCGACGGCAGCAAGACCGCGGACATGGTCGTTGCGCACAGTGCAGGAACATCGCGAATCGCCGTGGGCGGAATGGCCATGGCCGCCACGACGTCGACTGGCACGCCAACGGCCCCGGCGGCCAGTCCGCCGGCACCGACATCGTCGGCCCTGTCGCCTTCGAATGTGGGCGGTGGCGGAACGACCACGTGGTATGCGGTCCTCGCACTGCTGCCGCTGCTGGTCGTCCGTCGACGCTTGTCGGCTGTGATCCGCTAGAGGCCTTCTTCGGTCCTGGCAAACGGCGCCTTCGGGCGCCGTTTTCATTTGGGCTACTTTCCGGGTGCCCTGAAGCCAATGGTTGACCGCATCAGTCGGGATTAGTACAATTCCCGACGAAATTAATCGGGAATCTTTGCATGGGCGTCGGGTCAGACCTGACGTCTCCCCTTCTGGAAGGCTAACGATGAGACTGACGACCAAAGGCCGCTTCGCCGTCACGGCCATGATCGATCTCGCGCTGCGCGAGCACAACGGCCCGGTCACGCTGGCGGGGATCAGCCAGCGGCAGAAGATTTCTCTTTCATACCTCGAGCAGCTGTTTGGCAAGCTGCGTCGCCACGAGCTGGTCGAAAGCACGCGCGGACCGGGCGGCGGCTACACGCTGGGCCGCGTTGCCAAGGACATCACGGTCGCCGACATCATTTTCGCGGTCGACGAGCCGCTCGACGCGACCCAGTGCGGCGGCAAGGAGAACTGCCTCGACGACCAGCGTTGCATGACCCACGACCTGTGGGCGAATCTGAACGCGAAAATGGTCGAGTATCTGGACTCCGTCAGCCTGGCTGATCTGGTGGAGCAGCAGAAGCTGCGCGCGGACAAGCCGGCAATGCCGTCCGTGTTGCACGATAATCGTCCTCGACCGCGCGCCGAGACCGACGCCAAGAACGAGACCGCGCTCACGTAACCAGGCAGGCACGATGCAGCTTCCGATCTACCTCGACTATTCCGCGACGACGCCGGTCGACCCGCGTGTCGTCGATGCCATGATCCCGTGGCTTCGTGACCACTTCGGCAACCCCGCATCGCGCAGCCACGCGTTTGGCTGGGAAGCAGAGAAGGCGGTCGAGCAGGCCCGGGCAAATGTGGCGGCACTCGTCAACTGCGACCCGCGCGAACTGGTCTGGACATCCGGCGCGACCGAGTCGATCAATCTGGCCGTGAAGGGCGCCGCTCATTTCTACAAGGACAAGGGCAGGCACCTCGTCACCGTCAAGACGGAACACAAGGCGACGCTCGACACGATGCGTGAACTGGAGCGCGAAGGCTTCGAGGTCACGTACCTCGACGTGCTGCCCAACGGGCTGCTCGATCCTGCGCAGTTCGAAGCGGCGCTCCGCCCCGACACGGCGCTGGTTTCGGTGATGTACGTGAACAACGAGATCGGCGTCATCCAGGACATCCCGGCGATCGGGGAACTGTGCCGCTCGCGCGGCATCATCTTCCACGTCGATGCGGCGCAGGCGACCGGCAAGGTCCAGATCGATCTGGTGCAGTTGAAGGTCGACCTGATGTCTTTCTCGGCGCACAAGACCTACGGCCCGAAGGGCGTTGGCGCGCTCTTCGTCCGCCGCAAGCCGCGCGTGCGGCTCGAAGCGCAGATGCACGGCGGCGGCCACGAGCGTGGGCTGCGGTCCGGCACGCTGCCGACGCACCAGATTGTCGGCATGGGCGAGGCCTTCCGCATCGCGCGCGAGGAAATGGCCACCGAGAACGAGCGCATCCGCATGCTGCGCGACCGGCTATGGGCGGGCCTCTCGCGGATGGAACAGGTGTTCCTCAATGGCGACTGGGAACATCGCGTGCCGCACAACCTCAACGTGAGCTTCAACTTCGTCGAGGGCGAGAGCCTGATCATGGCGATCAAGGACGTGGCGGTGTCCTCGGGGTCCGCCTGCACGTCGGCGAGCCTCGAACCCTCTTACGTGCTGCGTGCCCTGGGCCGCAGCGATGAACTGGCCCACAGCTCGATCCGCTTCACCGTCGGCCGCTTCACGACCGAAGAAGAGATCGACTACACGGTCAACCTGCTCACCCGGCAGGTGGCACGGCTGCGGGAGATGTCGCCCCTGTGGGAAATGTACAAGGACGGCGTCGACCTCAGCACGGTGCAGTGGGCGGCGCATTAATGAAGGCGCACGAAAGTACAAACCTACTCTCGTGCGAGTGAATTGCAAAAATTCACTGGCGGAGCCAGATGAATTTTTGAGGACAACGGCAGGGAAACGACATGGCATATAGCAGCAAGGTCATTGATCACTACGAGAACCCGCGCAACGTCGGCTCGTTCGACAAGGGCGACGGCAGCGTGGGCACCGGCATGGTGGGCGCCCCGGCGTGCGGCGACGTGATGAAACTGCAGATCAAGGTCAACGAGCAGGGCATCATCGAGGACGCCCGCTTCAAGACCTACGGCTGTGGCTCGGCGATTGCGTCGTCGTCGCTGGTGACCGAGTGGGTCAAGGGCAAGACACTTGACCAGGCCGCGACGATCCGCAACACGCAGATCGCCGAGGAACTCGCGCTGCCGCCGGTGAAGATCCACTGTTCGATCCTGGCCGAGGATGCGATCAAGGCCGCGATCGACGACTATCGCAAGAAGCACGGCGCCGCCGAGGCGCCGGCGGAACAGAAGGCGGCCTGACGCGATTCAGGGAGAGAGGCAATGGCAGTCACGATCACGGAACGTGCGGCGCAACACGTCACAAACTATCTCGAGAAGCGGGGCAAGGGTGTCGGGCTGCGGCTCGGAGTGCGCACGACCGGCTGCTCAGGCATGGCCTACAAGCTCGAGTATGCCGACGCGGTGCAGCCCGGGGACCAGTCGTTCGAATGTCACGGCGTGAAGATCCTGGTCGACCCGAAGAGCCTGGCCTACATCGACGGCACTGAACTGGATTTCGTGCGCGAGGGCCTGAACGAAGGGTTTCGCTTCAACAATCCGAACGAGAAGAACCGCTGCGGCTGCGGCGAGTCTTTCAACATCTAGTCGAGGCCACCGGGCCCTTGGCGTGCCCGGCCGGCCATCCTTCCGATGTCTCACCCCGATCACTTCGCGTTGTTCGCAATGCCGGCGCGCTTCGCGCTGGACGAGGCGGAACTCGAGCGCGCACACAAGGACGTGCAGTCCAAGGTGCATCCGGACCGCTTTGCGTCCGGCAGCGCGGCCGAGCGGCGGGTCGCGATGCAATGGGCGGCACGTGCCAACGAGGCCTATCGCACGCTAAAGTCGCCGCTGTCGAGGGCAGCCTTTCTCTGTGAGCGCGCCGGGGTGCCGATCGACGCCAACCACAATACGTCGATGCCGGTGGAATTCCTGGCGCAGCAGATGGAGTGGCGCGAAGCACTGGATGAAGCGCGGGCGGACGGCGATGCGGCGCGCTTCTCGGCACTCACCGGGGAAATCGACGAGGTGCATGGACGGCTGATCGCGGAACTTGCATCGGCGCTTGACGTGCGGGGCGACTACGCGGGTGCGGCCGGCCTCGTGCGGCGGCTGATGTTCGTCGACAAGTTCCGTGACGAGCTGCGTTCGGCGGTCGAGGCGCAGGCTGCGCCGAAAGCGTCCGCATAATGGCCTTGCTGCAGATCGCCGAGCCGGGGGAGTCGGCGGCTCCGCACCAGCACCGGCTTGCGGTCGGGATCGACCTCGGCACTACGAACTCGCTGGTCGCCACGGTCCGCAACAGCATCCCGGTCGTCATCGACGATGCCGAGGGCCGCTCGCTGCTGCCTTCGATCGTCCGCTACCGGGCGGACGGCACGGCCGACGTCGGCTACAGCGCACAGAAGCAGCAGTCGCTCGATCCACGCAACACGATCGTGTCGGTCAAGCGCTTCATGGGGCGCGCGCGCGCGGATGTCCAGCATGTCGAAAGCATGCCCTACGACTTCGTCGATCGGGGCGACGCTGCGCCCGGAATGCTGCAGCTTCGAACCGCGGCAGGCGTGAAGAGCCCGGTCGAGGTTTCGGCGGAGATCCTGAAGGTCCTGCGCGAGCGCGCCGAACAGTATCTCGGCGGCGACCTCGTCGGCGCGGTCATCACGGTCCCGGCCTACTTCGACGATGCGCAGCGGCAGGCGACGAAGGACGCGGCGCGGCTTGCCGGACTCAACGTGCTGCGCCTGCTGAACGAGCCGACGGCGGCCGCTGTCGCCTACGGACTCGACCACGCGGCCGAGGGCACGTACGCGGTGTACGACCTCGGCGGAGGAACGTTCGACATCTCGATACTCAAGCTCGCCAAGGGCGTGTTCGAGGTGCTCGCGACTGGCGGCGACTCGGCGCTCGGGGGCGATGACTTCGACCACCGGCTCTTCTGCTGGATCATCGAACAGGCGAAGCTGCTGCCATTGTCGGCTCACGACTCCCGCACGCTGATGGTCAAGGCGCGCGAGGTGAAGGAGCGGCTGTCGGTGGAAACCGAAGTCCGTGCGAATGCGCTGCTGTCCACCGGCGAGGTCGTCGATGTACCGGCCGACAGCCAGGCATTCGCACGCATGACGCAGCCGCTGATCGACAAGACGCTGGCAGCGTGTCGCAAGGCACTGCAGGACGCCGGGCTCAAGACGACGGACATCGACGGAGTGGTCATGGTCGGCGGCGCGACCCGGATGCCGCATGTGCGCAAGGCCGTCGGCGCCTTTTTCGGCCAGACGCCGCTGACAAACATCGACCCGGACAAGGTCGTGGCGCTCGGGGCGGCCATGCAGGCGAACCTGCTCGCCGGGAATCATGCCGCGGGTGACGACTGGCTGCTGCTCGACGTGATCCCGCTGTCGCTCGGGCTCGAGACGATGGGCGGACTGGTCGAGAAGATCATTCCGCGCAACGCGACGATTCCGGTGGCCCGGGCCCAGGAGTTCACGACGTTCCGCGACGGCCAGACGGCGATGGCGATCCACGTCGTGCAGGGCGAGCGCGAACTCGTCAGCGACTGCCGGTCGCTCGCGCGCTTCGAGCTGCGCGGCATTCCGCCGATGGTGGCCGGCGCCGCCCGCATCCGCGTCACGTTCACGGTCGATGCCGACGGTCTGCTGTCCGTGGCGGCGCGCGAGATGGGCAGCGGTGTCGAGGCGGCGATCACCGTGAAGCCGTCGTACGGCCTGTCGGACGATGAAGTGGCAAAGATGCTGCAGGACTCATTCGGCACGGCCGATGACGACATGCGCGCGCGCGCGCTGCGCGAGCAGCAGGTGGAGGCGCAGCGGCTCATCGAAGCCACGCAGGCGGCGCTTGCGAGCGACGGCGACCTGCTGACGACCGACGAGCGCGACGCGATCGAACGCCTGCTGGCCGATGTCTCGCGCAGTCTTGCAACGAACGAACTGGAGGCTGTTCGCCGGGCCACTGAGGCTCTGGTCGCCGGCACGGACGACTTCGCGGCGAGCCGCATGGACCGCTCGATCCGGGCCGCGCTCGCCGGGCGCTCCGTCGCTGAGCTCGCCAAGTAACCACGGTCGGTCGCGCCCATGCCCAAGATCACCGTGCTCCCCCATGAGGAACTGTGCCCGAACGGCAAGGAGTTCGACGTCGCGCCCGGAGTGTCCTTGACGGATGCACTGCTCGACCACGGCGTCGACATCGAGCACGCCTGCGGCAAGGTGGCCGCCTGCACGACCTGCCACTGCATCGTGCGCAAAGGCTTCGAGTCGCTGCCTCCGGCCGAAGACAAGGAGGAGGACCTGCTCGATCGCGCGTGGGGCCTGACGCCTGTGTCTCGCCTGTCGTGTCAGGCCATCGTGCAGAACACGGATCTGACGGTCGAGATTCCCAAGTACAGCATCAATTACGCCAAGGAACTCCACTAGCTGCTGTCTCGTGCGCACGTACGCCGGGGCAGGAACGAGGCCGACATGAAGTGGACCGAGACTCTCGAAATAGCCATCGCGCTCGCCGAGGCGCATCCTGACGTCGATCCGCGCACGATCCGCTTTACCGACCTGCATCGGTGGGTGTGCGAACTGCCCGGTTTCTCGGACGACCCGGCGCGTTCCGGCGAGAAGATCCTGGAAGCCATTCAAATGGCATGGATGGACGAGGTCGCGTGACTGATTCGCGCACGGCGCGACTGCTGGCGGCGATTCCAGTACTAGCTGTCGCCGACATCGCGGCGGGCGTCGCTTTCTATCAACGCATAGGCTTTGCGGTCCAGTTTCAGACCAGCGACTATGCCGCCTTGTCACGCGACGACGTGCACCTGCATCTGTGGCGGTGCAGTGACCGGAACGTGGCAGACAACACAGCCTGCCGCATGAGGGTCGCCGGCATCGATACGCTCTATGCCGAGTGCGAAGCGGCCGGTGCCGTGCATCCGAACGGCGGGCTGCGGCGGACGGACCGTGGCACCCGGGAGTTCACGGTGCTGGATCCGCAGGGTGGCGCCATTACCTTCGTTGAGTCAGTGAACTAGGGCCGGCCAGGGCCCGGCGCTTGCTCGCGCCAGGCGTCAACAGGCCCTAGAACTTCTCGGCGCGAAACACGCCGACGTCGTTGGTAAAGAGCGTCACGGCATAGTGCGGTGCATACGCTTCGAGCACATGGTTTGCCAGTCTTTCGGCCACGGCGGAGTCGACGATGACTTTCATCTCGATCGAGCGGTCTGCTTCCCACTGGGCTTCACGCTCGCCGCGTTCGCCGCCGCCGCGCACCTCAGTGATCGTGTAGCCATGCGCACCAAACTGCCGCGCATCGCGGATCAGGGGTTTCTCGAGTGCGGCTTCCGCAATGATGACGAGAAGCTTCTTGGCATGCGTCTGCATCTTCAGGACCTATGTCGGAATCGCCACTGCGGGTGACGCTCAGCTCCCCAGCCAGCGCGCGTACTGCAGGTAAAGCGGGATGCCGAACGTGATATTGAACGGGAAGGTCACGCCCAGCACGACGCCGATCGAGAGCGCGGGACTGGCCTCGGGCACGGCGATCCGCATCGCCGTGGGTGCGGCGATATAGGACGCGCTCGCCGCCAGCGTCGCCATCAACGCGGTGCCGCCAAGCGAAAGGCCCGTCAAATGCCCGACGATCGCGCCGAGTAGACCCAGCACCAGCGGCGCGCCGAGTCCAAAGGCGACGAGGAATGCGCCCGCGCGGCGGATGTCACCCAGTCGGGCGCCGACGACCAGTCCCATTTCGAGCAGGAAGAGTGCGAGCACGCCCTTGAACAGGCCGAAGAACAGCGGTTCGATCGGTGACAGTGCCTGCGGACCAGCGACCGCGCCGATGACCAGGCCGCCGAGCAGCAGCAGCACGCTCTTGCCGAACAGCACCTCATGCACCAGGGGGCCCCAGCGCAGCGGTGAGCGCGGCCCGCTCGCGGGGCGTCCCAGCACGCGTGCGAGCACGATACCGACGACGATGCCAGGCGCCTCCATCAGGGCGACCAGCAACGGCATATGGGGCTCGCTGGCGATGCCGCGCTGCGCGAGCAGGCTCACGGCGACGGCAAAGGTGACGACGGAAACCGAGCCATAGTGAGCGGCGATCGATGCCGCATCGACAACGGCAAGCCGGCCCAGGCCGCGCAATACGGGGTAGAGCAGCAGCGGAATGGTGGCACCCAGAAAGATCGCCGCGATCGCGGGCGGCAGCACGCTCGCGATCGGTTGCTTTGCCAGTTCGACCCCACCTTTCAGTCCAATGGCGAGCAGCAGGAAGATCGAGAGCGTCTCGTACAACGCTTCCGGCAGCCGCAGATCACTCTTGGCAAGCCGTGCGACGACGCCAAGCACGAAGAACAGGACAACGGCGTCGGTCATTCGAAGAGTCCAGCCGGTGTGGCATAGGCGCCGCGCCGCGTCAGACTTTCCAGCGTCGCGAGTGCCGCTTCGAGGGTAAATTCGTCGCCCTCGATCGCGGCAACGACGTCAGCGAGCGTCTGGTGGGCGATCACGGCGACTTCGCCGTCCTGGTTGGCACACGACGCATCGGGGCCGAGCGTGGCGTCGTAGACGTGGATGCGCTCGGACTGGTACCCCTCCGGGACGGGCCGGCGCACGTGAAACGAGCGACCGTGGTGGACTTCGATGCGATCGAGCTCGAGGCCGGCTTCTTCCCAGGCTTCGCGCTCGAGCGCCTGCTCCAGCGTCTCGCCGGCCGGCACCATGCCGCCCACGAGATTGTCCCAGCGGTCCGGATCGATCGGCTTGTGCGGCGCGCGCCGTGCGACCACCAGCGTGCCGTCGTCCGCGTAGGCATTCAGGTGCACGGCCTCGGTCGTGATACCGAGCGCCCGGCATGCCGCGCGCTCGATCGTCGCGAGAACCTCGGTCGAGGGCTGCGCACGTATCGCCAGCTGCTCGTCGCGCCAGCCACGGATGAGGCCGGCGTCGCGCAGTCGCAGTGCCGCTTCGAACAACAGCGCGCTCCGGGCCACCGAGTCGAGGCCATCGTCATTCAGTCGCAGAGTGCCGTTGACGTCGCTGAAGCCTGCGGCGTGCTGCGCGAGGAAGGCCGCAACATCGGGCTGTACCCAACCGGCCGTGTGCCCGGCGACGATGAAGGGACGCAGGCCCGCGGGACGCGCCGGCTGTGCGCGGGACTGCAGCCGCTCGGTGATCGACCACAGGCGCGCCGCGGAGGGCATCAGCTCTCCGGACGCATGTGCGGGAACAGGATCACGTCGCGAATGCTCGGTGCATTGGTCACCAGCATGATGAAGCGATCAACCCCGACGCCGCAGCCTGCCGCCGGCGGCATGCCGTATTCCAGCGCGCGTACGTAGTCGGCGTCGTAGTACATCGCCTCTTCGTCACCGGCCGCCTTCGCCTTCGCCTGCTCGTTGAAGCGCGCCGCCTGGTCTTCCGGATCGTTGAGTTCGGAGAATCCGTTGGCGAGTTCGCGTCCGGCGATGAACAGTTCGAAGCGTTCCGTGATCTCCGGGCGCGTGTCCGAAGCCCTGGCCAGCGGCGAGACCTCCACGGGGTAATCGACGATATAGGTCGGCTGGATCAGCTTCGACTCCGCGACTTCCTCGAAGAGCGCCAGTTGCAACGCCCCGAGACCTGCTTCTTCCGAATGCGTGCTCCCCCTTGTCCGCAGCTCGCGGTGCAGGGTGTCGCGGTCGGCCAGCTGGCTGTCGCTGTACTGCGGTGCATGCGCCCGGATGGCCTGCGCAGTGGTCATGCGCGCAAATGGCTGCGACAGATCGATCGTCTGCCCCTGGTACTGCAGGACGGCCGAGCCGGTGGCGGCGATGGCTGTGTGGCGCAGCAGGCGCTCGGTGAAGTCCATCAGCCACGTGTACTCCTGGTACGCGGCGTAGAACTCCATCATCGTGAATTCGGGGTTGTGGCGCGGGCTCACGCCTTCGTTGCGGAAGTTGCGGTTGATCTCGAACACCCGCTCGAAGCCGCCGACCACCAGCCGCTTCAGGTACAGCTCCGGCGCGATGCGCAGGAACATGTCGATGTCGAGCGCATTGTGGTGCGTGACGAAGGGCTTGGCCGCCGCGCCGCCGGGGATCACCTGCAGCATTGGCGTCTCGACTTCGAGGAAGTCTTCGGCCACCATGAACTCGCGCATCGCAGCGATCGCCTTGCTGCGGGTCAGGAACGCTGCCCGCGCCTCGTCGTTCATGATGAGGTCGACATAGCGCTGGCGGTAGCGCTGCTCGCGATCCTCCAGGCCGTGGAACTTGTCGGGCAGCGGCCGCAGCGCCTTGGCCATCAGCCTAAGCTCCCTGACGCGCACCGACAGCTCGCCTTTCTGCGTCTTGAAGACGGTGCCCCGCGCGGCAATCAGGTCGCCGATGTCCCAGCGCTTGAACTCCTCGAGTGCGGCCTCGCCGGCGTCGTCCTTCGCGATGAAGAACTGGATGCGGCCGCTGACGTCCTGCACCGTGGCGAACGCGACCTTGCCCATGACCCGTTTCAGCATCATGCGACCGGCGACCGCGACCTCCAGGCTGGTCTGTTCGAGCGCCTCGCGTTCCAGCGGGTTGTATTTCGCGTGCAGTTCGCCCGCGAGGTGCGTGCGACGAAAGTCGTTCGGGAATGCCGGCCCGCGCGCGCGCAGTTCGGCCAGCTTGGCGCGCCGCTCCGCGATGATCTGGTTCTCGTCGGCGGAGGGAGTGTTGGTTTCAGTCATGGTTCATGCGTCGCGTACATCGGCGACCGGTTGGGTTCCGAAGTCAGGCCGCGCAAGATAAGCCAGAACGCGCGCGGCGGCCGCCCCCGGCGTCGGCAACTGGCCGCTGGCCTTCAGCTGGATGAAGTTCGACTGCTCGGGGAAGCCCGTCGCGTCGGCGACGCGCAGCTCGCCCTGCATGTCTGTGTCGATGACGCCCGGCGCGAGCGACACGATGCGCGCCGGATGGGGCCGCAGCGCCTCGTCGAGGGCGACGACGCGCGAATAGTGGTCGAGCCCCGCTTTGGCGGCGCAGTAGCTGGCCCATCCGGCGATCGGGCGCCTGCCGGCGCCCGACGAAATGTTGAGCACGCGCTTGTCGATCGCCCAGTCGCGGGTCGCGCGCAGGAAGGCCGCCGTCAGCACGATCGGCGCCTCGAGGCCGACCCTAAGCACGGCGGCAAGCTGCTCGGCATCGCTGCGATCGATGGGACCCACCGGCCCGAGTAGCCCGGCGTTGTTGATCAGCGCAGCCGTGGCGAAGCCAGCGGTGGCGTGCTGGTGCAGCCAGGTCTCGAGCCGTGCGGCGGTACCGACATCGTGGCCGACGTCGATCGCCCATTGCTCGAGTGTCGCGCCGGACGCGTTGGACCTGGTCTGCAGCGCTGGCGAGGGGTGACGCGACAGCGTCAGCAGCAGGGTGCCCGGCGCCAGCAGTTGCTCGGCCATGGCGGCACCGAGTCCCCGCGAGGCGCCTGTCAGTATCACGAGCCGTTTTGTCGTCATGCTGGGACGGGAAGGTACCGGAGATCGGCCACGCCGTGGGCGGTGGTCCAGCCAGGGTAATCGTCGAGGATCAGGCCGAACATGCGCGTGTCGCGTACCTGTCCGTGATGATCGCGCTGCTCGGCCCGCAGCAGGCCTTCCTCGAGCATGCCGGCACGTCGCATGACGCCGGCGCTGGCGGCATTGGTGGCGTCGCACGCGCCCCAGATGCGGTTCACCTGCATCTGGTCGAAGGCGTATTGGATCTGCAGGCGCACGACGTCACTGGCAATGCCGGTGCCGCGTGCCGGCGGGACCAGGAAGTAGCCGATCTCGACCTTCGGAGTGTTCCAGTCCGGCACATGGAAGCCGGCGCCACCTAGGTAACGATGGCTTTCGGCGTCGAAGATCGCCATCGGCATCGAGCGCCGGAGCGTGAACTCGGCGTGCATGCGCCGTGCGTAGGACTCTGAATCCTCGACGCGCTGATGGCGCCGCGGCCACTCCATCCACTGCATCAGCTCCTCGCGGTGCGGAGCCAGCGCATCGAAGAGCGCCGCACCATCGCCAAAGCGGTACCGGCGTAGCACGATGCGGGCGCTCGTCACGCCCTCGGCGAGCGGCAGCAGCTCGGGTTGCGCAATGGCAGGACGAATCATCAGACTCCCTGCTTCAGGCTGGCTTCGATGAAGTCGTCGAGGTCACCGTCGAGCACGGCCTGCGTATTGCCGATCTCGACGTTGGTGCGCAGGTCCTTGATGCGCGACTGGTCGAGCACGTAGGAGCGGATCTGGTGGCCCCAGCCGATGTCGGTCTTGGCCTCCTCGAGCTTGTTCTGCTCCGCCATGCGCTTGCGCAGTTCGAGCTCATACAGGCGTGACTTCAGCATCGCCATGCACTCGGCGCGGTTGCGGTGCTGCGAGCGGTCGTTCTGGCTCTGCACGACAATCCCCGAGGGCGCGTGCGTGATGCGCACGGCCGATTCGGTCTTGTTGACGTGCTGGCCACCGGCACCGGAGGCGCGGTACACATCGATGCGCAGGTCCGCCGGGTTGATCTCGATGTCAACCGTCTCATCAACCTCGGGATAGACGAACACGCTGGCAAACGAGGTGTGACGCCGTGCATTGGAATCGAACGGCGACTTGCGTACCAGCCGGTGGATGCCGGTCTCGGTACGCAGCATGCCGTAGGCATAGTCGCCGCTCACCTTGATCGTCGCGCCCTTGATGCCGGCGACTTCGCCTTCAGACTCGTCGAGCAGCTCGGGCTTGAAGCCGCGCCGCTCGGCGTAGCGCAGGTACATGCGTTCGAGCATGCCGGCCCAGTCCTGCGCTTCGGTGCCGCCGGCGCCAGCCTGGATCTCGATGAAGCAGTTGTTGGGGTCGAGCGGATTGTTGAACATCCGCTGGAATTCAAGGTCGGCGACCTGCTTGGCAAGCCCCGCCACGTCCGTCTCGACCGACAGCAGCGTGGCGTCGTCGTTGTCCGCACGTGCCATCTCGAAGAGTTCCCCGGCGTCACGCAGGCCGTTGGTCAGCGCGTGCATCTTCTGCACAACGAGATCGAGCGTCTTTTTTTCCCGGCCGAGCTCCTGCGCGCGCTTGGGATCGTCCCAGACCTTGGGGTCTTCGAGGGACCGGTTGATTTCCTCGAGGCGGGTTTCCTTTACATCGACGTCAAAGATACCTCCGCAGCTCGGCCAGGCGTCCGCGCAGGTCCGCGACGGTACCTTCGATCTGGTTGAGGCGTTCGGCTTCCATGAAAGGTCTCGAGGTCGAAAGACCGCGATTATAGGAACATGGCTGACCGCGAGCGTCGGCGACGCGGCGCCACGTAAGATGCGCGCCAGTTCCGCTGAAGGCGTCCCTCCGATCCCGCTGGCTCCGATGATCGAGTCGACCGCAACCCCCGTCACCTACCTGTTCTCGGACATCGAGGGCAGCACCCGGCTCTGGGAGTCCGACCCGGCGCTGGCGGCGCGCACGCTGGCATGGCACGACGAGCTGTCGCGGACCGTGGTCGGTCGTCACCGCGGCACCGTGGTCAAGATGACCGGCGACGGCATGCACGCCGCCTTCGACGAGCCGGCCGACGCGATGGCCGCCGCAGTCGATCTGCAACTCGCACTCGCCGAAACGGCTGAGGGGAACGCGCGGCTCAGCGTGCGCTGTGGCCTGCACCTGGGCGCCGACCAGCGGCGTGACAACGATTTCTTCGGGCCCGCGGTCAACCGGGCGGCCCGCATCATGGGAGCCGCGCACGGTGGCCAGATCCTCGTCTCGCGCGCCGTGTCCGAGCGAGTCGCCGGACGGCTGCCGCCGGACGTTGCGCTGCGCGAGCTCGGCGCGGTGCGACTGCGCGACCTCGGTTCGGCCGAGACCCTGTGCCAGGTCGTGCATCCCCGCCTGCGCTCCGACTTTCCGCCGCTGCGCTCCATGGCCAGCACGCCGAACAACCTGACCGAGCAGCTCAATTCGTTCGTCGGGCGCGACCGTGAAATGGAGCAGGTGCGGCAACTGCTGGCCAACAGCCGGCTGCTGACGCTGCTCGGCATGGGCGGCCTCGGCAAGTCGCGGCTGTCGATGCAGGTGGCGGCGATCGTGCTCGATGACTATCCGGACGGCGTGTGGTTCGTCGAACTGGCGGCGCTCTCCGATCCGCAGCTCGTGCCGCAGGCCGCGGCGTCGGTGCTCGGGGTCCGGGAGGAACCGGGCACGCCGGTCGTGGAAGCGCTGGTCCGTTTTGTGCGCGACAAGAAGCTCTTGGTCGTGCTCGACAACTGCGAACACGTGGTACAGGCCTGTGCGGATCTGGCGAAGCGGCTGCTTCAGGTCGGACCGCAGGTGAGGGTGCTCGCGTCGAGCCGCGACGCACTGCGCATCGCCGGCGAGGCGGTATTCCAGGTCGCGCCGCTGGCAGCTCCGAGCCAGGGCGAGCAGACGGTCGAAGCACTGCTCGCCAACGACGCGGTGCGGCTGTTCGTCGATCGCGCTACCGCTGTCCAGCCCGCATTTCGCCTGACGGCGAAGGCGGCGGCGGCAGTCGCTGAAATCTGCCGGCGCCTCGACGGCATTCCTCTGGCGCTCGAACTCGCCGCGGCCCGCACGCGCGCGATTCCGATCGAGACCATCGCTGAACGACTGAACGAACGCTTCAAGCTGCTGACGACCCGCGATCGCACCGTGCTGCCGCGGCAGCAGACGCTGCGGGCGTTGATCGACTGGTCCTACGACCTGCTGCCGCCGGACGAACAGCGGCTGTTCCAGCGGCTGTCGGTGTTTGCCGGCGGCTGGACGCTGGAGGCGGCCGAGGCCGTCGTCGCCGGCGCGCCGATCGAGTCGGGCGAGGTGATGGACCTGCTCGCCAACCTGGTCGAGAAGTCGCTCGTGACGCTCGACGTGGACAGCGGTCGCTATCGGATGCTCGACACGGTCCGGCACTACGCGGCCGAACGACTGGCGCAGCGTGACGACGAGGCAACGACGCGGACGCGCCACCTGGGCTGGTGCCTGGCTCTTGCCGAGCGTGCCCGGGCCGGATTGGCCGGGCCGGAGCAGGGCCGCTGGATCGCTGAACTCGATCGCGAACGCGAAAACCTGCTGGGCGCGCACCGCTGGTGCGATCGTGCCGAGGGCGGTGTCGAAAAGGGCCTGCAGTTGGTCTTCCTGCTGAAACTCTACTGGTACCACCTGGGCCTGCTGACGCTGGGACACCGCGTCACGGCCGAGGCGCTGGCACGGACGCGTGCCGACGATCGCAGCCTTGCGCGCTGTCGCGGACTGGCCGACGTCGGCCAGTTCTGTACCTTCATGGGGCGCTACGCCGAAGCACGCGGCTACCTCGAGGACAGTCTCGCGCTGGCACGTGAGCTGGGCGACCAGAACCGCATCGCCGCCGCGCTGCAGACGCTCGGACGGGCGTGCCTCGGCGAAGGCGACATGGCGAACGCCAGCCGTCACTCGGCGGAGTCGATCACCGTGGCCCGCGCCGTCGGCAACCCACGCCAGCTCGCCTCGGCACTGAACAGCCACGCGCAGTTGCTCCGCCTGCAGGGGGATCTGCCCGGTGCCGAGTCGCTCTACACGGAAGTTGTGCAGATCCTCCAGGGGCTGGGCGATCACGAGAGTGTGGCCATCGGCCGGCTGAACCTTGCGATCGTGGCGATCGAGCGCAGGCAGACCCACACGGCCCATGCATTGCTCAGCCAGGCGATGCAGGTGGCTACCGAGCTGGGGTCACAGCAACTCGGTCAGTCTACGTTCGACGTACTCGCCGGAATGTGCGCGGCCGACGGCCGGCACGAGGAGGCGTTGCAGATGTTCGGGGCGGCCGAAGTGCAGGCGGAGCGCTCGGGCCTTAAGCGCGACAGTGCCGATAGCGCGTTCCTGTTGCCCTTGATCGAACAGTCACAGCGCGCGCTCGGTGCGGAGGCGGCGGGTGTCTTGGCCGCAGGAAAAGGACTGGACTACGCCAAAGCGGTGCAGCGCGCTGCCGAGCTGCTGAAGAGAAGCGCCGCCGCCTCCGGCCCGACGCAATAGTGTCTTGCCCTTTGGTCCGGCCTCGCGTGTCAGCAAGACCTGGCCCGACCAGGGTGAAACGCTCATCGCCGAGCGCTGACCCTACTGGGCCGTGAGCCAATTCGGCAATCCTCCCATCGGGGCTAGCCCCAAATGGCGGATCTGGCTAAGTACTGGCAATGTCCTCGTCCCCATTGCCTTTCGTCGCCTTCATGCGCTGGATTGCCCTGACCGTCGTAGTCATAGTCGCGTGCGTCGGCGCGCTCTTGCTGAGCCAGCAGAAGGTGCTGTGGCATGTGACGGAGCCTGGGATGACGCTTTCTGAAGTACGTGCCGTCCTGCCCAATGCCATGCCGCCGCCACAGCCGAAGTCTCTCGACAACGGCCTGTCACTTGGCCTCGTCGTTCCGAAAGTCGCGAATCTTGACCGGGCCTTCGATGCCGAACTTTACTTTGACGACGCCGGCCTGCAGCAGGTGCTGCTCCTGCCGACGCGCCTGCTCGTGACGTCGGCAGCGATGATGGAGTTCAACGAGCTGAGGCAGGCCGCGTCTCAACGCTACGGCCGGGAACTTCCTGCGACAGGGACGCCATCGGCGGACGTTCCGGCTGAGGCTCGTTGGCTGGCCGGCCCCGTGATGATCACGCTTCGTGTCGAGAAACGCGGCAACCATGCGGCGGTCATGATGTCGTACGCATCGGCCAGCGGGCGCTTCTAGCAGGCGCGAACCTCAATGGACTGGTGGCCGGAAAGCCCTCTTCTTGGTGGACGTTTCCAGGCCCTCGGTCAGGCGCAAGGCCGACACCGCGTGCCGCCAACAGCGGCCGAGACTCCGGTCTGCCCCAGAGCGCCAGTCGTCATCCTTGCGCCGAACGCTCACCGCCCGTCCGGTGCCAGACAGTCCGCAATCAACCGCAAGCAGCGGCTGCCGGGATGATTTGGTCAGCGCGAGGCAGCGAACGAGTCACGGTAACGAGCACAAAACGGGCACTTCGCGACTCCGCTGAACAATGCGCAGCTTCACTCAAGATTGACGATCTGCGGATCCTTCTCGACGAGCCGCCGGTTCGCGTCGAGCAGCCGCACCGTGTACTTGAAGGTGCCACGGCGGCTGTTGCTGTTGGTGCAGGTGACGTGCCTGGGGCCGCCGCCACAGCGGGCTATCTGGTCCTGCGGCCGCAACTGGCCCCCGATCAGTTCGCCGTCGATGACGATGCCCTGCGGGTCGAAGCTGTAGTTCGCGTTGGCGGGCAGTTCCCAGCGGATCACGACCGCGCCCTGCGCCCGGCGGACCTGGATCGGGTCAGGCTGGACGGCAATCGCTGCCCCCTCCATCGTCACTTGAGCGGTGACGGGCTGCGCGAGCGCATTCGATCCGATCAGCACGGCAGCGGCCGCCAGGGTCGCGACGAGACAGTGCATATTCATTGGATCTCCATCAGTGAAACCGCTACGACAACGATGCTTGCAGGCCGCGGGCTATTCCATGTTGACGATGTTGGGGTCCAGCGGCTTGATCTTCTCGTCCAGGACCCGCAGCGTGTACTTGTAGCTGGCCTTTGACCTGTACGGGAGCGTGCACACCAGCACTTTCCTGCGCGCGCCGCGGACCTCGCAAGGACGATCCAGCTTCGGCTCGAACGTGATCGCAACTCCCGGGTCTGGCCACTGCACGTCGGACTTCGCGTCCAGTGCCCACGCGATCTTCACGGTCTCCGTACGCTTGTCCTTATCCACCTCGTAGTCACGGCGCCACAGGCGGATCGGCTCCTGATCGACGACGAGGTAGCCATTCATCACGAACACGTTCGGCAGCGTCGGTCGCGGAGTGCGCACCGCGACCGGGTCGAAGCCCTGGTCGTCGGGCAATCGTCCTCCCGGGCCCGTGATCACGGCGCACCCGGAAACCGCCAGTGTCCCGGCCAGCAACCAGCCAGCAGTTCTCTTCATGATGATCTCCTCCGCTTCGCGCCGGTCAGTTGGCGCACTGCTCGATCGTCAACGCCAGTCTGCGCTGGCCCTGGTAGTCGTCGATCGTTGGCCGGAAGGCCAGTTGCGCTTCCCTCGGCAACGGTTCGACGCGGCCAAAGAATATGGCATTGAACCGGCGGCCGTCCAGTTCGAGCACGAGCTTCAGGTGCCGGTCCTTGATCAGACGTTGCTCGAGGACGTAAAACGCCTGATCGAACAGCGGCGCCGGGAATCCCTGGCCCCAGACATGCTGGTCACAGGCCTCGACCAGCGACAGCGTGACCTCGCCCGCGGCGAGCGGTCCGTCGGTGGCGACGGTGCGCTCGAACAGCGCCGGGTCGCAAGTGGCACGCGTGGCGTCCTCGAACGCGACGCGGAAGCCTTCGTAGTGCTCGCTCACGAGCGACAGCCCCGCCGCCATCGCATGTCCGCCGAAGCGCCGGACCATCGCCGGCGCGAGCTTGGTGACGAGGTCGAGGGTGTCGCGCAGGTGCACGCCTTCGATCGAACGTCCCGAGCCGCGCAGCTCCGAATCGCCGGCCGGCGCGAAGGCGATCGTCGGCCGGTGGAATCTTTCCTTGATGCGCGAGGCGACCAGCCCGACGACACCCTGGTGCCAGGATGTGTCGAACAGACAGATGGTGTTCCGCTGCTGCACGTCAGCGGCGTCCAGCGCGGCGAGTGCATCGAGCTGCATGTCGCCTTCAATCGCACGCCGCTCGCGGTTCAGTTCGTCGAGCTGACGCGCCAGCTCCAGGGCGCGCTCGAAGCTGTCGGTCGTAAGGCATTCGATGCCGACCGTCATGTCGGTGAGCCGGCCCGCCGCGTTGATGCGTGGGCCGATCGCGAACCCGAGATCGCTCGCGCGCGCGGAGCGTGCGTCGCGACCGGCAACCTGGAACAGGGCCGCCATGCCGGGGTGCAGGCGGCCCGTACGGATGCGCTGCAGTCCCTGCGACACCAGAACGCGGTTGTTGTGATCGAGCCGCACGACGTCGGCCACCGTGCCGAGGGCAACGAGGTCGAGCAGCGCATCGAGTCGTGGCTGCGACGCCGCGTCGAAGTGGCCACGCGCCCGCAGTTCGGCGCGCAGCGCCAGCAGCACGTAGAACATGACGCCGACGCCTGCCAGGTGCTTGCTCGGGAAGCCGCACCCGGGCTGGTTCGGATTGACGATGCAGGCCGCGGCCGGGAGCACCGCCCCCGGCAGATGGTGATCGGTGATCAGTACCTCGATGCCGAGTTCATTGGCGCGGGCCACGCCCTTGACGCTGGCGATGCCGTTGTCCACCGTGATCAGCAGGTCGGGCGATCGCTGCGCGGCGAGTTCGACGATCTCGGGAGTCAGGCCGTAGCCATACTCGAAACGGTTGGGCACCAGGTAGTCGATCGTGGCCTGCGTCCCGGCCGCGAGCATGCGCAGACCGCGCAGGCCGACCGCACAGGCGGTGGCGCCATCACAGTCGTAGTCCGCCACGATCAGCAGGCGCGCGTCGGCCTCGATGGCGTCGGCGAGCAAAGTGGCGGCTTCGCCCACATGGGCCAGTGCCGCCGGTGCGGTCAGGCCCTCGAGTGAGAGCCGCAGGTCGGCCTCGCTGGTGACGCCGCGTGCCGCCAGCGCCCGCGCCAGGGGACCGGGCAGACCGCCGGCAGCAAGCCGGCGGGCGACCGCCGGATCGAAGTCCCGCCGCACGAAAGAGGTCATTCGGCCAGTACCTCGGCAAGGGAGTGATTGCGCCACAGCTTCAGGCGATCGACGGGACGTGCACGCCACTGCCTGAGCCGGTGGCGCCCGGACAACACGAGATCCAACTCGGCGTCCGGCAGGGCGGCCAGGCGCCGGTCAATGTACGCCATCGCCGCCAGCCACGCCGTCCAGTCGGCGTTCAGGCAGGCCCGCAGCGCATCGTCCCACACCAGCAGCGCATCGCTGTCGGGCGCGGTGTCGCCCGTGCCGGCCTGGGCGCCTGCCGCCTGTGCAGCGCCACGCAGGTCCGGCCGGCTGCTGTGAACACGCGGCCAGGGCATACGCGACAACGGCTTCCAGGTGCCTCCGCCGTGCAGCCAGAGGCCATTGACGATCGGCAGGCCGCGCGCCTCGCGCGCTTCATTGACGGGATGCGCATGCCAGCGCATCTGGATGGCGTTGTGCAGCCGGCTCCAGCGCAGGGCGTCGGCGGAGTTCGAGTCGGGAAGCGGCAGGGGTGCGCCGGTCATCGCCGTAAGCGGCGGCGGCTGCAGCGACCACGGCTGCGCGCTGACCATGAACCACTCGCTGCTGGCACGCCGCAGTTCACACTGCGCGTTCGCGCAGAGTTCTTTCGCCGCCGCCAGAAGTTGATCGGCTTCGGTTTCCATCAGCGGTGAGTCGTGCAGTGAGTGCACGATGAGCGATTCGCGGCCGAGGGCAATGTGAATCGGGTCGGCGCGCCAGACCTCCTGCGTGGTCTCGCGGCGACCGGTCAAGGCTGCCCAGGCGTACGGAGCCGTGGGAGCCCGACCGTGGATTCCGAAGACTTCGCGAGCGAGCCAGTGATCATCCGGAGCAGGAACTTCATCTGACGCGGACCAGTCGCCTGCAAGTGCCCCGCGTGCGACGATGCGGCCAAGTGCCGGTGCCTGCAGCGCCCCGGCAAGCTCGGTGGCCAGGGCAGATGGAGTCAGCGCACCGGGAAGCATCAGTGTCAAGCGCATTTGCACCATTCTAGGGTCGGGGCGCCAGCGCCTCGAGGCTCACTGGGCCGGCGCAACGCGCCGCTTGGATACAATCGATCGGCTTCGGCTGCACACTGCCTTGAATCTTCCCTACGAACTTCGCATCGGGCTGCGCTACACGCGCGCCGGGCGGCGCGCGCGTCGCCGCAATGGCTTCATCTCCTTCATCTCGGGTATTTCGATGCTGGGCATTGCGCTTGGCGTGATGGCCCTGATCGTCGTGCTTTCGGTGATGAACGGCTTTGTGTCGCAGGTGCGAGACCGCATGCTGTCGGTGGTCTCGCACGTCGAGGTATTTGCTTTCGGCGATCCGATCGACTGGCGTCAGGTCGAGCGCGAGGCGCGCCGCAATCCGGAGGTCGTCGGCGCCGCGCCCTACATCAACGCACAGGCCCTGCTGACGCGTGGCGATGCGGTGCGCGGCGTTCTGGTTCGCGGTGTCGAACCCGGCGCAGAGCCGGCGGTGTCGGACATCGCCTCACTGGTGCGGGGGCAGCCGCTGGCTGCCCTGAAGGATGGCGAGTTCGGCATCGTCCTGGGCGGCGAGCTCGCGCGGGCGCTCGGCGTGAGCCTTGGCGAGAAGATCACGCTGATCGCGCCGCAGGGCCAGGTCACGCCGGCGGGCGTGGTGCCTCGGCTCAAGCAGTTCACGCTGACGGGGACGTTCGACTCGGGCCACTATGAGTACGACAGCGCGCTGGCGCTGATACACATCGGCGACGCCGCGCGGCTGTTCCGGATCGAGGGGCCGACCGGTGTGCGGCTCAAGCTGACCGACATGCATCGTGCCCCGGAAGTTGCCGCGCAGCTCGCCAAGACCCTGCCGCCGAATCTGCTGGTGCGCGACTGGACCCGGCAGAACCGCAGCTGGTTCGCCGCCGTACAGGTCGAAAAGCGAATGATGTTCATCATTCTCGCGCTGATCGTTGCGGTGGCGGCCTTCAACCTCGTCTCGACGCTGGTGATGACCGTCACCGAGAAGCAGGCCGATATCGCCATCCTGCGCACGCTGGGTGCGACACCTTCCAGCATCATGGCCGTCTTCATCGTTCAGGGGGCGCTGATCGGCGTGCTGGGCACGCTCCTGGGCGTCGCCGGGGGGCTTTTCATTGCGAACAACCTCGACCGGATCTTTCCGACGATCGAGCGCATCGCCGGCTTTCCGCTGATTCCCAAGGACATCTACTTCATCAGCTCGCTGCCGTCCGACCCACGGGCGAGCGACATCGTGCCGATCGCGGTGATCTCGATCGTGCTGTCGCTGGTGGCGACGCTCTATCCGAGCTGGCGGGCATCGCGCGTGCGGCCCGCCGAGGCGCTGCGCTATGACTGAGCAGGCCATCCTGTCGGCGCGCGAGGTCCGCAAGTCGTATCGCGAAGGACCGCTCGCCGTGGACGTGCTGCGCGGCGCATCGCTCGACGTCGCGCCGACGGAGATCGTGGCGATCGTCGGAGCCTCGGGTTCAGGCAAGAGCACGCTGTTGCATGTGCTCGGCGGACTTGATGCCCCCGACGACGGCGTCGTGATGATCGGTGGGGTCGACCTCGCGCGGATGAGCGACGCCGAACGCAGCCGGGTGCGCAATGAGCGGCTCGGCTTCGTCTACCAGTTCCACCACCTGCTGCCCGAGTTCACCGCCATCGACAATGTCGCGATGCCGCTCGCGATCCGGCGCATGCCGCTCGCGGAGGCGCGCCGTGTGGCGCAGGAGGCGCTGGCCTCAGTCGGTCTCGCCGAGCGGGTGCAGCATCATCCGACCGAACTGTCGGGCGGCGAGCGCCAGCGCACCGCAATTGCGCGCGCCATCGTGACGCGGCCGGCCTGCGTGCTGGCCGACGAACCGACCGGCAACCTCGACCGTGACACGGCGCGCGCCGTATTCGACGTTTTTGTTGAACTCGCCCAGCGCAGCCGCACCGCGGTGGTCATCGTCACGCACGATCCTGAAGTGGCAGCACGCTGCGATCGCGTGCTGCGCCTGGCGCACGGTCAGCTGAGCCCCGCCTGATCCGAACGGGCGCTGGCCGCGCGGCGCCGCCGATGCCAGGCGTGCCGCAGGTGTGCGCTCCAGAGCGTGCGCACCAGTATGTATCCGATGGTGGCCAGCAGGCAGGCGAGCAGCAGCACGCCGAATGCCAATGGCGGTCCGAGCCCGATCGCCCATTCGCCCATGGCCCGCACCCACTGCCCGGCGTGTGCCCAGTCGATCTCCGGCGGAGTGGTGACGGGATGCGTGGCCGTTGAACGAAGGACGAAGGAGCCGAGTTCGTACGCGATGAGGTACAGCGGCACGATCGTCAGCGGATTCGTATAGAGCGTCGTGACCAGGGCGACCGGCAGGTTGACGCGGAAGAATAGGCAGGCGATGCCGGCCCCGATCATCTGCAGTGGGCCGGGAATCAGGCCGCAGAAAAGGCCGACCGCCACGCCGCCGGCGGCCGAGCGGCGGTTGAGATGCCACAGCGACGGATGGAACAGGCTGTCGCCGAACATCGCAAAGACGCGAACCTCGCGCACCTTGTCGATGTTCGGCATCACCTTGCGGAAGAATTTGCGTGGCATGTCGGGAGTCTAGACGTCGGGCGGTCCGTTCATCGGCCGTACCCCCTCCGGTTGCATCCGTGCTTACACTCGGTTCGATGTGGATTGACACGCATTGCCACCTGGACGCGGATGAGTTCGACGCGGACCGCGAAGCTGTCGTGGCGCGTGCACGTGCGGCGGGCGTCACGATGCTGGTGATGCCGACCGGTCACATCGACGATGAGCCGAAGGTTCGCACGCTTGCCGCGCGCCACGGTTTTGCCTACGCGCTCGGGCTGCACCCGCTCTGGCTCGAGGGCGCCGGAGACGATGATCTGGCGCGCCTGCGCGCTGCGGTGCTCGCGGCGCGTGCCGATCCGCGCTTCGTCGCCGTGGGGGAGATCGGGATCGACGCGGTCGATGTGCGCACCGACCTTGCCCGGCAGGAGTTCTTCTTCCGCGAACAGCTGCGGATCGCGCGCGATGCAGGGGTTCCGGTCATCGTCCATGTGCGGCGCTCGGCGGACCTGTTGCTCAAGCACCTGCGCCGCATCGAAGTGCCCGGCGGGATCATTCATGCCTTCAACGGCAGCGCGCAGCAGGCGGAGCAGTGCATCGCGCTGAAATTCAAGCTCGGCTTCGGCGGCGCGGCGACTTACTCCGGTTCGCTGCGCATAAGGCGGCACGCCGCCGCGCTGCCCAGTGAGGCCGTCGTACTGGAAACCGATGCGCCCTACATTCCGCCGGTCTGGCGGCGCAGCGACGGACAGGTGGGCAGGACCGAGCCTGCCGACGTGGTGCGCATCGCGACCGAAGTGGCGTCGCTGCGCGGCATCGATGTCACCGCGCTGGCGATGATCAATCGCAGCAATGCGATTGCCGCGCTACCGCGGCTCGAACCGCTATTGAACATGGAGGCGTAAAGGGTGCCTGGCCTCCTCGCGGCTTTCGTGGCGGGGTCTGCGCACTGCAGTGGCAGGCCGAGCTTCCCTGACCGGGTCTTCTGCTACTGGTCGGTTTGGCAGGAACGATTGCGATCGCGGTCGCTCTGCGAACGGCGCGGCTGGCGCCGTCCCTGATGTTCAGGCAGTCGGGTTACCGCAACCGTTACGGGCACCTCGATCCCGGAGTTGTCGATCGCTATGCTGCCCGGGGCCTGGCCCTGGCTCGTACCCGCCCACGGCGGCCTGCTGCAGTGGCGCTTCGGCGCCGATGGCAGCGCCGAGCACCCTGTGGCGCGCGCCACGGCGGTGCGTTACTGGCATAACCGCCCCTTCGCGGGGCAGGAGCGCCCGCCCACCGGCACGCCGGACGACGATCGGTTCGCGGAGGCGCCGCGCGAGCCGCTATCCGGGATGCCGTAGAAGTCTGGACTGGTGTACATCTTGCTAGACTGGTTTGACTCCTCGCCGGAGCGTGCCGGGACCACCACCAGGAAACTACAGGCCGCGGGATGAGCAAGCCGTACGACGAGATGTACTGCGCCGATGGCAGCGTGCGCGACCACTACCGCGAGTTCGAGCGCTGGCTGGAAGAGCAGAGCCAGGACTCGATGCGCAACAAGCGCGCGGAAGCCGACCTGGTCTTCCGCCGCGTGGGCATCACCTTCGCTGTCTACGGCGAAAAGGACGAAGAGGGCAGCGGCACCGAGCGCCTGATCCCGTTCGACGTCGTACCGCGCGTCATCCCTGCCGCCGAGTGGCGGCAGCTTGAGGCCGGCCTGCGCCAGCGCGTGCGGGCGCTCAACCTCTACATCCACGACGTCTATCACGAACAGCAGATCGTAAAGGCGGGCCGCATCCCGGCCGACGAGATCTTCCGCAACTCGCAATACCGTCCCGAGATGCACGGCGTCGATGTCGCCAGCAACATCTACGCCCACATCGCCGGCATCGATGTCGTCCGGGCCGGCGCCGGCGAGTACTACGTGCTCGAGGACAACCTCCGGGTCCCCAGCGGCGTCTCGTACATGCTCGAGAACCGCAAGATGATGATGCGGCTGTTTCCGGATCTTTTCGGACGCAACCGCATTGCTCCGGTCGAGCATTATCCCGACCTGCTGCTGGAGAACCTGCGCTCGGTCGCGCCGAACGGCGTCGACGACCCGGTGGTCGTGCTGCTGACGCCCGGCATGTACAACTCGGCCTACTTCGAGCATGCGTTCCTGTCACAGCAGATGGGCATTGAACTGGTGGAGGGCCAGGACCTGTTCGTGCAGGACAACAACGTCTACATGCGGACGACCCGCGGCCCGAAGCGCGTCGACGTGATCTATCGCCGCATCGACGACGATTTCATCGACCCGCTGGCTTTCCGGCCGGATTCGCAGCTCGGTGTCCCGGGACTGCTTTCGGTCTATCGCGCCGGCCGGGTCACGCTGGCTAATGCGGTCGGCACGGGCATCGCCGACGACAAGTCGATCTATGCCTATGTGCCGGACATGATCGACTTCTACCTCGGCGAGAAGCCCATCCTCAGCAATGTCCCCACGTACCGTTGCCGTCAGGCCGACGATCTCGCCTACGTGCTGGCGCATTTGCCCGAGCTTGTCGTGAAGGAGGTCCACGGGGCAGGGGGCTATGGCATGCTGGTCGGTCCGGCCGCCAGCCGACGCGAGATCGATACCTTCGGCGAACGGGTCCGCGCGAACCCCTCGAATTACATTGCGCAGCCAACGCTGGCGCTTTCAACCTGCCCGACCTACGTCGAAAGCGGGATCGCGCCGCGCCACATCGACCTGCGGCCCTTCGTGCTCTCTGGCAAGCACGTGACGATGGTGCCCGGCGGTCTCTGCCGCGTCGCGTTGCGCGAAGGTTCGTTGGTCGTGAACTCGTCCCAGGGCGGCGGGACGAAGGACACCTGGGTGCTCGAGCGATGAAGCGGACACCGGACCCCACATCGGGCAGCGAACCCGGCAGCGGCGAGGAGCCGATTGCACGGCGGGTGACTGACCAGATCGACCCGTATGCCCTGATCGACCGCGCCGAGCGCCTGCTCAGCACGGATCCGCACGACGCCGTGATGTTCGCGCTGCGGGCCCAGAGCGTGGCGCGGGCGCGGGGCGCGGAAACACTGATCGCGCGCGCGCACTACGTGGCCGGCGCGGCGCTTACGCAGACGGGGGACTGGTCAGGGGCGATCCGGCAGCTTTCGCACGCCGAGCACATCTACCGGGCACAGAATGACGCCGCGGCCCAGTGCCAGGTCATCATGCAGCTGGCAGCTGCCTGCACCGAGCTTGGCGAGTACCCCGAGGCGCTCGACGGGTTTGCCCAGGCCGAACGCCTGGCGCGCCAGCATCGCGATCATGCCGCGGTCCGCAAGGCGCTGGTACAGACTTCGGGCCTGCACACCGTGCTCGGCGACTTCGCGGCGGCGCGCGAGTGCCTGCGCTCGGCCCTCGAGCTGCCGTCCGGCACGGCAGCCGACGAAGCCATGGTCGTGCTGCAGTTTGGCCTCGTCGATGTCAACGAAGGGCTGAAGGCGGCGCTCGCCGGGGATGCGGCGACGGTGTCACGGCGCATGGCGGAGGGCGAGGAGCACTTCGACGTCGCGCTCGAACTGCTGTCGGGCACGACGGATCGATCCACGACGATCGCGGCGCGCACGCAGCGCGGCGCGGCCCGCTGCTGGCTCGGGCAGTTCAATGAAGGACTGGCCGACCTCGAAGAGGGCGTCGTCGAGGCGGCGCGCGGTGGCTTCCGGCTGCGCGAAGTGCAGGCCCGCATGGAGCAGGGCTATCACCTGGTCGCGGCCGGGCGCGAAACCGAGGGCCTGTCGCTGCTGCGACCGGCATTCCTGCAGGCCGAGGAACTGGGCGATCTGCGGCGTCCGGCGGACATGCATGAGCGCCTGTCGGCCCTGTACGAGGCGCGGGGCGACTATCAGCGGGCGCTCTCGCATCACAAGCGTTTTGTCGAGGTGAAGACCCGGCTTGACGGCAAGCTTTCGACCCAGCGCGCGCGGCTGCACGAAGCCCGCGCGGAGCTGGTGAAGCTGCGCACGCAGACAGCCGCCCTGCACGCCCGTGCGCAGGACCTCGAGAAGTCGCGCTCGCGTCTCGAGCGCCTTGCGCTCGAGGACGAATTGACGGGGCTTGCGAACCGGCGCGCGTTCACCAAGGAGCTGGAAAACTGGTGCACACGGGCGCGCGCCGGGCAGTTGCGTTTCGGCCTTGTCGTGGCCGACATCGACGGGTTCAAGCAGATCAACGACACCTATTCGCACGTCACCGGCGACGTCGTGCTGCGCCAGCTTGGCAACGTGATCAAGGCGAGCCTGCGCGACATCGACTTCGCGGCCCGGCTGGGCGGCGACGAGTTCGCGCTGCTGCTGGCCGACAGCGAAGGCGGGGCCGCCCGCAAGGTGGTCGAGCGCATCGTCCAGGCCGTGCGCGCGATGCCGTGGGGCCAGCTGGGCGAGGGCATGGCGGTGACGCTCAGCGTGGGTTTGTGCGAATCGGCGGACTTCAACGACTCGAGCGAACTGGTGCGCCGTGCCGACGAGGCGCTCTACGGCGCCAAGGATGCCGGCCGCGACCGGATCCACGTCTGGAGCAGCGACCGTGCTTAGCCGGACCGCCGATCACCTGTTCTGGATGGCCCGCTACATCGAGCGGGCTGAAAACACGGCGCGCATGCTCGATGTCAATCTGGCGACGAGCCTGCTGCCGCAGTCGGCGCAGGAGGCCGAACGCGGCTGGCGCGCCATGCTCAGCATCTCCGAGCTGATGCCGGCCTTCGACGCGAAATATCCTCTGTTGTCGCCGCGCGAAGTGATCGACTTCATGGTGCGCGACCCGGACAACGATTCGTCGATCTACTGCTGCCTGCAGGCGGCACGCGAGAACGCGCGCGCCGTTCGGGGTTCGCTCACGACCGAGGTCTGGGAAACCCACAACGACACCTGGCTCGGCCTGCAGAAGCTGCTGCTCGAGCGTCCGCTCGAGCGCGATCCGCGGCAGTTCTTCGAGTGGGTCAAGTTCCGCTCGCATCTGTCGCGCGGCGTGACGATCGGAACCATGCTCAAGGACGAGGCGTTCTACTTCATCCGGCTGGGCACCTTCCTCGAGCGCGCGGACAACACGGCGCGCCTGCTGGACGTGAAGTATCACGGAGCGGCCCAGGCTGGAACCCTGTTCGCCAACGCGCGTGGCGAGGAGGCCGGCGAACATCACATCGACTTCTACCACTGGGCCGCGGTGCTGAGGTCCGTATCGGCGTTCGAGATCTACCGCAAGGTCTATCGGGATGTGATCACGCCGTCGCGCGTGGCGGCGTTGCTGATCCTGCGCGGCGACATGCCGCGCTCGCTGCTGTCGTGCCTGAACGAGGTCTGTCTCAATCTCGAGATGGTCCGCAACAGCCAGTCGGGCGAGACCGAGCGGCGTGCCGGTCTGCTGCGCGCCGAGCTGCGCTACGGCGTCATCGACGACATCCTGGCGCGCGGCATGCATGTGTTCCTGATTTCGTTCCTCGAACGCATCAACGACCTGGGCGGCCGCATCAGCCAGGACTTCCTCGTGCCCCCGGTGGCGCACTGAGGCTTCGGCCGTCGGCGGAGTCAGCCATGCGTTATCGAATCGAACACCGGACGAATTACCGCTATGCGCGCACGGCAGTATCGACGCAGCAGCTGCTGCGGCTTTCGCCGCGCAGTGACGCTCACCAGCGGGTGGTCAAGTGGACGGTGCGCGCGCCCGGATCGCTCAGCGTGGCGACCGATGCCTACCGCAACCAGACCCATATGCACACGATGAATCGGTCGCACGGCAGCCTCCGCATCGAGGCCTGCGGTGAGCTCGAAGTCGATGCGCTGCGTGACGGCCGGCTCGACGAAGTCGGCGGCCTGCCGCCGGCGGTGTTCCTGGCGTCGACGCCGCTGACCGAGGCCGATGCGCGCCTGCTGGACTTCGCGGGCACGCTGCTGCGGAAGCGCTCGGCGGCCGGTCTGATCGAGTTCGCACACGCGGTCGCCGGCGCGGTTGCCTACCGGCCCGGCGCCACGCACGTGCAGACAACCGCGGCAGACGCCCTGGCCCTGGGCCAGGGCGTCTGCCAGGACCATGGGCACGTGTTCATCGCCGGCTGTCGCGCCGCGGGCATCCCGGCGCGCTACGTCTCCGGCTA
>Ga0209254_10000423_pt1 | contig 33849 bp, 27 predicted proteins | sample FrelakmetDIP11DI_FD_187148 | JGI IMG/M metagenome (GOLD analysis project Ga0209254, IMG submission 187148) | Freshwater lake sediment microbial communities from the University of Notre Dame, USA, for methane emissions studies - DIP11 DI (SPAdes)... | ecosystem: Environmental > Aquatic >... | reverse complement strand
CGGGGACGTCCTCGCCCTGATGATTGAGGGCTACAACTTCGACGGGATTCAGTCGCCACCGGTTGCCAGGTACGGCGATCCGGGCTCGAGCGCTTCCAACATCGTCTACTCGGTGCCCAACTTCTACGGGGCGCACGGACACGACTCCAACCTGCCCTCCATGAGCGCGATCCTCTACGCGGCCGGTCCCAACATCCGGGCAGACCTTCGCCTGCGCAGGGTGCGCAACATCGACGTCGCGCCGACGGTGATGGAGATCCTCGGGGTGCAGCCGGCGAAGACCGTGGACGGTAGAGCGCTGGAGCGCATCCTGCGGCGGAATCGCAACGACGACTGAAGCGGGTTTGGCGCGGTCATCGGCCGGTCGGGCCCGAAGGTCCAGCCGCCGCGCGCGAATGTTCGTGGAGGCGGAGCTGCCAGTGACGCTCGCAGTCGTCCTGGTGCGCAGGGGCTTTCACCCTGCTGCTGGCGCTACCGTGTGGGCGACTCGTAGGTTGCGTCGAGCGGCTGAGACACCGTTCCGGGCGCATTGAGCGTGTCCCACGGTGGTGCCGTGGAGGGCATCCCACCAAGGGAGGGCAGCTGCGGCGAGCCGCCCGGCGCCGTCGGTTGCGGCGAGCCGCCGGGGAACGGCTGGGTCGCGCCCGGGACCACCTGCCCGCTGCCGGGGACCACCTGCTGCGCGCCGCGCGCCGCGCCGGTTGGTGGCGCGGCGAGGAACACCCATTCGCGATACGCCTTCTTGTTCTCGAAGTCGCGATCCTGCACGCGGAAGTCGGCGACCTTGAACGGTCGCTGCGTCGAAGGGCTGCGCACGCCGGCGATGCCACCGTCCGGCGCGCGCACCAGCTCCCAGTCGCCGCCCGTGACCGGATCCGGGTAGAGCTTGCGCAGGTAGCGGACGGTCGCCGGGCAGCGCGGATCCTTAACGAGGTCGGCGAGCTGACGTGGATAGCGCCCCCGCTCCGCGCCGCACCCGCTCGCGTTGCGGTAGTAGGCGTCGATTGCCCGCCGGTACTGGTCGCCCGTCCAGAGCAGTTCCGCCTCGGCGCTTCGCAGGCGCTGCGATTCCCACGCTTCGCCGGCAGCGGCGAGCCCGACGCCGAGCAGCGCCACGAGGAAGAGCACGAACAGATAGGTGAAGCCCGCTTCGCGCGGGCCTCGCGACGCGCGCCGCGTCCGTTCACCAGCTCGCGTACGGCGTGCCATCCGACGCCTCGCCCTCGGCGCCGCTTCTCACGTCGAAGACGCCGCCGAGCTTCGGATCCTCCGGCGGCACCAGCACCCACTTCTGCGTGCTTTCGGCGACGGGATCGACCGGCAGGTCGCGCAGGTAGCGCTCCTTCACCAGCGCCTCGAGGTCCGCGGGATACCTGCCCTTGTCGGCGTTGTAGCGGCCGATGGCATCGCGCATCTGCGCGAGGTTCGACTTGAGCACCGTCTCCTTGGCGCGGTCGATGTTCGAGAAGTAGCGTGGCGCGACCAGCGCGAGCAGCGTCGCGATCACGGCCATGACGACGATCAGCTCGATGAGCGTGAAGCCGCGACGGAAGCGAGCGCCTGCGCCGGCGCGGACTGCCTTACCACTCACGGTAGGGCACTCCGTTCAGCCCGACGGCCTCGCTCGTGCTGTACACGTCGAAGACGTCGGCCCCCTCGGCCGGCGCCTCCGGCGGGCTGGCGTAGCTGCGCTTGCCCCACGTGGCCTCGGGCGGCAGCGTGGAGTCGGGATTGAAGGGATCGTGCGGCACGCGCCGCAGGAAGTAGATCCGGTCGCGGTTCGGCCGCGTGACGTCCGGAACGCCGCTCGCGAGCACGGCGAGCGTCTTCGGGTAGCCGGTCTCGTGCGCGCCGCGCGGGATGCGGCCCTCGTCGACCATCGCCTTGTAGCGGTCGATGGCGGTGCGGATCTCGCGCAGCGCCGTGCGCAGCTCCTGCTCCTTCGCGCGGCGCGTCGCCAGCTCGGCGACGGGAAAGGCCATCGCGGCGAGCACGCCGAGGATGGCGAGCACGACGACGAGCTCGATCAGCGTGAAGCCGCGACCCTCTCCAGGGCGGGCGCCGCGCACGTGTCGCACCGGACGCCCCGCGGTCACGGTGCGGGCGGGTTGGTGACACCCGGAAAGATGACGGTCCCGTCGCCGGGCGTGTACACGGGCGGATTGATTCCGCCGAACGGCACCTGCGTGGCGCCGGGCATGGGCACCGGCTGAAGGCCTGACTCCGCGGGCGGCGGTGCCGGCGTGGTGACGTCCGGTGCACGCGCCCGTCCGCGGCCGGCGAAGCCGCCGCCGATCGAGGCCTCGGTGCCCGCCGAGAACTCGGTCATCTGCGCGTCCGGCCGCACGATGCCGCGCACGACGCGCGGCGTGATCAGCATGACGATCTCGGTCTTCGTGCGCTCGCTTCGCTGGTTCGAGAAGAGTCGCCCGATGGTCGGATAGTTGCCGAGGCCGGGCACACGCTCCCCGCTCTTGCGCTCGTCGTCCGCGATGAGGCCGCCGAGCACCTGCGTCTCGCCGTCGCGCAACCTCAAGTTCGTGGACGCAGTGCGCGTGCCGATCTGGTAGGCGAGCGTCTGGTTGGCGCCGACACCGGTGCGCACCTCGCGCACGATGGAGCTCACCTCGAGGCCGACCTTGATGCCGACCTCGTTCTCGAGCTGGATCAGCGGCTCGACCTCGAGCTTGAGGCCGACGTCGATGTAGGTGACCGACTGCGAGACGAACCCGCCCGTCGCCGCGGCGGTGGTGGTGATCACCGGCACGCGGTCGCCGATCAGCACGCGTGCCTTGTCGCGGTTCTTGACGCGGATGCGCGGGTTCGCGAGCAGGTTGCTCGCGCCGTCGGTCTGCCGGAGGTTGAAGAGGAACACCGGGTCGGTGATGGTGATGTACCAGTTGGCGCCGGTGAGCGGGAAGTCGAGGCCGCGCAGCAGTCCTTGCTGGCCGAGCGCGCCGACGCCGATGCCGCCCGTGGGCCCTGGGCCCGAGTTGACCCCGAAGCCGGCCTGGTAGGGCCAGCGGATGCCCAGCTCCTGCAGCCGCGTCTGCGAGATCTCGAGCACCTCGACCTCGAGCATCACCTCGGGGTCCGCCATGTCCTGGGTCGCGACCAGCTTCTCGGCCAGCCGCACCGCATCCGCCGTGTCGCGGATCACCACCAGGTTGATCTTCTCGTCCACGAACACGTCGCGCGTCTTGAGGATCGTGCGCAGCATGTTCGCCGTCTGCTTCGGATCGGCGTTGGCGAGGAAGAAGCTGCGCACGATCAGCTCCTGGTACTCGCGCAGCTTGGCGGGCGTGTTCGGGTAGAGCAGGACGGTGTTGTCGTTGAGGACCTTCTGGTCGAGCTGGTTGGTCATGCCGAGGATGCGGATCACCTCGGCGATCGGCGTGTCGCGCACGAAGATGGTGGTGCGCTGGTCGGGGCGGATGTCGCGGTCGAAGACGAAGTTGATGCCGGAGGTGCGCGAGATCGCCTCGAACACCATGCGCAGGCTCGCGTCGCGCAGCTCGAGCGTGATCGGCTTCTGCGCGCGGGCACCGAGCGTGGGCGGCGCGACGAGGCTGCGCTGACGGAGCTCGTCGATCGTGCGCTTCAGCGCCAGCGCGTCCGCGCTCTCGGGCGAGCGCAGGAGCACGGCGCGCACCTGCGCTTCGGCACCGGTCAGGTCGTTCGCGGCGAGCAGCTTGCGCGCATCGACGAGTGTCGCCGCGTTCTGGCGCGCGATGTCGAGCGTGCGCAGCGCGGCGAGCACGCGGGCGTTCTCGGGGTCGTAGCGGAGCGCGGTGCGATAGGCCTTGTCCGCCTGGTCGAACTGCCCGGCGCGCCGCGCCGCATCGCCGACCGCCAGCCACTCCGCCACCGTGGCATCGCGCACGCGGATGTACTCGGAGCGGTAGCGGGCATTGGTCGGGTTGGCGCGCATGACCGAGGCGAGATAGTCGAGCATCGCGTCGCGGTCGCCGCTCGCCTTGAGTGCCTCATAGTGGGAGCGATAGGGGTCCTGCAGTGCGTAAGGGTCGAAGGACTGGCACGCCGCCAGCAGCGCGGCCAGGGCGGCAACGACCGCTCCGCGCCGCCGTCCGTGAGTCATCGGCCGCCTCGCAGCCCGGGGCGCGCGCGCAGTGCCTTGCGCTTCATGGCCGGCGCTCGCGCGCCGTTGGCGGGCTGAGGCGCTCGTAATGGTCCAGCACCTTGAGCACGTAGTTGCGGGTCTCGGCGAACGGCGGGATCTGGTTGGCGTGACGAGCCACCGCCTCTTCGCCGGCGTTGTAGGCGGCGAGCGCGAGCTCGAGCCGGCCCTCGTAGCGCAGGAGCAGGTCGCGCAGATAGCGCGCGCCGCCGCGGACGTTGTCGGTGGGATCGAAGACGCGCTGCACGCCGTAGCGGGCCGCCGTTCCGGGCATCAGCTGCATCAGTCCCTGCGCACCCTTGGCGGACACCGCCCCGGGATTGCACGCCGACTCCACCGTCGCCACCGCGTGCAGCAGCGCCCGCGGCACGCGTTCCTCCGTGGCAATGCGGTCGAGGGTGGTCGGCATGCAGTGCACTCCGGCAGCGCCGCCGAGCGTCGGTCTCGTCGCCGGCGGTCGGGCCGGGTCGCGCAACACGAGGCTGTAGCCCGCCTGGCGGACATCGCTCAGGAACACGTGCCCGTCTGCGTCCACCCGACCGTACAGGTCGCCGGCGGCGCAGGGCAACGCAAGCAGCGCGAACGCGGCGACAAGCGACCGGGAGAGCATACCGCTCGTCTGTTTAAACTCGTATGATTGCCCCGTCAAGACGCACAAGCCGCCGCAATCCAGTGGTGCAGGCGACGCAGCGAATGTCTCAGAATGTCTTGCCGTCCGGGGGCGGGGTGTCGGCAGGCGTGCAGCGACGAGCGAACAAGCGGCGCGCGCCGGTTCGAGCGGTACGCTGCGCGCAGGAAGACCGTCCACGCGCCACCGGCTTCACGCTGATCGAGCTGCTTGTCGTGGTCGCGATCATCGGGCTGCTCGTCGCCTACGTCGCGCCGCGCTACTTCTCGCAGATCGGCAAGTCGGAAGTCAACGCGGCGAAGGCGCAGATGGACGCCTTTGGCAAGGCGCTCGACGCGTATCGCATCGACATGGGCCGCTATCCCACCTCGGAGCAGGGCCTGGCGGCGCTGACCGCGACGTCGGGCGACAACCCGAAGTACCGCGGGCCGTACCTCAGCAAGGCGGTGCCGGTCGATCCGTGGTCGCGGCCCTACAACTACCGCGCGCCGGGGCAGCATGGCGATTACGACCTCTGGTCCTACGGACGCGACGGGCAGCCCGGCGGCAGCGGCGACGACGCCGACATCGTGAGCTGGCGCTGAGGCCGACCGTGTCGGCGCGCGATCCGGGACACCGCCGATGAAGTTCGAGGTCAAGGTGCTTTCGCAGGCGGGGGCGGTGTCGGCGCTCGAATGCGGCGCGGCGAGCGAGGCGGACGCCGCCACCTATGCGCGCAGCCTCGGCCTCACCGTGCTCTCGGTGCGCCCGAAGCGAAGCCTCGGCGTCGCGCTGCGCAGCCGACGCTTTCCGCTGCTCCTCTTCAGTCAGGAGCTGCTCGCGCTGCTGCGCTCCGGGCTGCCGCTCGTCGAGTGCCTCGAGACCCTGCGCGACAAGGAGACCGACAGCGGCAACCGCAATCTCCTCGACCGGATCATCGTCTCCGTCCGCCAGGGCTCGCCGCTTTCGCGCACGCTCGCGGCCTATCCGCAGGACTTCCCGGAGCTCTTCATCGCCGCGCTGAAGGCGGGCGAGAACACCGGCGAGGTCGGCTTCGCGCTGGAGCGCTACATCGCCTACCAGACGCAGGTAGATGCGATCCGCAAGAAGGTGGTGAGCGCATCGATCTACCCCATGCTCCTGCTCGGCGTCGGCAGCCTCGTGATCGTGTTCCTGCTGCTCTACGTGGTGCCGAAGTTCGCCGGCGTCTTCGCCGAGCGCGGCGCGTCGAGGCCCATGGCGGCGCGCGTGCTCATCGGCTGGTCCGAGCTCGTCGAGGGCCGTGCGCCGCTCGCCCTCGCTGCGGCGCTGGCGATCGCATACGCCGCCTATCGCGCGCTGCGCTCGCGGCGGTTCTGGAGCTGGCTCGAGGCGCGGCTGTGGTCCGTGCGCGCGGCGCGCGACCGCTTGAAGGTGTTCCAGCTCTCGCGCTTCTATCGCACCGTCGGCATGCTGATCCGCGGCGGCATTCCGCTGGTGCAGGCGCTGCGGCTCGCGTCGGGCCTGCTCGGCGATCGGCTGCAGGGACGGCTCGAGCGCGCCGTCGCGAGCATCAGCCAGGGCCAGCCGGTGGCGGCGACCATGGAAGCCAACGAGCTCACCACCCCGGTCGCTTCCCGCATGCTCGCCGTCGGCGAGCGCTCGGGCAACATGCCGGAGATGATGGAACGCATCGCGCAGTTCCACGACGAGGAGACCAGCCGCTGGGTCGACTGGGCCTCGCGCGTCTTCGAGCCGGCGCTGATGGCGATCATCGGCGTGGTGATCGGCGCCATCGTCATCCTCATGTACCTGCCTATCTTCGAGCTGGCGGGCGAGCTGCGGTGAGCAAGGAACGCAACCCATGAAGCGCGAAGACCTCCCCGCATCGCCGACCCAAGAGGCGGCGAGCGTCTCCGCCGAGCAGCTGCGCCAGGCGCGTGAGCGCGCGTCGCAGAGCCGCCAGCGCGTGGTCGAGGTACTGGAAGAGATGCTCGGTCTCGATCCGGAAGGCTTCGTCGCCGCGCTCGCGCGCACGCTGCGCTACCCGACGCTCACCATGCAGGAGATGCAGGCGTGCGCGCCGGCCTTCGACGTCGTCCCGTACGCCGAATGCGTCGAGCGCGGCTGCGTCGCGTTGCGCGGCGACGAGGGCGAGCTCCTGCTCGCGATCGCGGATCCTTTCGCCGACGACCTGCTGGCCTGGGGCGGCGAGCGCATCGCGGGGCGCTTCGCCTGGGCGCTCGTGTATCGCGAGGATCTCTCGGCCTATCTCGCCGGCACCGAGTCGAGCGTGCTCGCGCTCGACCATGTCTCGACCGCGGAGGCAAGTACCGACGAGTCGGGCACCACCGTCGAGGATCTCTCGCTCAAGGCGATCAACGAGGCGACGAGCGAGACGGTGCGGCTCATCCGCTCGACCCTCCGCGACGCGCTGCGTGCCGGCGCGAGCGACGTGCACATCGAGTGCTCGGCGACCGGCATGGCGATCAAGTTCCGCATCGACGGCATGCTCACCAACGTGAAGGTGGTGCCGGACAGGGAGCTCGCCGACCAGGCGATCGCGCGCGTGAAGGTGCTCGCCGAGCTCGACATCACCGAGCGGCGCGTGCCGCAGGACGGCCGCTTCAAGGTGCTCGACCGCGGGCGCGAGATCGACTTCCGCGTGTCGATCATGCCGAGCATCCACGGCGAGGATGCGGTGCTGCGCGCCCTCGAGAAGTCGCGCCTCGAGCACGAGTTCTCCGCACTGTCGCTCGCGGGCCTCGGCTTCAACGCCGAGGACGTGGCCACCATCCGCAAGCTCTCGCGCCAGCCGTACGGCATGTTCCTGGTGACCGGCCCGACGGGGAGCGGCAAGACGACGACGCTCTACGCCGCGATCTCGGAGATCAACCGCGGCGAGGACAAGATCGTGACCATCGAAGACCCGGTCGAGTATCAGCTCCCCGGCGTGCTGCAGATCCCGGTGAACGAGAAGAAGGGCCTCACGTTCGCGCGCGGGCTGCGCTCGATCCTGCGCCACGACCCGGACAAGATCATGGTCGGCGAGATCCGCGACGCGGACACCGCGAACATCGCGGTGCAATCGGCGCTGACCGGCCACCTCGTCTTCACCACCGTGCACGCGAACAACGTCACCGACGTCGTCGGCCGCTTCACGCACATGAACGTGGACCTGCACAGCTTCGTCGCGGCGCTGAACGGCATCCTCGCGCAGCGCCTGATGCGCGTGCTGTGCACGGCGTGCTCGGAGCCCGACGCGCCCGACGACGCGCTGCTCGCGGAGTCGGGCCTGGCGCGCGCGGACGTGGCCGGCTGGCAGTTCCGGCGTGCGCGCGGCTGCCGCGAGTGCCGCGGCGCGGGCTACCGCGGGCGTCGCGCCATCGCCGAGCTGATGGTGCTCAACGACGAGCTGCGGGAGCTGATCGTCGCGCGTGCGCCCATCCGCCAGCTGAAGCGTGCCGCGCAGGCGCATGGCGCGCGTTTCCTGCGCGAGGCGGCGCTGGACGTCGTGCGGCGGGGCGAGACCACGCTGCAGGAGGCGAACCGTGTCACTTTTGTCGAGTGACTCGCTCCGCGTGTTCGTCGCGGCCGATCGTGTCGCAGTGGTGCGCACGTCGGGCCGCTTCGGCAGCGCTCGCCGGGCGCAGCCGCTCCGCACCCTGCACGTCGAAGCCGGCGACGATTCGGGCAAGGCGATGCTCGCCGCGTTGGGCGGCGTCTTCGAAGAGGCGCGCGCGAAGCGGGTGAGCGTGGTGCTCTCGAACGCGCTGGTGCGCTACCTCGTCGTCCCGTGGAGCGACCGCATCACGAGCGCCGAGGAGCGGAACGCGCTCGCGCGCCACGCGTTCACGCAGGTGTTCGGCGCCGCGGCGGCGGGATGGACGTTCGTCGTCAGTCCTGCCGGCAAGGAGACGCACACGCTGGCCGCCGCAGTGGACACCTCCGTGCTCGAAGGCCTCCGCGGCGCGGCCGGGCGGAGCGGCGCGAGGCTGCGCTCGGTGCAGCCCCTGCTCATGGCCGTGTACAACCACTGGCGCGCGGACGTCGGCCGCGAGGCCTTGAGCTTGCTGCTGCTCGAGCCGGGACGCTGGTGCTGGGCAAGCCTCGCCGGCGGCGTGTGGCAGCGCGTGCAGTCCGGCCGCGTCGACGCGCGCGACGACGCGGCGGTCGCGGAGATCATGACGCGGCAGTCGAGCCTCGACGCGGCGGGGGCGGCGCCGGCGCTCGCCGTGCCGCAGGTGTGGGTGTATGCCGAGGCGGGCGTGCCGAGCGCTGCACGGCTCGCTGCGGGAGGCTGGCGCCTTCGCGACCTCGTGCTCGGCGGCCGCGATCGCGTCGAAGGCATGGAGCCCGGCGCGGAGCACGCGCTGCTCGCCGCGTGACCATGGCGCGCGCGCTCGAGCTCGACTTCGAGTCCCGACCGGGCATCGCGCCCTGGACGCAGCGGGTGATCTTCGTTGCCGGACTCGCCCTTGCGGCGTTCGCGGTCACGCACGAGCTCGAGGTGCAGCGCCAGTCGCGCGAGCTGAAGGCCCGCGTCCTTGCGGCGGAGAGCCCATCGGCGGCGCCCGCAGCGCAGAGCCGTCGGGGCGGGGCTGCCCCCGACGCGCGCGAAGCACGCCGCGAAGCGATCATGCGCGAGCTCGCATTGCCCTGGGGCAAGGTCTTCGCGGTCGTGGAGCGCATGGCGAGCCCGAAGGTCACTGTGCTCGCGCTGCAGCCCGATGCGAAGGCGGGGAGCGTGAAGCTCGTCGCCGAAGCCGCGACGCAGAACGACATGCTCGACTACGTCAAGATGCTGTCCGCCGACCAGCGGGTGGCACGGGTGCAGCTCGCGAGCCACGAGGTGCAGACGAACGTGCCGGGGCGGCCGGTGCGCTTCACCGTGATCGGTCGCCTCGACCCCGAGTGAGGCGATGCGGGAGGCGCTCGATTCGCTCTCCGCGCGGCTCGACCGCTTCGGCCGGCTGCCGGTGTTCGGGGTGCTCCTCGCGCTTGCGGCCGCGGTCATCTACCTTGCGTCGAGCGTACCCACGGCTGCGGAGAACCGGGCACTGGCGGCGCGCGCCGCCCAGGCGGAAGCGGCGGCCCGGGAGGCGCGCAAGTCGAAGGTGAGTGGCGCCGATGCGGTCGAGTTCGATCGGTTCTTCAAGCGGCCGGAGCGCGAGACCGACTGGCTGCGCAGGCTGCACGACCTCGCCGCCCAGCAGGGCATCGCGCTCAACCAGGCGAGCTACGCGACCGTCGCCGAGCCCGATCTGGGGCTGGTGCGCTACCAGGTCACGCTGCCGGTGCAGGCGACCTATCCGCAGGTGCGACGCTTCGTCGCGTCGCTCCTCAACGAGATCCCGGTGCTCGCGCTCGAGTCGGTGACGTTCGAGCGCAAGGAGCCGACCGCGCCGGTCGTCGACGCGCAGCTCAAGCTCACGCTGTTCCTGCCGGCGGGGCGGTGAGCGATCAGCTCGACCGCCCTTTGCGCGCCGCACAGGGGACGGCGACCATCGTTCGCCGCGCGCCGACGAAGCGTGCTTGTGAATGCGCCAGCGGTGTCACATCATGCCGCCGTGACCCTCCGGCGGTTGCGTCGGGCGGGCTGGCCGATCTGGTACGGCCGCATCATCTCGTTGTCCTCGTGATCGACGATGTGGCAATGCCTGAGGGATCGCCATCAGCTCGAGCAGCCCGAGCGGCCGTGTGCGTACCGGAGGCGGGGCCGCCGGCACGTCGTTCGGCATGATCATCGCTGCCGGCAGCGTGGTGGTGTCCGGTGCGGCGAGCGGTACCGTGACCTGGAACTGCATCACCAAGCCCGTGGACTGGGGGTCGGCCCGCCGGAAGCCGCGACCGCCGAACGGCGCGTCGGGTCCGTCGTTCAACAGCGTGACCTTGGAGCCGAACTTCACCCGCGAGAAGTCGACGATGAGATCCGCGCGCTCCGCCGGAGCGAGCAGGATCTCCCGGGGTTGGAACGGCGCACGGAGGTATCCGCCTTCGTTGCCGGTGCGGCGGCGCCGCGACGCCGTCAGGGCCGGTCGCCGCCCCCGCCGGGATCGAATGCCCGATCGGGCGTCATCGTGTAGTACACGAGGCGTCCGGTCGGGACGCTGAAGAAGACGTCGAGCTGCCGGAAGGGATTCAGGTCGCCGATGTCGAAGAAGCGCCAGGTCCAGACGTCCTGCGCGAGGTTCGGGAAGCGCATCTCGATGGCAGGACGCCCGAGGGCGGCGCGTACCTCCTCGTAAGTCATACCGGGCTGCAGCGTCGCGTACAGGTTCTCGACCGTGAGCACCTGCGTGACGCGCACCACGCGCCCGTCCGGCGCGAAGTCGATCATGTAGGCTTCGACCCCCATCGGGCCGGTGGGGTACTGCCAGCGCTCGCCGCCGCCGGGCAGGGACACTTTCGCATCGGGCGGCGGCAAGCGCGTCGCGAGCTGAACGGCGGTGTCGCCGGGCTGGGCGCGCGGCGGTGCGGCGCAGCCGCCGGCGACGACTGCAGTGACCGCAAGGGCTAGGACGGCTAGGAGGTTGCTGCGGAGAGACATCGCGTGAGTCCGGGCCAGGAACCGAGGCGCCGATGATAAGTCGCTCGCCTGCTCCGGCGTGTGACGGTGTCGCACTGCGCCCGCGGGCGCTGTCAGGAGCTGCGAATGGATCCGGCGCCGCCGAGGGGGCCGTCCCGACGGAGCCAATCAGGGCACGAAGCGCAGCCCGGGCTCGGCCTGTGGCGAGCGTTCGCAACGCCGAATGGCGCCGTTCGGGCGTCACGAGCGGGCGTGGTGCAGGGTTCGTTCACAGTTTCTCAGGCCGGCCGCGGGAACCAGGCGAGGGACAGCGCGACGGCGACGACCGCGAGCAGCGCGCCGAGCGCCGCGAACAGGGCGCCCACCTCGGTCTGTGAGCGCTCGAGCGCGATCTGCGCATTGAGCTGGCGATACACATGGGCGAGCGCGCTCGCATCGTTGGCGTAGAAGTACTCGGCGCGCGTGTCGGCCGCGATCCGCCGCAGCGTCTCCTCGTCGAGCTTGACGTGCATCATCCAGCCTTCGCCGCCGATGAAATCGCCCTCGCGCGTGCCGATGCCGACGGTGTAGACGGGCACGCCGCGCTGCGCCGCCAGCCGGGCGACCTGCAACGGATCCGGACCGGCGGTCGTCTGGCCGTCGGTGAGCAGGATGATGGCGTTGGACGTCTGGCTGCGCGGCGCGACGGGCGTCGGGTCGACGGTCTCCCTCTCCTTCTGTCCCAGCGGACGATTGCCGCCGCGCTGGCCGCGCATCGAAGGCAGGTCGGGATCGGGCATCTCCGGGTAGAGCGTCTTGAGCGCGGTGAGGAGGCCGCTGCCGATCGCGGTGGCGTATTGCAGTTGCAGCGAGTCGATGCCCTCGAGGATGTCCTGCCGCTTGCGCGTCGGCGCCTGGATCACTGCAGCCGATCCGGCGAACGCGACGAGGCCCAGGCGAGTGCCGGGGGGCACGTCCTCCACGAAGGCGCGCGCGGCCGCCTGCGCCGCCGAGAGCCGGTTGGGGGCGATGTCGGTCGCGCGCATGCTCATCGACACGTCCATCGCGAGGATGATGGTCTTCTGCTGCGTGGGCAGCGCGACGAGCGCCGTCGGGCGTGCGGCGGCGAGAAGCAGCGCACCGAGCGCCCCGAGCAACAGGGCCGCCGGAACGTGCCGCCGCCAGGTTCGACCGGCGACTGCCTCGTGCACCGTTGCGAGCGACGGCACCCGTATCGCGTCGCGCTTGCGGCGGCGCAGCGCCCACCGGTACGCGCCGACCAGTGCCGGCAGGAACAGGAGCAGCCAGAGTACCGCTGGCCAGGCGAAGGCGACGGGCAGGGCGGACGTCACGGAGCGTTAGCCTAACAAAGGACTCTCAGCCGTGTGGTGACAAGACTCCCCGTGGTGCATCGGGCGGAGGGGGGCCGCCGGAACGGATCGTACTTCCACCGCGGCGACAGCGGTGGAAGCGTCTGCAGCAATCGGCCGGCCCTTGCTGCTTGGTGCCTGCACCGCACCAACCGGATGCGCGAGCGGATTGCGTGCCTTGCCGATCCGCGGAGTGCGGTCGCGGAACCGGCAAAGCGGTTGGGGCCGGCCTTCGCCCTCCGCCCGGACCTTCTTCTAGGTCGCCAACCGCGGCCGCAGGCCGGGCCGTCGCAGGAGCCACACGGCGATGGACACGTTGAGGACGTTCCACGCGATGCCGTTCACGAACGCCGCGCGGTAGGAGCCGGTGAGGTCGAAGATCGCGCCCGACATCCAGCCGCCGACCGCCATGCCGAAAAGCGTCGCGGTGAGCACCGTCGAGACGCGCCAACCGGCCTCGCGCGGCGAGAAGAGCTCGCGCACGATCATCGCGTACGAGGGGACGATGCCGCCCTGGAACAGCCCGAACAGCGCCGAGATCACGTACAGCGCCACCAGCCCGTCGAACGGCAGGAAGAGCACGAGCGCGATCCCCTGCAACGCGGAACCGAGGAGCAGCGTCCGCAGGCCGCCGATGCGATCGGAGATCCAGCCCGACACGAGGCGGCTCACGATGCCGAACGCGAGCATGAGCGAGAGCATCGCGGCACCCCGCGCCGCGCCGTAGCCGAGGTCGCCGCAGTAGGCCACGATGTGGACCTGCGGCATCGACATCGCCACGCAGCACGCGAAACCGGCGATCACGAGCAGCGTCTGCAGCGCGCCGCGCGAGAGGCCGAGCGGCCGGTCGGGCCAGCGCTTCGCGTGCGACGTGCCCGTGCCCGCGGCGTCGAGCACCGGCGCGCGTCGCCGCAGGAGCAGCGCGAGCGGCACCAGGCTCAGCACGCAGAAGACGCCGACGCCGGCGTAGGTCGGCCGCCATCCTGCGGTCGCGGTGAAGTGCTGCACCAGCGGCGGCCACACGACGCCGGCGAGGTAGTTGCCGCTGGCGCAGATCGCGACCGCGATGCCGCGCCTGCGCGTGAACCAGAGCGAGGTGTCGGCCACGAGCGGCCCGAACATGGCCGAGCTGCCGACGCCGACGAGGAGCCCCTGCCACCATGCGAAGGCGCCGAGCGAAGCGGCATTCGCGGCGAGGAGGTAACCGGCGCCGAGCAGCAGTCCGCCGAGCGCAAGCGGCACGAGGACGCCGAAGCGGTCCGACAGGCGTCCCATGACGATGCCGCCGAGACCGAACCCGATCATCGTCAGCGTGTACGGGAACGACGCGCCGGCGCGATCGACGCCGAACTCCTGCTGGACGGCCGGGAGCACGACGACGACCGACCACATGCCGACGCCGCCGATCGTCGAGGCGAGCAGGGCGAGCGCGAGCCGCCGCCATGCATAGGGGGACTCGGCGTCGTACGCCGAGGCTGGGGTCGTCATCTCCACCTTTCGCCGCCCCTTGTGCCGGGGCTTCGGCGGACGTTACCGGAAAACGGGGCGAGTCGACGGCAGGGCGCAACGGCGCGCGACTCGATGTCTACGCGATCGCGACGCTGCGGCGGTCTCCCGGCCGCTCAGGAGCGGCAAAGCAAGCCAGCATCGCGCCGGGGCCGCGGCCGTTCGATACGCCTTGCCTTCGCAGCGGAGGCGGGTGACTGCGTCGTGCGCGCAATCGCTCGCTGTCACTGCTTCCCTGGGGCCGGACGATCATCGCCACGAGCTCGGAGACGGGTATCATGCGCTGCCGATGCTGCCCGACGACTCCGCCACCAAGGGCGCGATCAACGCCTTCACCAAAGCGCTGGGCCAGAAGCTCATCGAGCGCGGCATCCGTGTCAACGCCGTCGCCCCCGGCCCGGTGTGGACGCCGCTCAATCCTTCCGACGCCGGGCTGCCTGCGGTCGAGGTCGCGACCTTCGGGCAGAAGAACCCGACGGGGCGCCCGGCGCAACCCGAAGAGCTCGCGCCGGCCTACGTCTTCCTTGCGTCGGACGCCGACTCCTCCTACATCACCGGCACGGTCCTCCAGGTGATGCGTGGCGAGACCACGGGCGGCTGACCGCGTGCGCATGGACTCCCCACGCGCGGCGGCGGCGAACCTCGAGGCGAAGCCGGGCCGCGTCCGCGCGCGACGCAGCGCCGCGACCATCGCGGGCGCCGCCGTCGTCCTCGGCGATGCAGGCGCGAAGGGCAGGGGCGTGTTCGCGCTGCGTCCCTTCCGCGCCGGCGATTTGATCGAGCGCGTGCCGGTCCTGGTGCTGCCCGCCGCCGACTGGCAGCACCTGCGCGAGACGCGGCTGATGGAGTACGCGTTCTGCTGGGGCAAGCGCCGCGAGCAGGCGGCGATCGCGCTCGGTTTCGGCTCCTTCTACAACCACGCCGAGGCGCCCAACGCGGAGACCATCGAGCAGCCGGCCGAGAACGTCATCGACTTCGTCGCGCTGCGCGACATCGCGGCCGGCGAGGAAATCACGATCGACTACACCGGCGACGATCGCACGCGCGAGGTGTGGTTCGACGTGCAGCGCTGACGCGCCGCACGTCAGGGATCGGAGGTCAGAGGTCAGGAATCAGCCGCCGCGAGCGCGCGCTGTCCCACTCCGATGCCTGGTTCCTGATGCCTGATTCCTGAATCACAGGATGCGGTTGAACCAGAGGAGCGAGAGGCCGGCGGCGAGGAGTGCCAGGCCTGCGGCGGCGGCGGCGAAGAGCGCCGTCACCTCGGTCTCCTTCTTCTCCATCACCAGCCGTGAGTTGAGCGACCGGTAGATCTTCTTCAGGTCCTCGGCGGTGCCGGCGTAGAAGTATTCGCCGCGCGTGACGTTGGCGATCGACTTCAACGTTTCCTCGTCGAGCTTCACGCGCATCGACCAGCCCTCGAAGCCGATCACCTCGCCCTTCAGGGTGCCGATGCCGACCGTGAAGACGCGCACGCCGCGGTCGGCGGCCATCTTCGCCGCCTCGAGCGCGTCGGGGCCGGTGGTGCGCTGGCCGTCGGTGAGCAGGATGATCGCCGCGGAGCCGAAGGACCCCGGCGGCACCGGCTTCGTCTCCTTGGGCTTCTTCGCCGGCTCCTTCGCCGCGCCCGAGGTCGGCTCGCGGCCGTAGAGGAGGCTTGCCACGTCGACGGAGCCGTCGGGGATGAGCGTGGCGAGCGACACGAGGATGCCGCTGCCGATGGCCGTGCCGCGCTGGAGCTGGAAGCGGTCGATGGCGGCGTGCACGTCCTCGCGGCTGTGGGTCGGTGCCTGCACCACCGACGCGGTGGCCGCGAACGAGACGACGCCGAGCCGCACTTCGTCCGGCACGTCGTCGACGAACGCCTTCGCGGCCGACTGCGCCGCCGCGAGCCGGGTCGGCTGCACGTCGGTCGCGCGCATGCTTCCCGAGACGTCCATGGCGAGGACGATCGTCTGGTGTTGTGAGGGCAGCGTCACGATCGCGGCGGGCCGGGCGATCGCGGCGATCATGAGCGCGATCGAGGCGAGGAACAAGAGCGGCGGGAGGTGCCGCTTCCATGCGGGCGTCGCGCGCATCGCCTCGCGCACCATCGCGAGGTTGGCGTAGCGCACCGCCGAGCGCCGGCTGCGCGCGAGGAGCGCGAGGTAGGCGATCGCGAGCAGCGGCACGACCGCGAGCAGCCACAGCGCCTCGGGCCAGAGGAAGGTCACGCGCGCGCCTCGAGGTGCTGCGGGACGCCGCCGCCGGAGGCGAGCTGGCTGTGCCGTTTCTTGAGGTCGGCGAAGCGCAGGATCGCGGCGACGAGGTTCTCCGCGGTCGAGAGCTCGAGCGCATCGACGCCGGCGTGGGCGAGCCCGTCGCGGACCTGCGCCTCGCGACGCCCGGCCGCCGCCGCGAAGCGCTTGCGGAAGCCCGCGTCGTGCGTGTCGACGAAGATCTGCTCGCCGGTCTCGGCGTCCTGCATGACCACCATGCCGAGATCGGGCAGATCGCGTTCGAGCGGATCGAAGAGCCGCACCGCGAGCACCTCGTGGCGCTGCGCCAGCTCGGCGAGCGGCGCCGACCAGCCCGGAGCGCTGATGAAGTCGGAGAGCACGAATACGATCGAGCGGCGGCCGATCGCGGGCAGGGCGCCGATGAGGAAGGCGCGCAGGTCGGTGGACGCGGAGCGCGGCAGGCGCGGCCGCTCGCGCATCGCGTGGACGATGTGCAGCACGTGGCGCCGTCCGGTGCGCGGCGGGATGACGGTGTCGAGGCTCTCGCCGTAGAGCATCGCGCCGACGCGGTTGCCGCCGCGCGTGAGCAGGCGCGAGAGCACCGCCACGAACTCCGTGGCGATCGTGCGCTTGCGCACCTCCTGCGAGCCGAAGTCGACCGACGGGCTGAGGTCGACGAGGAACCAGGCGGTCACCTCGCGGTCCTCGTTGAACACGCGCACGTAGGGGGACTGCAGCCGCGCGCTCACGTTCCAGTCGATGTGGCGCACGTCGTCGCCGTACTGGTACTCGCGCAAATCGGCGAGGTCGAGACCGTAGCCGCGGAAGAGGGTGCGGTAGTCGCCGTGCAACACGCCGTCGAGCGGACGGATCACCGTCCACTCGAGGCGGCGGAGCAGCCGGTCCGGCTGCTCGGCGCTCGCCGGGTCAGGAGGCGACGGCGGTGCGGACATGCGTCTCGAGCGGCTTCTCCGGCGCCGGCACGCGTGCGAGGATCTTGTCGATGAGGGCGTCGGGCGTGAGCCCCTCGGCGAGCGCGGGGTAGGAGAGCACGAGGCGGTGCCGGAAGCAGTCGTGCACCAGGTCCTTCACGTCGTCGGGCAGCACGTAGTCGCGGCCGCGCAGGAACGCGAGGGCGCGCGCCGCCTCGATGAGGTGGATGGGCGCGCGCGGGCTTGCGCCGTAGGTGAGGTACTTGGCGAGGTCGGGCAGGCCGTGCCGGTCGGGCGCGCGCGTCGCGGCGGCGAGCTGCACCGCGTACTTGATGAGCGACGGATCGACGTAACCGCGCCGGCACTCGCGCTGCAGCGCCGCCAGCTCCTGGGTGTCGAGCACGGCGGAGATCTCGGGCATGACGCCGCTCACGCGCTCGACGATGACGAACTCCTCCTCCTCGCTCGGGTAGCCGACCAGCACCTTCATCATGAAGCGGTCGACCTGCGCCTCCGGCAGCGGGTAGGTGCCCTCGGTCTCGATCGGGTTCTGCGTCGCCATGACGAGGAACGGCTCGGGGACGAGGTGCGTCTCGCCGGCGATCGTCACCTGTCGCTCCTGCATCACCTCGAGCAGCGCGCTCTGCACCTTGGCCGGCGCGCGGTTGATCTCGTCGGCGAGCAGCAGGTGCGTGAACACCGGGCCGAGCGAGGTCGCGAAGTCGCCGGTCTTCTGGTTGTAGATGCGCGTGCCGACGAGGTCGGCGGGCACGAGGTCGGGCGTGAACTGGATGCGCTTGAAGGTGCCGCGCACGGTGCGCGCCAGCGTCTTGACGGTGAGCGTCTTGGCGAGCCCCGGCACGCCCTCCACGAGAAGGTGCCCCTGCGCGAGGACGCCGACCAGTACGCGCTCGAGGAAGTGGTCCTGGCCGACGACGACCTTCTTCACCTCGTACAGCACGCGCTCCATGCGCGCCGCGACGTGCCCGGCGATACCTTCTCTTTCGCTCATGATGCGGCTCGACTCCTGGGGAGGGAAGGTGGAGCGGGCGGGGACGCCCGCGGCTTCAGAACGGCGGCACGCCCGCCGCCGACGCGGCGCTCTCGATCGGCACCGCGAAGCCGATGCCGACGAAGAAGCGCTGGTCGGTCGGGTTGAGGATCGCGGTGACGATGCCGACTACGGCACCGTCGCGCGTCACCAGCGGCCCGCCCGAGCTGCCCGGATTGGCAGCCGCGTCGAATTGGATCAGGTTGGTGAGCAGGCGTTTCCCTTCGGGCGAGCGGAACTCCCGGCCGAGGCCGGAGACGACGCCGGCCGAGGCCGAGGGGCCGATGCCGAAGGGGAAGCCGACGGCGACGACGTCGTCGCCGACCGCGAGGTCGGAAGTCGAGCGCAGCGTCGCGGCGACCAGGTCGTCGGGGATGGTCTTCGCCTGCAGCACGGCGAGGTCCTGCTCGGGCTTCGTACCCGTGACCTCGGCATCGGCCTCCAGCCCGTCGAAGAACGTCACCTTGACCTTCTCGGCGCCCGCGACCACGTGCAGGTTGGTGAGGATCACGCCCTTGTCGACGACGACCACGCCCGTGCCGACGCCGACCTCGACCTCGTCGCCGGAGACGGCATCGTTGCTCAGGCCCTGCACGCGCACCACCGCGGGCCGCACCGTCTCGTAGACTTTCGTCGCCGGCGACGGGAGCTGCACCGTCTGCAGCGAGCGCTCCACCGCGCGGTCGATGTCCTCCTGGGTGAGCGGCGGCTGGGGTCGTTCCCGCGCGGTCCACGCGAACGCGATCAGGAGCGCCGCGAGCGCACCGCCCAGCGCGAGCAGCGGTCGCTCGAAGCGCCGCAGGACCCGGCGCAACGGGCCTGCGGGCTTGGCGGCGGCCGCCGTCGCCGTCGCGGTGGTGGCGGGCGAAGGAACCACCGCCGTCGCGGTGGCGCGCGCTGCCGGCGCGGCTTGCTTCTGCGGTTCCGGCGCTGCCGCCGGCTGCGCCGGCTGGGAGGTGCTGTAGAGGGTGACGCGCTTCATGCCAGGGCTCTCTGGAGCACGCCCGCCGCCCGGCGGGCGCGTCCCTGCAACGACCGCGAGCACGTTACCACGGAACCTGGGCCGGTCTGCTCGACGCCCGGTCCCGCGCCCCGGCGCGTCGCGCGGCATCGGGGCGCGCGTCGACGTTTCGCGCCGAACCCCCATCCCGACCCCCTGCCAGGGGGAAGGTGAGGCGAGGCGCGCACGGCCTCTGGCGCTTCCTCCCCCTTGCAGGGGAGGGCTGGGGTGGGGGTTCGGCAACTGCAACGGGGTGTGGGTCGACGTTTCGCCCCAGCACCCCATGCCGCCTTCCCCCTGTCAGGGGGAAGGTGACGCGAGGCGCGCACGGCCTCTGGCGCTTCCTCCCCCTTGCAGGGGGAGGGCTGGGGTGGGGGTTCGGGCAACTGCATCGGGGCGTGCGTCGACGGACCACCTCAGGAACTGGGCGGCGGCCGCGATCCCGGCGGCGGCGACAGCGGCGTCCCGCCCCGGCCGTAGCGCACCGTGGCGAGGTCGTCGACCTGCCAGCCGCCGCCGAGCGCCTGGACCAGCGCCGCGCTCGCGGTGAGCTGCCGCGACATGATGTTGAGCGCCGCGCGCTCGTTGTTGAGTGCGATCGCCTGCACCGTGATGACGGCGAGGTAGTTCGCCGTGCCGGCGCGATACTGGTTGAGCGTCAGCTCCACTGACTTGCGCGACGCCTCGACCGCCTGCCGCTGCACCGTGAGCTCCTCCTCGAGCACGCGCAGCGCCACGAGGTTGTCCTCGACCTGCTGCAGCGCCGTCAGCACCGTCTGCCGGTAGAGCGCCGCCTCCTGGTCGTAGAAGGCGCGCGCCTGCGCGGACACCGCCCGGCGCAGCCCGCCGTCGAAGAGCGGCTGCGCGAGCGCGGCGCCGAGCGCCCAGAAGCGGGCCGGCGTGTCGAGGAGCGACGGCAGCGTGAGGCTGCGATAGCCGACGGCGCCGCTCAGCGTGATCGTCGGGTAGAACGCCGCATCCGCGACCCCGATGCGCGCGTTCGCCGACGCCGCACGCCGCTCGGCCGCCGCCACGTCGGGGCGTCGCTCCAGCAGCTCGGAGGGGACGCCGACCGGGATCTCCGGCACGCGCTGGGCGAACGGCACGCGCTCGATCGCGAAGCCCTCAGGCGGCACGCCCATCAGCACTGCGATGGCGTGCTCGAGCTGCGCGCGCTGCACCTGGAGGTCGATGAGCAGCGCCTGCGTGCTCTTGAGCTGCGCTTCCGCCTGCACCACGTCGAGCCTGCCGGCGACCCCGACCTTGTAGCGGTTCTGCGTGAGCTCCAGCGAGCGCTCGTAGCCGGCGACCGTCTCCTCGAGGATGCGGCGCGCCTCGTCGATCACGCGCAGCTGCAGATAGCTCTGCACCAGCGTGCTCTGCGACGCGAGCGTGAGGCCGGCGAGGTCGGCCTCGCTCGCCTGCCAGCCGTCGACGTTGGCTTCGATGTTGCGGCGGACGCTCCCCCAGAGGTCCGGCACCCAGCTCGCGCCGAGATCGACTTCGAAGTTGTTGACCGCGCCGCGCGCGAAGGAGGGACGGTTGGAGAGGGAAGGGGACAGGCTGCGCGTCGCCGAGGCGTTGGCGCCGAGCGTCGGGTAGAGCGCCGCGCGCGCCTGCCCGACGAGGGCCGCCGCCTGGCGGTACTGCGCCTCGGCCGCGGCGATGTTCTGATTGTCGACCGCCACGCGCTCGACTAGCGCGTCGAGCACCGGATCCTCGTAGATGCGCCACCAGGCGCCGCGCGGCAGCGCGTCGGCGGGTTCTGCCCGCTTCCAGCCGGCCGGCGTCTCCGTGAACGCCGTCGCCATCGGCGCGGTGGGGCGAACGTAGTCGGGCCCGACCATGCAGCCGCCGAGCGCGAGGCCCGCGGCCAGCACGAGGCTCGCGCGCGCGAGGCGCGTCATCGCGTCGCTCCCGCGGGTCGCGCCACGCCGGACCGCGGGCGACGCACGCGCGCGAACCAGAGCCGCAGCCGGTCGAGATAGAGATAGACGACCGGCGTGGTGTAGAGCGTGAGCAGCTGGCTCACGACCAGCCCGCCGACGATCGCGATGCCGAGCGGCCGGCGGAGCTCCGCGCCGTAGCCGGTGCCGAACGCGAGCGGCAGCGCGCCGATGATCGCCGCCATCGTGGTCATCGTGATCGGCCGGAAGCGCAGCACGCAGGCGCGCACGATCGCCTGCTCGGGCGTGAGGCCTTCGCGCCGCTCGGCGTCGATCGCGAAGTCCACCATCATGATCGCGTTCTTCTTCACGATCCCGATGAGGAGAAACACGGCGATGAGCGCGACGAGGCTGAACTCGGTGTCGAACGCCATCAGCGCGAGCAGCGCGCCGACGCCGGCCGAGGGCAGCGTCGAGAGGATCGTGATCGGGTGGATGTAGCTCTCGTAGAGGATGCCGAGCACGAGGTAGATGGTGACGATCGCGGCGAGGATGAGGAGCGGCTGGTCGGAGAGTCCGCTCTGGAAGACCTTCGCGGTGCCCTCGAACGTGCCGTACACGTTGCTCGGCACGCCGATGCGCGCCATCGTGTCGCGGATCGCCTGGTTGGCCTCCGAGAGCGACACGCCCGCCGGCAGGCTGTAGGAGATGGTGCTGGCGGCGAACTGCCCCTGGTGGTTCACGCCGAGCGGGACGTTGGTGAACTCGTAGCGGGCGAAGGTCGAGAGCGGCACGAGCTGCCCCGTCTTCGAGCGCACGTAGACGTCCTTGAGCGCCTCGGGCCCCTGCGCGAAGCGCGGATCGACCTCCATGATGACGCGGTACTGGTTGAGCGGGGCGTAGATGGTGGACACGATCGACTGGCCGAAGGCGTTGCCGAGCGCGGTCGACACCGCGTCGGCGCTCACGCCCAGCCGCGCGGCGGTGTCCCGATCGACGACGAGCGAGGCCTGCAGCCCGCGCACCTCCTGGTCGGAGTCGACATCGACCAGCTGGGGCAGCGCCCGCATGGCGCGGTCGAGGCGCGGCGTCCAGGTGCGCAGGTCCTCGAGGTCGTCGCTGCGCAGCGTGAACTGGTAGGTCGAGCTCGACTGCCGGCCGCCGGCGCGCACGTCCTGCACCGGGTTGAGGAAGAGTCGGACGCCGGGCTCGCTCGCGACCTTCGCGCGCAGCCGCTCGAGCACCTGGTCGACCGTGGCGCCGCGCTCGGGGATCGGCTTGAGCGCGACGAACATGAAGCCGCCGTTGCGCGACCCGCCGCCCGTGAACGCCGTGACGTACTGGACTGCGGGGTCGGCGCGGACGATGTCCGAGAGCCGCGTCATCTTTCCCTGCATCGCCTGGAACGAGATGCTCTGGTCGGCGCGCATCCAGCCCATCACGCGGCCGGTGTCCTGCTGCGGGAAGAAGCCCTTCGGGATCGAGGTGTAGAGGTAGACGTTGAGGCCGATCGTGGCGGCGAGCAGGAGCAGCGTGAGCGGCCCGTGGCGCAGCACCCAGACGAGGCTGCGGCGGTAGCCGGCGAGCACCGCGGCGAAACCGCGATCGGCGAACCGGCCGAGCCTGCCCGTGCGGTGCTCATGGGTCGGCCGCAGCAGCCGCGCGCACATCATCGGCGTGAGCGTCAGCGACACCACGAGCGAGATGGTGATGGCGGCGGCGAGCGTGAAGGCGAACTCGCGGAAGAGCCGTCCGACGAGGCCGCCCATGAAGAGGATCGGCACGAAGACGGCGATCAGCGACGCGCTCATCGACACGACGGTGAAGCCGACCTCCTTCGCGCTCGTCAGCGCCGCCTGCATCGGCGACAGGCCAGCCTCGATGTGCCGGCGCGCGTTCTCCATCACCACGATCGCGTCGTCGACGACGAAGCCCGTGGCGATGACCAGCGCCATCAGCGACAGGTTGTTGAGGCTGAACCCGAGCAGGTACATGACGCCGAAGGTCGAGATCAGCGACACCGGCACGGCCACGCTCGGGATCAGCGCGGCGCGCAGGTCGCGCAGGAACAGGAACACGACCAGCACCACGAGCGCGACGGCGATGACGAGCGCCCTCTCGACCTCGCGCAGCGACGCCTTGATCGTGCTGGTGCGCTCCATGACCACTTCGAGGTCGATCGCCGCCGGGATCGAGGCGCGCAGGAACGGCAGCTGGTCGTTGATGCGCGCGACGGTCTCGATGATGTTGGCGTTCGGCTCGCGGCGGATCTCGAGCACCACCGCCGGCCGGCCGTTGGCGAGGCCGGCGTTGCGCGTGTCCTGCACGCTGTCGCGCACGGTGGCCACGTCCGCAAGCCGCACCGGCGCGCCGTTGCGGAACGCGACGACGAGGCCCTGGTACTCCGCGGCCTTGCGCGCCTGGTCGTTGGCGTAGATCCACCACTGCCGCTCGTCGTTCTCGACCAGGCCCTTCGGCCGGTTGGCGTTGGCGGTGCCGAGCGCGCTGCGCACGTCGTCGAGCGCAATTCCGTACTTGTTGAGCGCGGCGGGATTGAGCTCGACGCGCACTGCGGGCAGTGCGCCGCCCCACACGCTCACCTGGCCGACGCCCTTCACCTGCGCGAGCTTCTGCGCCAGCACCGTCGACGCGTAGTCGTACATCCGGCCGGTGTCGTAGAGCGGCGAGGTGAGCGAGAGCAGCATGATCGGTGCGTCGGCCGGGTTCACCTTGCGGTAGGTCGGGTTGTTCGGCAGCGAGGTCGGCAGCTGCGAGCGCGCGGCGTTGATCGCCGCCTGCACCTCGTTGGCGGCGGCGTTGATGTCACGCGAGAGGTCGAACTGGAGCGTGATGCGCGTCGCGCCCTGCGTCGAGCTCGACGTGATCTCGTTGACCCCGGCGATCCGGCCGAGCTGGCGCTCGAGCGGCGTCGCGACGGTTGAGGCCATCGTGTCCGGGTTCGCGCCGGGGAGCGAGGCGTTGACCGAGATCGTCGGGAACTCCACCTGCGGCATCGGCGCGACCGGCAGCTGGAAGAACGCGAGCGCGCCGGCGAGGGTGATCGCCAGCGCGAGGAGCGTCGTGGCGACCGGGCGGGCGACGAACGGTGCCGAGAGGTTCACGGCCGAGACACGCCCGCAGCCGGCGCGGCGTAGCCGCGCGCGGCACGGCGCTTCGTGAGCCGGTCGAACGCGAGGTACACGACCGGCGTCGTGAACAGCGTGAGCAGCTGGCTCACGATCAGGCCGCCGACCATGGTGAGGCCGAGCGGGTGGCGCAGCTCCGAGCCGACGCCGGTGCCGAGCATGAGCGGCAGCGCGCCGACCAGCGCCGCAAGCGTCGTCATGAGGATCGGGCGGAAGCGCAGCAGGCACGCCTGCCGGATCGCCTCGCGCGGCGTCCTGCCCTCCTCGCGCTCGGCCTCGAGCGCGAAGTCGACCATCATGATGCCGTTCTTCTTGACGATGCCGATGAGCAGCACGATGCCTATGACGGCGATGACCGAGAGGTCCTCGCGCGCGAGGATGAGCGCTGCCAGCGCGCCCACCGTGGCCGAGGGCAGGGTGGAGAGGATCGTGATCGGGTGGATGTAGCTCTCGTAGAGCACGCCGAGCACGATGTACATCGCCACCACCGCGGCGAGGACGAGGAGCAGCGTGCTCGAGAGCGACTCGCGGAAGGAGGCCGCGGCGCCTTGCAGCGACGTGCGGATGCTCAAGGGCACGCCGATCTCGCGCTCGGCGGCGTCGATCGCGCGCACCGCCTCGCCGAGCGAGCCGCCGGGGGGCAGGTTGAAGGAGATGGTGGCCGCCGGGAACTGGCCGATGTGGTTGATCGCGAGCGGCGCCGTGCCCACCGTGACCTTGGCGATGCTCGCGAGCGACACCTGCGCGCCGGTGTTCGCGGCGACGTAGAGGCCTTCGAGTGCGTCGGGCCCGCGCCGGAACTCGGGCTTCACCTCGAGCACGACCCGGTACTGGCTCGCCTGCGTGAAGATGGTCGAGACGAGCCGCTGCCCGAACGCGCTGTAGAGCACGTTGTCGATCGCTGCCGGCGTGATGCCGAGCCGCCCCGCCGTGTCGCGGTCGATGTCGATGTACGCCTGCAGGCCCTGGTCCTGCAGGTCGCTCGTCACGTCGGCGAGCGCCGGCGAGCTCTGCAGCACCTCGAGGAGCTTCGGCACCCAGGTCGACAGCTCCTTGGAATCGCCGGACTCGAGCGTGAACTGGTACTGGGTGCGGCTGATGCGGTCCTCGACGCTCAGGTCCTGCACCGGCTGCATGTAGAGCGTGACGCCCTCGACCTTGGCGAGCTCCGGCTGCAGCCGTCGCATGACCTCGGAGGCGTGCACGCGGCGCTCGGCGAGCGGCTTGAGGTTGATGAGCATCCGGCCGCTGTTCAGCGTCGTGTTGGTGCCGTCGACGCCGATGAAGGACGAAAGGCTGGCGACGGCCGGGTCGCGGAGCACCACTTCGGCGAGCGCCCGCTGCCGCTCGGCCATGGCGTTGAAAGAGACGGACTGCGGCGCCTGCGAGATGCCCTGGATGATGCCGGTGTCCTGCACCGGGAAGAACCCCTTCGGCACCACGAAGTAGAGCCACACGGTGAGGAGCAGGGTGCCGATCGCGACGAGTAGCGTCAGGCCCTGGTGGTCCAGCACCCAGTCGAGCGCCTGAGCGTAGCGCGCGATCACGCGGTCGAAGAACGCGTGCACCGCGCGCGCGATGCGGCCTTCCACACGGTCGCCGCGCAGCAGCCGCGCGCACATCATCGGCGTGAGCGTGAGCGAGATCACCGCCGAGAGCAGGATCGCCACGGCGAGCGTGATCGCGAACTCGCGGAACAGTCGTCCCACCACCTCCTGCATGAAGAGCAGCGGGATGAGGACGGCGATCAGCGACACGGTTAGCGAGATGATGGTGAAGGCGATCTGCTTCGACCCGTCGAGTGCCGCCTGCAGGGGCGGCACGCCGTTCTCGATGTAGCGGGCGATGTTCTCGATGACGACGATCGCGTCGTCGACGACGAAGCCGGTGGCGACCACCAGCGCCATCAGGGTGAGGTTGTTGATCGAGAACCCGAAGAGGTACATCGCGCCGAACGTGCCGACGAGCGAGAGCGGCACGACGACCGCCGGGATGAACGTCGCGGTGAAGCTGCGCAGGAACACGAAGATCACGAGCACGACGAGCGCGATCGCGAACGCGAGCTCGCGCTGCACGTCGCGCACCGAGGCGCGGATCGTCACGGTGCGGTCGGTGAGCACCGTGACCTCGAGTGCGGCGGGGAGCGCCGCGGTGAGCTGCGGCAGCAGCGCCTTCACGCGGTCCACCGTCTCGATGACGTTCGCGCCCGGCTGGCGCTGGATGTTGACGATGATGGCCGGCACGGCGTCGGCCCACGCCGCAAGGCGGACGTTCTCGGCGTCCGCGATCACCTCCGCGACGTCGCGCAGGAAAAGCGGCGCGCCGTTCTTGTACGCGACGACGATGTCGCGGTACTGCTCGGGCGTACGCAGCTGGTCGTTGGCGTCGATCGCGTAGGCGCGCGCCGGGCCGTCGAAGCTGCCCTTCGCCTTGTTGACGTTCGCCGCGGCGATCGCTGCACGGACGTCCTCGAGCGAGAGCCCGTTCGCCGCGAGCGAGCGCGGGTTCGCCTGCACCCGCACCGCGGGGCGCTGACCGCCCGAGAGCGTGACGAGCCCGACGCCCGACACCTGCGAGAGCTTCTGCGCGAGGCGCGTGTCGACGAGGTTCTGCACCTCGGTGAGCGGCAGCGTCTTCGACGTGATGCCGAGGGTCAGGATCGGCGCGTCGGCGGGGTTGACCTTGCTGTACACCGGCGGCGTGGGCAGGTCGTTGGGGAGCAGGTTCGAGGCGGCGTTGATCGCCGCCTGCACGCCCTGCTCGGCAACGTCGAGCGGCAGGTCGAGGTTGAACTGCAGCGTGATCACCGACGCTCCGCCGGAGCTCGACGAGAGCATCTCCTTGAGACCCGGGATCTGCCCGAACTGGCGTTCGAGCGGCGCGGTGACCGACGAGGTCATCACCTCCGGGCTTGCGCCCGGGTAGAACGTGAACACCTGGATCGTCGGGTAGTCGACCTGCGGCAGCGCCGCGACCGGCAGCAGCCGGTACGCGAGCAGTCCGGAGAGGAAGAGCGCGACCATCGCGAGCGTGGTCGCGACCGGCCGCAGGATGAAGAGCCGCGAGGGATTCACGACGCGCTCGCTGCCGCGCGAGAAGTTGCTTCGGCGCGGCTCACGAGGCCCCGGGTCCGCGCCGGTCGCGAGCGCCCGGCGTCCGCGGCGGACCCTCGCGCGGCGCGCCGCTGCCGGTGCCTGCGGCGGCGTCGGCCGGTGCCGTCCCCGGCAGCTCCACCTTCGTGCCCTCGCGCAGTCGATCGACGCCGTCGGTGACCACGATGTCGCCCGGCTGCAGTCCCTTCGCGACCGCGATGTCGCCGCCGTCGCCCGGCCCCAGGACCACCTGACGCAGCGAAACCGCGTTGTCCGGACCGACTACGTACACGAACGTGCCCTGCGCGCCCCGCTGGATCGCCGCCGAGGGCACGATGGTCGCGTCGCGCTCGGTGTCGAGGCCGACGCGCACGTTCACGAACTGGTTCGGGAACAGCCGGTTCTCCTTGTTCGCGAACTCCGCCTTGAGCTTCACCGTGCCGGTCGCGGGGTCGATCACGTTGTCGATCGACGCCAGCGTCCCGGTGGCGAGCCTGTTCTTCAGCTCGCGATCCCAGGCCTCGACGGGCAGCTTCTCGCCGCTCGCGTAGCGCGCGAGCACCTGCGGCAGCGCGTCCTGCGGCAGCGTGAACAGCACGTTGATCGGCTGCAGCTGCGTGATGACGATGATGCCGTTGGCATCATTCGTCCCGACGATGTTGCCGGGATCCACCTGGCGCAGGCCGACGCGACCGTCGACGGGCGCGGTGATGCGCGAGTAGGTGAGCTGGAGCTGCGCGTTCGCGACCGCGGCGCGGTCCGTCTTCACCGTGCCCTCGAGCTGCGCGACGAGCGAGGCCTGCGCGTCGACCTGCTGTTTCGCGATCGAGTCCTGGGCGAGCAGCGTGCGGTAGCGGTCGAGGTCGATGCGCGCGTTGGCGAGCAGCGCCTCGTCGCGCGCGAGCTGGCCCTGCGCCTGCTGCAGCTGCACCTGGAACGGCCGCGGATCGATCTCGGCAAGGAGGTCGCCCGCCTTCACCATCTGCCCTTCCTTGAAGTGCACGCGCAGGAGCTGCCCGCCGACGAGGCTCTTCACGGTCACCGTGCGCAGCGGCGAGACGCTGCCGAGCGCGTTCAGCACCACCGGGATGTCGCCCTTGCGGGCGGTGGCGGCGCCGACCGGCACGGGTCGCGGCGGGCCGTCGCCGCGCGCGCCGCCGGCGCCCGGGCCGAAGCGCGGGCCGCGCGCGCCCTCGCGCTGCGCGCCGGCGCTCGCCGTCGCATCCGTCGCCGGCGCGGCGTTCTTCTCGGCGTAGTAGCGCCAGCCTGCCCACGCAGCGGCAGCGGCGAGCAGGAGTGCGATCAGCCAGGGCCACACCGAGCGCCGCGGTGGATCGGCCGTAGCCGGCTCAGCCTGCGGCTCCGCGGGCACGCCCACTTCGCGCGCCATGGGGCGTGCGCCGCTGTCGGCGTCAAGGGGATCGGTCAATCGGTTCATGCAGACGACTCGGGTGCGGCCGCGTCCCGCGAGCACTGCGGCCCGGCCCGTCGACCCGAAGCGCCGCGTTCGCGCCCGACCGCTAACCCGGGATTGTCCCAGAGGACGCGCCGCCGTCGCGGCAGTTTACATCGGGTTACGGGGGCTTCTTCCGCAAGCCGGGCCGGGGCGAGCGCTGCCCCGCGGCGCGCTGGCGACGCCTGTGCACGGACTGCACGCGGTCCGCGGGCTGCGGTGGCCGCTCAGGACTTCGGCTTGCGCTGCATGCACGCGCGCACGTGCGTCTCGTAGAACTCGTTCTTGAGGCCGAGGATCGCGGCTTCGTTCGCGCACTTCTTCTGCTTGGCGCGACTGTCCGTGGCCTCGAGCTCGACGCGCGCCGGCAGCGCACGCGGCGCGACCGTGTCGCCGCTCGCGGACTGGCGGCGCCCGTCGCCGACGGACTCGACGTCGAGCCGCACCCGACGTTGTCCGCCTGCGCCCATGCCGACCTGGTCGGCCGCTGCGCGCGACAGGTTGAGGATCTGCCCCGGTGGGCCGCCCCAGCGGTCGTTGATGACGACGACCACGCTGCGATTGCCCGTGGCGTCGGTGACCTTCACGCGCGTGCCGAACGGCAGCGTCCGGTGCGCGGCCGTGAGCTTGCCGCTGTCGTAAAGCTCGCCGCTCGCCGTGGGCCGGCCTTCGAGGTCGGCCGCGTAGACGACTGCGAGTCCCGTTTCGCTCGCGCCGGCAACTGCGGCGACGCCGGCCTCCGCGGACTCCGCCTGCTGCGCATCGACGACCGCGACGGGTGCGGCGAGGCCGAGCAAGGCAAGAGCGGTGAGCGCTGCGGCGCGCAGGCAAGGCGGACGATGGGGCACGGTTCGGGGCGGTCGCGAGGCAGGGCGTGTGCGCATCGTTCCGCAACTCGGGCCGCGACGCAAGCGGCGCGCGAGCGGTGTGCCGCGACCGCGCCGGCCGCCAACGGGCTTCGCGCGCCGACGGGGCTCTGGCAGACTGGCAGGGAAAACCCTGCCAACAAGGGAGGACATCTTGGACAAGCTCGCACTGCTCGCCGCACGCGCCAGCGGCGCCCTGGGTCTCGTGGTCACGCTCGTCGCAGTGCTGGCGCGCCTCAGCGGCCATCCGGTACTCGGCGGCTTCGAGAGCGCCACGCTGCTGCACGGCGGCGTCGCCGCGATGGTGCTCGGCTGCCTCGCCTACCTCTACGTGCTCGTGGAGCACCGGCCGCGTTGAACGGGCAGAGGCTGCTTGCGGTCAGCGCGCCTCGAGCAGGCGGTTTCGGGGCCGGCGCGTTGCAGCTGCCTGCGGGCTGCGAGCCGTTCGTGGCTCCATCTCCGCTGCTGCCATGCCGCGTCTCTCCCGGATGCCGATGCGAGAGATGCGAGCGCGGCGAGCCAGCCGATCGTGCACGCGCGGCCGGACGCCCGCGGCGCTGGCGCTCGGCATTCGGGGCGCGCCGTCTCGACGCCGGACCAGGGGCTGGACGCGCCCGCCGCTACACCGGCCCGAGCGGCGGCTCGGCCATCGCGGCGATCTGCTCCTTCAGCTCCAGCACGCGGTCCTGCCAGTAGCGTTGCGTGTTGAACCAGGGGAAGGCGGCGGGGAAGGCGGGATCGTCCCAGCGCCGCGCGATCCACGCCGAGTAGTGCAGCAGGCGCAGGGTGCGCAGCGCCTCGACGAGATGGAGCTCGCGGCGGTCGAGCTCGCGGAAGTCCTCGTAGCCTGCGAGCACGTCGGAGAGCTGTCGTGTCATCGCAGCGCGATCGCCGGAGAGCAGCATCCACAGGTCCTGCATCGCCGGCCCCATGCGCGCGTCGTCGAGGTCGACGAAGTGCGGGCCGCCATCCGCCATGCCGGGCCGCTCGCCCTCGCGTCGCTCCGTCCAGAGCACGTTGCCGGCGTGGCAGTCGCCGTGAAGGCGCAGCGATGCGACGGCCCCGGCGCGGTCGAAGCAGGCACGCACGCCGTCGAGCGCCTGGTCGGCGGCGGCGCGCCACGCGGGCTCGAGCTCCTTTGGGATGAAGCCGTGCGCGAGCAGCCACGCGCGCGGCTCCTCGCCGAAGCTCGCGATGTCGAGCGCGGGCCGGGTCGCGAACGGCGTGCGCGCGCCGATCGCGTGGATGCGTCCGAGGAAGCGCCCGATCCACTCGAGCACCGCCGGGTCCTCCAGCTCCGGCGGCCGGCCGCCGCGGCGCGGGTACACCGCGAACGCGAAGCCGTCGCCGGCGTGCAGCGTCGCGCCGTGCAGCGCGAGCGGCGCGACGACCGGGATCTCGTGCTCGGCGAGCTCGACGGCGAACGCGTGCTCCTCTTCGATCTGTGCGGTGGTCCACCGCTCCGGGCGATAGAACTTCACCACGACGACGCCTGCCGGCTGTCCGCGTTCGCCGACCGGCGCCTCGTCCTCGAGCCACACCTGGTAGACGCGGTTCTCGTAGCTGTTGAGCGCGAGGAGGCGCCCGTCGCCGCGCAAGTCCACGGTCTCGAGCGCGTCGAGCACCCGATCGGGGGTGAGGCGCGAGTACGGATGCGCCTTCGCGGCGGCGGCTTCGTCCATCCATCCGATTCTACGGTGGCGCGGCGCGAACACTGCATGATTCGCGGCGCGAAGAGCCGCAGACCCCAGCGTGTAAGATCGCGCGAGCCATGAAGCTCGAAGACGTGAAGTTCCTCTTCGCCCCGCGGCGCGTCGCCTACGTGCCCGCTGCGGGCTGCGAACCGGTGTGGGACCGCGCCGTCGCGGCCAATCTCGCCGGCGGCGGCTACCGCGGGGAAGTGTTCTCGGTGCAGCCGGCCGATACGCGCGCCGGTCTTCCCGGCACGGTCGTCGCGCTCGCCGCGCTGCCTGCCGGCCTGGACGTCGCCGTCGTGTCCTTGCCGCAGACCGACGCCGAGCAGCTCGTGCAGGCGCTCGCCGACAAGGGGTGCAAGGCCTTGATCCTCGTCGGCGCCGCAGCGACCGGTGGCGAGGCGGGCAGCGCGGCGCGCCAGGCGCTGCGGGCCGCGGCGCGCGCGCGCAGGCTGCGCGTGCTCGGTCCCGACCGTCTCGGCGTCATCGCGCCGGCCACCGGCTTCAACGCCGGCGCCTGGCCGCGCATGCCGGCGAGCGGCCCGCTCGCGCTGGTCACGCAGTCCGACTCGATCGCCGCGACGCTGATGGACTGGGCGGCGCCGCGGCGTCTCGGTTTCTCGAAGATCGTCTCGCTCGGCGAGACCGAGGATGCCGAGCTCGGCGACATCATCGACTTCCTCGCGCTCGACCGCGAGACGCGCGCCATCCTGCTGCACGTGCAGAACTTCACCGACGCACGGCGAATGCTCTCGGCGGGGCGGGTGGCTTCGCGCGCCAAGCCCGTGGTCGTGGTGCGCGGCGGACGCTGGTCCGAGCGCGCCGGGATGGGCGAGCTGATGCCCGGACGGTTGATGCGGCCGAGCGACGTCTATCACGCGGCGTTCAAGCGCGCGGGCATGGTACGGGTCGAGACGCTCGAGGCGCTTTTCGCGGCCGCCGAGACGCTCTCGCTCGTCTCGATGCAGAGCTGGCGCAGCCTGCGCGGCGGGCGGCTCGCGATCATCGCCAACGGCAGCGGGCCTGCGATCCTCGCCGCCGACACGCTCGTGGCGCACGGGGGCGTACTCGCCGGATTGCCCGAAGCGCTGCGGCCGCTCGAAGGCGGCGGTCGCGATGCGCGGGTAAACATCTCCGACCTCGGCGCCGACGCCGGCCCGGACGCCTATCGCAGCGCGCTCGACCGGCTCGCCGCGAGCAGCGACGTGGACGCGGTCCTCGCGATCCGTTGCCCGTCCGGCGCTTCGGATCCGATCGCGACCGCGAACGCGGTGATCGAAGCGTCGGAGCGCCTCGCGCGCAGCCATCGTCTTCCCGTCCTCACCGCCTGGCTCGGTGAACGCGAGGCCGACGAGGCGCGCGCGCGGTTCGTCGCGCGCGGCATGCCGACCTATGCGACGCCGGAGCAGGCGGTGGACGCGTTCATGGTGCGCGTGCGCCACGAGCGCAACCAGGCGATGCTGCTCGAGATTCCCCGCTCGCTGCCGCAGGATCACCGCATCGATCGCGAGCGCGCCGCCGCGATCGTGGCGAAGGCGCGGGCCGAAGGCGATGCGCTGCGCGGACCCGATGCGCTCGCGCTCGCCGACGCGCACGGGCTGGCAGCGGTGACCATGCGCCGCGTGAACGCGGTGAAGGACATCGTGCCCGCGGCGGTCGAGCTCGGATTTCCGGTGGTGCTTACGGTGCTCGGTGCTACGCCCTCGCAAGGCGAAAGCGAAGCGCCGGCGGGGAGCCTCCGCGTCGCTTACCGTGCCGCGAACGAGCGTAGCCTCCGGCATCAGATTGCCGAGCTGCGGGCGACCGGCGTCACGCGCGGGCGGCGGATTCCGGGGCGCTACGTGATCCAGCCCGCCGGGCGCGAGCCCAACGCGGCGGAGCTCTTCTTCGGGCTCGCCAACGATCCGGTCTTCGGGCCGGTGATCGTGTTCGGGCATGGCGGCCGGCAGGCGGCGTCGATCCGCGACGTCGCGTTCGCGCTGCCGCCGCTCAACGCGAGCCTTGCCGCGCAGCTCATGTCGGAGACGCGCGTCGGCCGCCTGTTGCTCGCCGCCGGCGATCGCGGCGGTGCGGTCCGCGACCACGTGCTCGAAGCGCTCTGCGACTTCTCGCAGCTCGTCGTCGAACAGACCGCGATCGTCGAGGCGGAGCTGAACCCGGTGTGGGCGAGCCCGCGCGGGGTGCTGGTCGCCGGCGCCGAATTCCGCTTCGGCGACCCTGCGTCGCGCAAGCTCAGCATCCAGCCCTATCCGGTGGAGCTCGAGCAGACGCTCACGCTCTACGATGGCCGCGAGGTGCTGCTACGGCCGATGCGTCCGGAGGACGGCGAAGGCTTGAAGGATGCTTTCGCCGCCACCGACGAGGCCGACCGGCGCATGCGACTGTTCACATCGCTGCGCGAG
>Ga0209254_10000422_pt1 | contig 33850 bp, 33 predicted proteins | sample FrelakmetDIP11DI_FD_187148 | JGI IMG/M metagenome (GOLD analysis project Ga0209254, IMG submission 187148) | Freshwater lake sediment microbial communities from the University of Notre Dame, USA, for methane emissions studies - DIP11 DI (SPAdes)... | ecosystem: Environmental > Aquatic >... | reverse complement strand
GCCCACCAATGCCGTGGTCGCGCAGATCTTCGGCGTGCGCCACTTCTCGATGCTCAGCGGCTTCATCTTCCTCAGCCACCAGCTCGGCTCCTTCCTGGGCGCCTGGCTGGGCGGCAAGTTGTATGACGCGACAGGCAGCTACGACGTGGTCTGGGGTATCGCGATTGCCCTGGGCGTGTTCGCCGCGCTGATCAACCTGCCGGTGCGCGAGTCCGCCATTCACCGGCCTGTGCCGGTCGCAGCATGAAGCTGGGTGCCGACCCCGGTTTGCGCGCGCGCTGGGCCTGGCGCGTCGCGGCCTTGCTCGCCTTGGGCCTCGTGTTTGCGTCCTACCTGCAGCCCGACTTGATGCTCGACCTGGCCAACCGCGTCTGGAGCTGTTTCTGAGCGCGCATGCAGGCCTGGAGCCGTCAGCCTGGGTCACGCGCTGGTCACGGCTGATCGAGCCACGGGGCTCGGTGCTCGACGTCGCCTGCGGCAGAGGCCGTCACCTGCGCTGGCTGGCCGCCCAGGGCTTCGCCGTGACCGGTGTCGATCGTGATGGGGCGGCGTTGGCGGCGTCGGGCGGCCTCGGCCGCACCATCACGGCCAACATCGAAACCGGGCCCTGGCCGCTGGGCGGCGAGCGCTTCGACGCGGTGGTCGTGACGAACTACTTGTGGCGCCCGCTGTGGCCGGCGCTGCTGGCCAGCGTGGCCAGCGGCGGCGTCCTGATCTACGAGACGTTTGCGCTCGGCAACGAGGCTTTCGGCAAGCCCTCGAACCCCGACTTTCTATTGCGCCCAGGCGAGTTGCTCGAAGCCTGCCGCGGCCTGCATGTGGTGGCCTTCGAAGACGGCTTGCTCGACGCACCATTGCGCCGCGTCCAGCGCATCGTGGCCGTCAAAGCCCCGGCCGTCGACGCCCGCCATCTGCTCTAAGCCGGCCCCGTCGCCGCGGCGGCTAAAATCCGCCGCTTGCAGCAAACCCGAACTCCCATGAACCCGATTGTTGGCAGCATCGTGGCACTGGTCACGCCGATGCTCGGCGACGGCAGCGTCGACTACCCGGCTTTGCGCCGCCTGATCGATTGGCACGTCGCCGAAGGCACGGCCTGCATCGGCGTCGTCGGCACGACAGGCGAGTCGCCCACCGTCGATGTGCCCGAGCATTGCGAGATCATCCGCGTGGCCGTCGAGCATGCTGCGGGCCGTGTGCCCGTGATGGCTGGCGCCGGCGCGAATTCCACCCGCGAGGCGATCGAGTTGTCGAAGTTCGCGCTCGAGGTCGGTGCCAATTGCACGCTGCAGGTCGTGCCTTACTACAACAAGCCGACGCAGGAAGGTATCTACCGCCACTTTCGCGCCATTGCCGAGGCAGTCGACATTCCCGTTGTGCTCTACAACGTGCCCGGCCGCAGCGTGGCCGATGTGCAGCACGACACCGTGCTGCGTCTGGCCCAGGTGCCCGGCATCATCGGCATCAAGGAAGCCAGCGGCAACATCGACCGCGCGGCCTGGCTGATCAAGCAGGCGCCCAAGGGTTTTTCAATCTATTCCGGCGACGACCTGACCGCGATCGCGCTGATGCTGCTCGGTGGCCATGGCAATGTCAGCGTCACGGCCAATGTGGCACCGCGGGCGATGGCCGAACTGTGCGCCGCCGCGATGGCCGGCGATGCCAAGCGAGCCAGTCAAATCCACATGAATCTGCTGGCGCTGCACCGGCAGTTGTTTGCCGAAGCCAACCCGATCCCGGTCAAGTGGGCCTTGGCGCGCATGGGCCGCTGCGGCCCCGCACTGCGTCTGCCGCTGGTGGACATGTCAGAGTCGCTGCGCGCGCCGCTCGAAGCTGCCCTGCGCGAAGCCGGTGTGCTGTGACGGGCACGAGCTGCCAACCGCTTTCTGTCCTCTACGTTCCTTGCCCTCTCCCGATCGTCGGCCGCCGCAACGCGCCGCAACACCCATGCACCCTGTGACCGTCCCCCTGCTCCCGATCTTGCGCGCGACCGCGCTGGCAGTCGCCGCAATCGCGCTCGGCGCCTGCTCGTCGACCGATGGCATGTTTTCGGGCGACAAGATCGACTACAAGAGCCAGGCGGCCAAGACCGCGGCACTCGACGTGCCGCCCGACCTGACGCAACTGCAGCGTGACGGTCGCTACCAGCCGCAGAGCAGTGCCTCGGTCAGTGCCAGCAGTTTCGGTGCCGCCGCCGCGGCAACAGCCACCGCCACCAGCGCCGGCAGCAACATCGCGCCGACAAGCATCGGTCAGATGCGCATCCTGCGCGATGGCAATCAGCGTTGGCTGTCGGTGCCGACGCCAGCCGAGCAGCTTTGGCCGCAATTGCGGGCTTTCTGGCAGGACCGCGGCTTCTCTCTGGTGATCGACAACCCCGAAGCCGGGGTGATGGAGACCGACTGGGCCGAGAACCGCGCCAAGATTCCGCAGGACCTCATCCGCCGCTCCATCGGCCGCGTGCTCGATACGCTTTACGACACCGGCGAGCGCGACCGCTTCCGCATGCGGCTCGAACGCACTGCCGCCGGCAGCGAGATCTTCCTCAGCCATCGCGGCATGGTCGAGGTTTTCGTCAACCCCAACAGGTCAGAGCAAGCGCAGACGATCTGGACGCCGCGCCCGAACGACCCGCAGCTCGAAGCCGAATTCCTGTCGCGCATGATGGTCAAGCTCGGCGCCAAGGAAGAGGCGGCGCGCACGATGGCGGCAAGCCCGGTCAACGTGAGCGGCACGCCACGCGCCCGCCTGGTCGCCGACCAACCCGCCGCCACGCTGCAGGTTGATGAGAGTTTTGACCGCGCCTGGCGCCGCGTTGGCCTGACGCTGGACCGTAGCGGTTTCACGGTCGAAGACCGCGACCGAGCCAGCGGCCTGTACTTCGTGCGCTATGTCGACCCAAAGGATTCGGCAGCGGCCGAACCTGGATTGATGACCAGGATGCTCAACTTGGTCAAGACCGAACCGGCGCCGGTCCCCGTGCGCTACCGCATCGCCGTCAAGGCCGACGGCGAGCGCACCACCGTGTCGGTTCAGAATTCCCAGGGTGGGCCCGAGAACGGTGCGGTCGGCCAGCGCATCGTGGCCCTGCTCGTCGACGACCTGAAGTAGCGCGGCGCAGCGGCCAGCGTGTGCTGCGCTTCACCAGCCTGGGCAGTGGCAGCAGCGGCAACGCGACGTTGATCGAAGCCCGGCCGCGTGATGGCGCGCAGGCCACCCGCGTTCTGGTCGATTGCGGCCTGGCGCCACGCCAACTGGCATCGCGTCTGGCCGCCCGCGGCTTGCTCGTGACGGACATCGACGCGGTGTTCGTGACCCACGAGCACAGCGACCATGTCGGCGGCGTGCTCGCGCTGCAACGTCGCCATGGCATGCCCGTCTGGGCCAGCGCCGGCACCTGGTCGCGCGCGACGGCCAAGGCCGACCCGGCGCCGACCTGCCACATCGCGAGCAGTGGCCAGGCCATTGTCGTCGGCACCTTGACCCTGTTGCCCTTCGAGGTACCGCACGACGCGGTTGAGCCACTGCAACTGACCCTCAGCGACGGCCGCCACCGGATCGGCATCCTGACCGACATCGGCGAGCCCACCGAAGCGGTGGCCGAAGCGCTGCAAGGCTGTCATGCGCTGCTGCTCGAAACCAACCACGACCCGGCCCTGCTCGCGGCCAGCGGCTACCCGGTCTGGCTCAAGCGGCGCATTGCGGGCAATCGCGGCCATCTGGCCAACAGCCAATCGGCCGAACTGCTCGACACTTGCCGCCACGACGGCCTGCGCCATGTGGTGGCGGCGCACCTGAGCCGGCAGAACAACAGCCCCGCGCTGGCGTTGGCTGCACTGCGCGGGGCGCTCGGCGCGGCCGGCACCCGGATCACGGTGGCCGACGCGGCTGTGGGTTGTGGGTGGATCGAGATTGACTGAACCCACAAAGCAAAGAGCCGCCCTCAGGCGGCTCTTTGCGCAATCGGCGATGCCGATTACTTCTTGACCGGCTCAGCGGCCTTCACTGCGGCGTCGACGGCCTTGCCGGCGGCGTCCTTCATTGCGCCGGCGGCGGCCGAAGCAGCGCTGTCGGCAGCGGCAGTGGCGGCACCGGTCACAGCAGATGCAGCATCAGCTGCAGCGGCCGAAGCGGCGGCAACCACAGGAGCCATTGCCGAAGCGGCAGCGGCGACGGCCGGGGCGGCAGCTTGTTCAGCCTTCTTGCCACAGGCAGACAGGGCAACGGCAGCGACCAGGGCGGCCAGGAGGAGCGACTTGTTCATGGGATGGATCCTTGGAGTTCAGTGAGTCAAACGATTACAGGCAATTGAGGGATTCAAGCGAATCCGCGTGAGTCAAGGACAAGAATCATTCGAGTCGATCCTGTACCTAGCCCGCGATTATAGCGTTCCTAGGTAATTGCCCTAGAGTCCGAGCCTGTTCGCAGGAAAGTCGGCCTCGGAGCGTTGCATAAGCACATCAACCACTTCGCGCCAGGCGCTGATCTCGCTGTCGTCGGCCAGCCAATGGCCGCGCCATTGCAGGCGGTCGGCCAACTGCAGGCTATGAGCACCGGCCAGCAACAGGGTTGGAATCTGCGAAGCCTCGACCTCGGTCGCGCGGCACTCGACCACATGGGCCCAGTTGCGGCGCCACTCCGTGAACCGCGGGCAGCGCCGCGGCAGGTCGTCAAAACGACCGGCGATCACGAGCAATTGGCGCTTCGGCAGCCGGGCCCACGCCGTCAGCGCCGACAGCACCTGCGGGTCTTCCAGCGGCCAGGCCTCGAAGTCGGGATCGACAAGGCACAGTTCGCGGGCACGCTCGCTGGCTGCCTGCGACAACGCCCGCCGAACCGCCGCGGTAAACGCGCTGCGGCCGTCGATGCGCGCCGCACCAGCGGCAAACTCGGGGGGCTGGACAGACATGGGGGTCTCTCTTGTGCAGTCAGCGCAGGGCTTGCAGCCAGCCGTCGGCCAGCCACTCACCGAGCAAGGTTCGCGCAACCTGGCTGGCTGAACCCAGGGCAGCGGCGTCGAGTCGGCACTGATCGGCCAGCGCGCGCATCAAGTGCGCATCGCGACCGCTGGCGCGATGCGATTCGCCGTTAATGTAGATATGCCGTGCGTCGTAAGCCATTCGCGTACGGCGGTCGAGTTGCACGCCGCCCCGGACATTCTGCCCTGCCCTCGCCTCGAACCAGACCTGGGCCTTGGGCTCGGTCAACCATTCGCCGAGCGTGCGCTCGAGCAGCAGCGGGTCGGCCAGCGCCCTTGCCAGTGCCTCCCGGGCAAAGCGCTGCAACGGCTCGGGCACGGCGCCCGGCGCCGCGGTGGCCGGCTGTGCGGTATCGCGGTAGAGCTGCCCGGGGCGCGAAGACGGCGGGCTGTCGGCCAGTCGGGCCAGCAGGGCCTGCGCCAGTTCGTCGGCCTGAGGAGCCCGAAAACCGATCGACGCCGTCATGCAGTCGCCGCCGACAGCCACGCCGTCGTGAGCCCATCCGGGGGGCAGGTACAGCAGGTCGCCGGGTTCGAGCAGCCACTCCTGATTCGGCTCGAAGCGCGCCAGCATCTTCAGCGGTACATCGTCGCGCAGTTGGGGATCCTCGAGGCGACCGATGCACCACCGCCGCCGGCCCTGGACTTGCAGCAGGAACACGTCGTACGAGTCGATGTGGGGACCGACCCCGCCACCCGCGCTGGCATAAGACAACATCAAGTCGTCCAGTCGCGCCGCCGGCACGAAGCGAAAGTGCGACAGCAGCGCATGCGCAGCATCGCAATGCAGATCCAGGCCCTGGACCAGCAGGGTCCACCCCGGTCGCGCGAGTGGCGGCAAGGCGCGCCGCGGCAGCGGACCCTGGCGCAGCTGCCAGCGGTCGCGTGCGTCGCGCTGGATCAGCCGCGACTCGACATCGTCTCGCGCAGCCAGCGCGAACATCTGCGCGCGAGTGACCGGCGCGGCCACATCGGCAATGGCGCGTCGCACCAACAGCGGTTTCTTCTGCCAATGGCGACGCATGAATTGCGTCGGCGACAGGCCGCCGAGCAGCGGCAGGGCTTGGTTCAGGTCCATCGAAAGATTGTCGCGCTGTGCCATCATCGCTCGATGTTGATTCAAAAACCCTGTGTCGTTGCCCTCACCTGGCTGCTCTCCGACGCACAAAACCAGGCCATTGACGAGCTTGTCGATCCTGTCGAGTTCTACTTTGGCGGCGATGACCTGCTGCCGAAGGTGGAAGAGGCCGTATCCGGCCAGGCCATCGGCTTCCAGGCACAGCTTCACCTCGAGCCGGAACACGCCTTTGGCGCGTTCGACAGCGCCCTGGTGTGCTTCGAGGAGCGCACACTCTTCCCTGCCGAGGTGGCGGAGGGAATGCAGTTCGAGGGCCTGCCCGAGGGCCATGCCACGCCCGATATGCCACCCGAAGCGGTCTACACCGTGACCGAGGTTTACCCGTCACACGTCGTGCTCGACGGCAACCATCCGCTCGCCGGCATGGCACTGCGCCTGCACCTGACGGTGTGCGACGTTCGTGAAGCGACGGCCGCCGAGATCGAAGCCGGCACCGTCGGTGGCAGCGTGCTCGATGTCCTGGAAGTGCTGCCCGCTGCACGCGGCGTGCATTGACGATTCATTCCCAATTGCGTCCGATCGAATAGAAGCGACCCTAAGCGCGGCGCGCTGCTGCCGAGGCCGCCGGGTGACCGGCTCCGTTCATGTCCCCCGGTGTCGGCGTGGCCGCCGACACCTCCTCCTCTACTTCACTGCGCCGGTCACCCGACGCCCTCGACAGCGACCTCCATCGCCGCCTGCGAAGGTATTGAAGACCCGAACGCCGCGGTGGCGGCAGGAGCGCTGTGGCGGGTCGATGTGTGGAGTGAAGTAAAGGAGGAGGATTGGGCGACAGCCCGGTCCGGGGGACATGAACGCAACACAGCGACCCGGCGCAGCGCTCCCACGCCGACTGTTCACATACAGCTCTCGGACAGGAAACCGCGCGCTGCAAACGGCCAAGACCGGGTGGCCGATTCCTTGACGATTGAACGCGAAACCGTATCAGCGCTTGCCCGTCGACCCGAAACCGCCCTCGCCACGGTCCGATGCGGCGAAGCTGTCGACACGGCGGAACGTGGCCTGGACCACCGGCACGATCACCATCTGCGCAATGCGCTCCATCGGCTCGATCACGAACGGCGCGCTGCCACGGTTCCAGCAGCTGACCATCAACGGGCCCTGGTAGTCGCTGTCGATCAGGCCGACCAGGTTGCCGAGCACGATGCCGTGCTTGTGACCCAGGCCCGAACGCGGCAGCAGCATCGCCGCCAGGCCCGGATCGCCGATGTGAATCGACAGGCCGGTTGGAACGAGATGCGTCTGGCCCGGCGCCAGAGTCAATGGCTCGTCAAGGCAGGCGCAAAGGTCCAGGCCGGCACTTCCCGGCGTGGCGTAGCGCGGCAGGTGCGACGCCATGCGTGCATCCAGGACCTGGATGTCGATGGTCGTCATGTGCCGATGCGTCGTGCGATGTCGGCGATCAGCTGCCGCGCCAGCGCCAGCTTGTCGGCACGCCCACCGCCGCCGGGCAACTCGCGCTCGCCCTGTGCGTCGACAAGCAGCAAGGCGTTGTCGTCCTGGCCGAAGGCGGCGGGACCGAGGTTGCCGACCACCAGCGGCAGCTTCTTGCGCACCAGTTTCTCGCGGGCGTGGCGCGCGACTTCGCTGCTCTCGGCCGCGAAGCCGACGCAGAAGGGCCCCTTGGGCAGCGCGGCCACGGCGGCCAGGATGTCGGGGTTCTCGGCCAATTCAAAGGTCGGCACGGCTCGGCCAGCGGCCTTCTTGATCTTTTGCGCCGCGGCCTGCACCGGCCGCCAGTCGGCCACCGCGGCGGTGGCGACAAACACATCGTGCGTTGCGGCCGCCGGCAGCACGGCATCGTGCATCTGCTGCGCGCTGCGCACATCGATGCGCGTCACACCGCGCGGCGTGGGCAAGGACACCGGGCCCGCGACCAGCGTGACGCGCGCGCCGGCTTCGGCCGCAGCGCGAGCAAGGGCAAAACCCATCTTGCCGCTCGACAGGTTGGTGATGCCGCGCACCGGGTCGATGGCCTCGTAGGTTGGCCCGGCGCTGATCAGCACCGAGCGGCCCGCCAACAGCTTGGGCTGAAAAAACGCAATCAGCTCGTCGCGCAGGTCCGCGGCCTCGAGCATGCGGCCGTCGCCGACTTCGCCACAGGCCTGGTCGCCGGCATCGGGGCCGAGCATGAGGGCGCCGTCGGCAACCACTTGCGCCACGTTGCGTCGCGTCGCCGGGTGGGCCCACATCTCGCGGTTCATCGCCGGCGCCACGAGCAGCGGGCATGTTGCGATCGGCCGCGCGAGGCAGGCCAGGCTCAGCAAGTCGTCGGCGCGGCCCTGCGCCAACTTGGCGATGAAGTCGGCGCTGGCCGGCGCGACAAGCATGGCGGCCGCTCCGCGCGTCAGGTTGATATGGGCCATGTTGTTGGCCTCGCGTGGGTCCCACTGGCTGGTCAGCACCGGGCGGTTCGTCAGCGCCTGCATCGTGACGGGCGTGATGAAGTGCTCTGCGGCCTCGGTCATCATCACCTGCACGGTGGCGCCGGCCTTGATCAGTTCACGCGCAAGGTCGGCCGCCTTGTAGCAGGCGACGCCGCCCGACAGGCCGAGCACGATGTGACGTCCGGCAAGGTCTTGATTCATGGGTCGCGATGCTAGCAGCGGCTCAGCCATCGAGCTGCCGGCGCGGGAAATCGAGCAACTCGCGCCGCCAGAAAGGGCGGGCTCATCGCAGCTGCGGCGGCTTCGGGTGCAGCCGCGCCATGGCGTGCACATCGACATAGACGCCGTCGCGCAACGCATAGGCGCGGTGGGTGCCTTCGAGCTCGAAGCCGAACTTGCCGTAGAGCCCAATCGCGGCCGCGTTGTCGGTGAACACCGTCAACTCGATACGCAGCACCTGAGCCCAGCGGTCGGCCCAGTCGATCAATGCCGCCATCAGCGCGCTGCCGACGCCTCGCCCCTGCGCAGCGTGAGCGACCGCAATACCCAGGCCCACGGCGTGGCGCCGACGCACCCCGTGCATCGGCTGCAGGCCGGCATTGCCGACGACCTGGCCATCGCGCTCGGCAACGATGAACAACTCCTGCACGTTCGAGCCGACCGGCATCTCTTCGATGCGCTTGCGCCAGAATTCCTCGGTTCCGTAGGGCATTTGCAGCAACCCAGGCTGCACCTGCGGGTCGGCCATCGTGGCCGCGATCGCCGCGGCATCGGCCAGCCGCGGCCGGCGAATGACGATGGCCGTTGCGTCAGACACGCTCAGTCACCCAGCCCGCCACCGACGCCAGTGCCTTGGGCAGCGCTGCCGCATCGGTGCCGCCGGCCATTGCGAGGTCGGCCTTGCCGCCGCCCTTGCCGCCGACCTGCTGGGCGACAAAGTTGGCCAGTTCGCCGGCCTTGAGTTGACCGCTCCGGTCGGCCGTGACCCCGGCAGCGATTTGAATCCTGCCGCCATCAACGGTGGCCAGCACGATGACTGCGCTCTTCAACTTGTCCTTCAACTTGTCCATCGTCTCGCGCAGCGCCTTGGCATCCGCGCCCTGCAGCATCGCGGCCAGCACTTTCAGCCCCTTGACCTCCACCGCGCGAGACACCAGTTCATCGCCCTGCGTCGAGGCCAGCTTGCCCTTCAGCGCATCGAGCTCCTTCTCAAGGCCGCGCACCTGGTCGAGCAACGCGTTCACGCGCGTCGGCACCTCGGCGCGCAGCACCTTCAATGTGCCGGCCACGCCGCCGAGCGCGGTCTCCATGCCCTGAACGTAGGCCAGCGCGTTGTCGCCGGTCAGCGCCTCGACGCGGCGCACGCCCGCCGCCACGCCGCCTTCGGCGACGATCGTGAACAGGCCGATGTCTCCTGTGCGCTGCACATGCGTTCCGCCGCAAAGTTCGCGGCTGCTGCCAATGTCGAGCACACGCACTTCGTCGCCGTACTTCTCGCCGAAGAGCATCATCGCGCCGGCCTTCTGCGCGTCTTCGATGGCCATCACGGCAGCCTTCACCGCGGCGTTGGCCAGCACCTCGGCATTCACCAGTTGCTCCACCTTGCGGATCTGCTCGTTGCTCATCGGGGCGTTGTGCGCGAAGTCGAAGCGTGTGCGCTCGGCGTTCACCAGCGAGCCTTTCTGCTGCACGTGCGCGCCCAGCACTTCGCGCAGCGCCTTGTGCATCAGGTGCGTGGCACTGTGGTTGCGTACCGTCCTGGCTCGGCGCTCGCCATCGACACGGGCCATCACACTGTCGCCGACCTCGACCTCGCCTTCGACGATGCGGCCCTGGTGGCCGAACACCGCCGCCTGGATCTTGGTCGTGTCTTCGACGATGACGCGGGCGCGGGCGTTGCGCAGCTCGCCGGCATCGCCAACCTGGCCGCCGCTTTCGGCGTAGAACGGTGTGTGGTCGAGCACGATCACCACGTCGTCACCGGCTCGCGCACGATTGACCGGCGCGCCATCGATGTACAGCGCCGTGACCTTGCTGTGCTCGCAACTGAGGTGCTCGTAGCCGTGGAAGGCGGTGTCCACGCCGCTGTAGGCCAGGCCTTGTGCCAGCTTGAACTTGCCTGCGGCGCGCGCCTGATCGCGTTGGCGATTCATCGCCAGGTTGAAGCCGGCTTCGTCGACGCCGACCGCTCGCTCGCGGCAGACATCGGCGGTCAGGTCGAGCGGGAAGCCGAAGGTGTCGTGCAGCTTGAAGGCCAGATTGCCGTCGATCTGCCTGGCACCCTTGGCCAATTCGCTCTCGAGAATCTCCATGCCATTGGCAATGGTCTGGAAGAAACGCTCTTCCTCCTGCTTCAAGACTTCGGTCACACGCGCGGCATCGCGGCGCAACTCGGGGTAGGCCTCGCCCATCTCGGCGGCCAGCGGCGCGACCAGCTTGTGGAAAAAGGGCTTGCGCGCGCCGAGCTTGTAGCCGTGGCGGATCGCGCGGCGCGCGATCCGGCGCAGCACATAGCCGCGGCCCTCGTTGCCGGGGATCACGCCGTCGACGACGGTGAAGCTGCAGGCGCGGATGTGGTCGGCGATGACTTTCAGCGACGCCGACTCGCGGTCACAGTCCCCCGCGCCAGCGCTGTCAACCGCGCGCTTGGCCTCGTCGAGCAGGCGCATGAACAGATCGACCTGGAACACGGCATGCACGCCCTGCAGCACGGTGGCCAGCCGCTCCAGGCCCATGCCGGTGTCGACGCTCGGCTTGGGCAGCTTGTGCATCACCCCGTCGTCTGTGCGGTTGAACTGCATGAAGACGTTGTTCCAGATCTCGACATAACGGTCGCCGTCTTGCTCAGGCGATCCCGGTGGGCCACCGGCCACCGCCGGGCCGTGGTCGTAGAAGATCTCGCTGCACGGTCCGCAGGGACCCGTGTCGCCCATCATCCAGAAGTTGTCGGAGGCGAAACGCGCGCCCTTGTTGTCGCCGATGCGCACGATGCGCTCGGCCGGCAGGCCGATCACCTTCAGCCAGATGTCGTAGGCCTCGTCGTCTTCGGCATAGACCGTGGCCCAGAGTTTTTCCTTCGGCAGCTTGAAGTGCTCGGTCAACAGCTCCCAGGCGAACTTGATCGCGTCGTGCTTGAAGTAGTCGCCGAAGCTGAAGTTGCCGAGCATCTCGAAGAACGTCAGATGCCGTGCGGTGTAGCCCACGTTCTCCAGGTCGTTGTGCTTGCCGCCGGCACGGATGCACTTCTGGCTCGTGGCGGCGCGGTTGTAGGGCCGCTTGTCGAAGCCGAGGAAGACATCCTTGAACTGGTTCATCCCGGCGTTGGTGAAGAGCAGCGTCGGGTCGTCGCCGGGCACGACGGGCGACGAGGCCACGAGCTGGTGGCCCTTGGACTCGAAGAATTTCAGGAACGTGGAACGGATCTCGGCGGCTTTCATCCCGGGGCTTTCAGTCAGGTCAAGGCGCACAACTGCTTGTCAGCGCGCAGTTTTTCATTATAGGAAGGGCTCGCGCGGCGGCCTGCCGCGCGAGCCCTTCGCCCGAGCCTGCCATGGCCCGGCAGGCACATGTTTCGGCGCCGCGCTAAAGTCTGCCGCTATGAATACCTCTGCTTCACCGCTGAGTCTGCTGGCGGATGCCGGCTTGCTCAAGACCGATGCCTTGATCGACGGCCGCTGGCACGCCGGCGCCAGGCAGTTTGCCGTTACCGACCCGGCCACGGGCGCGACGCTGGCGCAGGTGGCGAACCTCGGCGCCGATGAGGCCGCACTCGCGATCGCCGCGGCCAACCGGGCCTGGCCGGCCTGGCGGGCCAAGCCGGCGAAAGAGCGCAGTGCGATCCTGATGCGCTGGTTCCAACTGCTGCACCAGCACGCCGACGACCTGGCGCGCATCATGACGGCCGAGCAAGGCAAGCCGCTGGCCGAAGCCAGGGGCGAAGTCACCTACGGCGCCAGCTTCATCGAGTGGTTCGCCGAAGAAGCGCGCCGCGTCTACGGCGAGACGATCCCGACCACCGACAACAACAAGCGCTTTATCGCAATCAAGCAATCCGTCGGCGTCTGCGCGGCGATCACGCCGTGGAACTTCCCGATCGCGATGATCACGCGCAAGGTGGCGCCGGCCCTGGCCGCAGGCTGCACGGTGGTCATCAAGCCCGCTGAGCAGACGCCGCTGTCGGCATTGGCGGTGGCCGAACTGGCGCAACGTGCCGGCATGCCGGCGGGTGTGCTGAATGTGCTGACCGCCGACAGCGAGGGTTCGGTCGCCATCGGCGGCGTGCTGTGCGAAAGCGACGCCGTGCGCCACCTTTCCTTCACCGGCAGCACCGAGGTCGGCCGCATCCTGATGCGCCAATGCGCGCCGACGATCAAGCGGCTCTCGCTCGAACTCGGCGGCAACGCCCCGTTCATCGTCTTCGACGATGCCGACATCGACAGCGCGGTCGAGGGCGCGATGATCAGCAAGTACCGCAACGCCGGCCAGACCTGCGTCTGCGCCAATCGCCTCTACGTGCAGGCCGCGGTGTACGACAGCTTCGTCGCCAAGCTGGCCGTGAAGGTCAGGGCAATCAACGTCGGCAATGGCTTCGAGGCCGGTGTGACCCAGGGCCCGCTGATCGACAGCGCCGCGATGGCCAAGGTCGAGGCGCATGTCGCCGACGCACTGGCCAAGGGCGCGCGCGTGGTCACAGGGGGGCAGCGTGCCGGCGAGCGCAGCTACACCCCCACGGTGCTGGCCGACGCCACGGCCGACATGCTCTGCGCCCGCGAGGAAACCTTCGGCCCGGTCGCGCCGGTATTCCGCTTCGAGACCGAGGCCGAGGCCATCGCGTTGGCCAACAACACCGAGTTCGGCCTCGCGAGCTACTTCTACAGCCGCGACATCGGCCGCGTCTGGCGCGTGGCCGAAGCGCTCGAATACGGCATGGTCGGCATCAACACCGGCTTGATCTCGACCGCCGAAGTGCCCTTCGGCGGGGTCAAGCAATCGGGCCTCGGCCGCGAAGGCTCACACCATGGCATCGACGACTACGTCGAGATCAAGTACCTCTGCATCGGGGACGTGCAGAAGTAGTCCGCTCGGCGCCACGTTCGCTCGCGCCGGCCCGAGTCCAGGGCGCAAAGCCGCTGCGAATGCACGCGAAGCCTGTGTCAGGCGTCGTCGTTGGCGGCCGTGCTCGGGCCACGCTCGATGCGGTTGGCGAAGCCCTCACGCCCCATCGTGGCCAAGCTCGCGGCTTGGCCGACGGAACGGCGCAGCAGCGCATCGGCGGTCTTGCCATGCTCGGGGTATAGCGCCAGGCCGGCGCTCACGCCGACGGCCACGTCATTGCCCGCGACGTTGAACGGCTGGCGCAACGACTGTACGAGCTTCGCCGCGACGCGTTCGCCGTCGGTGGCGGCGTCGATCCAGGCAAGCAGCACCAGGAAGGCGTCATTGCCGATCGAGGCCACGACGTCGCTGGCACGCAGGCTGGCGCGCAAACGCACCGCCACCTTGCGGCGCAGCACGTTGGCCGATTCGGCACCGAGCGAGGCCACCACGGCGGCCAGGCCGTCGATCCGCAGGGCGATCACCGCCATCGGCGCCGGCTCGCGCTCGCGCAGCGCAAGCAGGTGCGTCATGTGCTCGAGCAATTGCGCATGGTTGGGCAGGCCGGTTGCCAGATCGGTGGCGAAGGCCTTGCGCGCGCTGCGGTCGAGCAGCTTGCGTCGCACGGCGATGTCCATGCGTCGATGCAAGGCCACGGCAGGAGCATCGGATTGCACGACCATGTCCTGCACACCCCGCTCGAGCAGAGAGGCCACCATGGCCTCGGTGGGTGCCTCGGTCAGCAGTGCGATCACCGCGGTGTCGAGCACGGCATGCGACAGCGCCGGCCATTGCAGCAAGGCATCCGCCGGCACCGCCGCAACCATCACCTCGAAGCTGACGTTGCGCAACTGTTCGGCCGCCTCGTCGAGGCTGGCGCAACAGGTCGCGCCAGGTACCTCCAGACCGACACACAACAAGGTGGCGGTGGGCTTGATCGAGGCGCTGTCACTGCTCATCGGCGAAGAAGCGAAAGGCCCGTGAAGGGCCTGCGGGTGTTGGAGCGGGTGAAGGGAATCGAACCCTCGTATGAAGCTTGGGAAGCTGCCGTTCTGCCATTGAACTACACCCGCGGCGAGCGCCAGTTTACGCGATCGGACCTGCGTTTGGCCGCGTGCGTTCGGCAGCCCAGCGCGCGCCCGCAAGCATTGGCGAGACGAGGGGTGAGCTGCACCCGCCGACCGCGCCGCAGGCCCACGCGGGATGCCGTCAGCCCCGCTCAGGCGCTCGCGGTGGTCGGTCGCTGAGTCGCCGCGGCTTGGCTCGTGCCCAATGCGTGCTGCTCGAAGGCCTCGGCAGGCATCGGCCGGCCGATCAGGTAGCCCTGAAGCACGCCGCAGCCGATTTGCTCCAGGAACTCACGCTGCAAGGCCGTCTCGACGCCTTCAGCGACGACACGGATCCCCAGCGCCGTCGCCAGTTGCACGATGGCCCGGACCAGCACGCGGTCGTCTTCGTCGCCCGGCAAGTCGCGCACGAAGCTGCGGTCGATCTTGATCTTGGATGGGCGCAGGTGCTTCAGGTAGGCCAGCGACGAGTAGCCCGTGCCGAAGTCGTCCACCGCCAGCGGCAGCCCCAGTGCGTGCAGGCGCTCGACAATCAACCGTGTCGTGTCGGTGTCGGTCATCAGCACGCTCTCGGTGAGCTCGATTTCCAGTTCGTGCGGCCGGACACCAAAATCACCCATCGCTCGCGTCAGTGTGTCGATCAAACGGTGGTTGCGAAACTCGAGCGCCGAGATGTTCACGGCGACGCTGCCAAAGCGCAAACCGGCGACCTTCCAGTGTGAGATCTGGGCGCACGCCCTGCGAATCGCCCAGGCGCCAATGTCGGCAATCAAGCCGCACTGCTCCGCCGCGCCGATGAACTCCAGTGGTGGCACCATGCCGCGTCGCGGGTGCATCCAGCGGATCAGGGCTTCGCAGCCCAGCAGGTCGCCGCTGGTGGCGTCCACCTGTGGTTGGTAGTGCAGGACGAACTCATCATGTGCCAACGCATGTCGCAGTTCCTGCTCCAGCTGCATGCTTGCTTGCAGATGGGCATTGAATTCGGTGCGAAAGAAACTGGAACGCGCACCACCCAGGCTCTTGGCGGCGTACATGGCCGTGTCGGCATGGCGCACCAGGGTTTCATGGTCGGTGGCGTCGTCCGGGAACAGCGCTACGCCGACGCTAGCTGACACGCCCGCCTTGCCGGAGCCCAGAGCGACGGGCTTTTCGATCTCCTTGAGCAAGCGATCGGCAGTCGCCGCCACCTCGCTCCACTCGCTGGCATCGCGCAGCAAGACCGTGAACTCGTCGCCGCTGTGGCGACAAACCACGTCCGCCGCACGCACGGCGCCACGCAAGCGCTCGGCCACGGCCACCAGCAGGGCGTCACCGGCCGCGTGGCCCCAGGTGTCGTTGACGGCCTTGAAGCGGTCGAGGTCGATGAACAGCAAGGCCAGGCGCCCGCCATCGCGCTGTGCTGCCGCGACCGCCGCGCGCGTCAGCTCGCGGAACAGCGCCCGGTTGGGCAGCGCTGTCAGCGGGTCGTGCAGGGCGACTTTCTCCAACTCGGCCTTCTGCGCCTCGAGCTGACCGAACAGGCCGTCGATCTGGGCATGCACCTCATTCAGATGTTCGCCCAGTTGGCCCAGTTCGTCGCGACGATCCCATTGCACCGGTGCAACCTCGGCGCGCAAGGCGATCTCACTGGCTTGCCGCTTCAGGCGCTGGATCGGTGCCAGCAGCCGGCGGTACAGAACGGCCATCAGGACGGCCACACTGAGCAGCACTTGCAGCGCCGCAAGCTCGATGTTGGCGGTGCGTCGATCGGCCAGCATGCGCTCGATTTGCGCAGGATCGAACCAGATCTCGAGCTCGCCAAGCAACTCACCTTCGCGCGAGATCGGCGCCTTCAGGGCCACGCCCTGACCCGCCACGGTGCCCGCCTTTGCCAGCACGGTCGGCGCTGCGAGCGGCCGGGTTTCGGTCAGCTTCAGGCCCAGGACGGAGGGTTCCTCGAGCGCGCGCAGTGCGACCGCCCGAGTGCCCTTCTCATTGAGTGTCCACAACGGTTCGACCATCGCCGCGGCGGTCATCACCAGCACAGCCTGGCGGTTCTGCGCAATCAGCGGCTCCTGTGCAGCGACCGTCAATCGTTGCTCGACGTGCCAGAGCGCCATCGTCGGCGCCAGCACCGCAATGCCGATGCCCAGCGCCACAGTGCTGCGGATCGACAAGCTGGGCCAACGCATGCGCAAGCTCACTCGCCGCCGTGGCGCCCGCGTCGACGACAGCACCGACCGTTGCGGACCGTGAGGCGACATCTGCGGTGGCCGGGAAGCCGGTGATAGGGTAGAAGTGTTGGCATGGCAAACGAGTGAGGCAGCCCGGCGACCCGGCGGGCCCTGCGGTGAGCCCAGTATCGACATCGTTGCAGATGATCGACAGGGACATGATCGCCGATCCTTGCCGATTCGTGACGCTTCACCGATTTGTTGCCGATACCATTGCGACAATTCAAGCTCGATGGAAGAAGCCGGACCGACCCAGGACAACGCAGCGCCCCGCGCGATCCGCAGCTTCGTGCGCCGAGCCGGGCGCATGGGCAGCGGCCAGGTGCGCGCGCTGGCGCAACTGGGGCCGCGCTTTGTGCTGCCCTTCCAGACCACACCGCTCGACGCCGCTGCTGTGTTCGGCCGCAGCGCGCCACTGGTCGTCGAGATCGGCTTCGGCATGGGCCAAGCCACCGCAGTGATCGCCGCGCAGCGCCCCGACACCAACTTCATCGGCATCGAAGTCCACGCCCCCGGTGTCGGCGCGCTGCTACAGCGCATCGATCAAGCCTCGCTCGGCAACCTGCGCCTCGTCCAGCACGACGCGGTGGCCGTGCTGGAGCACATGATTGCGCCCGCGTCGCTGGCCGGCATCCAGCTGTTCTTTCCCGACCCCTGGCACAAGAAGAAGCACCACAAACGGCGTCTGATCCAGGCCCCGTTCGTGGCCCTGCTCGCGTCCCGCCTGGCCCCGGGCGGGCGGCTGCACTGCGCCACCGACTGGCAGCCCTATGCCGAACAGATACTGGCCGTGCTCTCGGCCGAGCCGACTCTGGCCAACAGCTGCACGGGATTTGCGCCGCGGCCCGACGACCGGCCCATGACCAAGTTCGAGCAGCGCGGCCTGAACCTCGGCCACGGCGTATGGGACCTGGTGTTCACGCGCCGCTGAGTGCCGCGCGGCGGCGGCAGCAGCCGTGCCTCAGGGCGGGCAGGCGCGGTAAGGTTCCTCGAAATCGAGGAAGTCACGCTCTGCCAGCGCATCGGCGACCCACGCCCTGACCCCCGGCGCGGCCCAGACGCTTTCGCCATAGGCTCGCGCCGCCGCGGAAAGCGGCAATGCATAGCAGCGCGTGCGGGCAACGACAGGCGCGAAGTACGCGTCTGCATTGCAGAACTCACCGAACAGGTACGGCCCGCCACTGGCCTGGAGTTGCTCGCTCCACAGCGAGTCGATGCGCTGCAGATCACGCAGCACGGCGGCCTCGGCGGCCAGCACGCGCGCGCCGACTTCGGGCAGCGCGGCTTCGATGTTCATCGGGCAATGGTTGCGCAGCGCCGGAAAACCGGCATGCATCTCGGCGCACAGGCTGCGGGCGCGGGCGCGGGCCCGCAGGTCGCGCGGCCACAGCGCCAGCGACGGATGCATGTCGGCCAGCGACTCGGCGATGGCCAGCGTGTCCCAGACGGCGAAACCGTCGATCAGCAAGACAGGGACTCGCCCGGCCGGTGTGTAGCGAGCCAACCCGCGATAGAAGGCCGAACCCGGCGTGAAGTCGAAGCGCAGTCTGATCTCGTCGAACGCGATGTCGAACTGGCGCATCAGCACCCACGGCCGCATCGACCAGGACGAATAGTTCTTGTTGCCGATCACCAATTGCAGCATGCGTGGCCTCCACCCTGAACGATGCTCATGCTAGTCGTGCGCATGGCGCCCTCCGATGCAAATAGCTGATGGTGTCTATGCGTGCCAGTCAACCCAACCGGTGGTCGCGCTGAGCAGAACCAGGCCGCCAAAGACGATGCGGTACCACGCGAATGCCGTGAAGTCGTGCGTCGAGACATAGCGAATCAGCCAGCGAATGCATAGCCAGGCACTGAAGAACGCGAACACGGTACCGACCGCAAACGTCGGCAGGTCGGCTGCCGACAGCACGCCGCGCTCCTTCCACACCGAGTAGGCACCAGCGCCGATCAGCGTCGGGATCGCCAGGTAGAAGCTGAACTCGGTGGCGGCCTTGCGCGAAAAGCCGAAGACCATCGCGCCGATGATGGTGGCGCCCGAACGGCTGGTGCCCGGGATCAGCGCCAGGCACTGCACCAGCCCGACCTTCAGCGCATCGAGCGCCGTCATGTCGTCGACGCTTTCAACCCGGGCGTGGCGTTTGCCCTGCAGGTCCATGTCGCCATAGGCGCGCCGGTGGCGCGCTTCGACCCACAGGATGATCACGCCGCCGACGACGAAAGCCAGCGCCACCGGCACCGGATGGAAGAGATGCGCCTTGATGGCGCTGCCCAGGGCCAGGCCGAAGACGACCGCGGGCATGAAGGCGATCAGCACATTGCGCGCAAAGCGCTGCGCTTGCGGCTCGGAGGCCAGGCCGGTCAGCGTGCGCAGCAGGCGCTCGCGGTACTCCCAGATCACCGCCAGCATCGCGCCGGTCTGGATCGCCACCTCGAAGACCTTGACGCTGGCGCCGTCAAACTTGAGCAGCGACGCCGTCAGGATCAGGTGCCCCGTCGATGAGATCGGCAGGAATTCGGTGAGGCCCTCGACGATGCCCATCACCGCGGCCTTGGCCAGCACCATCCACTCCACGGCAACTCCTGTTCTGATTCGCTGCCGGGTACGGCGGCAAGGCCGCGGATGATAGCGACAGCGGGGGTGAGACGGCGCTACCTGGGCTGGGTAAACCGGATTTCGACACCCCGGGACGTCACCATGATCTCGGCCGCCGTGACGCCCAGGCGCTGGATCAACTTCAGCCGCTCCGCGTCGGCACGGTAGAGCACGAAGTCATCGAGCAGGCGTTCGGCCAGCAATGCGCCAACGCGCGCGCTCGACGGCGACAGCGGCCCGCTGCCGAGGTCGAGCCTGGCGTCTTGCACTTGCACCTGCGCCAGGCGCACGCTGGCATCGCTGGGCTCGAAGCGCAGTGCGTACTCGAGTGCAAGACTGCCGCGCACGGTGCGGCCCGACAGCCGCTCTGTCGCACTGAGGTCGAGGTCGGTGGCAATTCGGTTGCGCTCGGGCAGCAGGCGCAGCACAGGTCGAGCGACGATGATGTCGATGAGCTCGAGCAGCCGCTGCTGGCGCGGAAACTGGCGGTCGAGCTGGACCTGCAATTGTTCCTGGGACAGGGTCACGTTGCGCAGGCCGACCAGGCCCGCGCAGCCGGCCAACCCGAGCAGCGGCAACAGCAAGACCGCCAGACGGATGCGAGAGGGGTGTCGACTCATACCTTCGATTCTAGGAACCTGGGCCGATTGACCAACCGTTGCGGCCCGGTCTACATGACTGCCCGGTCAATCAACAGTTCAGACGAAGTGCGGCGGATCGACGGCCCGATGGCCCCGGTGCTGCGCGAAATGCTGGTCGCCACCATCCTGGTGCGCGGCATCGCCAGCCGTGAATTCCGCGCCGTCGACGTCGACAAGTTCATCGCCGACCACGTCGAACTGGTGCCCGGCGGCCTGCTTCAGGCACCCGCCAAGCCCCAGCGTCCAATTCGGCCCATAAAATCGGCTTGATTCCACAAGTCACCCGCCATGAGTATCGAACAAGCCCGCTACAACATGATCGAGCAGCAGATCCGGCCCTGGGAGGTGCTGGACCAGGGCGTGTTGTCACTGTTGGCCGTTGTCAAACGCGAAGATTTCGTGCCGCCCGCCTGCCGCGCGCTGGCCTTCTTCGATACCGAAGTGCCCCTGCCGGAAGGCCAGGCCATGCTCGCGCCGAAGGTCGAAGCGCGGCTGTTGCAGGCTCTGCATGTCGCGCGCCATGAGCGTGTGCTCGAAATCGGTACCGGTTCGGGCCATATGGCTGCCTTGCTTGCGCACAGGGCGCAGCACGTCACCAGCCTCGAAATCCGCCCCACGCTGGCCGCGCTGGCCACCGCCAACCTGCGCCATGCCGGCATCGCCAACGCGTCGGTGATCGCGACAGATGGTTCGCGCGGTCTGCCAGCCGAAGCACCGTTCGACGTCATCGTGCTGTCGGGCTCGGTGGCCGAGGTGCCGCAGGCATTGCTGGACCAGCTCAAGCCCGGCGGCCGGCTGGTGGCCGTTGTCGGCGACCAGCCGGTGATGCGCGCCACGCTGGTCACGCGCGTGGCCGCTACTCAGTTCAAATCCGACGTGTTGTTCGACACGGTGGCGCCGCGGCTCGAGGGCTTCGCCGAGCCGGCGCTATTTCGCTTCTGACGCCGCCCATGCAATTGACGCCCGCTTTCCGCCCACCCGTCGCAAACCGGCTGCTCGGCTCGCCCGTTGCCGCTACAAAGCGCGCTGGCCTTTGTGTTGACCCGAACCTGACCCCCAGAGGAGCCTTCATGCCCCGTCTGCGCCAACTGTTGCTGGCCCCATTGATCTTCGCCGCTGCGTCCAGCAGTTGGTCCCAGAGCCTGCAGGAGGTCTACGAGGCGGCGCGGGGCTATGACGCAAGCTACCTCGCGGCACGCGCTCAGGCCGAGTCGGCACAGTTCCGCGCCGCGCAAGCCAATGCCCTGCGCCTGCCCAATGTCGTTGCCAACGGCAGCGCCTCGCGCGCCGAAACCGACCTTCCGACCAACTTGCTCACCAACCCCACCGGCGAGCGCATTGGCACCAACGTTGGCAACGCCGAAATCGTCGGCCGCCAGCCTCTGTTCAACCGCGACAACGATGCCCGGATCAGCCAGGCCGACACACTGCTCCAGACGGCACAGGCCGACCTGCGAACCGCAGAGGACGAGCTGATCGTGCGTGTGGCGCAGACCTACTTCGACGTGCTCGTGGCGCAGGACGCACTGGCCGCCGCCACAGCCAACCGGGTGGCAAACGGCGAGCAACTGGCGTCGGCCAAGCGCAACTTCGAAGTCGGCACCACCACCATCACCGACACGCGGGAGGCGCAGGCCCGCTTCGACCTGGGTACGGCAACCGAGATCGCCGCCGACAATGACCTGCGCACCAAACGCGTCGCCCTCGACCAATTGATCGGGCGCAGCAATGTCGCACCCAAGCCGTTGGCGGTGCCCGTGGCGTTGCCGGTGCTCGCCCCCAGCGGGATCGATGACCTGGTCGGGCAGGCGCAGACGAACCACCCAAGCGTTCGCAAGGCCGATCTCGCGCTGATGTTCGCCAAGATCGAGACCGAACGGGCGCGTGCCGGCCACCTGCCCACGCTCGACGCGGTGGCCCGTGCCGGCGCCACCCGCGTGAGCGGAGGCAGCAGCCCCGGTACCTCGTCCACCTACAGCCTCGGTGTGCAGCTCAACATGCCGATCTTCTCCGGTTACTCGGTGCAAAACCGCGTCAAGGAGACGCTGTCGCTGGAAGAGCGCTCGCGCAACGACCTCGAGGCTGCGCGCCGCGGCGTCGCGCAGGCCACGCGCGTCAACTTCTTCGGCTACCAGTCGGGCCAGGCCCAGGTGAAGGCCCTCGAAGCCGCGGAGGCGTCGAGCAAGCTCGCGCTCGAAGCTACGCAGCTCGGCTACCGCGTGGGCGTGCGCGTGAACCTCGATGTGCTGAACGCCCAGACACAGCTCTTCCAGACCAAGCGCGACCTGTCCAAGGCCCGCTACGACGTGCTGCTGAGCGGCTTGCGGCTGCGCCAGGCCTCAGGCACGTTGCTGCCGACGGACATCAATGCCGTCAATGCCATGCTCGTGAAGTAGGGCCCGGTCAACGACAGAGCCGAGTTTGCCGCGCTGCGCGGCCGTCGGCCGCCGAGCCAGGTCGCAGTGAGTCGGTTGCAGACGGTCGTCAAGTTGTGCTTTTCTGTGCTTCTTGCTGTGTGCCAGCTTGCCGGGTCCCGGCCCGGCAATCAACGCACATCACCTGCGGTCGCAACAGCGCGACAAGGGCCGACGTCCGCAAAGGGCCGTTCGCCGACTGCAAAAGCGACGCGTTTGGACGCGGCTCCGTCTTGAATACAAGCCCGCGCAGTGACTACGCCGAATCCAACCCGGTCAACAACATCGCAATGCGCTTGGCCATGCGCTCCGTCGCACCACGGTGGTTGCCAGCAAACGCCAGGGCGGCCTCGACCCAGTCGTTGCGGCGCGGATCGTTGGCCAGCGCCACGGCGCGGCGCACGGCGTGGTGCAGGTCAGCCATACGCACGGCAGCGCCGGCCTCGATGGCCAGTTGTGCAGCGTCTTCGAAGTTGAAGGTGTGCGGGCCCAGCACCAGCGGACAACCGCAGGCCGCGGCCTCGATCAGGTTCTGCCCGCCGAGCGCGGCGAAGCTGCCGCCGAGCAGCGCCACGTCGGCCATGCCGTAGTACAGCGGCATCTCGGCCATCGAGTCGCCGAGCCAGACATCGGCCGTGGCCGCAGCCGGCGGCGGGGTATCGCCCCAACTGCTGCGGCGTTGCAGCGAAAAACCGTTGCGCTCGATCAGCGCGGCAACCTCGTCGAAGCGCTGCGGATGGCGCGGCACCACCACCAGTAGCGGCCGCGGCTCGGAAAGCATGCGCCAGGCGTCGAGCAAGGGCTGGTCTTCGCCCTCACGGCTGACGGCCATCAGTACCACCGGCCGCGGCAGTGCCTGGCGCCATTCGTGGCCGCGCGCCAGCAGCTTGGCCGGTGGCGTGATGTCGAACTTGGTGTTGCCGCAGACCTCGACCGGTTTGGCACCGGACTCTCGCAGACGCTGAGCGTCGCGCGCGGTCTGGGCCAGAACCCGGTTGAAAGAAGCCAGCGCGGGTTGCAACAACAGCGCGAAACGCCGGCCCTTGCGCTGGCTCTTGGCCGACAAGCGCGCGTTGGCCAGCACCATCGGCACATGCGCCTCGCGCGCGGCATGCATCAGGTTGGGCCAGATCTCGGTCTCCATGATCACGCCGACAGCCGGCCGGTAGCGCTTGAGAAAGCGGCGCACGGCACCTGGCGTGTCGTAGGGAAACCAGGCCTGGTCATCTTCGGTGTTCAGCAGCTCGCGCCCCGCGGCCACACCGGTGGCGGTGCTGCAGGTCAGCAACAGACGCATCTGCGGCAACTCGGAGCGCAGGGCCCTGACCAAGGGGGCTGCCGCCAGGGTCTCGCCGAGCGACACCGCATGCACCCAGACCACGCCGCCCCGGCCACGCCTTGGCGGCAGGGCATAGCGGCCGAGACGCTCACGCAGGCGCTTGCGATAGGCGGGCTCGGCGCCGCCGCGCCGCCACAGCCGCGCGAGATACACCGGTGTCAACAACCACAGCGCCAGCGAATAGAGCCAGCGAACGAGCAGCGACAGCATCAATGCGCCGCGGCGGCAATCGTGGCGTCGGGCTTGACGGACCGCAGCGCGGCCATCATCACGTCCTCGATGCGATGCAACGCTGCCGCGGTGTGGCCTTCGAAGCGCATCACCAGCACCGGCGTCGTGTTCGAGCCGCGGATCAGACCGAAGCCGTCGGGCCAGTCCACGCGCAGGCCATCGATGGTGTTGACCTCGGCGCCGGCAAACGCCAGCCGGCCGTCGGCCAGGCGGGCCTGCAACTCGAGCACCAGCCGGTGATGCTCGCCCTCGGCACACGGCACGTTCAGCTCGGGCGTGTTGAAGCTCTGCGGCAACGCGTTGAGCACTGCGCTCGGATCCTTGCTGCGCGAGAGGATCTCGAGCAATCGCGCTGCGGTGTAGGTCGCGTCGTCGAAGCCATACCAGCGCTCGCCGAAGAAGATGTGGCCGCTCATCTCGCCGGCGATCGGCGCCTTGATCTCGGCCATCTTGGCCTTGATCAGCGAGTGGCCCGTCTTGTAGATCATCGGCACGCCGCCGGCAGCGCGGATCGCCGGCGCCAGCCGCTGCGAACTCTTGACGTCGAAGATCACCGTGGCGCCCTTGTTGCGCGAAAGCACATCGGCGGCCAGCAGCATCAACTGGCGGTCGGGGTAGATGATCTGGCCGTCCTTGGTGACGACGCCCAGGCGGTCACCGTCGCCGTCGAAGGCCAGACCGATTTCGGCATCCGTGCGCTTCACCCGCTGGATCAGCTCGGCCAGGTTTTCCGGTTTGCTCGGGTCGGGGTGGTGGTTGGGAAAGTCGCCATCGACTTCGGAGTACATCTCGTCGACCTGGCAGCCGAGCGCGCGAAGGATGCCGGGCGCCGACGCACCGGGAATGCCGTTGCCAGAATCCACGACGATGCTCATCTTGCGCGCGAGCTTGGCGTCGCTGGTGATGCGGTGTTTGTATTCGGCCGCGATGTCCATCCTGGCCGTGCGGCCCTTGCCACTGGCGTAACGCTCGGCCTCGATCCGTTCACGAAGGCGCTGGATGTCCTCACCATAGATCGCGCGCCCGGCCAGGACCATCTTGAATCCGTTGTAATCCTTCGGGTTGTGGCTGCCGGTGACCTGGATGCCGGAGCGGCAGCCGTGTTTGCCGCGCGTGGCGGCCACGTAATACAACATCGGCGTGGTCACGGCGCCGAGATCGACCACGTCCAGCCCGGTCGAGGCCAGGCCGCGCATCAGCGCCGCCACCAGGCCGGGGCCCGACAAGCGCCCATCCCTTCCGACGACGATGGCCTTCTCGCCAGCGGCGACGGCTTCGGAGCCGAAGGCCCGCCCCAGATGCTCGGCAAAGGCCTCGTCGATGGTCTGGCCGACAACCCCCCGGATGTCGTAGGCCTTGAAGATGGATGTGGCAACTTGCATCGAGGGCTCCTCCGGTTGAAGGGATTGTAGGCAGGGGCCGGTGTGCAAGCGGCGGTTCGTCGCCCCGGTTGTCGATCCGTCGCGCCGCCGCCACCCCGCCGGGCGCACGTCACCAGTACGCGGCGCGAGGAAGCCAGCCGCCGGTTCGTGCGTCTGAAAGGCCAAGCGCGAGCTGCCAGTGAGCCGGGCCTACGTGCCGCTGTTCAAGGCCATGTAGGGCGGCGAGGCACGGGTCCGAAAACGGCGAGTTCGACCCACGCGGCCACCTATGATGCCGCCATGGTTCTCGATCCCGATGCCGCGTACAAGGTGCTGCAGACGCACGATGCGCGCTTCGATGGGCGCCTGTTCGTCGGCGTGACCTCGACACGCGTGTACTGCCGGCCGGTCTGCCGCGTGCGCCTGCCGCAACGCAAGAACTGCCGCTTTTACGCCAATGCCGCGAGCGCCGAGCGCGACGGCTTTCGGCCCTGCTTGCGCTGTCGGCCCGAACAGGCTCCCGGCTTGTCGCTCACCGACTCGCCCAACGTGCTGGCCCAGCACGCGGCGCGGCTGCTCAACCAGGCGGCACACGACGGCGACGAGGTGGCGCTGCCCGAGGTCGCAGCGCGCCTGGGGGTCACCGATCGCCACCTGCGTCGCATCTTCCTCGTCGCGCACGGCGTGACACCCATCGACTACCTGACGACGCAGCGGCTGCTGCTGGCCAAGCAGTTGCTGACCGACTCCGCACTCAGCGTCGCCGACGTGGCGCTGGCCGCGGGCTTCGGCAGCCAGCGCCGCTTCAACGCGGCGTTCGCCGAGCGCTACCGGCTGAGCCCGACCGGCTTGCGCCGCGCACAGCGCGACACCAGCCCGATGGCCCCGCGCGATGCGTTGGTCGGCCCAGCCCTGCGCCTGGCCTACCGGCCACCGTACGACATCGATGGCGTGGTCGCCTTCTTCGGCGCACGCGCGCTGGCCGGCGTCGAGGCGGTGGACGTGCCGGCACGCACGCTGCGGCGCACGCTCGCGTTCACACACCAGGGCCAGCGACGCGCTGGCTGGCTGGCCCTGCGTTTCCTGCCCGAGCGCCACGAGGTCGAGGTCGTCGTCTCGCCCTCGCTCGCATCGGCGCTCGGCGCGGTGGTGCAACGCCTGCGTCAGGGTCTGGACCTCGATGCCGATCCAGCCCAGATCGACACCGCGCTGGCCCGGCTGCCTGGCGCGCCGGGCGTGCGTGTGCCGAACGGCTGGGACGGCTTCGAGATTGCCGTGCGCGTGATCCTCGGCCAGCAGGTCACGGTGGCTGCGGCACGTACCTTGACACGGCGCCTGGTCGACGCGCAGGGCGAGCCGATCGCGACGCCCTTTGCCGACCTGACGCGGCTCTTCCCCTGCGCCGAACGCATCGCACGCGCCACGCCCGACGCGATCGGCAGCCTGGGCATCGTGCGCCAACGCGTCGGCGCGCTGCAGGCCCTGGCGCGCGAGGTCAACGCCGGCCGCATCGCCCTGCACCGCGCCGCGCCGCTGGCCTCCACGCTCGACGCCTTGCGCGCCCTGCCCGGTATCGGCGAGTGGACGGTGCAGTTGATCGCGATGCGCGCGCTGGCCTGGCCCGACGCCTTCCCGGCCAGCGACATCGGTGTGATGAATGCGCTCGGCACACGCGACGTAAAGCGCGTGGCCGAGATGTCCGAAGCCTGGCGGCCGTGGCGGTCATACGCCGTGATGCGCCTGTGGCAAAACCTGGAGACCGGAACATGAGCCGCCCGACCCCCTTCCCCACCGATACCACGCCGTTCGTCGCGCAGGCCGAGATCGACTCGCCACTCGGACCGCTGACCGCCTTGGCCACCGCGCGCGGCCTGGCCGGTTTGTGGTTCGACGCGCAACAGCATCACCCCGGCGACCTCGATGTGCCGGTGGATCCGCAGCACCGGCACATCGCGGCCGCGCGCGAGTGGCTCAGCGCCTATTGGGCCAAGCGCCCCACCGCGCCGCTGGCGCTCGACCCGCAAGGCACGCCGTTCCAGCTGGCCGTGTGGCATGCCCTGCTGGCAATCGCCCTCGGCCGCACCAGCACCTATGGCGAGATCGCGACGCAAGCCGGCAGGCCGGGTGGCGCGCGTGCGGCAGGTGCGGCCATCGGCCGCAACCCGATCAGCATCATCGTGCCCTGCCACCGCGTGATCGGCCGCGACGGCTCGCTCACCGGCTATGCCGGTGGACTGCATCGCAAAGAGGCTCTGCTGCAACTCGAAGGCGTGCTGCTGACGTGAAAGCCCTCGACTTGATCGAACTGCTGACGCTCGCCGCCTTGTGGGGCGCGTCCTTCCTGTTCATGCGCCTGGGCGCGGCCGAGTTCGGCCCGGTGGCGCTCTCGGCCTTGCGCGTGGGCCTGGCCACGCTGGTGCTGCTGCCGCTGTTGTTCTGGCGTGGCCAGGCCGCGGTGTTGCGCGCCCATTGGCGCACCATCGCTTTTGTCGGCGTGGTGAATTCGGCTCTGCCCTTCGTGCTCTTCTCGATCGCCGCATTGGCCATCAATGCCGGCCTGTCGTCGATCTTCAATGCCACCGCGCCCTTGTGGGGTGCGCTGATTGCGTGGTTCTGGCTGGGTGATCGATTGACTCGCGCACGCGTCGCCGGCCTCGCGCTCGGCTTTGCCGGCGTGCTCTGGCTGGCCTGGGACACGGCCAGCTTCAAGCCCGGCGAGCATGGCGTCAGCGCGGCCGTGGCGATTGCCGCCTGCCTGGGCGCGACCCTGTGCTACGGCTTCGCTGCCAACTACACCAAGCGCCAACTCAGCGGCGTGGCGTCACTGGCCGTGGCCACGGGCAGCCAGCTGGCGGCCACGCTGGCGCTGGCGTTGCCGGCGCTCTGGTGGTGGCCGGCCACCGTGCCCAGCACAACCGCGTGGGCCAGCGTCGCCGGCCTGGCCCTGCTGTGCACGGCTGTGGCCTACCTGCTCTACTTCCGCCTGATCGACCGGCTGGGCGCGGCGCGCGCCATCACCGTCACCTTCCTCTTGCCCGTCTTCGGCTCGGCCTGGGGCGCGATCTTTCTGGGCGAACGGCTGACTCCCGCGATGCTCTTCGGCTGCGCCGTGATCCTGCTCGGCACCGCGCTGACCACCGGCGTGCTGCGCTGGCCTGTGCGACAGCCGGACTGACCCGCACGCGCAGTCGGCGACACTGGCGCCATGCCCGCCGACGCCATTGCCCGACGCAGCCGCCACGCCCTGTGGCTCGGCCTGGCGTTGATCGTGATCTGGGGTGCCAACTTCAGCGTGCAGAAGGCGGCCTTCACATACCTGCAGCCCGGCGGCTTCCTCTTCGTTCGTTACCTGATCATGCCGCTGGCCGCCGCTGCACTGCTCTGCTGGAGCTTCGGCGTGCATTGGCCGCGCGTACCCCGCAGCGACCTGTGGGCCCTCGTGCGCCTGGGCCTGGCCGGCCACCTGGTGCATGTCGGCCTGGTCACCTACGGCATCCATTGGTCAACGGCGTTCTCGAGTTCGCTGATCCTGGCCTGCGGGCCGGTGTTCACCTTGCTGATCCTGCGCTGGTACGGCATCGAGCCCCTCAGCCGGGCCCAGGTGGCGGGCGTCGGCGTCGCCGTCGTGGGCGTGCTGGTGTTCCTGTCCGACAAGCTCACCGGCGGCCAATGGCGCGCCAGCGGCGGCGACCTGGTGCTGCTCTTCGCGGCCTCGTTCTTCTCCTACTACACCGTCGCGGCCAAACCGCTGATCGAGCGCCACGGCGGCGTCGTGGTGATGACCTACGCCGTGCTGCTCGGCAGTGCGCCCGTCGTCGCGGTCAGCCTGCCCGCCGGCATGGCGGTGGACTGGGCCAACGTGCCGCTGCTGATCTGGGCCGCCACGCTGTGGGCCGTGCTGGTCTCGGCCTTTGTCGGCTGGCTGGTCTGGGGCTACGTCAACGCCGTGCGTGGCGTCGCGCGCACGGCACCGCTGATGTACCTGATGCCCCCCGTGGCCGGCCTCGTCGCATGGTGGTTGACCGGGGAGCGCTACACCGCCATCAAGCTGGCGGGCGCTGCACTGACGTTGGCGGGGGTGGCGTTGGCGCAGTTCGCGTCGGCGCCGCGCGATGCGGTGCGCGAGGCGCCCGCGCCGGTCGACTGAAGGGGCGCGGCGCATCGAATTGCGCGTAACCTGCGTCCCAACCCTGTGTCGAACCGGTTCCCCCAAGGAGATTGCGCATGACCGCCCGCACCACCCCTCCTTTTCGCGCCGACCACGTCGGCAGCTTCCTGCGCCCCAAGTTCCTGCTCGACGCCCGAGAGCAGCAAGCCAAGGGCCAGATCACGGCCGCGCAATTGCGCGCGGTCGAAGACAAGGCCATCGCTGAAGTGGTGAAGATGCAGCAGGACGTGGGGCTGAAATCGATCACCGACGGCGAGTTCCGGCGCACCTACTTCCACATCGATTTCCTCGAGCAACTCGGCGGCGTCAAGACCGACCTGCCGACGCTCGTGCGCAAACCTGACGGCACGGAAGAGCTCGCGCCGCCGGTGATGCGCGTGATCGGCAAGGTGCAGCATGTCAAGGACATCCAGCGTGCCGACTTCGAGTACCTGAAATCTCAGGTGGCGGCGGGCATGACGCCCAAGGTCACGATCCCGAGCCCGACGATGCTGCACTTTCGCGGCGGCCGCGCCGGCATCAGCAAGGAACACTACCCCGAGCTCGAACCCGCGTTCTACGACGACGTGGCCACCGCCTACGGCGACGAGCTGCAGTCCCTGTTCGACGCCGGCTGCCGCTACGTGCAGATGGACGACACCAACATGGCCTACCTGTGCGACGAGAAGATGCGCGAAGCCGCACGCTCGCGCGGCGACGACCCCAACGAGCTGCCGCACCGCTACGCCGGCTTCATCAACAAGGTGGTCGCGCGCAAGCCAGCCGGCATGACCTTGGCGATGCACCTGTGCCGCGGCAATTTCAAGAGCACGCACGCCGCAGCCGGCAACTACGAGCCGGTGGCCGAGGCGCTGCTGGCCGAGATGAACCTCGACGCCTACTTCATGGAATACGACGACGCGCGCAGCGGCGACTTCCGCCCGCTGCGTTTTCTCAAGCCGGGCAAGACCGTCGTGCTCGGCCTCGTGACCACCAAGTTCGGCACGATGGAGGACAAGGACGCGCTCAAGCGCCGCATCGAAGAAGCCGCCAGGTACGCCCCGCTCGAACAATTGGCGCTCAGCCCGCAGTGCGGGTTTTCCTCTACCGTGCATGGCAATAACATCGCGGTAGAAGCCCAACGCGCCAAACTGCGGCTGGTGGTCGAAACGGCCGCCGAAGTCTGGGGCTGAATCTTCCGTTCACGCCGCACCGCCCTTCCTCAGGAGACCCACGATGAAATCGCCGATCCGCACCCTGCTGGCCCTGGCCGCAGCCGCCCTGGCCCTGCCTGCCGCCGCGCAGGAAGTGACACTCAAGTTCCATCACATCTGGAACCCGCAGGCGATGGCCTCGGTGCAGGTGATCGGCCCCTGGTGCGACAAGATCGCCAGTGAATCGGCCGGCAAGCTGAAGTGCCAGATCCTGCCGGCGATGAGCGGCGGCGGCACGCCTCCACAGCTGGTCGACCGCGTCAAGGACGGCGTGGACGACTTGGTTATCACCCTGCCCGGCTACACGGCCGGCCGCTTCCCGACCACCGAGGTCTTCGAGCTGCCGTTCATGACTAACTCGGCCGAGGTCGGCGCACGCGCGGCCTGGGACTTCATGGGCAGACATTCGGTCAAGGAATTCGTCGGCACCAAGCTGCTGGCCACCTGGGTCCATGACGAAGGCTATGTCCATACCAACGGCCGCCAGGTCAAGACCATGGCCGACTTCAAGGGCCTGAAGATGCGCGCGCCGACGCGGCAGACCAACAAGCTGCTGGCCGCGCTTGGCGCGTCGCCTGTCGGCATGCCGCTGCCGGCGATCCCCGATGCCGTGGCCAAAGGCACCATCGACGGCTTCCTGCTGCCCTGGGAAGTGATGCCGTCGTTGAAGCTGCAGGAGATGGTCAAGTTCCACAGCGAGACCGATCCGACGCGCGCGGCGCTTTACAGCGCGGTGTTCGTGTTCGCGATGAACCAGGCCAAGTACGACAGCCTGCCGGCCGACCTGAAGAAGGTCATCGACAACAACTCGGGCGCGGCGCTGAGCCAGCAGATCGGCAAGATCTGGGACGGCAGCCAGGCCGCAGGCCGCAAGGCAGCACAGGACCGCGGCAACAGCTTCTACATGATCCCCGCCTCGGAGCTCGACAACTGGGTCAAGGCCTCGGCGCCGCTGTACGAAGACTGGATCGCCGACATGGACAAGCGCGGCAACAACGGCAAGGCGATGCTGGCCGAAGCGCGCGAGCTGCTCGTCAAATACAAGAAGTGAGCTGATGCATCCAGCCTGCGGCGCCCGCCCTCGATGGCCGGCGCCGCTTTCTCTTTGAGATCCCTCCCCATGCTGCCCTTGCTGCGGCGCGTCGCCGCCACGTTCGCCGTCGCCGGTTCGGCCGTGGCCTTCGCCGCGGCGCTGATGGTGGTCACGAGCATCACGCTGCGGGCGCTGACGACGCGGCCGATCCAGGGCGACGTCGAGATGACGCAATTCGCGGTGGCGCTGGCGATCTCGCTTGCGCTGCCCTGGTGCCAGCTGCGCGGCGCCAACATCATCGTCGACTTCTTCACCCAGCGCCTGCCGGTGCGACAGGTGCGCTGGCTCGACGGCGCCGGTGCGCTGCTGATGGCCGCGATGTGCGCGCTGCTGGCCTGGCGCACCAGCATCGGCGCCATCAGCGTGTACGAGGCCGGCGAGACCTCGATGATCCTGGCCCTGCCGATGTGGTGGGTGTACGCGTCGCTGGCCCCCGGGCTGGCGTTGGCTGCGCTGGTGGCCGTGGTGCAGGCCGGGCTGCACTTTCGCCACGCGCCGATGGCCGCGCTGCTCGGCGGCCAACAGGAAAGCGGCAACGCATGACGCCGACCGGCATCGGCCTGGCCATGTTCAGCGGCATGCTGCTGCTGATGGCCCTGCGCGTGCCGATCGCCGCCGCCATGTTCATCCCCGGCGCGCTGGGTTACTGGTCGATGACCAACGACCTGGCGCTGCTCAACCAGCTCAAGGGCAGCGCGGTGGCGCGCCTGACGGTGTACGACCTGTCGGTGATCCCGCTGTTCCTGCTGATGGGCCAGTTCGCCACCCAGGGCGGCCTGTCGCGCGCGCTGTTCCAGGCCGCCGCAGCCTTCGTCGGCCACATCCGTGGTGGCCTGGCGATGGCTTCGGTGCTGGCGGCCGGCGCCTTTGGCGCTGTCTGCGGCTCGTCGGTGGCGACCTCGGCGACGATCACGCAGGTGGCCTACCCGCAGATGAAGCGCCACGGCTACCATGGGCGCTTCTCCACCGCCACGCTGGCGGCCAGCGGCACACTGGGCATCCTGATCCCGCCCTCCGTGCCCTTGGTGGTCTACGGCATCCTGACCGAGCAGAACATCGCCAAGCTGTTTGCCGCCGCGATGGTGCCGGGGCTGATCGCGATGTTCGGCTACCTGATGGTTGTGGGCCTGGTCGCCCGCCTGCACCCCGAGCAGGCGCCGCCGTCTGAGCCGCTGCCATGGGACGAGCGCTGGCGCGCGCTGCGGGCGATCTGGCCGATCGTGCTGATCTTCATGCTGGTGTTCGGCGGCATCTATGGCGGCCTGTTCTCGCCGACCGAAGGGGCGGCCGTGGGCGCCGTGGCCACCTTCGTCGCCGCGCTCGGCCAGCGCGAACTCAGCTGGCAGGGCATTCGCCGCAGCTTCGTTGGCACCGCGGAAACGAGCGCGATGGTCTTCATGATCTTCCTCGGCGCCGACATGATCAACGCCTCGCTCGCGCTGACGGCGATGCCGGCCGCCGTGGCCGCGTGGGTCGGCCACCTGCCGGTGGCGCCGCTGGTCATCGTCGGCGCCGTGCTGGTGCTGTACATCTTTCTCGGCGGCGTGATGGACGAGCTGTCGATGATGCTGCTGACCATCCCCGTGATCTTCCCGGCCATCATGCAACTGCCGCTGATGGGCCTGGCGCCTGAACCCAAGGCCATCTGGTTCGGCATCCTGGTGCTGATGACGGTGAGCTTCGGCCTGATCGCACCACCTGTCGGCCTGAACGTCTATGTCGTCAACGGCATCGCCAAAGACGTGCCGATGAACGAGACCTACAAGGGCGTGATGCCCTTCCTGGCCTGGGACCTGGTGCGCATGTTGCTGCTGCTGATGTTCCCGGCGCTGAGCCTGGGGCTGGTGCAGCTGCTGTACGGCTGAGGTCGGAAGCGTCGAACCTATGCGGCGCGCCGGGGTGCCGCAGGCGGCTCGTCGTCCGCGGCCTCAAGCCAG
>Ga0209254_10000421_pt1 | contig 33910 bp, 28 predicted proteins | sample FrelakmetDIP11DI_FD_187148 | JGI IMG/M metagenome (GOLD analysis project Ga0209254, IMG submission 187148) | Freshwater lake sediment microbial communities from the University of Notre Dame, USA, for methane emissions studies - DIP11 DI (SPAdes)... | ecosystem: Environmental > Aquatic >... | reverse complement strand
GCCGAAGCAATCTATGACCTCAAGAGCGAGGTGATGAAGCTTAGGCGGGCAGTGGGGCCGGTGGCCGAGATGTGCGGCAATCTGGTCGAGCATCCTACCTTGGTGCCGGAGGCGATGCACTTGTTCTTCCGTGACGTGCGTGATCACGCCTTGCGCACCAGTGACGCGATCGATGCGATGCGCGAAACACTCTCGACCGTTCTGACGGTGAATCTCTCATTGACCCAACTCAAACAGAACGAGGTGATGAAGCGGCTGGCGGGCTGGGGCGCGATACTGGCCATTCCTACGATGGTCGGTGGGATCTACGGCATGAACTTTGAGAATATGCCGGAGTTGCGTTGGAAGTATGGTTATCCCTCGGTTCTTCTCATTGTGCTCGTTGCTTGCCTGCTGGTCTATCGCCGGCTCAAGCGTGCGGGATGGCTGTAGGGGTTGGATACAGGGATCCCATCGCCGCGCCATCAGGCTCGCCGAAGAACTCCGTCGGCCACATCATCTGTTGTCGACGCGCGGCCGCGGCAGAGTGCGGTCATGGACGGCGGAAGATGAATGGTCCGGGATTTCGACCGCCACGGAGGGCATGCGACTCGGTGGGTCGAAGTCCCGGACGTTTCAGTTCAACTGCATCAGGCGACGTTCTGTGCTGCCACCATAAAATAGAGCATCGGGATTGAGAACATCGTATTGAAACGGCTGGTCAGCATGGCTGTCCTGGCCGCGGCCTTCTTCTCATCGTCCGAAGCGGGCACGAGACCTAAGGCTTTTTGCTGGTTGGGCCAGATGATCATCCAGACGTTATAAGCCATGATCAGACCGAGCCACATGCCCACGCCGATATATGTGGCCTGACCGCCCTTGAAGTAGCCGAGGAGGAGGGCCTCGAGGATGTAGCCATTCAAGGTTCCCAGGATCAACCCGGTAACAACGGTTGACAGCGCCGCCCAGCGGAACCAAAACAGGGCCGTGGGGGCAATGACCTTGCCGATCGCAGGCTTCTGCTCGTCCGGGATCTTCGGCATCGACGGTATTTGGACAAAGTTGAAGTACCAGAGGAGACCGATCCACATCACTCCTGAGAGTACGTGCAACCAACGGAACAGGAAAGCAGTCCAGTCCTTGGACAGCTGGACGCTTCCGGTCAGCAGCGCAAGCACGGTAACCAGCGCGGCTCCGAACAGGAGGGCACGCTCCAGTTTGTCGAGGCCAAGCTTGGCCAGGCTGTCGATCAGTAACACCATGACTTTTCGCATAATTGATTTCTCCTGATGCTTTGGGTTGTGTGAAGCTTATAGCCTGTTCAGGCGGTAGACAGGGTATTTCCATCTCGCGCCCGGAGCAAACCTTTTCCGCTGTCCTTGATCATTAAGTTGGGAGCGAGCAGGAATGCACCCCGGGGATTCGAAGGCGCCGGTCAGAGCGAGCATCCGATCGTCACAAGGCGATGATAACACCGTCCGAGGTAGCGATGCAGGCTAACTCCGCCGTCCCGAAGGGCACATGCATCAAGTCCTTCGGCATGACGACGATGCTTCCCGGAAATCGGGGTTCAAGATATTCCGTTTGTTGTGTCAGTGGACGAGATGGATCGTAACAATTGAAGAACAGATATGGCACAGACGTGACGTGTAACTTCTTTACAATATTAAAGCGCCGCTACCGTCCAGAGAGTGCTTCAGCAGCGAACTCGCTGCTGCGCTCACTGCGTCAATCGCAACGGGTGCATGCTCGAATTGCAGGCGCCGTCTGGTGCGAGCAATCTCGAGATCGATACCGTAAGGATCCACGCCGAGCAACGTGGTCTCTGCAGGGAGATCAGTGCCGGTCCAGTTCAGCAGGTTCGCCTCTTCAGCCAGCGACAACACAGCGGTGTCAAGCAAGGACTGAGTTTTTACCCAACCCATCCTGCCGAACCCTTCGATCATCCGCGCCGCTTTGGGCTGGAGTCTGAAGAACCCGAAGTCGGCAAGCCTTAGGTAACGCTGCGCCGACGGTTGGTAGCGCAAATAACGGTCGACCAGTCCGTCCGAAGGAGTCAGCGGTGCGACATGACCGAGCAGTGTCAGGCGCGCTCCGGCTTGTACGTCGCCCTCATGCGGCTGCACAACGAGAAAGCCGACCCTTGGATCGGATCTCAGGTTCTTGGTGTGTTCGGCGAGGCCACTGAGGAGAAAGACCGGACAGTGGCGCTCGTCAGGGGCGAAGGGCAGCACGCTGAGGAACGGATAACCCGGCATCTCAAGCGAGTGAGTCGCCAGGGTGGCGAACGACGTTTGATGCAGCAGGTTGATGACCGTCTCGATGGCGATGTTCATGGCCGCACCTCAGTCGTTTCTCGCGGTTCTTTTTTTTCAGCCCCTGGGCGAGTTTGGGCAAGCGCCCGGTTGCTCGCTGGTTGCGAACCCAGTGACGCTCGCACTGGCTTGCGGCTCAGAGCAGGGTCTTGTGGCATTGGCGCTGTCCCCGCGGGCATCTGAGCCCGGTTCAGGCGCCAAAATTCGGCCACTTATAGCCTTTGACCAGCCCTTTCCAATAGATGATGGGCAGGATATAGCGCTTGAGCAGGTACATGCTGTAGCGCTCTCTCCCCTGATCGAAGGGGAAGGTTTCCCGCGGTTGCAGATCGTAGTCGAATTCCGCGAGGATCAGCTTGCCGTATCCGGTGACGAGAGGACAGGACGTGTAGCCGTCGTACGTTGCAGTCGGCTGCTTTCCCTGCATAACGTCCAGCAGGTTTTGCACCAGCACAGGGCTCTGGGCGCGAACGGCCGCTGCGGTCTTCGATGTGGGCAGGCTGCTGGCGTCGCCCAAGCTGAACACGTTGGGAAACTTGACGTGTTGGAGCGTGCCCTTGTCGACGTTGACCCACCCGGCTTCGTTCGCCAAAGGGCTGGTCTTCAGGAAATCCGGCGCGCTCATCGGCGGTACCACGTGAATCATGTCATACGGCTGCACCCAGGTTTCGCCGGTGTCGAGGTTCTGGATGACCGCTTCTTTCGCCTCGCCGCGGATCTCGATCAAGTTGTGCTTGAACCGGACGTCGATGTTTCGCGGTTTGACAACCTGCTCAGTGAGAGCCGATGCGTACTTGGGCGCGCTGAAGACGGTCGGGGTGGCGCAGAAGTACACGATCTTGGTCTTGTCCCGGATACCGTGCTTGCGGAAATAGTGCTCGGCGAGATACATGATTTTCTGCGGCGCGCCAGCGCACTTGATCGGAGGAGGGGGAAAAGTGAACACCGCATTACCACCCTTGAACCCACGGATATTCTCCCAGGTGCTGTTGACGGTGTCGTAGCTGTAGTTGCTGCAGACCCCGTTCTTCCCGAGGGTTTCGGGCAGGCCCTTGATCTTCTGCCAGTCGATCTGAATTCCGGGCGCTACGACGAGGTATTGGTAGCCGATCTGCTTACCGTCGCGCGTAGTGAGGCAGTTGTTCGAGGGGTCGAACGAGGCAGCCGAGTCCTTGATCCATGTCGCGCCTTTCGGAATGAGATCTGCCATCGGTTCGACCGAGGATTCCCGGCCGACGATGCCACCGCCCACCAAAGTCCAAAGTGGCTGGTAATAGTGCTTGTCGGCCGGTTCGACGATGGTGACATCCTGGATGCCGGCCCGGATCAAACGAGACGCGACGCTAAGGCCGGCCGCGCCGGCTCCAATGACGACAACGTGATGATGAATCGTTTCGCTCATTTGGTCTTCCTCCCGCGGCGAACGCTGGGTTTATTGGATCAAGAACGAGAAGGTAGTTTCCAAGAGGCGCTGCGCCCGCCATAAGCGAGGCAATCAAGTTGGTCGAGTCCCACGCATCCCATTCTGCGACTGAATTCGAAAATTGACAATCGATCTTGATGAGGTCGATCCTGCCGCGGCTGCGTCGAGACAGTTTGTCAGTGGGAACGTGTGGCGAGGAGAGATTTCCCTGCGAACACAAGGAAATATTCTTTTGGCGCCAATCGCGCGCTGCTAAGCGTTGCCCGGGGCGCCTTACCGTGCTGGAACGTTCCGTGACACATTGGGTAGTGCGTATACTTTCAGGCTCGACCCGTGACGATGCTGCCGGGGTCAGCGTCCAGCTCACTTCGAGACAAGCGGAGACCTCCCCGCGCAGAAATGATCGAAGCCTAACTCTGACGAACGAATGAACGACAACACGGATTGCCAGGATGACCAACAGCGCAATCCCGAGGTACTCGTGATTGCGCACGCAGCGTTGGTCAAACGTATCGCTCATCATCTTCTGAGTCGCCTTCCCCCCTCCGTGCAGGTCGACGACATGATCCAGGCGGGCATAATTGGGCTTCTCGAAGCGGCGCGACACTATGACGCGAACCAGGGAGCAAGTTTCGAGACCTATGCGGGCACCCGCATCCGGGGTGCTATGCTTGACGAGTTGAGGCGCTACGACTGGACTCCCCGCTCGGTCCATAGGAAGGCTCGAGAGATCGCGGAGGCGATCCGCGCGATCGAGATCAAGACCGGTCGTGATGCCCGGGACTCAGAAGTTGCCGGTTACCTGAATCTATCGCTGGCTGAGTACCACCAGGTTCTTCAGGACGCCATGGGGTGCCGGGTGCTGAGTATTGAGGAACTGCTGGAGTCCGGTGACGCGGCTTGGGAACAATGCGCCCAGCAGGGCGTAGAGCCTGCAGAAGGACTCGCGAGAGCCGGGTTCGCGTCGTCTCTCGCCGACGCGATTTCCAGCCTGCCTGAGCGCGAGCGGTTGATTATCTCGTTGTATTACAGCGAGGAGAAGAACCTGAGGGAGATTGCCCAGGTTCTAGGTATCACCGAGTCACGCGTCTGCCAGATCCAGGGCCAGGCTCTGCTGCGCCTGCGAGCGCGGCTGGACGATTGGCTGGACGAACATCAAACTGCAGGATCCTTGGGGCGATCCATGGAAGCCAGAAACACACGGAGAAAGAGGAAGTAGACCCCTTCCTCGAGAAGTCCTTGGGAGACCGACGGCTGCACGCCGGCTCTTGGCTGTAAAGCTATCTCGACACATCTCTTCAGAAGCTATTTCGAAGGAGGAACATCACCTGTGGTATATTTCTCACAGTTTATTGTGAAAAACGGGAAAGAACATGTTCTTCCATATCCTGTTTGCCTTACTTCTGGGGGCGCTCAGTCCGGTGACACTCGCCGAGAGCCCAGGGCCCGCGAAACAGACCGTAGAGAAGTTGAACACCGTACTCATCGATGTGATGAAGAATGCCGACCGGTTGGGTTACCAAGGGCGTTACAAGAAGCTGGAACCGGTGGTCAAGGAGGTATTTCAGTTCGAAGCGGTGGCCCAGATTGCTTTGGGCGGGCATTGGAAAAAACTCGACCAGACCCAGAAGCTGGCATTCATAGGAACGCTTACTGATTTGAGTATCGCCACCTATGCGGCACAATTCAATGCCTACGCGGGAGAGAAATTTCAGTACGGCTCCAGCGAGGAGACGAAAGCGGATCGCGTCACAGTGCGGTATACGATGATTGTTCCGAACGATAAACCCATCAAGTTCGAGTATATCGTGAACCAGTTCGGGGGGAGGTGGCAGATCATTAACATCATCGTCGATGGCATTAGCGACCTTGCTCTCAAGAAGGCTCAGTACACGAGCGTCATTGATCGGGAAGGGTTTGACAGTCTTCTAACCAAACTGTCGCAAAAAATCTCAGATTACGCGAAGAACGAGAAGTAGTAGCACCTCGCGCCCGCCCTGGGTTCGGTCGAGACGAACCCAGGACAGCCTCCTTCAAGCTTCCGGTACCCTTTCAATACAAAGGTTCCCGGTAGAACAGCAAGAAATTTCCGATGATAAACATCGCCAGAATAGCTACGAAGCCAGCGACACGGCTTTCCGTATAGCCTTCGGTGGTGGCCAAGCGAAGCTCCAGCCAGCGTCCACTCGCCATGATGACGGCCAAGAGACCCATGGCGGTGTGCGTGGACTGGATGAGGTATTCGCTTCTGAGTTCGAACTGCGCGTGCGCATGGGTCAGCAGCAAGACGCCACCGAACGCGCACAGCACCGGAAAGAGATAGGTTAACCGGCGGGAGTTCGGATTAGTGCGTGCCCGCAACTCCATGATGCCGAGGCAGAACACTAGCAGCGTCGCCACGCGGTGCTGGAAGACTTCCCCATTCCCAAAGGTGCTTTCCCAAAAGCCGATTGGTCCGAGAGGCCAGGTTTCCGCGTCGCTCCGGAAGAACAGAAAGATACTAAGCCCGATGAAGCCCAAGGGCCAATACTTGGCCCACCGGAAACCCCTGAGATAGGACAGCATCGCCACTATGCCCATGGTCGTGAGGAAGATCCCCGCCATGTTATGGTTGTAATCGGACCATAGTTGGCCAGGCACGGAGGGGATTTTCCCGACCACGGCTACACGTCCCGGTTCCGCTGCCAAGAGTTCTTCATGAGTGGGCGAAGTCAACCTCGGTACGTGCGGCGAAAACATTTCGGCGACGTCGGCGACTGGAACTGCAAGGTCTCGAATGTCGACGGACGGGGGCTGCGAAGACAGGGTTGCGGCTATAAACAGCACGCCCACCAAGATGAACGTCTCCGCCTCAATGTAGTAGGGGACTTTGGACATCAGTGCGCTATTGATGGCGCCCTGTCGCCAACGGCGCCCGGCGCTGTGGTTGCGATAGGCGAAGTACAGGGCAATGAGGAGAAGCGCCGTCTTGGTCGCCACCAAGCTGCCATAGCCGGTACCGAACAGTCCATCCCAGGAGCCGACATATTCCCAGGCCAAAGGGAGTCCTGTAGCCACCAGCAGCAGGACTGAAGCCACCCCGAGCCAGCCGAAGCGATAAATCGTTTGCGGCCACAGGATCTTCGCTGTTCGGTCGATCGCCCCCAAGCGCCAGAGCGATAGCAACTGGGCCACCCCCCCGACCCAGACCGCAGCCGCAAACTGATGAATGACGGTCAAGAGCATCAGTGGTTCGCGGTTCTCAAAGCGTCCGACCCCGTGTACGAGCCAGGCGCCGCTAATGACGAGGGGAATGGTCAAGGCGACGAGGGTGTTCCAGAGCGTTCGATCGTAAGGCCTTGCGCGCAGGCGACTAGCCATCCAGATGAATGCGATCGCCAGGACAAGACGCAGCAAGCCGGCCTTGAACTGTACTGTCCCTGCGTAGGCGGCGATGGGGAACTCGCCGAGCGTGGAGGCGAGGATCATGGCCTTGATCACCAGCTTGATACCCTGGGTCGCGGCGAGAGCGATCGCGCCGAAGCGCAGCAGTTCCACCGCGCGCGCGACCAGTGCAGGGCCCGCGCGCTCGGACCCGGACCAGATCCGAAGAATCCAGGCGCTCCAGAGAATGCTTCCCACAACCAGGGAGTAGCTAATCAGTATCAGGCCACCCAGAAAGTCGTCGAGGAAATTGGCGAGACCTTGCATGTACATAACGATTTACGGGGTATTGGTTGAGCTCTGGACGTTAAAGCGGATGACGTTTTCGGTGAAATGCCCGTCCGCTGCGAAGATCTTGTATTTTATGGCATATTCGCCCTCCCTCAGAGCAGGTAGGCGCACGAGCACGTCACCGGGTTTCTTGCCTGCTGCGATTTCGACCGGGTGGTGGACGTCCCCTTTGCTGACGAGGAACACGCGCGAGAGTGCGAGTTCAACGCCGGAGTTGAAAGTCAGGATGACGTTGGTCGGTTGATTGGGTTGGATGGGATGCGACTCCAGTGAAGACTCGGTCACGACCGCGTGAGCATGAGCTTCGGTGAAAGCCAGCGAGGAAAGGACAATCCACAGGAAAACCTGCGTCCAAAGTAAGCGCCGCATCATCGGTTCGGATTCCTACTTGATTTGAGGTAGCTGCCGCGAAAGTCGCGAAACGAACACCCTATGGGTATCTCCCATCTCGGCCAACTTAAGATAGGGCTGGGGCGAGGGAGAACGCTCATGGCGCGTGCACTGTAACATTTCGGTTGGCGCTAACTGCCATGAATTTTGGATTCAGCCTGCCTTGGCTTTGAGGGCGTGGCCGGTCAATGTCTTACCAAGATCCCAAATGGCTCCCGGTATCTTGTGGCAGTCTGCGATGACCTGATCGAGCGCGCCGAGTACCCAGTCTCTGTCTCGCTCTCCGATGACCAGCGGCGGGAGAAACTTCACTACATTCATCCCGTGGCCGGCCACTTGGCTGAGGATGTGATGGTTCTTGAACAGCGGGATGGTGATCATCTGGCTGAAGAGGCCCTTGTTGGCTGTTTCCAGCAGGTTCCAGGCGGCCTTCAGGCTGAAACTCGTGGGTGAGCCGAACTCCAGGGCGATCATCAGGCCTTTCCCGCGCGCCACGCGGAACAACTCGTAGCGGTCGACCAAAGTCTGCAGGCCTTGCAATAGTTCATCGCCCATCCGGGCGGCATTCTCGACCAGTTTTTCGTCCTCTATGACCTGAAGCGCGGCAAGTCCTGCCGCCATTGCCATGTTGTTCTTCGAGAAGGTCGACCCGTGCACGACGGCCCGGTCCATCCGATTGAATACGGCCTCCATCACTTGGCTCGTCATCGCGACTGCGCCGACCGGAATGAAGCCGCCGGATAATGCTTTGGCCATCAAAATCATGTCCGGTTCCACGCCCCAGTGATCGATGGCCCAAAACTTACCGGTTCGTCCCAGGCCGGTCTGAATTTCATCGGCCACGAAGAGTGTTCCGTATTGTCGACACAGCCGGGAGGCTTCCGGAAGGTAGTCGGGCGACGGGAGATTGACCCCTTTGCCCTGGATCGGCTCCACGACGAAGGCAGCCACGTCTCGCGCTCGCAGGGCTTGATCGAGGGCGGCAGGGTCGTTGAACGGGACCGCGAGGCATTGCGGCAGCAGGGGGCCAAACCCTTCCCGAAAGACATTCTCGCCGTTGAGGGACAGCGCCCCCATGGTCAGGCCGTGGAAGCCATGCTCGCAGTAAAGAATTTTTTCCCGCCTGGTGGTGTAACGGGCGAACTTGATCGCTGCTTCGACGGCTTCCGCACCCGAGTTGCAGAAAAACACTTTGCTGAGATTCGTGGGGCAGAGACGGAGCAGGCGCTCCGCGAGGAGGCCGCTCAACAGCGAGACGTCCATCTGCACCATGTCGGGTAACTCGGCCTGTAACACGTCCATCAGAGCGGCTATTACCTTCGGGTGATTGCGCCCGAGGGCGAAGACACCGAAACCGCTCAGGAGGTCGAGATACTCGTTACCCTCGGCATCGTACAAATAGGGGCCGCTCGCCCGGGTATAGATCCGGTCGTAACCGATGGTTTTGAGCACACGAACCATCTGTGTGTTCAGGAATTTCTCGTGCAGCGCGAAATTTTCACCGCGATGCTGCGTGAGGTAGTCGGCTATCGGGGAAGACATCGGGACCTCTCGTCGATCGAACATGGTGGCGAATTTTACACTCATCGGCGCAACGGGTTGGGTTTCCAGGTGGCGAACGCCGGCAGAACGATCAATGAGCACAGCAGCGACAACATCAAGCCCACGGCCAACAATAGGCCGATGCTTGCCGTTCCCCGGTGATGGGTGAAGGCCAGGCTGACGAAGCTGAAGACCGTCGTCAAAGCGCCGTAGAACACGCCTTTGGCTTCGCTGGTACTCAACAGGTTGTGTTCGCCGCTCCGCAAGTAATGCAGCCGGTGTGCCATATGAATCCCGTTGTCCACGCCCAGGCCAAAGAGCAGAGGCAGCACGATGATATTGGCAAAATTGAAGGGAATCCTCAGGATGACCGTTACCGCAGCGGTGAACAGCGATGCGAGCAAGAGCGGCAGAAGCACGAGCACCGTGTCACGCACGCTTCGCAAAAGCAGCAGCAGCAGAACCGTGATCGCGCCGAAGGCCGCGCTGAACGCCTCGCGGAAGGCGCGAAGAACCTCGTTCATCGATTCCAGATAGGTCACCGGGAGATCGGTGACGTTGGGATCCAGCGCTTGAGCCCCGCGGATGAATTCTCGGAGGTTATCGAGGTCGTTGAGGTCTTGTTTGGGGAAAATCTGAAGTCGGTACAGCCCGTCCTTGCTGACCCATCGGCTGGTGATGTCTTCAGGTAGGTCCTCCAGCCTAATCGCGTGCGCTTGCAAACTGCTCTGCAGATTGTGGAGCGTGGTGGGAAAGTAGTCGAGTATCGCCGTTTGTAGCTGGTCGAGCAGCTCTTGGCGCTGTTCCGGTACCAGTGCTCGGGCGCGGTCCATGAATTCGGTGAGCGTGTCATCGAGCACGCGCAACGCGGGGTCTTCCTCCTTGAGGAGCTGTTCCCGCACCACGGTTTGAAACTTTTCCAGGGTTTCGAAGCGAACCCCGTGCTGCGGTCGCTCGGGGAACTTCGCCAATTGCGATCCGAGGATCAACGAAAGATCCTCGATCAAGCCGAGCTTTTCCTCTTGTTGTTCAGGTACGAAATCCAATACGCTCACGACCCGGTCCACCGTCGGGAGTGTCTCGAAGCGTGTGGCTTTTTCCTTGGCCTCGGCTGCCGTTTCGGCCAGGGCGGCCAGAGTCATCGGAGATGTGTCCTCGGACTGCAGGAGATACTTGAACGTTTGCACCGATTCGGAGTTTGGGTCACGCAGATTGATGGGGTTGAAGTCGACTTTGACTTTCGACAGCAATCCCGCGGCGATCAGTCCCGCCACAACGGTGATGACGCGAATCACCGCCGCGTACCGAATGACCCAATCCGAGAGCATGAAGGGAAGCTTTTCTTCAACCCGGCCTCCGGGTGTGGCTGGTTTCAGCGGCATAATCTTGATCAGCGCCGGCAGCAGCGTGAACGTCGTACCCAGCGCAATGAACATGCTTGTTCCGGAAATGATACCGAGCTCCGCGACACCGACGTAGCTGGTCGGAATGAACGCGTAAAGACCGATCGCAGCGGTAAGGGTGCACAGCATCAGGGATGGCCCGGTCGATCGGAAAGTCGTACGTATCGCTTGGGCGAGGGGCACACCTCGCAGAGTGAGTTCGCGGTAACGCAAACAGAAATGGGATGAGTAGGCATCGCCCATGCCGATAAACAGAACCGCGAAGGCGATGGAAATCATGTTAAGCCGGCCAATGGCCGCTGTGGCGAAGCCGAGCGAAAGGATCAGCCCCATGGTCAGGGACACGACGGTCGCGACCATGAGCTTGAACGAGCGGTAAGCGATCCATAGCGTCACGCAGACCAAGATCAGTGAGCCGGCGCCAGCAAAGATCATGTCTTGACCGATGGTCGCCATCTCTTCGTATTCGAGCATGACTTCTCCGGTCAAACGGACGCGGATGTCGGCCAGCGGGCCCTTCTTCATCTGGTCGATGGCATCGACGACGGATTTGTAGGACAGCTCGGCCGGCATCAGCTTTTCGAAATGCAAGACCGGAGTCACGATCATAAAGCGTTTGGTGATACCCAGACCTTCCTGGCCTTTCATCATCAGCTGTTGCCAGGAGAGCCGATAGGGCTTGCCCTCGTTGGTAGTCCGGATGGCTTCGCTTAGCTTGGCCAACAGCGGATCGAGATCGAGTTCAAAATCCTTGTCTTGATGGGTCAGTGCGTCCCCGATGATCGAGAACAAGCCGTTGAGGCTGAAATCCTCCGACAATCGACCGATGAAGGGCTGTGCGTTGGCGAGCTCAGTCGAAAGATCCTCAAGCTTGGGAAGGTCGAGGTAAAGGAGACCGTTCTTGGTGAAAAACTCGCCCTCGTCGGGAATGTAGACCGACTTGATCTCTTGGTGGTTATTCCGCAAGGCCACCCCGAGCTGCTTGACGGCGTCAGCGGTCTGTTCAGGCGTGTTGCCTTCGACCACCATCAGGAAGGTGCTCACGTCCTGCGGAAAGGCGTTCTCGAGGCGGATGCGATTCTGTTGGAAGGGCAGATCGGTAGACAGCATCTCGGCCGTATTGGCATTGACGCTGAGATTATTGATCGCGTAACGCAGCGTCCAGCCAGTGCCGACCACAAAAGCCAGCAGAATCAGCCACGGGTGGCGAAGCACGGTTCCTTCCCACCAGGTGATGAGTCGCACCGCGAGATCCCGAGGCATCAGGCTCATAGCGAAGACCGTTTGAAAGCGGGAAAATGGGTCATGGGTCGAGCGTTGGGCCGGCCAGTGCCGCGACGTTCTTGAGCGCTCGGACGGCCGCCTGGAAGCAACGAAATAGGCGAATCAACGGAATGATGTCTGATGGATGCTGGGCGAGTTGAAGGAGCAATCCGGAGACGACGATTTCCCCGTCCGGGTTCAGGGCCGCCTGAGCCGCTCCCGGGATCGCCGTGGCCGCGGTATCGGCGATCGTGCGCACTGAGATGCTCGGAATTCCAAAGCTTGTCGCGGTGCGAACCACCGCACCGGTTTCCATATCCATCGCCACTGCGCCGGTCGCCTCGTGCACAGCGCGCTTTTCGGCGGCTGAAGCAACGATACCCGGACTTTCCGCCAGCACCCCTTCGGTGACGGGTCCATGCAAGCGCAGGCAATTGACCAGTCGGTCTCGCCAGGGCGAGGCGAGGCGCGCTGTCGTCCCATCGGCATGACGGACATGGCTCGGCAGGATCAGATCACCGGGCGAGAGACCGTCCGCCAAGGCGGCAGCGCAACCCCAGGACACCAGCCGTCTAGCACCGCGTTCTACTAGGGCAGTTGCTGCGGCGCTGGCATTGGCGGGGCCGGCCCCGGAGACTGCGATCCATCCGCTGTCGTTCAGCGGAACGATGTCGCCCCGCCGGACCCGGTACGGCGTGAGGCTCCGGCATTCTGGCGGCAGCGCAATGACGAATCCCAGGGGTTCACCTTCTTCCACAAGTCTCGTTCCGATAGCGCGCCAGGGCCCACAGCGGGAAGAACTTGTCGTAGCCGTGATACTTGAGATAGAAAACTTTCGGAAAACCCGGTGCGGTGAAGCAGTCGTCTTGCCAGAATCCGTCGGCTTGCTGATTTCGCAACAGGTAGTCCACACCTGCCCGAACTTCCGGAGAATTCGACTCACCGCCGGCCATGAGCGCCAACAGGGCGAATCCGGTTTGAAATGCAGTGCTGGTATGGAAGCGGCCACGCATACTCGGCTCGTGGTAACTGAAGTTGTCTTCGCCCCACCCGCCGTCGTCGCGCTGCACGCTCTTTAGCCACGCGACGGCCTTGCGGATGATGGGATCCTCTCTCGGCACGCCAGCCGTTTCGAAGCCCATGAGAACAGACCAGGTGCCATAGATGTAGTTTGTGCCCCAACGGCCGAACCAGGAACCATCCGGTTCCTGTTCCTTGCGTAGATAGTCGATGGTCGCATCGACAACCGGGCGAAGCTCCGGTCGCTGATCGAGAAATTTGGCCAGAAACATTGCGCATCGACCGCTGACATCGGCGGTGGGCGGATCGAGAAGCGCGCCATGGTCGGCAAACGGGATATGGTTTAGGTAATGAAAGGTATTGTCAGCGTCGAATGCCCCAAAACCACCATTTCTTGACTGCATGCCCGCAATCCAGGTCGCGGCTAATTCCAGATTATCGGCGAACTCAGCATCGTCCGACTGCACCATGGCGTGGGCGACGACTGCGCTGTCGTCGACATCGGGATAATGCGGGTTATCGAACTGGAAAGCCCAGCCGCCGCCGGGGAGGTCGGGCCGGTTGATTCGCCAATCGCCGGCTGCATCGGTCACCTGTTTGCTCGCCAACCAGCGAAGACCGTTCGTCACAGCTGCGCGAGTGGGGACATCCGCATCGTACTTGTAGATCTCTTGAAGGGTGAGCGATACCAGCGCGGTATCCCACACCGGCGAAACACAGGGTTGACAGTAGGCGCTGTCGCCGTCGATGACTAGGAGGCGCTCCAAGGCTTCCTTCGCCATACGGCGTCTTTCATCGTGTGCCGGTATACCAAGCAGATCCATAGCCTGGTAGGCATTGACCATGGCCGGGAAGATGGCACCCAAGCCGTCGACCCCGTTGAGACGCTCCATGAACCATTGCTGAGCTCTCGCAGTCGCGCGTTGCCTGATCCGGCCCGGAATGAGTGGCTCCAAGGTTCGACCGAACCGTTCCAGCGCCAGAACTGCCTTGCCGAGCGGGGTCTTCACATGCGCGAAGTAGTTCCTCTCCTTCTCGGGATCCACGGTGAAGAGCTCCCGCACATCCACCCGCTTGGGGTTGCGAGCCCTAACTTTGTTGCTGCAAAGAATAAACAACGGCACCATGACTGTGCGGGACCAGTACGATACCTTGTTCAAGTGGAATGGAAACCACTTTGGCAACAGCATGATTTCCACCGGAATGAAGGGCACGCCGCGCCATGGGATCTGCTCGAACATGGCAAGCATGATGCGGGTGAACACATTCGATCGAGCAGCTCCGCCGTGGGCGCGAATCCATTCACGAGCTTTTTTCATGTGAGGTGCGTCCGTCGAGTCGCCCGCGATCTTCAGTGCATAGTAGACCTTGACCGTGCAGCTGATGTCCCCTGGGCCACCGAAGAACAGGGGATAGCTTCCGTCCTGCTGCTGACGCGCGCGCAGATGGTTGGCGATCTTGCGCTGCAGTTCTTCGTCGATCTCGTCCATGAAATGCATCATCAAGATGTACTCGGACGGGATGGTGCAGTCCGCTTCAAGCTCGAAGACCCAGTAGCCTTCGCTATGCTGGAGGTCGAGCAATTCGTCCTTGGCTCTCCGGATCGCGCGGTCGAGCCGCGATTCCGCGTAGGTGATGCCAAAAGCAAGATCGAGACCGTAAGTGTCTGTCGCGTCTTTAAACATACGTAAAGCCCCGTTATTCAGTGAGTTAAGTTCTGGATCTGTCGATAGGTGAAGAATGACGCGCAACGGTCTTCCCATCGGTGGGTAAGCCGACTGCGGCGAGATAGAAGAGGGTTCGAAGCCAGGAGTCGCGGCTTCGTGCCAGGCGGCTCATGGCAACTGTCGCCTTGACCGCACGCCGGGTAATCTTGACCTCGTTAGTTTGGACGAAGTCGGGATGGCTGTTGATTTTTCGCAACGTGAGTACCGCCATCCCCAGTGCCCACAGACAAAACTCGCGTACGCCGGTTTCGTGGGATGGGATGAGCAGGGTATAGGCCAGGGCATTCCTGAGATGGCCGTGGGCGACGCCGATCAGTTGCCTGAATCCGGTCTTGAATGCCTCATTGTTGAGACCAGGGCGCAGCGCGCAAAGATCGAAGCCCACTTCGGCGAAAAGGTCGCGAGGCAACCAACATACTCCACGAGCGTGGTCGTCCCAGAGATCTTTCAGGATGTTGGTCATCTGCAATCCTTGGCCAAACGACACGGCCAGCTCCAGCATTTCCTGTCGATGAACCGCGATCTCCGCCGAGTAAAGGCAAAAGAGCCTGGTCAGCATTTCGCCAACGACCCCCGCCACGCAATAGCAGTAATCGCTCATCTCGTCCAGGTGCGCCAGGCCGCATCGCAAATCACGATCCTGAAATTCGGCCATGCCACGCGCCATGGTCTCGACGCAGGTGGCAAGTGCTTCTCGTTGTCCCGCGCCGAAGCGGTGGGTAATCGCGATGACGCGAGGCATTACAGAAATCAGCTCATGCTCGGCAGGCAAAGTACTGGTCGACAACAGTGGAGCGAGATCGTCCGCCAACGAACGGGCTTCCTCATTGCCGGCGACGAGGCGCGCGAATCGCTGGCAGAAGCTCCGCTTCTCAGCGCTTGTCAGAGACACCTCATCTTCAATGGTGTCGACGATGCGGCACAGCAGGTAGGCGTTGGAAACCGGTCGTGCGAGTTCGGGGGGGAGACACGGAATGGTCAGCGCGAACGTGCGCGAGACCCCGTCGAGCAAATGTGCCTGGAATGCGTCATCGCCTAAGTCCTCGAGTGTGCGCTGTAGGCCGCCCGTGCCTGGTGACATGGGTTGGAGTTCGCGCTCGGTTCTACCCGCTGTGCAGTGGGGGTTCAGTGACATAGGCTCCGTAAAATAGTGAAAATTCTACCGATTTGTATCGCCGAGTCAATTGTGTTGCAGAATCACGAAAAAATTTGATCAAAACGCAACGCCCTATTATGATGTATTACAGATCGTGCGCAATCAAATCGTATCGTTGTTTTTTGTTGTTTTTTGGGCGGACAATTCCTTACGTTTGTGGTCAGGAATTTCTCGATGGGTTATAGTTTCGCGGCCTAAGCGCAGCGTAAGTTGTAGAACAACCACAGGAGAATCGGCAATGGGTGTTCCTTTGCGGCAACAGATTAGCGTCGGCAAATATCTGCTCAAGCAAAAGTTGAAGGGGGTGCAGCGCTACCCGTTGGTGCTGATGCTGGAGCCTTTGTTCCGCTGTAACCTGGCGTGTGCCGGTTGCGGCAAGATCGACTACCCGGATGAGATTCTGAACCGCCGGCTCAGTGTGGATGAGTGCCTCAGCGCTGTCGATGAGTGTGGTGCACCGATTGTCTCGATCGCCGGCGGCGAGCCTCTGTTGCACAAAGAGTTGCCGCAGATCATCGACGGCATCATTCGGCGGAAGAAGTACGTATACCTTTGCACGAACGCTTTGCTGCTCAAGAAGCGGATCGATGATTACAAGCCCTCCCCTTATTTGACCTTGTCCATCCATCTCGATGGTAATCGGGACCGTCACGATGCCTCCGTGTGCCAGAAAGGTGTGTTCGACCGCGCAGTGGAGGCTGTTGAGCTCGCTATCTCCAGAGGGTTTCGCGTGACGATCAACTGCACGCTGTTCCAAGGAGAGACGGATGAAGAGGTTGCGGAATTCCTCGATTACGCCAAGAAGTTGGGTGTCGAAGGCTCGACGATTGCGCCGGGCTTCAGCTATGAACACGCCCCGCAACAGGATATCTTCATTAAGATGCGGGAGAGCAAAGAGTTGTTCCGCAGAATTTTTAAGTTGGGTAGAGGGCGTGGTTGGAAGTTGAACCACTCGAGCCTCTACTTGGATTTCCTAGCGGGCAACCAGGGTTACAACTGCACGCCATGGGGGAATCCGACCCGGAACGTTTTCGGTTGGCAGAAGCCCTGTTACCTCCTAGTCGATGAGGGTTACGCGCCTTCCTACCAGTCTCTCATTGAAGAGACGCCTTGGCACAAATACGGGAACTCCAAAAATCCCAAGTGTGCAAACTGCATGGCACATTGCGGTTATGAGGCATCCGCCGTGGAGGACGCGATACGGCGACCCTGGAAGTCTCTTTGGGTTGCGTTGTTTGGGCCCCGCACGCAGGGTCCGATGGCCCCGGAGCCAGTGCCGGAATATGAGGTTTCGGGGAGGCCAGCGCACGTGCGTCCCGCCATTCGCATTGAGGCCATCGACTAAGCGTGTTTCGGCCTGCTCTGGCCGGTAGCCGCATGTGGAATAAGGTTACCGGCCAACGCGCAGCCTGCTCGTCGAGCGTTTCCGGCTCCTTCTGCTAAGCAAGCCCATTTCCATCCTCATGCTGGCAGGACTGTCTGTGCTGAGTCTGGGCGCGGCGGGGATTTGGCTCGTGATCGCCTTGCTGCCCTGGCGTCCTTGGGCTATTCGAGAGGTCCTCGACGTTCAGCCGGAACCGCTGCCACCGGGGTTCGATGGCGTGACTGCCGTGATTCCGGCACGCAATGAGGCCGAGCAGATTGGCGCCACATTGGCGGCATTGGCCGCGCAAGGCGGGTCACTGAAGACGATGTTAGTCGACGATGGGTCCGACGATGGCACCGCGGAACGGGCGCTCTCGGTGCCGAACTTGGATCTGGAAATTCTACGAAGCGAACCGCTACCCGAAGGCTGGAGCGGAAAGCTCTGGGCCTTGGAGCAGGGCATCAGGCGGGTGAAAACCCGTTACATACTGCTGCTCGATGCCGACATCGTCTTGGCGCCTGGTACGCTTAACAGCCTGCTACAAAAGCGCGAGCTGGAAGGAGCGAGCTTGCTTTCTATAATGGCACGGCTGCGTACCGAGAGCTTTTGGGAGAAGCTGCTGGTGCCGGCCTTCGTGTATTTTTTCAAGCTGCTCTATCCCTTTCATCTCGCCAATTCGGCTGATCCGAGGTTTTCGGCTGCGGCAGGCGGCTGCATACTCGTCGAAACCGAGGCGCTGAGAGTCGTTGGTGGTGCAGCGGCGATTCGGGAAGAGCTGATCGACGATTGTGCATTGGCCGCCAAGGTCAAGCGCGCCGGCTACCGTACCTGGATTGGTCTTTCGCAAGCCGTCGTCAGCCATCGCCGCTACGAGCGGCTGGAGCCCATTTGGGAGATGGTCGCTCGGACCGCCTTCACCCAGTTACGCTACTCGCCGCTGAATCTCCTTGTCTGTACCGTGCTTATGGCCACGCTGTATTGGGTGCCGGTCACTGTCCTATGGGCCGCACCGATTGAGCCATCGGCGGTTATTGCCTGTTCGGTCATGGTGCTGACTTACTTGCCGACCGTGCGATTCTACGACCGTCATGGCGCGTGGGCCCTCGGCCTACCAGTCGTGGCCACGCTTTATCTCGCAATGACGTGGTCTTCCGCGCTCCGTTATTGGCGAGGCGAACGCAGCCGCTGGAAGGGGCGGGTCTATCGGTAGTGCAGCAAAACTGCGACGTGAGCGCTGCCAAGCCCAGCTAAACCGCTGCTTGGGTGGACGGCGGACAGGCGGCGTTCAGAGTCCTCAGTAATGCAAAAGGGAGTGGATGCGATACTGGTGCAGATTCTTGCGGCCACCGAGAGCGTCTAGTTCGACGACGAAGGCGCAGGCAACGATCTGGGCACCGAGTTGCTGGACCAGCTCACAGCTGGCCCGCGCTGTTCCGCCGGTGGCGAGGAGATCGTCGACGAGGAGCACGCGGTCCCCGGGACCTACAGCATCGATATGGGCTTCAAGAGCGGCCGAACCGTACTCGAGGTCGTAGGAGACCGATTGCACGTCATAGGGTAATTTTCCGGGCTTACGCAAGGGCACGAAACCGACGCCCAACTCCCAGGCAACCAGCGAGCCGAAAATGAAGCCCCGTGCTTCCATTCCTGCGACCGCAGTGATGGCTTCGCCGAGGAAGGGGTGTAAGAGTTGATGGACCGTCAGGCGCAGAGTGTTGGGGTCCCTGACCAACGGCGTAATGTCCTTGAAGAGGATGCCGGGCTTTGGGAAATCGGGAATGTCCCGAATCCTTGCCCGCAAGCGCTCCATCAATGCTTCGCTTTGTAGTGTGCGCGGGCAGGGGCCTTCATGCCGGCGACGCTGGCTTGGAAACGGCGCGCCGAGTTTTCGATTCCTTGGGCGTCCAGGCCGCTGAGGCGCAGCAATTCTTCGCGGCTGGCGTGTTCGAGGAACTCATCCGAAAGACCAAGGTTCAGGATGGGCAGGACGCACTGATGACGTGCTAGCGCCTCATTCACGGCGCTGCCGGCACCGCCGGCGACGGCATTGTCTTCGACCGTCACCAAGAGGTCGTGGCTCTTGGCCAGTTCGAGCATCATATTCTCATCGAGGGGCTTCACGAACCGCATGTTGACCACTGTGGCGTCCAGCGCCTCGCCCGCCTGTGTCGAGGGGTACACCATCGCTCCGAAGGCGAGAATCGCCAAGGATTTGCCTTTGCGCTTGATCTCTGCCTTGCCGATCGGGACTAGCGACATCTCTTCGACAATCGGGATGGCCGGGCCTCTGCCGCGCGGGTAGCGTACCGCAGCGGGACCATCGTGCATGAAGCCGGTATAGAGCATTTGTCGGCATTCGTTTTCGTCGGCGGGGGCCATGATGAGCAGATTCGGTATGCAGCGCATATAGCTCAGATCGAAGCTTCCCGCATGGGTTGGGCCATCCGGACCGACCAGCCCTGCCCGGTCGATCGCGAAGAGAACCGGAAGGTTTTGCAGAGCGACATCGTGGATGAGCTGATCATAGGCGCGTTGCAGGAAGGTCGAGTAGATTGCCACCACCGGCTTGTAGCCTTCGCAGGCTTGGCCGGCGGCCAGGGTCACGGCATGTTGTTCGGCGATCCCGACGTCGAAATAACGTTCTGGAAAGCGCTGGGAGAACTCCACCAGGCCGGATCCTTCGCGCATCGCGGGGGTGATGCCCAGGAGCCGATGATCTTTCTCCGCCATGTCGCACAGCCAATTTCCGAAGATCTCGGTGTACGTGGGAGAACCGGGCTTCGACTCGGGCAAGTGATCCATGGCGGGATCGAAGGCTCCGACCGCATGGTAGGTTACCGGGTCGTTCTCAGCGGGGGCATAGCCCTTGCCCTTGCGCGTGACCACGTGCAGAAACCGCGGCCCGGGAAGTTCCCGCAGATTGCGCAGCGTGGTCACCAGTGTCTTGATGTCGTGCCCGTCGATGGGGCCGATGTAGTTGAAGCCGAGCTCCTCAAACAGCGTGCCGGGGACGACCATGCCCTTGACGTGCTCCTCGGCTCGCCGAGCCAACTCCCAGACGCTGGGCATATGCCGCCGCAGCAGTTGTCGGCTGCCTTCCCGGACGGTGGTGTAAAATTTGCCCGACAGGATTTTCGCCAGGTAGTTGTTCAGCGCGCCCACGTTGGGGGAGATGGACATCTCGTTGTCATTGAGGACGACCAGCAGATTGGCGTCCAGAACACCGGCGTGGTTGAGCGCTTCAAACGCCATGCCGCCCGTGAGGCCACCGTCGCCGATGATCGCAACGGCGTGCGTGTCCCGATGGTCCAGCGAGGCGGCGATCGCCATGCCTAGGGCCGCGCCGATGGATGTGCTGGAATGGCCGACCCCGAAGCAGTCGTAGGGGCTTTCACCGCGCTTGGGAAATGCCGAAAGGCCGTCTTTGCGCCGGATCGTTTGTATCTGGTCGCGGCGCCCGGTCAGGATCTTGTGCGGGTAAGCCTGATGGCCGACGTCCCAGACCAGCTTGTCCTCGGGCGTATCGAAGACGTAATGGAGTGCCACCGTGAGTTCCACGGTGCCAAGCCCAGCGGCAAAATGCCCCCCTGATTGGCTCACGCTTTCCAGGAGAAAGGCTCGAAGTTCCTCCGCTACCTGGGGAAGCTGTTCTTCGGGGAGTTGGCGGAGGTCGACGGGACTATCGATGCTCTGCAGAAGCGGATAACTCGTTGGTACGCTCATCGATGCTAGTTTCCAGGTTACGCCATCGATCCGGAAAGGAGAATGTGCGGCTGATGGCATGTGCGGAGGCCGGTCTTTCGCATTATGTTACGACAGCGTGCGCCTTTTCAAGGCAGGCTTTTGGAGCTCGGTAAGAGCCAGGTGGCGAAGCGCGGTTCCTCAGCTGCGCCGCCGCACGATGAACTGAGCCAGGTCCTGCAAGAGGCTCGCTCGCTCGCCGAACGCGGCCAGACTGTCCAGGGCTTCCTCGTAAAGTTCGCGCGCCTTTTCCCGTGCTCCGGCGAGGCCGAGCAAAGCCGGGTAATTGGGCTTATTGTGCTGTTTGTCCTTCCCTTGTGTCTTGCCAAGCGTTTGAGTATCGCTTTCCTCGTCGAGAATGTCGTCCTGGATCTGGAAAGCGAGCCCTATGCATTTGGCGTAGTGGTCGAGTCTGTCCGAGGTTCCGTGCGGCAAGTCGCCCGCCGCCAGATACGCCAGACGCACGCTTGCGCGGATCAACGCTCCGGTCTTGCGAATGTGCATGTTCTCCAGGCCCACGAGATCGAGCGCCTTGCCGACGGCATCCAAGTCAATGGCCTGTCCGCCGACCATGCCGAGCGAGCCGCTGGCAACCGCCAGTGTGTCGATCATCGCCAGACGATTCTCCGCGGGCACAGAGAGCGACGGGTCTTGCGCCAGGACCTGGAAAGCGAGTGTCTGTAACCCGTCGCCGGCGAGGATCGCTGTCGCCTCGTCATACGCCTTGTGACACGTTGGCTTGCCACGCCGGAGATCGTCATCGTCCATGGCCGGCAGATCGTCATGGATCAGGGAGTACACGTGAATCAATTCTACCGCGCACGCCGCAGGATCGAGAATCTCCAGGGGCAATTCCAGCGTCTTGCCCGTGGCATAGGTCAATAACGGGCGCAGCCGCTTTCCTCCACCCAGGACCGAGTAACGCATGGCCTGATGCAGACGCTCCGGCATCTTGTTAGCGGTCGGCAGACGGGCGTCGAGAGCATATTCAGCGCGCTCTTGACACGCGTGCATAAATTCTTGCAGCGAAGGTTTAGGGCTCATCGGAAAAGGTCTGCAAGGTTGCCTCGCCGTTCTCCTTCAACAAGACCTGGACCTTCTGCTCCGCTTCCTTCAAAGCCTTCTGGCAGCCTCGTGATAGTTCTATACCACGCTCAAAGAGTTTCAGGGATTCCTCCAGGGAGAGATGACCTTGTTCCATTCTCTCCACCAACTGCTCGAGCTCCGCGAGGGATTCCTCGAAGCGGAAGTTCTTCTTGACCATGGAGCGTCGGCGGAAGGTGGCTCGTTACGGTGTCCTAGCTCTAGCGGAGCATTATCGCAGAACTCGCAACTTGATTAAAATGTTCGCAGTATGCGCAGCACCCGGATCGCCGCGCGCCTACCTAGAACCCTATTCTTCATCCGACGGTTTCGCCAACGGTAGGCAGAGCAGCCCCAGGTCGCCCAACATTGCATCTGCTGGGTTGCGCTTCGCTGACTCAAGCTTGTATTCCGGGTTCTTGCGACACCTTCTCTCTATCCAATAAGGAGCTGACCTCAAAGCGATGAGTCACGTCTACGATGCCTCAGCGATCGAAGTCCTGAGCGGGCTCGATCCCGTACGCAGACGCCCTGGGATGTACACCGACACGACCCGCCCGAATCACCTCGTGCAGGAAGTTGTCGACAATAGCGTCGACGAGGCGCTTGCTGGATACGCGACTGCCATCGACGTTCGTCTACTCGAGGACGGCGGTGTTGAAGTCAGGGACGACGGGCGCGGAATGCCCGTAGATGCGCATCCGGAACTGGGGGTATCGGGGGTCGAAGTGATTCTGACCCGCCTCCATGCGGGCGGAAAGTTTTCGCACAAGAATTACCGATTCTCCGGTGGGTTGCATGGGGTGGGTGTTTCGGTGGTAAATGCGCTGTCGAAACAGCTGGAGGTAGAGATTCGCCGTGGGGGGAAAATCTACGCGATGTCGTTCGCGCAAGGAGAAAAAATCTCGGAACTTCGCGAAATTGGGCAGACTGGCAAGCGGGACAGCGGCACCCTGGTCCGTTTTTGGCCTGAAACGCGCTATTTCGACTCGCCTCGCATCTCCTATACGCGGGTCGCCCATCTGCTCCGCGCAAAGGCAGTCCTGTGCCCCGGTCTCAACATCCGCCTGCGAGATGAGGAAAAGGGGCACGAAGAGTGCTGGTGTTACCAGGATGGATTGGCGCAGTATCTCCGCGACCAAATCGGCGAAGCCGAGTGTCTGCCGGGAGAGCCCTTTTGTGGCTCGCTCGAGGGACACCGCGAAGCCGCAGACTGGGCGGTATTGTGGGCGACCGAAACGGCCGGGCCGGTAGCCGAGAGTTACGTGAATCTGGTTCCGACGCTGCAGGGCGGAACCCACGTCAACGGTCTGCGTACGGGTCTCACTGAAGCGCTCCGAGAATTCTGCGATTACCGCAGCTTGTTGCCGCGAGGTGTCAAACTGGCACCGGAAGATGTGTGGGAAAAACTCCACTACGTGTTGTCGGTCAAGCTGCAGGAGCCGCAGTTCTCGGGACAAACGAAAGAGCGTCTGAGCTCCCGGGAATGCGCTGCTTTCGTCTCGGGCGTGGTCAAAGACTCGTTTACGCTGTGGCTCAACGAACATCCGACGATGGGCGAGCAGATCGCCGCTCTGGCTGTGGAGAGCGCCCAGAAGAGGCTGCGCGCGAGCCGGCAGGTGACGCGGAAAAAGGTCAGCAACGGCCCGGCTTTGCCCGGCAAGCTGGCCGATTGCGCTTCGCAGGACGGAACCCGGACCGAACTGTTCCTCGTCGAGGGGGATTCCGCGGGAGGTTCCGCCAAACAGGCGCGCGACAAGGACTTCCAGGCCATTATGCCGTTGCGGGGAAAGATTCTGAACACGTGGGAAGTCGGTTCCGACGAGATCCTTGCTTCTCAGGAGGTTCACGATGTCAGTGTGGCTCTGGGCGTGGATCCTGATTCCACTAACCTCGGTGATCTGCGCTACGGCAAGGTCTGTATCCTGGCCGATGCCGATTCCGACGGGAACCACATCGCGACGCTCCTGTGCGCGCTGTTCATGCGCCATTTTTATCCCCTGGTCGCTGCGGGACATGTGTTCGTTGCGATGCCCCCCCTGTATAGAATCGATGTCGGCAAACAGGTGTTCTATGCGTTGGATGAAGCCGAAAAGAAAGGGATCCTGGATCGGATCGAGGCGGAAAAGATCAAGGGCAAGGTGAATGTGCAACGCTTCAAGGGCCTCGGGGAGATGAACCCGTCCCAGCTGCGCGAGACGACGCTGAACCCGGATACCCGGCGCCTGGTTCAACTGACGCTCGATGATCAGGACGAAACGAACCGCCGCCTTGACTTGCTCCTAGCCAAGAAGCGGTCGGGAGACCGGCGTGTGTGGCTGGAAGAGAAGGGGAATTTGGCCGAGGTCTGAGCGGGGATACGGAGCCGGTGTGCGTCCCCGGCCGCACCGGATGGCGCTGTCCCCCTGGGTATTGGTAGTCCGGCAGTGAGATCATGCGGGAATACGATCGGATCCCTGCTGCTAAAGGGGCTCCACGCTGTAACGCACGGCCAGACGATGTTCGTTACCGGGTGCGATCGTCACCATGTCATCCGCGGCATTAGCGCTCTCGACGCAGACCATGCCAAGATAACCCTTCTCCCCGAGATCCCCCAGCTTCTTCGCCTGTTCGACCCACGGATTCCAGACCACCGTGGAACGGCTGCCCTGTTTGGCAACGCGAATCCGGCGAGCGAAGCCCGGATCCTCAATGAGACAGTCACTGGTCGAGTCGAGGTAGACGCGATCGACCTCCGAGGCGAACGTCACCGGGCCACTCTGCCGCTTCTGCTGACCGCTGTCGATCTTATCGATGTAAGCGCAGCCGTCCAGCCCCAGCACCTTGATTTTCTGCACGTCGCTGACGGCGAAGTAGGTGTGGAGCGCTTCACCGATCGTGACAGGTGACGCCCCGATATTCTTGGTGATCAGATCGATCGCCAACCCATTGCCGACAACGATACGGATCTCCAAGGGGGTAGCATGGGGCCATTGGCTATGCGTCGTTTCGGAAGGGATCAGCCGGAAGAGCAGTTGCGTCGCGTCATCGGCCTCGCTCTCGACCGAGACGACTTCCCAGGGCCCCGTGCGCGCGAAGCCATGGGCGGGAAACGAGGGTTCGCACACATGCGGGCCGAACCATGGCCAACATACCGGGATACCGCCGCGGATTGCTTTGCCCTGCGTGAACTTGGTTGCCGCAGAGAGCCAGATCACGGGTCTTTCGCCGTGGGGTTGCCAGGCAATGAGATGCGCCCCTTGCAGAGCGATGGTGGCGATGGCTCGCCGGTTGTGGATCTCGGCGACAGCGAACCCACCGGCACCTTTCTTGAAGATGATCTGGCCGGGAATTCCGAAACGTGCGTTCAGGCCGAAAAGGTCAGGCATGCTTCAGAAGATGGATGATAGGAGTTGTAAGACGCGGGACGAAAGTTAGACGACTTTGGAGTGCTAACGTGTCGAGAAATGAACAAGAATGGAACAAGAATGGGGTCAAGTACGAATTGTATTGGGGTTCACAGTCACCCGCAATTAGGCAGCAATGGGTTCGGATGGAAGGACGGTTTGGCCGTTGCGCCTGTAACCGTCGCGTGGCATGAGAAATGCCTTTTCTTTTCGCGTGGGGTCCCTTGTCGGCAATTCGTCGTCGTGTTTCGCCATCGTTGGCGTAGAATTGACGCGGATACCTGGGAATCCGTCTGCGGGAGTTCTTGTCGATTTCTCGTTGATCGCGCACCCCTCGGAATTTTGCAACAACTCGGAGGACACTCATGCCTCAGCAGCACATAACCAACCCGGAAATCGGCAAGATCACCATGAGCGAGGGGCGGTTGCAAGTGCCGGACCACCCCATCGTACCGTTTATTCGCGGTGACGGAACGGGGCCGGACATCTGGGCGGCTTCGCAGCGGGTGTTCGATGCGGCCGTCCGCAAGGCTTACGGAGGTAGGCGGGCCATCGCCTGGTTCGAAGTCTATGCCGGGGAGGCCGCTCATCAGAAATTCAGTGATTGGCTGCCCGATGCGACAGTTAACGCCTTCAAGGAATATCTGGTGGGCATCAAGGGTCCGCTGACCACGCCGGTGGGCGGTGGGATTCGTTCCCTCAACGTGGCCTTGCGGCAGCTCCTCGACCTCTATGTCTGCCTGCGGCCCGTGCAGTACTTCGAAGGGGTTCCTTCACCGGTAAAGTATCCGGAGAAGGTGGACGTGGTGATCTTCCGCGAGAACACCGAGGACATCTATGCGGGTATCGAGTATCCGGGCGGATCGAACGAGGCACAAAAGATCCTGGATTTCTTCGCCCAACAGTTTCCGCAGGATTTTGCGAAGATCCGCTTTGGCACGCGCGAAAAGGCGGCGGAATTCCATCGCATGACGGGGAAGCCGGGAACGGACGAGGTGTGTGTCGGCATCGGCATCAAGCCGGTGAGCCACAGCGGAACGGTTCGCCTGGTGCGGAGCGCCATTGACTATGCCATCCGACATAGTCGTCGCAGCGTTACCCTGGTTCACAAGGGAAATATCATGAAATTCACGGAAGGCGCCTTCCGTGACTGGGGCTATCGCTTGGCGAAGGAGGAGTTCGGCGCGGAGGAAATCGATGGTGGCCCCTGGTGCCGCATTCCCGAGGGTAAGCCGGGTGCCGGCTTGATCATCAAGGACGCGATCGCGGACATTACCCTGCAGCAAGTGCTGACCCGCCCAGACGAGTTCGACGTCATCGCGACCTTGAATCTCAACGGCGACTATCTTTCCGACGCGCTGGCGGCGCAAGTCGGCGGGATCGGCATCGCGCCCGGCGGCAACATCAACTATGTCACCGGTCATGCCATCTTTGAGGCAACCCATGGCACCGCCCCCAAGTATGCCGATCAGGACAAGGTGAATCCCGGCAGCGTCGTGCTGAGTGGCGAGATGATGTTTCGGTACATCGGCTGGACGGAAGCGGCCGACCTGATTCTGAAGGGATTGAATGGCGCCATTGCCTCGCGATGGGTCACATATGATTTCGCACGGCTGATGGAAGGCGCCAAGGAGATCAAGTGCTCAGCGTTCGGCGACAATATCATTGCGCACATGGCCCGCTAAGGCAGCAGCCGTTGCACCCATAGAAATCCAGCTTGTGGCTGCCAAGATATGGTGCGAACCCCACCTTGGGCGGTTGCGGGGACTTACAGAGCTGGGTTGAGGCGGCCCGATCGCAGGAACGTTCTTCGGGCAGGGAGTATCCGCGATTGATGCCGAGGGGAAGATCCGTGTCCGGAAATGATGCCTTTGATAGCGCGGTCCGAGATCACGATGCGGCAGTACGCGACCTGGGGTTCGACATCTGGATCGGCAGCGAACCCACGTTCACAGATCGTTGGTCGACCTTGCCGGAATGGACGACGCAGGCTTTGGGCAACGACAAGATGGGGCGGGCGGAAGGTCTTGTCCGCGCCATTCACCGCAGTTTCCCGGGCGGTGCGATTCTGCGCACGCTCGGCCGGCAGTATCCCGGCGAAGACGAACCACGCTGGAGCTTCGGTCTCTACCGATATCGCAATGCCCGTCCGTTGTGGCGGGGTCCCCCGGATCCCTTGGCAGTCGATCCGCAAGCCCTCCGTGACGCTAACCCGGGAGAGGTCGCCGAAACTCTCACCAGGATGCTCGCGAGCGTGGGTCACCCCGTTGGGCCATGGTCGCAGGAAGGGCAGCCGGCAGAGCGGATCGCGTTGCGGCTCGGCGACGGAGAACGACTGGATTGGAGCGATCCGCGGCTGCTGCGCCCGTCCATTCACGGACGGGCAATTCCGAAGAGCGGACTCTGCGATGATCTCGCTGCGGAAGGTTTGTGGCTGTTCCTCGTGTCGACCGAATTGGTGGCCGGACACGCGATCGCGCGGATCGAATTGCCCGCGTTCGGCAACGTACTGACCTTCGTCTCGGTGCTGGCTGCGGTGGAGGAGACCGCTGGGTTACTGGAACTTCCCGCGGTCATTGTCGCCGGATTTCCGCCTCCGGTGGATCGCGGTGTGGAATGGGCGACGATTACGCCCGATCCCGCCGTGATCGAGATCAACATGGCGCCCGATGGGACCGCCGCCGAGTTCTTGCAGCGTAACCGTTCGATTTACCGGTCCGCCAAAGCGCAGGGATTATCGCCGTTCCGCCTCTATTACAACGGCATCGTCGCGGATTCGGGGGGCGGTGGGCAGATCACTATAGGGGGGCCTTCGCCGGGGAGCAGTCCGTTCTTTGCGGAGCCGCGCCTACTGCCGCGTCTGGTGCGCTACTTCAACCGTCATCCGGCCTTGTCGTTTCTGTTTGCCCACGACTCAATCGGTAGTTCGGGGCAGTCCGTGCGGCCCGACGAGCGCGGCGGGGATGCCTTCCGAGAACTGCGCCTCGAGCTGACGCTGCTGGATCGGAATGAATCCCTGACACCCGAGATCCTGTGGCGCAGCTTGGGGCCATTCCTGACCGACCCATCCGGGAACTCCCACCGGGCCGAAATCAATATCGAAAAGCTCTGGAACCCGTTCATTCCGGGACGGGGTCAATTGGGTTTGGTCGAATTTCGGGCGTTTCGAATGCAGCACACGCCGGAGCGGGTCACCGGCCTCGCTTGTTTGCTACGCGCGGTCGTCGCGATGCTAATGCGCCGGGATTGCGAGGGGCCCCTTCTGGCTTGGGGAGAGGCGCTGCACGAACGCTTCGCTCTCCCTTTCTACCTGGAACAGGACCTCTGCGACGTCTTTGCAGATTTGGATGCCGCAGGCCTTGGCTTGTCCGAACGGATTCGCTCAGTGCTCGTCCGCGATGACTCCCGGGATCTGGCCGAGGTTCGGTTCGAAGCTTGTTCCGTGCGATTCCGGAGAGCCGCAGAGTTTTGGCCCTTGGTCGGAGATGCCAGTAGCCAGGAGCACGGTACGAGTCGACTGGTCGATTCCAGCACCCAGCGACTAGAATTGATGCTTCGTCCGATGGCTGGGTGCGAAGACCAATTCGCCGGGTGGCGGGTTCGGGCTGAAGGAGTCGATCTTCCCTTCCAGGAAGAGCGGGATGGGAGAGGGGTGCTCAAGGTCTTCGGTCTGCGTTACCGGAATTTCGCACCTTGGCAAGGACTTCACCCGACCCTGAGCGCGTCGGAAGTTCTTCATCTCATCCTTCATCATGCTGATTTCGAGCGAGCGTACGAACTTGGTTGGTACGATTGGCGGCCGGCCGGGGGACCTTATCCGGAGTTGCCGCAAGACTTGGAAAACGCCCGAGATCGCCGTATGGAACGGCTGGTGACTCGTGCCTGCAGGAGGGATCATCTGCCGCCTCCCGATGTGGCTCCTCCGGAAAGCCTCACGCCCTGGTCTTTGGATCTTCGTTGGCTGAATCGGCGGTGAGCGTGTCATCCTTTTTCGATCACATCGCGTCGTCTTGCCCGATAACGTCGGGTGCGCCTTTTTGGGGCGGTGGTATACTAACTGCGCGTTTCTTGTGCACAGGGTTTGTGTTTCGTAGCCGGTTATGTTTGGATGCTGTTGCCACGGCACCTCGGTGCGCTTGACCAGAATGGATCTTCCCGTTTGTATGTGGCGAGGGTATAAGATTTGCTGCGATGGTCGGAGGAAGTTGTCGCATAGAAGGCTGGAAGTCTGGGATGATTGGTTCCTATAATCTCACTAGATTTGAGATCTTGCGACGTGTTCACAAGGAGGGTGGGTGACCGTCTGGAGGGATGACCGGCTTTCCGGCAGCGCGTCATCGAGAAGGTCGTTCGACTGCAGGTGTGCAGGTGTGAATCAGGTGTGAAGAAAGATGGTTGAACAGTTCGTTTTTTCCGAGAAGCGTCAAGTGCCGGGCGCCGACATGTGCTCGAACGCCGGATGAAAAGCTGCCGGGCAAACAGCGTATGACGACGCGCGCGTTAATTCACACGATTCTGCGAGGCGAACTGCACGATTGTGCGACCGGGTTTCTTCCGGGATTGAACCTCACGATTCCCCGAATTGTCCATGGAATTGAGGCCGATGTGCTTAATCCGCGTGATACTTGGCATGACAAAAATGCGTACGATGAGCAGGCGCGGAGACTGGTCGCCTTGTTCAACAAGAACTTCGAGCGTTTCCAGGCCAGCCCATCGATTCGCGCGGCGGGTCCGTCATTCGATGAGAGGATGCGGCGCGCGATTCACGGCTGGGTGGTGGGGGCTTGGGGTGGCGTAACCCACGATTTGGGCTTCTCAACTGTGGGTTTCGGCCTTCGGCCTGATCCATGCTAAGAGGCATGCTTTAACCCGGTCGCTGTGCGACTGCCGCGTGAGGGTGTATGGACAACATTATTGATGCGTTGCACATCGATCATGTGAACTTCAGCAGGCTACTTACATTGCTGGATCAGCAGGTCGCGATCTTGAGCGAAGGAGAGTTGCCCGACTTCGAGATCATGCTGGATACGATCGATTATCTGCAGAACTATGCTGATCTCTACCACCATCCTCGCGAAGACCTGATTTTCCGGTTCCATCTGGAGCGCAGCGATGCGGCGCGGGAGGAGGTGGATGAACTCCGGCGGCAGCACCGCGCGCTGTGGGAAAGCACTAATCGGCTGCACGTCGCGATCGACGGGATTCTTCACGGGGAGATCGTGCCGCGGTCTGACTTTGTCGAGCAACTCGCCACTTATCTGTCCAAGCAGCAGGAGCACTTGAATGCGGAAGAAGGATACATCTTTCCCCTGCTGAGGAAGTCTTTTACTCCGAAGGACTGGGAAGAACTTGGCCGCTCCTTGCCGTTTCGGGCGGATCCACTGTTCGGTCCCTCGGTCGATCAGCAATACCGGGCGCTATACACGCGAATCGTCGTCGTACCGAGTTCTGACACTGCGGTCAGCTGCACGTAATGACCACACTGCCGCGCCACTTTAAGCTGCGCGTTTCGTAGCTTCACAGACACGTCCGGTTTCCCTCGTGGGCTAGCCGCAGTTCCCGCAGCTTCATGAGCGCGTAGATGCATTCCAGGTGCGGGATCGGCACCGAGCCGTTTCGCCCGGCACGCACGGCGTTGCCGAGGATCGCCTCGGTTTCCATCGGTCGCCCCGTCTCGAAATCCAGCAGCATGCTGGTCTTGTAAGGGGGCATTCTGCATGTGGTCTCGACGTTTCGGTCGACGATGTCGGCGGGCAAGGCATGGCCCATCGCTTTCGCTACGGCGCAGATTTCTTCCATGATTGCGCGCACGAGCGGTTCTTGGGCTGACAGAATTTCGTTGGTGCCGAGGCCCCCGGACAGCACGGATAGCGGGTTAAAGGCGGCATTCCAGACACATTTTTGCCATCGAGCAGTGGTGATGTCCTCGTTCGCGGTGCAGTTGATGCCCGCTTTTTCGAATAGGGCGCACAAGACGCGTGTCTTCTCGGAGAGACCCCGTGGATAGTTGCCCAACGCAAGGCGGCCGTACGCCTGATGCCAGATGGTTCCTGGTGCGGTGCGCGTGACGCAAATGAACGCCAGGCCGCTGATGAGCTCGTTGTCGGGGAAGGCCCGGGCGATTTCCTCCTCAATGTCGATGCCATTGGAAATTAGCACGATTGAGGTGTTAGGCCCCAGCGCCCCCTTCAGCAGGCCAACCCGGTTGGTTTGTTCGACAACCTTGACGCAGAGGAGCGCGTAGCTGGGCTTTTCGGTCAGTTCGGCGGCCTGTCGTAGGACGTGCTTGGGCACGAAATGATAGTTGCCGAGCTGGCTCTCGAGATGGATGCCGTGCTGCCGGACTTGTTCGTAGTCGGTGCGCGCGACGACAGAGACGTGGACACCTTGCTGGGCCAGCAGGGACCCGTAGAAGCTGCCGACAGCGCCGGTTCCGATCACCAGCACGTTCATGCGAGTTCGTGCAGAAAGTTTTTCACGAACGGGACCGTGAGTTTTCGCTTGGCTGCCAGCGTTGCGCGGTCCAAGTCCTCCAGAATGCGCTGCAGCGAAGCGAAATCGCGCCGGCAATGAGACAGCAGGAAGCGACCCACCTGTGGCGGAAGCTCGAGCCCCAATTCCCGCGCATACAGGTCGATCGCCGCCAGTGTGTCTTGGTCGTTCAGTGGACGTACACGGAAAACCAGTCCCCAACTCAAGCGGCTGCCCAGATCGGGCAGATGGGTCGACAAATCCTTGGGAGGTCTGGCGGCAGAGACGAGGAGTGCGCGTTGCCGTTCGCGAAGTTGGTTGTAGAGACGGAATAGCGAGTGCTCATACGAAGCCTCACCCAGCACCCGATCGATATCATCGATGCAGACCAAATCCTGTTCCTCGAGACCGTCGAGCAATTCGGGACCGTAGTTCAGCAGCGAGCCCATTGGCAGATAAGAAACGTGCTTGCCGCTTTCGTGGGCGAGATGGCTGGTGGCCTGGAGGAGATGCGATCTTCCACATCCATTATGCCCCCACAGGAACAGGAATCGTTCGCCGTGGCCCTCGGCGATGCATCGTAAGCACTGAACCAACTCCTCGTTGCCACCCGGCCAGAACTGATCGAAAGTCGACCGTGCGGTGAACCCCAAGCTCAAGGGAATTTGTGCAGTCATCGGCGATCCTGTTGTCGAGTCCCTTGGCATCTTCCGACCGAGCGCGACGTTCTGGATGGCTCGATTTAGGGGATCTGCAACCCTTTCAACGCAAACGCAATTCGCGCTAGACGTGTACCGAACGCTCGACAAAGATTCCGTTCCTCCTCGCTGAAAGCGATATCGGCGCCGGTCAGTCGGCTGGGGCCATAAGGTGTGCCGCCGGTCTTGGTTTCCAGTAAAGCGGCCTCACTGCTCGGGAGACCGACCAGAATCATGCCATGGTGGAGAAGCGGCATCAGCATGGTGAGGAGTGTCGTCTCCTGCCCGCCGTGCATGCTCGAAGTAGCGGTGAAGACACCGGCCGGTTTGCCTGCCAGGGCTCCGGAAAACCATAGGCTGCTGGTACTGTCCAGGAAATGCTTGAGGGGGGCTGCCATATTGCCGAAGTGCGTAGGGCTTCCCAGCGCCAACCCGTCACAGTGCTTGAGGTCGTCCAGCGAGGCGTAGGGCGGGCCGGAGGGGGGAATGCTATCTGCCGCCGCGTCGCAGACCGGGGATACCTCAGGCACGGTGCGAATCTTCGCCGTGGCGCCGGGGACCAGTTCCACGCCGCGGGCAATGGATCGGGCCATTTCGGCGGTGGAACCGTACCGGCTGTAGTAGACAATGAGAATCTCGACCATCCGGTGTGGGCGGATCTTTCCCGAGAGTAACGCTGGCGCGAGTCAGAGGATGGCCAGAACGTTCTCGGGGGGGCGGCCAAGAGCGGCTTTGCCATTCGTTACTACGATCGGTCGTTCGATCAAAATCGGATGCTCCACCATCGCTCGAACGAGTGCTTCGTCGTCCAGCTCAGGCTTGGCGAGGTCGAGTTCTTGATAAACGCTTTCCCCGCGACGCATCAGTTGGCGCGGTTCCAAACCGAGGAGGTCCAAGATCTCCTTGAGTTCAGCCGTGCTGGGTGGGGTCTTCAAATACTCTACGATCACCGGCTCGATTCCGCGACTCTTGAGGAGTTCTAAGGTCGCGCGCGACTTACTGCAGCGGGGGTTATGATAGATCTTGGCGGACATCACAATGCCATGGTAGTCGGGAACAAGGCGTAGTACCCATTGGGGCCTGTCTCAATCCGTGTCGCCATTGCGGACAAGCACACACAGCCCGGTGAACGGCTGCTCACACCGTTTGGCGCGGGTTATGGTTCTGCGCCTAATCCGTATCGTACGCCGGTTCGTCAATGTTTTCTCTGACCAAAGCGCAGGACGGGATCAG
>Ga0209254_10000420_pt1 | contig 33953 bp, 33 predicted proteins | sample FrelakmetDIP11DI_FD_187148 | JGI IMG/M metagenome (GOLD analysis project Ga0209254, IMG submission 187148) | Freshwater lake sediment microbial communities from the University of Notre Dame, USA, for methane emissions studies - DIP11 DI (SPAdes)... | ecosystem: Environmental > Aquatic >... | reverse complement strand
CGCCGTCGTCGTGAAGTACCGCATCGACGGCGTGCTCCAGGCCGCGATGCGGCCCATCGCGAAGCAGCACCACAGCGCCATCATCTCGCGCATCAAGGTGATGGCCGAGCTGGACATCGCCGAGAAGCGCGTGCCCCAGGACGGCCGCTTCAAACTGCGGGTGCCGGGCAAGACGATCGACTTCCGCGTGTCGATCATGCCGAGCGTGCACGGCGAGGATGCCGTCATCCGCATCCTCGACAAAGAGTCCATCAGCGAGCAGTTCAGCGAGCTGCGCCTCGATATCCTGGGCTTCCCGGAGGACGAGCTGCGGCGCTTCCGCAAGTACATCGCCGAACCCTACGGCATGGTCCTGGTCACGGGCCCCACCGGAAGCGGGAAGACGACCACGCTCTATGCCGCGCTCTCCGAAATCCGGTCGCCGGAAGACAAGATTGTCACCATCGAGGATCCGGTCGAGTACCAGCTGAAAGGCATTACCCAGATCCCGATTAACGAAAAGAAGGGGCTGACGTTTGCGCGGGGCCTTCGCTCGATTCTCCGCCACGACCCCGACAAGATCATGGTGGGCGAAATCCGGGACCCGGAGACGGCGCAGATCGCGATTCAGTCGGCGCTGACAGGCCACCTGGTCTTCACCACCGTCCACGCCAACAACGTGGTGGACGTGCTCGGCCGCTTCCTGAACATGGGCGTCGAGCCCTACCAGTTCGTCTCCGCGCTGAACTGCGTGCTGGCGCAGCGTCTGGTACGGGTGACCTGCACGCACTGCCGCCGCGCCGTGCCGGCCTCCCGCGCGCTGCTCGAGGAATCGGGCCTCGACCCGGTCGCCATGCAGCGCCAGGTGTTCTACGAGGGCGCCGGCTGCATCGAGTGCGGCGGAACCGGCTACAAGGGCCGGACGGCCATCTGTGAATTATTAGACCTCTCGGACCCGATCCGGGAGATGATTCTCGCGAGGCGGCCCTCGTCGGAGATCAAGAAGGCCGCGCGCGAAGAGGGCATGCGGTTCCTCCGCGAGTGCGCGGTGGAACGCGTCATGCAAGGCCTGACGACGTTGCGTGAGATCAACAAGGTGACCTTCGTCGAATGAGAATGCCCTCGATGCTCCGCACGCCGCCGCCCCCGGTGGCGATCGAGATCGCCGCCGACCGGGTCACGGCCGTCGCCGTCTCGGGCCGTGGCGCGGGCGTCACGCTCGACGCCTGGGCGGTCGAACCGCTCCCCGAGGGAGCCATCGTGCCTTCGCTCACCGCGTCGAACGTGACCAGGCCCGACGAGGTCATCGCCGCCGTCCGCGCCGCGTTCGAACGGCTCCGCCAGCGCCCGGCCCGCGTCGCGCTGGCGATCCCCGACGCCGCCGCGAAGGTGTCGCTGGTGCGGTTCAAGGACGTGCCGTCCCGGGCCGCGGACCTGGACGAGCTCGTCAAGTTCCAGATTCGCAAGACCGCCCCGTTCCGGGTCGAGGACTCGCAGGTCTCCTTCGCGTCCGGGGACCGGTCGGCGGAGGGGCAGGAGTTCGTCGTCGTGCAGGCCCGCCGCGACATCGTGGCCGAGTACGAGCGGGTTTGCCACGAGGCCGGCGCGACGGCCGGCGTCGTGGATCTGACCACCTTCGGCCTCGCGCAGTGCGCCCTGAGGACCACCTCAGGGCTGTCTGGCGACTGGCTGCTCGTCCACGGATCGCCCGACGGGGCGACTATCGCGATCTACCGCGGCCGGCACCCGGTGTTCTTCCGGCGCCGCGGGGCGGACGGCGAGGGCCACCTCGGCGAACTCGTCCACCAGACGGCGATGTACTACCAGGACCGGCTCGGCGGCCAGGGCTTCAGCCGCGTCCTCGCGGGGGGCGCGTCCCCGGCGGCGCTGACCAGCGCGGCCTGGGCAGCGATTCAGGCGCGCCTCGGTGTGCGCGCCGAACTGGTCGTGCCCGGCGGCGGCGCGCCGATCGAGGCGGGGCTCGCCGACGCCATTCCGCCCGCCTTCGGGCTGGCCGCCTCTTTGTGGGCCGAGGCGTAGAGCCATGCCACCCCTGGAACGCGTCAACCTCTCCACCCGGCCGTTCTACAACGAGCGCGTCGTCAATCTGTCGCTCGCGCTCGCGGCGGCGCTGGTCGTCGCCGTGTCCGCCTTCAATCTCTGGCAGGTGTACGGCTTGTCCGGGCGGCAGGCCGAGCTGCAGGGCCGCATCGCTCAGGCCGAAGCGGCATCGCGCGACTTCCGGGACCGGGCCGCGGCCATCCGCCGCTCGATCAATCCACGCGAGCTCGAGGCGACGGTGGCGGCGGCGCGCGAGGCCAACCTCCTCATCGAGCGCCGCGTGTTCTCGTGGACCGACGTCCTGAACCAGTTCGAGACGACGCTGCCCGCCAGCGTGCGCATCTCATCGGTGCGGCCTCGGATCGAGCGTGACGGCACGATGGTGGTCGCGGTGGTCATCCTCGCGCGGACGGTTGAAGCCGTCGACGCCTTCATCGAGAGCCTCGAGAAGCGCGGCGCGTTCAGCGGCGTGCTCTCGAGAGAAGAGTTCGTCAACGAGGACGGACTGATCCAGGCCAGCCTCCAGGGCCGGTACCGGCCTGCCGCCGAGCCCGTGCCGGCCGCGAAGGGGACCGCGCGATGAACGGCAGCCTGCGGCGCGTGTTCCTCGAACGCCGGGTGATCATCCTGCCGATCGCCGGCGCGCTGCTCGTGAATGCCGCCATCTTCGGCCTGGTGGTGTACCCGTCGTCGGGCAGGGTGGCGCGCGCCGAGCAGCAGGAACAGGCGGCGCTCCAGGAACTGGCCTCGGCCCAGCGTGAGTTCAACGCGGCGACGAGCACCCAGCGGGACAAGTCCCGGGCCGAACAGGACCTGGAGAAGTTCTACAACGACATCCTGCCCGCCGGCCTCGCCGGCGCGCGCCGGACCACCTACCTGCATCTGGCTCAGCTGGCCCGCGACGCGGGTCTGGAGTATCAGCGCCGGCTCGAAGAGTCGCGCGAACCGCGGGCGGACGACCAGGACGAAGAGACGACGCTGGCGCGTTTCGACATCACGATGGTGCTCGAGGGCGACTACGAAGGCGTGCGACAGTTCCTGCGCGAGGTCGAGGCCTCCGAGGGCTTCATCATCATCGACAACATCGGCCTCGCTGAAGGGGCCGATCGGAACTCGAATCTGGTGCTGACCGTCGAATTGTCGACCTACTATCGGGCGGCTACGCGTGGAAGTTAACAGGCGCCAGATCGTGCTGCTCGGGGCCATCCTCGTCCTCCTGGTCAGCGTGCTGTACTGGCAGTCGACCAGGACCGAGGTCACGCCGGAAGAGTTCTCCGCCGCCATGCGGCAGGGCGCCCCCGGTGCGGCCGGCGCCCTGGACGCGACGCCGGCGCAGGCAGCCCGGCCGAGGCCGGCCGCGGGGCCGGAGGTGATTCCTCCCGTCGGGCTGACCAGCCTCGATCGGGTCCAGCCCGAGCCGGCCGACTCCGGACGCGATCCGTTCCGGTTCGGATCGGCGCCGGCGGCCGTCCCGAGAGGCGCGTTGACGGGGCGCGGCGGCGGGGGCGCGGCGGCGCAGCCGGCAGTGCCCGCGCCGCCGCAGGAACCGGCGGGGCCGCCGCCGATCCCGCTGCGGTTCATCGGCATCGCCAGGCAGGGAGAAGGCCGGATGTACGCCGTGCTGCGTGACGAACGCGGAATCTACTACGGCGCGGAAGGCGACGTGGTCGAGGGACGCTATCGGATTCTCCGCGTATCGACCGACACGGTCGAACTGTCGTATGTCGACGGGCGCGGGCGGGTGACTATCCCAATGTCCGGGGGGCGGCCGTAGGACAGGCGTCATGGCTTCCGGGCGGCGGTCGCATCAGGCCGCGGCAACGGATCATGACGCCGCCTCGAGACCGTGAGGGCGAGGGAGCAGAAGATGTTCGTCGGTACACGATCGAGATGGGCACGGGGCGCGGCGGCACTCTGCGTGCTCCTGCTGGCGACCGGCACGTGGGCGTGCACGGCCGGCCGCGCGTTCCAGCAGGGCAACAACGCCGCGATGACGCTCGACTGGGACCTCGCGGTGACCTACTATGCGCAGGCCGTCAAGTCGGATCCCGACCGGGCCGACTACAAGATGGCCCTCGAGCGCGCGCAGCTGGCGGCGGCGCAGGTCCACTTCGAAAAGGCCCGCGATTACGAGAAGCGCGACCAGCTCGACCTGGCACTCGGGGAGTACCGCCGCGTGGTCGAGTTCCAGCCATCCAGTCAGGAAGCGCGCGCCGGGACCCAGCGGCTCGAACAGATCATCCGGGATCGCATCGAAGCGTCGAGGCCGGTCCCGGCGGCGGAAGCGCTGCGGCAGCAGGCCCGGCGGCAGATGGAGGAACCTGCGCTCAACCCTGCGTCGCGCGAACCGGTCGTGCTCAAGTTCCAGAACCGCCAGATGAAGGAGGTTCTGGATTTCCTCGGCGACTCCACCGGCATCAACGTCGCCTACGACAAGGACTTCCAGCCGACCTCGCCCATCAACGTCAATATCGACGGCGTCACGCTCGAAGAGGCGCTCCAGCAGATCCTCGCCGTCAACGGCGCATACTACAAGGTGCTGAACTCGCGCAGCATCCTCGTCATCGCGGACAGCGCGGCCAAGCGCAACGTATACGACGAGCAGGCGATCCGGACCTTCTACCTGTCGAGCGCCGACGCCGGCGAGCTCGAGCAGATGCTCACCAAGCTCGTGACGACACAGACGGCCGGGGTCCGTCCGACATTCGCCGCCAATAAGAACGCCAACTCCATCACGGTCCGCGGCACGGTCCCGATGCTCCAGATGATCGATCGCGTGATCGCGATGAACGACAAGCCGCGCGCGGAAATCAGCGTCGACGTCGAGATCCTCGAGGTCAATCGCGGCAACGCGAAGCAGTACGGACTCGACCTGTCGTCGTGGCAGATCGGCCTGGCGTTCTCGCCGGAGTCCCGGCCCGACACCGACACGGCGTCGAGCGTCTTCAACCTGAACACGGTCAGCGCCGGTGTGAGCACGGCCGACTTCTACTCGGCGGTCCCGTCCGCGATCATCCGGTTCCTCGAGCAGGACTCCGAGACGAAGGTCATCGCGAAGCCCAACCTCCGGGGCGCCGAGGGCGAGAAGCTCTCGCTCAAGCTCGGCGAGGAGCTGCCCGTGCCGTCGACCACGTTCTACAACCCCTACGGCGGTCAGGGGAGCGTCGCGACCGCGCCGCTCACGTCGTTCACCTACCGGAACGTGGGCGTGAACCTCGACATCGAGCCTCGCGTCACGTACGACGGCGACATCATCCTCAAAGTCGCGCTCGAAATCAGCGCCAAGGGGCCCGACCAGAACGTCGCCGGCCAGAATCTCCCGACGTTCTTCTCGCGGAAGGTCGAAACGAGGCTCAGGCTGAGGGACGGCGAATCGAACCTGCTCGCGGGCCTGTTGAGGGAGAACGAGCGGAAGACGCTCAAAGGGGTCCCCGGCATCTCCTCGATTCCGATCCTGAGAGACCTGTTCGCGTCGAACGACAGGGAGATCGTCCAGACCGACATCGTCATGCTGCTCACGCCGCACGTGGTGCGGGCGCACTCGATGACGGCGAAGGACTTTTTGCCGCTGTTTGTCGGCACCCAGGGCAATCTCGGATTGGCTGGCCCGCCGCCGCTCATTCAGGCCCCCGGGCAGGCCGCGGCGCAGCCGGCCGGGCCGCCCGCCGCCGCGGCTCTCGCAGCGCCTCTGGCCAGACCCGCGCCATCGGGCGCGGCTCCCTCGACGCCGCCCGCGGCGCCCGTGACGCCGATGAGTGCGGCGCCGCCGGCCACGCCGGCGCAGGTCCCCGCGGCGCCGCAGATGACGCCGGCCCAGCCGGGGCAGGTCCCCGTCGCGCCGGCCACGCCGGCGCCGCAGCCGCCGGCCGACACGCTCCGCGTCATCCTGACGCCGCCCGGCGCGCCCCTGATGGTGGCCGCCCAGCCCGCGACGGTGCCCATCTCGGTGTTCGGCGCGTCGCGCGTCAGCACGGTGACGCTGTCGCTGCGCTTCGATCCCAAGATCCTGCGCGTGAGACTGGTGCAGGAGGGAACGTTCCTGGCGTCGGGCGGGGGCGCCGTGACGTTCGCGCAACAGGTAGACGCCGTGTCCGGACGCGTGGACATCACGCTCACGCGGGCAGGTGATGCCGCGGGCGTGTCGGGCGATGGCGTTGTCGCCTCGGTGGTGTTCGACGCGGTTGGGTCCGGCATCTCGCCCCTGGGCCTGGGAGGGGTGGTGACCGGCCCCGGCGGCCTGCCGCTGCCCGTGCAGTTCGGCCAGGCGGCGGTCACGGTCCGGTAGAGGTGGGAGCGCAGGGGCACATGTTCCGCCGGCTCGGCCAGGGACGCGGGTTCTCGTTCATCGAGCTGCTCGTCGTGACGTCCATCATCCTGGTGCTGGCCGGCGCGGCGTTGCCGCTCGCCCGGATCACGATCCAGCGGCAGCGGGAGATCGAATTGCGGCGGGCACTCCGGGAGCTGCGCACGGCGATCGACAAGTACAAGGACGCCGTGGACCTGGGGCAGATTGGCGGCACCGACAACCAGCTCGGCAGCGAGGGCTACCCGCCGGACCTCGAGACGCTGGTCGAAGGTGTGACGGCCGCCGGCGACGCGTCGGGACGGAAGTTGAAGTTCCTGCGCCGCATTCCGGCGGACCCGATGACGCGGTCGCCGGAATGGGGCCTCCGGTCGTACCAGGACGCGCCCGACGCGCGCTCCTGGGGGGGTAAGAACGTGTTCGACGTGTACTCGCGGAGCGAAGGCTCGGCGCTTGATGGAACGAAATTCCGTGACTGGGACTGATCGGGCCGGACGGCGCCGCACGCCGCCGGGCGGCTTCACGATGATCGAGCTGCTCGTCGTGGTGTCGCTGGTCATCATCCTGGCCAGCATCGGCATGGCCCAGTACAAGAACGGCGTCGTCCGCGCGCAGGAGGCGGTGCTCAAGGAGAACCTCTTCCGGCTGCGTGACGTCATCGACCAGTACTACGCGGACAAGCAGCAGCACCCGCAGTCGCTGGAGGAGCTGGTCACGGCCGGATACCTTCGGGCGATCCCGAAGGATCCGTTCACCGGCTCCGCGGAAACGTGGCAGATTGTCGAGGCCGAGCCCGACCCGGCCAACCCGGCGACCGAGCTTGGCATTTACGATGTCAAGAGCGGGTCGGAAAAGACGGCCCTCGACGGCAGCAAGTACTCGGAGTGGTGATGGGAGCCCTGGCCGTTATGACACGACGATTCACCCCGGGACGCTGGCGGCCGGCTGCCGCGGCGCTGGCTCTGTGCTTGGCGGCCGCCGCCGCGACATCCTGCGACAAGATGCCCCTCGCGGCGCCCACCGACTCGACCATCACGCTGTTCGCCAGCGGCACGACGGTCGGTCTCAACGGGTCGATCGACGTCACCGCGACGGTCATCGAGGCGGCCGGCACGCCGGTGCAGAACGGTACCGTCGTCAACTTCACGACGACGCTCGGCACGGTCGAGCCCCACGAAGCCAGGACCAACAACGGCAAGGCGACGGTGAAGCTCCTCGCCGGCACGCGCTCCGGAACCGCGGAGGTGCGCGCCTTCTCCGGCGGAATTTCGTCGGGCGACCCGCTGAGCGTCAGCGTCGGCGCCGCCGCGGCGGGCAAGGTCGAACTGCTGGCCAATCCGTCCGCGCTTCCGGCTGCGGGGGGCGTGGTGCAGTTGACCGCGATCGTGAGCGATGCGTCCGGAAACCGCCTGTCCGGTATCCCCGTGAGCTTCACCACCGATGCCGGCATCCTCACGCCGACTTCAGCGACCAGCGACGGCAACGGCGAGGCGCGCGCCGCGCTGACGACGACGGGCAAGGCCCGCGTGACAGCCTCCGTCGTGGGCGGCACGAACGCGTCGCTCTCGGCCACGCTGGACATCCCCGTGCGTGTGGGCCCGACGGTGACCATCACCGTGCCGGCCGCCAGCCTCGTGCCCGGCGTGCCGGCGACGTTCAGCGTCTCAGTCAACGCGGGCGGGGCGGCGGTGCGTGTCGCCACGATCGATTTCGGAGACGGCTCCAGACAGCCTGTCTCGACGTCGGGGCTGAGCATTGCCACGCACGTCTTCACCTCCACCGGTACGTTCATCGTCACGGCGGAGGCGACCGACACGGCGGGCGAGACCGCCACGGCCACAGCCTCGGTGAGCGTGCAGCCGATGGTGGTGACTGCTTCACTGACCGTGGCTTCGACGACGCTGACCACCAGCACACCGACGGTGTTCACGGCGTCGGCCGCGACGCTCCCGGCCGGCGGCGTGATCGAGCGCTACGAGTGGGATTTCGGTGACGGTTCCACCCGCACCACGTCCGGTCCGTCGACGAGCCACCAATATGCTGTCGGCGGAGGGCGCCGGTACATCGCCACGGTCCGGGCCGTGACGACGAGCGGCGCCTCAGGCACGGCTCAGATCGACTTCGCCATCCAGTGAGGCCTCCACGTGCAGAGGGTTCCTGACCCGTGCGCACGCGGCTACGCGATGGCCGGGCTGCTGGTGACACTCGCTGTCATGAGCGTCATCCTCGGCATCGCCATGCCCGTCTGGCGGACCGTCGTGCAGCGCGAAAAGGAAGAGGAACTCATCTTCCGCGGCCGGCAGTACGCGCGCGCCATTCAGCTCTACCAGCGGAAGTCCGCCGCCGCCTATCCGGCCAGCGTTGACGTCCTGGTCGAGCAGCGCTTCCTCAGGAAGAAGTACACCGACCCGATGACGAAGAGCGGAGAGTTCGAGGTGCTGTATCAGGGGACCCTCGCCCAGCGGCAGGCGGCGTTGGCGGCCGGCAGGGGAGGCGCCGCCGCGGGCGCGCAGGCAGGGTCAGGCCGCGCCGGCGCCACGGTGCCGCCGGTAACGGCGCCGGGCTCGCCCTTCGGCACGCAGACCACCGGGCCGCAGGGTGGGGTCGTCGGCGTCGCCAGCAAGAGCAAGGACAAGTCGATCCGGGTGCTCGACGGCCGCACTGCCTATAACGAATGGCAGTTTGTCTGGACGCCGCCGCCCGCCGCCCGCGGAGGCCAGGCGGGGCGCGGCGGGCGCGGAACGCAGCCCGGATCCGCTCAGCCGGGACCGCAGCGCGGCCGGGGCCCTGGCGGAGCCGGGGGCCCGTTCTCGCGGCCGCCCGGATGATCCTCGGCTGAGCGGCCGCGTTCAGTCCCCGCCGCCCTCCAGCAACGCGTCGTGGAACGCCCGGCGGATAGCCTGCATCGGCTCGTTCGGCCCGGCGACCGGATGGACCCTGTTGGTCAGCAGGACCGCGTAGACATCCAGCGCGGGGTCGATCCAGAGCGACGTGCCCGTGAACCCCGTATGCCCGAACGCCGACGGTGACATCCGGGTCCCGCACGACGAGGCGGGCCGCATGAGGTCCCAGCCGAGCGCCCGCGAACTGCCGGGCACCTCCGATGGCGCGAGGAACCTGCGGATCGTGTCGCGTCGCGCCAGCCGGCGCTCGGCCTCGCGATCGCCGCGCAGCGCGCGCATGATCGTCCGCGCGAAGACGCCGACGGCAGCCGCGGTGCCGAAGACGCCGGCGTGCCCGGCGACGCCGCCCATGGCCCATGCGTTGTCGTCGTCGGCTTCGGCGACGAGCAGCCGCTCGCGGGCGTCGCTGACGCGCGTGGGCGCGGTCACGCTTCTCAGGGCGGCCGGTGGCGCGTACCGCAGCGGGACGCGCTCCGGCTCGCCGGCCCCCATGCCGCCGATCACGTCGTCGAACTGTCCGTCGAGCGCGGCGCGCCCGGCCCGTTCCAGGACGGCGCCGAGCACGATGAACCCCAGGTCGCTGTACACGCTGCGCGTGCGCGGTACGTACTCGAGGGGCACGCCGCACGCGGCGGCGATCATGGCGTGCTTGCCGTCATGCCGCTTCCACAGGGGCGCCCACGCCGGCAGCCCCGCTGTGTGCTCGAGCAGATCCAGAACGGTTACACGGTCCCGATCGCCGCCACGCCAGGCCGGCTCAATCGAGGCCACCGCGCTGTCGAGGTCGAGCCGCCCGCCGTCGACAAGGCGCATGGCCACAGTCGCGGTCGCGATCGGCTTGGTCAGCGAGGCGAGGTCGTAGACGGTGTTTTCGGAAACGGGAGGCGAGTCCGAGTCGTAACTCAGGGAGCCAACCCATTGGCTCCACCGCGCCGCTTCCGCGGAACCGACTTCGACGCAGGCACCGGGAAACACGCGGGCCGCGACGCCTTGCCGGATGACGGCAAGGGCCCGGCTCCAGGGGCTCACGGTCGCGTCACCGGCTCGCGTCCGATCAGGCGGCTCGCGGCCACGCCCGTCGCGTAGGTCACGACGGCCCCGATGAGGACGTACCACTGCCACGACGCGAGCGCCAGCAGCTTGACCGCCAGCATCACCGCGGTGCCGCACAGAATGCCCACGAATGCCGATCGCTGGTGCACCCTCGGCGCGAAGGTGCCGAGGAGGAACACGCCGAGGATGATGCCGTTGGTGAACGACGCGATGCCGAGGACCTCGTCGACGGCGCGCGTCGAGAACTGGATCGCGACCAGCGCCACCGAGATTTGCACGACGCCCCAGAACGCCGTCAGCCATCGGGACACCCGCAGGTAATGCTCGTCGCTGGCCCGGCGCATGGGCATGTAGAAGTCCGCCATCGCGGTTGCCGACGACGAGTTCAACGAGGAAGACAGCGTGGACATCGCGGCCGCGAATACGGAGGCGATGACGAGACCGACGATGCCGGGGGGCAGGTGGGTCACGATGAACTGGGGAAATATCCGGTCGCTCTGGATCCGGCCGCCCACCGTGAAGGCCGCCATCTCGGCCGTGGCGTGCCCGGTGTAGTAGACGTACAGCATCGACCCGATGAGCAGGAACAGCACGAACTGCGCGAACACCACGACGCCGCTCGTGAGCAGCGCCACGCGGGCCTGCCGAGGCGAACTGGCGCATAGATAGCGCTGGACCATCAACTGGTCCGTCCCGTGCGTGGCCGTCGTCAGGAACGCGCCGCCGACGACGCCCGACCAGAAGGTGTAGCTCTTCGTGAGGCTCACGGTGAAATCGAATACCGTGAACTTTCCGGCAGCCTCTCCCGCGCGGACGATCTCCGGCCACCCGCCCGGGATCCGGTCGACGATGACGACCGCGGCCACACCCGCCCCGACCAGGTAAATCACCAACTGGATGACGTCCGTCCAGATGACCGCGCTCATGCCTCCGAGGTAGGTGTACACAATCGTGGTGAGCCCCATCACCAGGACCGACGCCACCATGATCGTGATCGCGGGGTCGAGTCCCGGCACCCAGTCGCGGGCGGCGGCGTCCATGCCGGGCATCGCCAGCAGCAGCGCCGCCAGCACGAGGCCCGTCGCAAACAGCCTGACACCGTCAGCGAGGCTGCGCGTGATCAGGAAGAGCCCCGCGGCCAGCCGCTTCACGCCGCCGCCGAAACGCACGCCCAGGATCTGGTACACCGTCAGCAGCTCCCCGCGGAAGTACGCAGGGACGAAGATGATGCTCACCACGATCCGGCCGACCATGTAGCCCATCACGAGCTGCAGAAAGGTCCAGTTGCCCGTGAATGCCACGCCGGGCACGCTGATGAAGGTCACCGTGCTCGTCTCGGTCGCGACAATCGAGCCCATGATCGCCCACCAGGGCACGCTCCGGCCGCCGACGAAATAATCTTTGACGTCCTTCTGGCTGCGGGAGAACCAGGCGCCGAACGCGACGGTCCCGGCAAGGTAGGCGACGATGATGAGCAGATCAATCAGGTGCATGAGACAGGCATCTCCGGCGCAGCGCGCCTCTCTTACCGGACGGCGTTCGCGCTCAGTCCCGCGGGGCCTGCGCCGCGCCGAGCAGCTCGCGCAGGCGGGGCTCGATGTCCTCGCCGACCGCCTCGCGCACCAGGCCGTTGGCCCGGCGCAGGCGCGTGAGGGCTTTCGCGTACGGCAGGCCGGTCTTCTGCATGACGATCGCCACCTTCACGTTCGCGTGCGCGCGCTTGAGGAGTTTGTCGGCGGCGGCGTAGTCGAGGCCAGCGGCGATCGTCAGGATGCGCCGCGCGCGGTCCTTCAGCTTCTCCGACGTGGGCTGCACGTCCACCATCAGGTTGCCGTAGGTCTTGCCCGTCCGGATCATCGCGCCCGTGGTGAGCATGTTCAGCACGAGCTTCGTGGCGCTTCCGGCCTTCAGCCGCGTCGATCCCGCGATCACCTCGGGCCCCACGCCGAGCGCGATGGTGAGATCCACGAAGGTCTGCAGATCGGCGGCGGGGTCGCACGTGACGAAGATGATGCGCGCCCCGGCGTTCCGCGCCGCGGCCAGGCCCCCGCGGACGAACGGCGTGATGCCGCTGGCCGACACGCCCACGTAGACGTCGCGCCGCGACGGGCGCGTGCGCGCGACCGCGCGGGCGCCCTCGTCGTACCGATCCTCCACGCCCTCGCGCGCCTTGAACACGGCCGCCTGCCCGCCCGCCATGATGCCCTGCACCAAATCCGGGGCCGTGCCGAAGGTGATCGGCATCTCGGCGGCCTCGAGGACGCCGAGCCGCCCGCTGGTGCCCGCCCCGATGAACACCAGGCGGCCCCCTTTGCGAAGCGCCTGGGTGATAATGTCCACAGCGAGGGCAATGCGTTCCCGCTCGCGGGTCACCGCGGCGATCATCTTTCTGTCCTCGGCGAGCATCACGTCGATGATCTCGGCCGACGCCAGTTTGTCGATGCCGAGAGTGGCGGGGTTGATCGCTTCCGTCGGCAGCTGCTGCCACTTGGAATGGAGAGGCATCGTGGGGCACCCCGGGTTCGCGAAACCGCGACGGCAGATCCTAGCGCCGGGGCCCACCCCTGTCAAACCGCGCGCCGGCGATCGCGAGCCCCCGCCCGGCGATGACGCGATGCGGGTGATCGAGCCGTATCTCGACCACCTGCGGGTCGAGCGGCGGCTGGCCGCCAACACGATTGAAAGCTATGCCCGCGACCTGGGCCGGCTCGCCGCGTTCGCCCGGGAGGCCGGCCAGCCCATCGGCGCGTTGTCGCGGCAGCAGCTCGAGGCGTTCGTGCGGCAGATGCTCTCGGAGGGGCTGGCCCCGCGATCGGCGGCCCGCGCCGTGGCGGCGGCAAGGGGGTTCTACCGCTACCTCGTCCGGGAGGGCCGCCTCGAGGCCAGCCCGGCCGAGGATCTCCATGGCGGCCGCCCCTGGCCCGCCCTGCCGCGGTACCTGACGCCCGACGAGGTCGACCGCCTGATTGAGCAGCCCGACACCTCGACCCCGTTGGGCCTCCGCGATCGGACCCTGCTCGAGGTGCTGTACGCGACCGGCCTGCGCGTGTCGGAGCTGGTCTCGTTGAAGGCCGCCGACATCAACCTGTCGGGCGGCTACCTGACCGCCACCGGCAAGGGCGGCAAGCAGCGCCTCGTGCCGCTCGGCGATCGCGCGGCCGACGCCATCCGCCGCTACCAGCAGCAGTCGAGGCAGGTGCTGGCCCGCTCCGGTTCGCCGTCGCGGCTGTTCCTGAACGGCAGGGGAGGCTCCCTGAGCCGCGTCGGGTTCTGGAAGGTGCTGAAGGGCCACGCCCGGAAGGCGGGGCTCCGCGCCGATGTGAGCCCTCATGTGCTCAGGCACTCGTTCGCGACGCACCTGCTCGAACGCGGCGCCGACCTCCGGGCCATCCAGATGATGCTGGGGCACGCGGACCTGTCCACGACGCAGATCTACACCCATGTGCTCGAAACGCGCATGCGGGCCATCTACGATCAGTTCCACCCCCGCGAGTAACGAATCGACATGATGCGCTGGCTGTCGCTGCTCCTGCTCGCCCTGCTCGCCTGGTTCGCGTGGGCCCTCGCCACACTGCCGCCGGGATCCGCCGCGCTCCGCGTGCCGGCGCCGGCGCCCGGCGACCCGCCCGTCGTGCGCGGCGCCTATCACGTCCATTCACAGGTCTCCGACGGCACCGGCACGGTGGAGGAGATCGCCGCCGCCGCTGCCCGCGCGGGCCTGCGGTTCGTGATCCTGACCGACCACGGGGACGCGTTCGGCCCCGTGCCGCCGGCGCGGTACATCGGCGGAGTGCTGTGCATACAGGCGGTGGAGATCAGCACCTCCGGCGGCCACTACGCCGCGCTCGGCCTGCCGCCGCCGCCGTACCCGCTCGGAGGCGAAGCTCGCGATGTGGTCGAGGACGTCGCGAGGCTGGGAGGCTTCGGCATCGCCGCCCACCCGGATTCCGCGAAACGGGAGCTGCGCTGGGACGAGTGGGACGCGCCGATTGACGCGCTGGAGTGGTTCAACGCCGATTCGCAGTGGCGCGACGAGGGGCGGTGGCGGCTGCTGCCGACGATCCTGCAGTATCCGCTGAGGCCGCCCGAAGCGGTCGCCTCGCTCTTCGATCGGCCGGCCGGTCTGCTGCGCCGCTGGGACCAGCTCGGGGCGCGCCGCCGCGTGGTCGGCCTCGCCGCCGCCGACGCGCACGCGCGCATGGGCCTCGGCGGCAAGACCGACCCCTACGACGAGCTGGTCTACGTGAAGCTGCCCTCGTACGAAGCGGTATTCAGGGCCTTCGCCCTGCGCATCGAGCTGCGAGAGCCCTTCACCGGCGATCCCGAACGCGACGCCAGCGCCGTCCTCGCCTCAATCAGAGACGGCCGCGTCTACACGGCCTTCGACAGCGTGGCCGGTCCGGCGTCGCTCGCGTTTTCGGCCGAGTCGGGCGGGGCCGTGGCACGCCAGGGCGGGGCGCTCGCCATCGGGGGTCCAGTGCGATTGCGCGCCGTCACGAACGGTCCGCCGCGGACCTCGCTCGTGCTGCTGCGCGACGGCGAGGTGGCCGGCCGATCCGAGGGGCCGGCGGTCGAATGGACGGGCGACCGGCCGGGCGCCTATCGGGTCGAGGCGTTCGTGCCGGGCGGGCCCGGCGATCCGCCGCTGCCGTGGATTGTGTCGAACCCTATCTACGTCGGCGGGCACGAACCGGCCGCCGCCCCCGCCGCGCCGCCGGTGGAGGCCCTCCTCGTGTGGCCGGCGGGCGAGTGGCGCGTCGAAAAAGACGAGCGCTCTTCCGGGAGGGCCGAGATGTCGGCCTCGGGCGGCCTCATCCGCCATACGTTGCACTACGAGCTCGGCAGGGGCGGCTCCAGCCCCTTCGTGGCGCTGGTGACCGACGATGTCGGCGCGATGCGCGACGCCTCGAGGCTGGCCTTCAGCGCGGCAGCCGCCAGGCCCATGCGTGTGTCCGTCCAGGTGCGCCTGGTCGACGGCACCGTCGAGCGGCGCTGGCAGCGCTCGGTGTATCTCTCCCCGGACCCGCGCGAGATCATCGTCTCGTTCGCTGACATGCGTGTCGCGGGCACGGGTGAACGCGCGGCCTTCGCGCCCGCGCGCATCCACTCGCTGTTGTTCGTGGTCGACACGGTGAACGCGAAGCCAGGCGACAGGGGAGTGGTGTGGCTCGAACGCCTCCGCACGGAGCGCTGACGCCCGGCGCGGTCAGGTCCGGACCATGAGCAGGAGATAGGCCGCCGTCGCCGCGAAGATGATGTTCGGCGCCCACGCCGCCAGCAGCGGGTGAATCACGCCGCTCGCGCCAATCGCGCCGAACACGCTCATCGTGATCCAGTACACGAGCGCCAGCGCGATGCCGAGGCCGATCCCGTACATCGCGCCGCGCCTTCCCGTCGTCACCGCGAAGGGCAGTGCGATGAGGGTCATGATGATCGTGACCCACGGGAACGACACCTTGCGGTACAACGCCACCTCGTGCTCGGTGACATCGATGCCGCTGGCCCGCAGCTCGACGATGTAGCGCTTGAGTTCGGCGTACGTCATGCGCTCGGCGGGCGTCTGCTCCGACATGAAGTACTGCGGGGGCTCGAGCAGCAGTTCCGCACGGTCGAGGGGCCGGTAGGCGCGCTGCTCGACCTGGCGGCCAAACTCCCGTACCCATCCGTCGCGCGCCTGCCACGCCACCGCCTGCTCGAACCCGGTCGCCTGCCCGGCGAACGCCACCGTCCCGTAGTACGCGCGGCTCTGCAGGCGCCCGGCCCTCGGGGCGAAGCGGAACACGGAGAACCCGCCGAGCTCGGCGCGCTTCGGGTCGAAGGACACGTAGTTGTAGATCTCGCCCTTGCGCCCGAGAATCCACCGCCGGTCGAGGACGTCCAGCGTCCGGGGCGAGCCGCCGCGGATGACGTGCCTCAGCTCTTCCGCGCGCCGGTTCGAGTCGGCCAGCACGTGCTCCTCGAAGAGGAACAGCACGCCGCCTGCCAGGACCGCGAACACGAGCAGCGGAGCCGCGGCGCGGTAGAGCGAGATGCCGCAGGCCCGCATCACGATGAGTTCGCTCGTGCGCGTCAGGATGCCCACCGTCACGAGGCCGCCGATCAGCACCGACAGCGGGATGCACCAGTACATGTACTGGGGCGTCTGGAACCAGAGATAGCGGCCGATCAGCCCTGCGCTCGCCGTCCCCTTGAACAGCTTGTCCGACAGGTCGATGAAGCTCGAGATCTGGAAGATGCCGACCAGGGCCACGAACGTGAGGCCGAACACCCGGAGGTACATCCTGCCGATGTAGCCGTCGAGCACGTTGGCCCGGAACTGCCACGAATGCGACCACCGGTTTCCGGTGTCGGCGGCGCGCCGCAGGACGCTCCGGCTTCGCGCCAGCCGCGTCGAGCCGAGCCTCGGCCACGCGCGCACGAGGCTCGCGGCGGCCGTGCCGGCCCACGCCCGCCACCGGCCGCCGCGGGCGCCGCGCCTCGCCAGCAGGGCGAGCCCCAGGGCGCCGAGGAGGATGTTCGGAACCCAGGTGGCGAGCCACGGCGGCAGCCAGCCGCCCTTGGCCGCCGACTGGGCGTTCATCAGGAAGAAGTAATAGACGTAGATGACACCGATGCCCTTGACGAAACTGGCGAACTTGGCGTCCCGCCGGTTCGTGAGGCCGAAGACCGCCCCGAGCACCGCGAACACGAGGCAGGCCGCCGGGATGGAGAACTTCTTCTGGATCTCCATCACGGCGTTATGCGTGGAGATGCCCTGGCCTTCGAGGGTGGTGATGAGCGCTCGGAGTTCGGCGATCGACATCTCGCGGTCGCCCTTGGCAGGGCCGCTGCGCGGGAACACCGTCTCGGGATCCAGGCTCATCACGAGCTGCCGGAACCTGGTCACGCTGTAGTCCTGCGGCGCGCCGGCCCTGCTGGTGTGCTGGGTGCCGTCCTCCAGCACGAGTTCGACGGTCCGGCGCGCCCGGTCGAGCACCATGTGCCCGCTGTCCGCGAGGTAGACAATCGGGTTGTGCGGATCGGTCGAGTCTGCCAGGAAGACGTCGCGCCAGACGCCGCCGCCAGGCGGCACGTCGCGGACAAAGAGCACGCGGTTCGGAAAGTGGCCGAAGAACACCCGGGGCTTGACCTCGCCCTCGACCAGCTGGGCGACGACGTTGTACTTGATTTCGCGGGCGGTCTGGTTCGCGTCGGGCACGGCCCAGATGTAGACGTAGAGGGTGAGGGCCGTGGCCATGACTCCGAGGGCGAGGACGGGCCGGACGAGCCGGCTGATCCCGACGCCGCAGGCCTGGAGGGCGACCCATTCCCGGTCACTGGAGAGGCGGCCGAGGCCGACGAGAATCCCGACCAGCAGGGCCATCGGAATGGTCACCGCCAGGGACTGTGGCACCAGCGTGAGCATGAGGGAGAAGACGGTCGACGCCGGAGCCCCTTTGGAGATCAGCGTTTCCCCGAGTTCCAGGAGGAACGGCAGGGTCAGCATGAAGGTGAAGACCAGGAGCGCCATCAGGAGCGGCGGGATGATTGTCCGGATGACGTAGCGGTCGAGGACTCGGAACATACGCTGGTGCCGACACGATACCACAGCGGGGCGGGGGCCGCCGGTGGACGGCCGCCTGGAGCGCCAACAGATCATCAACAGGGGGTGTTATGGAGCGGCTAGCATCACGTCTGATAATATATGTTATGTTAACCTACGCCTCAGCAACTCCTGCGACGAGCCCAGGCGGAGTCGCCCGACAGCCTCGCGGGTCGTCCCCGTATGGCCGGCTCTCGCCGATGGCCGAGCCAGACGGGCCCTCGCGGAACACCCACGACGATCGGGCGGCTAGTCTTCCTTCCGCAGTTCCTTGATGATGGACTCGAGCGCGCTGATGATCTCGCCGCGTTCGACCTGCGTTCTGGCAAACGAGAGTTGAAGCTTGAACGCTTTCGTGGGAGGACGATACCTGAAGACGTAAGCCCGCGGCCGCCCGCGTTGCGCCTTCGCCGAAGTCTCTTTGCGGAACTTCTCTCTGGTGGCGTTGCCGTCGCGCGTGATCTTCTCGATCATCGCCGTCATTTTCGACACGTCCCCAAGCCTAACTATCTGTAATAACAATGACTTAGAGTAAATGTCGGCCAGCCGACAAAGGTTCTTTACCTCCGCGGGCATCTTATGGAGCGCCAGGCTCTCGGTGATAGCCGTTCTGGACTTGCCCAGGCGCTTCGCCAGGTCCTCGTGAGTCAGGCCTCCCTGGCTGGCAAGCGCATGAAGAGCATCCGCCTCCTCGAAGGCGGTGAGGTCCTTGCGCTGCAGGTTCTCGACGAGCGCGAGCTCGATCACCTCGGCGTCATCGACGTCCCGCACGACGACGGGAAGCTCCTTCAGCCCCACCTGGACTGCGGCCTGATACCGCCGCTCGCCGGCGATAATCTGGTACCGGCCGCCCCTGACGCGAACGACGATGGGCTCGATGATCCCCTTCTCGGCGATCGACGCCATCAACTCCGAGAGGTCGCCCATGGCCTGCCGTGGCTGGTCAGGGTTCGGATCGACCTGGTCGATGGCGAGCAGTCGGCCGATCGGGGTACCGGCCGGGGCCGACAGCGTGGCGACGTAGTGTTCGTCGTGACGCATCCGGATCGATTCGGGCAAACCTGATCGCCTAGGCACGATCGATGACCTCCTCGCACAGCCTGTAGTACTCAGCCGCGCCGGACGACTCCGGCGCGAACGTGAAGATCGACTCCTTATACGCCGGGCTCTCTTCGAGGCGCACGCTCTTGCTGATGACCGTCGCGAACACAAGGTCGCCAAACACCGCCCGGATCTGGTTGCGGATGTCTCTCGCGATCGCGGTGCGCCGATCGTGCATCGTGATGAGCACACCCAGCAGCCGAAGGTCGGGATTCGCCCTGGCCCTGACCTTCTCGACCGTCTCGAGTAAGTCGTCGGTACCTTCGAGGGCGAAGTACGACGACTGGATGGGCACGAGCAGATGACTGGATGCCACCAGAGCGTTTGCCGTCAACAGTCCGAGGGTCGGAGGGCAGTCGATGACGATGAACTCGTAGTCCTCGCGGATGGGATCGAGCCGGTCTTTCAAGCGAAAATGGGAGTCCATCTCCCCCACCAACTTCGCCTCGAGCTTGGCGAGCGCAATCCTCGCCGGGGCGACCAGCAGGTTCGCCACGTTCGACTCGACGATGATCTCCGCCAGCGTGCAGTGGGCGTCCGAGAGCACGTCGTAGAGACTCCGTTCGACGGCCCGGATGTCGAGGTACGACATCGAACTGTTCGACTGCGGGTCCATGTCGATGAGCAACGTTCGGCGGCCGCGCAGAGCCAGCGCGGCCGCCAGGTTGATGGCCGTGGTGGTCTTGCCGACCCCACCCTTCTGGTTGGCGATTGAAACAATCATGGAAACTGGCCAGTGGACGGCGCGTGTATTCTAGGCGCCGTCCGGAAGAGGTGTCAAGGATTCGGCGGAAATCGGCCTGGTTTCGCGCGCGTCGGGCCGCCTACATCTTGTACTTGCCCAGTTCTTCTGGATCGAGGCTCTCGAGCCACTTCTGCAGGCGATCAGCATTGCCCGGTTCGGGCGAGAGATCTGCCGTCTTCGCGCTGTCGATGACGTGATCCTCGACGAAAATCGGCGCCTGCGTTCGCAGCGCGAGGGCCAGCGCGTCGCTCGGCCTCGCGTCGATCGCCACGACCTCCGAGCCCACACGCAGATAGATCAACGCGTAGAACGTGGTCTCCTTCAAATCGGATACCACGATCTTCTCGACGGCGCCATTCAGGTCGCGGATGACGTTCCGTAGCAGATCGTGTGTCATCGGCCTGGGCGTAGCGATATTCTCGATCTGGAGCGCGATGGCGTTCGCTTCGAAGACACCCACCCAGATCGGGAGCACACGTTCTCCGTCCTTGTCCCGCAGGATGACGATGGGCATGTTGGTGACCGGGTCGACCATCAGGCCTTTGATGACCATCTCGCTCTGCATCGCGCTCCTCGTCTGCTGCAGCCGGCCGCCTGGCCGGTCCGGCGCCGCCAACTCCCGAGCGGAGTGTTCGCGGCAAGAACCGCTTACAAGTTAGGACCAGCCTGGCACTCTGTCAAGGTGCGCACCTGCCCCCACAGGCTAAACGCGCCCGCCCGCTCGATATCGACCATCACCAGGGATCCCAGCAGCTCCGCATCGCCAGGAAAATTCACGACCGTGTTCCCGGTGGTCCGCCCTGATAGCTCCGTGGCGCGGCGGCGGCTGACGCTGTCCACCAGCACCTCGACCGTCGATCCAACTGCCGCGGCGTGCAACGGTCCCTGAATCCCCTTCTGCATCGCCTGCAGTACGCCCAGGCGCCTGTCTTTCTCCACCTCCGGCACGTCGTCGGCGAGCCGCTTCGCCGCCAGCGTGCCCGGCCGCTCGGAATACTTGAACGAGAACATCGAGTGGAACCCGACCGACTCGACGAGGCTCAAGGTGTCGGCGAAGTCTTCCTGGGTCTCGCCCGGGAACCCCACGATCAGGTCGGTCGAAAGCTGGATTCCGGGCACGCCGGCCTTCACGGCGTGCACCAGGCTCAGATACTCCTCGCGAGTATGCCTCCTGCGCATTGCGGCCAGCACCCGCGTGGAGCCTGACTGCACTGGAAGGTGCAGGTGTTTGCAGACATGCGGCAGGTCTCGCAGCGCATCGATAAGCCTCGGAGTCACGTGCCGCGGATGCGGGCTCGCGAACCGTATCCTCCGAATCCCGGGCACGCTGTCGACCGCGGCCAGCAGCCCTGCGAAGTCGCACTGCGGATCGTCGGGCGCCTGGTAGTGGTTCACAATCTGGCCGAGCAGATGAATCTCGGTCCGATCGCCACGGACGGCCTCGTGAACCTCCGCCAATATCTCCGACTTCGAGCGCATCCGCTCGTGCCCCCGGGTCTGCGGCACCACGCAGAACGCGCAGTAGTCGTTGCAGCCCTCGATGATGGTCACGTAGGCCTTCACCGGGTCCGCTCTGCGCGTCATCCCCAGGGGAAACGACACGTCGTCGTAAGGATTGACGTCGATCTGGCGGGATCCGGTACGCATGGCCTCATCGATGAGCGCGGGAAGCCGGCGCTCCGCCATCGTGCCGACGACGACGTCCACGGCCCTGGCCCGGCGGAACAGCCCCGCGCCATCCTGCTGGGCCAGGCAACCGGCCACCGCGATCACCGGGGCCTGGCCGCCCGGACCGGACTGGCCGCGCAACTCGCCTATGCGGCTGAGCACTTTGTCTTCGGCCTTCTCGCGAACGGTGCAGGTGTTGAGGACGATGACATCGGCGTCGGCAGGCTCCAAGGCGGGCTCGTAGCCGGCAGCTTCCAGCAAACCGGCCATGCGCTCGGAGTCGTGCACGTTCATCTGGCAGCCGAACGTCTCGATCAGGTATCGCCTGGACATCTATCTTCGCTTTCGCCTTTCGCCTTTCGCCTCGATTTGACTTTCGCCTTTCGCCCCAGATTCGCTTTCGCCCTGCCTCGCAACCAGCATCTCGCGCGCCGTCGCACGAGCGCCATCCGTCACCACCGCACCGGCCATCATGCGGGCCAGTTCGTCGATCCGGGCCTGGCCCCGGAGCTCCTCCACCGTGGTGTGCGTCCGGCCTCCCCGCTCGACCTTGGCCACCTGGTAGTGGGACTGGCCGCAGACGGCTATCTGAGGCAGGTGCGTGATGCAGATCACCTGGAAGACCCGGCCCAGTGCCTGCAGTCGCTGCCCCACCACGTCGGCCACCCGCCCTCCGATGCCCGCGTCGACCTCGTCGAAGACCAGCGTCTTTCCCGGGGAGTCGGTTGTGGCCAGCGTCTTGAGCGCCAGCATCAGCCGGGAGAGTTCCCCGCCCGAAACGATGCGCGCAAGAGGCCGGACCTCTTCCCCGGGATTGGGTGACACGAAGAACTCGGCCACGTCCGTGCCTCGTGCCGTCCACCGGTCCTCCGTGACCGCATCGCCGTCGAACCTGACTTCGAAGCGGGTGCCCTCCATGGCGAGGCTGCCGAGTTCCCTCTCAAGGGCTTTTGCGAATTCGCCGGCCCGCCGCCGTCGCTCTACAGAGAGCGCGCGAGCGCTTGCGTCGTACCGCTCCCCCGCCTCGGCGAGCCGGCGCTCGAGCTCGGCAATGGTCGCGGCCGACGAGTCCAGCGCAGCGAGTTCCTCGCCACAGCGCCGACAGCGAACGATGACCTCCAGTAACGTCGGGCCGTACTTCCTCTTGAGACGCTCGATCGACGCCAGCCGGTCCTCCAGCTCCTGCAGGCGATCGGGCGCCGATTCAATGCGGGTGCCGTACTCGCGCAGAAAACTCGCGAGCTCACTCAGCTGTGCCTCGACAGCCTCACGGCTCTCGAGATAGGGACCGAATCGGGGGTCGAGCTCCCTCAGCTCCGACACACGCTTCCAGACGGTGGCCAGCCCACTCAGCGCTGACGAATCGTCGTCGTACAGTCGCCCGTACGCCTCGTCGCACAGCCGTCGGAGCTTCTCGGCGTTGACCAGCAGGACCCGCTCGGCGGCGAGCGCCTCGTCCTCGTCCGCCCGCGGCGCCACGCGGTCGATCTCGACCTGCTGGAATCGCAGGAACTCGACTCGCGCGTCGCGGTCGCGTTCGCGGGCCCTGGCCGCCGCCAGGTCGGCGCCGATCGCCGCCCACTGCGCGAACGCGTCGCTGACGGCCTGCCGCTCGCGGCCGAGCCGGGCGAACTGATCGAGCAGATCGAGGTGGACATCGGCGTTCAGCAGCGCCTGGTGCTCGTGCTGGCCGTGCAGGTCGACCAGTTGTGCACCTAATTCTTTAAGATTTCCGGCGGTCACCAACTGGCCGTCGACGAAGCTCCGGCTTCGGCCCTGCGCCGTCACCTCCCGCCTGACAATCCGCTCCCGTCCGTCGAGGTCGAAAACGGCCTGTACGACCGCGATATCTTCGCCGGTCCGGACAATGTCCGACGAGGTGCGGTCGCCGAGCAGCAGTCCGACGGCCCCGACGACCACGGACTTGCCTGCCCCGGTCTCGCCTGTGATGACGTTCAGGCCGGGCTGAAAGCTCACCTCGAGGCTCTCGATGACGGCGAGATTGCGGATGTTCAGATAGCGCAACATGGGCCCGTCGGGCTCCTGTCCAAGAGGGTGCGTCGACGCGGAACTCTCATGATATCACGGGTTTGACAGGCTATGGCCTGCATGGTACTCTTGCTGGAATACGCGGGGTGTCGACCGTGATGGAGCCGGATTCGCCGACGCCGTCTGGCGGCATCGGCGCATCCGAAGGGACGTCGCGTGGGTGCTACTGCCAATGTCGGCGACGGCGTGCTCGAACTAGTGCTCCGGTCCGGCCCGGCCGCCAAGTTCGTCCTCCTCATCCTGCTGGTCTTCTCGGTGGTGTCGTGGGGCATCATCGTCCACAAGCTGTGGTACCTGCATCGGGTCCAGAAGCAGACAGCGACGTTCCGCGACATTTTCCGTCGCAGTTCCAAGTTCTCGGAAGTGCAGGCGGTATGCCGGACCTTCGATCTGAGCCCGCTTGTCGGGATCTTCCTGGCCGGCTACGCCGAGCTGAACACGCAGCTCAAGCAGGCTGCGCAGGAGCTGAGCAGTCCGGGAACGACTCCCGGGCGTCCAACTCTCAAGAGCCTCGCGGGGGTGGACCGGGCCCTGCTGCGAGCGGCGGCGGTGGAGGTGTCCAGGCTCGAGCGGCGTCTGCCGCTGCTGGCCACGACGGCGAGCATCACGCCGTTTATCGGATTGTTCGGGACGGTATGGGGCATCATGAACTCGTTTCAGGGCATCGCGAGCGTCGGGTCGACGAGCCTCGGCGTGGTGGCGCCCGGGATCGCCGAGGCCCTGATTGCGACGGCGGCCGGCCTGTTCGCCGCCATCCCGGCGGTCTACTTCTACAACCACTTCGTGGCCGTGGTGAAGGAGCTCACGGCGGCCATGGACGATTTCGCGCTCGAGTTCCTGAACATCGCCGAGCGCAATTTCACGTAGGCTCGAGCCGAGGACGCGCGATCGATGCCCAAGGTCAGTCAGACCGACGAAGTGACGACGGGGCGCACGGGGCGCGTGCGGCGCGTGACGGCGTCGATCTCCGAGATCAACGTCGTGCCGCTGGTCGACGTGATGCTGGTGCTGCTGGTCATCTTCATGGTCACCGCGCCGATGCTCCAGCGCGGCGTCGACGTGAGCCTCCCGGTGGCGCGCCGCTCGGAGCCGATCGCCGAGGAGCGCGTGTTCGTCACCGTGCCGCTCTCCTTCCGGAAGGACCGTGCCGTGCGCCTCGGCACCGAGCGGGTCCAGGTTGACGTGCTCGCCGAACGCGTCCGGCAGATGATGGACGGGCGGGCCGATCGCAAGATCTTCCTCCGCGGCGACGGCGCGATCCAGCTGCAGGAACTGCTCGACGTCATGGATCGGCTCAAAGACGCCGGCATCGAGCAGGTGGGCATCGTCGCCCGGCTGCCGGAGGAGCGCTGACGTGGAGGCGGTGACGGGCGTCCTGCTCGAGCGCGCGCGCCACGACACGGGACTGCCCCGCATGGTGACGGCGTCGCTCCTGGGTCACATGGCGCTCATCGCGGTGCTCGTGGCGGCGTCCGCGATCGGCGGCCGGACGCGCGAAGCCGATCTTCGCGACGTCATGACGATCTCGCTCGGCGGCGCGCCCGGGCCGAATGCCGGCGGCATGACGATGATGGGCAGTCCGGCGCGGCAAAGCGCCGCGGCTCCGCCGGAAGCGGCGAAGAAACCGTCGCCGGTGGTGCCACCGCCCGCGGCGGCCAGACCGGCGATGACGGTTCCGGCGGCGACGAGGCCGGCGAAGGCGCCGCCCAGGCCGCCGACACGGGGCGCTGGCGCGGCCGAGCCCAAGGCCGTGGCGGCGGCGCCGGCCACCGTGGCGCCGGGCGGGGCGCCGCTCGATCCCAATCGCGGCATGGGGTTCGGCGGCCTCTCGACAGGCGGGGGCCTTGGCTCCGGCAGTTATCTCGACGTGAAGAACTTCTGCTGTCCTGACTACCTCGTCACGATGCTGCAGCTCATCCAGGGCCGCTGGAACGCGACCCAGCAGGTGGCGGGCGAGGCGGTGGTCGTGTTCCGGATCCAGCGGGACGGGCGGCTGACCGACATCGAGCTGGAGCGTTCGAGCGGCTACCCTGCGCTGGACCTGACGGCCCAGCGCGCGTTGTTCCAGACCCAGCGCGTGCCGGCGCTGCCGTCCGCCTTTCCGGACGACAGCCTGACGGTGCACCTGAAATTCGAGTACAGACGGTGAACATGTCCACGAAGCGAGTGGTGTCGTTCGCGATGGTCGCCCTGGCGGCGGGCGCGGCGCTGCGGGCGAAGCCCGCCGTGCCGGCGTCTCCGGCGCCCCAGTCCCAGCAGCAGTCTGAGGTGATCCTGAGCATCTCGGGCGAGACCGGCGCGCGGCCACGGTATGCCGTGCCCGATTTCATCGCGCCGGCTGGCGACGCCGAGACGCAGGCGGCCGCGAAGCTGATGGGGGCCGTGCTCTGGGACGACCTCGCCTTCGAGCGGGAGTTCTACATGGTCCCGCGCGACACGTACAAGACGATCCCCGGCGCTCGGTCGTTTGGCGAGATCCCCTTCGACCGGTGGCGCGAACTCGGCGCCGACGGCCTCGTCGCGGGCCGCGTCGAGCGGACCGGGCCCGGCACGTTTCGCGTCGAGGTGAGCCTGTTCGACGTGCGGACCCGGCGGTCGGTCATGGCCAAGGAATACAGCGGGACGACGGCGAACCCGCGGCTCTACGCGCACGCCGCCGCCGACGACATCCACCTCCAGCAGCGGGCGCTGCGCGGGGCGGCGCGGTCGAAGTTGACGTTTTCGTCAGACCGCGACGGCGAGCGCGTGGCCAACGCGATCGCGGAGCGGGACGTGAAGGAGATCTACATCTCCGACTACGACGGAGCGAACCAGAAGCGGGTGACGGTGACGCGCAAGCTGAATCTGTTCCCGCGGTGGGCGCCCGACGCGCGGGCCATCGCCTACACGTCGTACCGCCGCGACTTCCCCGATATCTACATCTCGCTCATCTACCAGGGCACGCTCGAGAACCCGTCCGGCGGCCGCGGCCAGAACTGGCTCCCCGCGTGGTCGCCCGACGGAGCGCGCCTCTGCTTCACGTCGACGCGCGACGGGAACGCCGAGCTCTACCTGATGAACCGTGACGGATCGAACCTGGTCCGCCTGACCAACCACCCGGCGATCGACACCTCGCCGACCTGGTCGCCCAGCGGGACGCAGATCGCGTTCACGTCGGATCGCTCGGGGTCGCCGCAGATTTACATCATCGACGCCGACGGCCTGAACCTGAACAAGATCACGGCGGAGTCGTGGTGCGACCGGCCGACATGGTCCCCGGCGCCGTTCAACGAAATCGCCTACGCGTCGAGGTCCGGTCCGGGGTACGATATCAGAATCTACGATCTGGCCACGCAGGCGCGCCGGCAGCTGACCGGGGGGCAGGGCAGCAACGAGAGCCCCGCGTACGCGCCGAACGGGCGGCACGTGGCGTTCATGTCGACGCGGACGGGCAAGAAGCAGATTTTCGTGATGGGACGGGACGGGCTGGGTCTCAAGCAGGTCACCACGGTCGGGAACAACTACACGCCCGATTGGTCGAGGTAGCCGTAGCGGGAAGGGGTCATCCGTATGCGTATCCGATCGGCATCCGTCGCAGTGCTCACAGGCCTCGTCGTGGCGTCGCTGGCGCTGGTCGCCTGCGCGCCCAAGAAGCCTCCGGTGGCCCGGCCGCTCCCGCCGCCGCCGGCCACTACGCCCGAGGCCCCGCCGCCGCCCGCGCCGACCGCGCCCTTCGCGGAGAGGCCGGTTGTCACGGCACCGCCGGTCGCCGAGGACACGATGGCCGTCCGCTCCATCGACGACCTCAACCGTGAGTCCCCTATGCGGGTGGTCTACTTCGACTACGACAGCGCGGAGCTCTCCGCCGAAGCGCGCGCGGCGCTCGACGCCAACGCGGCGCTGCTGAAGAAGTACTCCGCCTGGACAGTCACCATCGAGGGCCATTGCGACGAGCGCGGCACGGCCGAGTACAACCTGGCGCTCGGTGAGCGCCGGGCCGGATCGGCGCAGGCGTACCTGCTGGCGCTCGGCATTCCGGCGAGCCGCGTCAAGATTGTCAGCTACGGCAGGGAGTTCCCCTTCGATCCCGACCACGACGAGGAATCCTGGTCCAAGAACCGGCGCGCGCACTTCGTCATTACCGGGAAGTAGTCATGATTCGACACCTTGGGTTGTTCGTGGCGGCGGTGCTCCTCCTGTCGTTCTCGGCGACGCAAACGCTCGAGGCCGCCAACAAGGAGCACCAGCAGATGATGGCGGACCTTCGGATGCTGCAGCAGCAGAACACGCGGCTGCAGGCCCAGCTGGCCGCGGTGACCAAGCTGCTCGAGTCGGTGGCCTCCCGCCTCGATGAGCAGGCCGCCGTCAACCGGAAGTCCTTCGCCGATCAGAAGGCCCTCGGCGACACGATGACCGCCGACCTGCGCGTCCTGCGCGAGAAAGTCGACGAGTCGAACGTCCGCCTGGGCTCCCTCTCCGAGGAGGTGGAGACGGTCCGGCTCGCGCAGGCTGCGGCGCCGGCCGCGCCTGTGCCGGCCGCGACGGCGGACCCGACCGGCGCGGCGCCGGTCACGCCCCCGGCTCCGCGCCCCGGCAGCTTCGGGGCCTCGCCGTCCCAGGCCTTCGAGACCGCGCGCTCGGACTACTACATGGGCAACTGGAGTCTGGCCATCCAGGGCTTCGAGAGCTTCATGAAGACGTTCCCGAAGTCCGATCTCGCCGACGACGCGCAGTACTTCGTCGGGGAGACGTACTACATGTCGGGCCGGTTTCAGGACGCGATTGTCGCGTACAACCAGGTGATCGAGCGCCATCCGTCGAGCAACACGCTCCCGGATACGTACTACAAGCGCGGCATGGCACAGAAGGCGCTGGGACAGGCCGCGCAAGCCAAGGAATCGCTCTCGTTCGTCGTCAAGACGTACCCGTCGAGCGACGCGGCGTTCCTCGCCAAGCAGGCGCTCGATCAGCTCAACGTGCCCAGGAAGTGACCCCAGGCCGGGCCCCCGCGCGCCCGGCGAAAGGATTCGCATGGCGAACAGCTACAACAAGATCATCCTCGTGGGAAACCTCGGCCGCGACGGCGAGATGCGCGCCACGCCGCAGGGCAAGCAGGTGCTGTCGACGAGCCTGGCGGTGGAAGACCCCTCGAAGAAAGACGACCGGGGGCGGCCCGGCACGGAGTGGTACCGCATCAAGGTGTGGGGACGCCAGGCGGAGACGCTCTCGCCCCACCTGCTGAAGGGCAAGAGCATTCTTGTCGAAGGACGGCTCTCGATCCAGACGTGGACCGACCGTGAGGGCCACAACCGCTACACGCCTGAGGTGTCGGCCGACCGCATCGTGCTGCTCGGCAGCCCTGGCGGCCAGAGTGCCGGGGGCCCGCGCGCCGAATCGCACCCGGTCGACGAACTCGATCAGGCGCCGGCAGACATCAACGCCGACGATATTCCGTTCTGACGAAAGACAGAAGCAAGAATCAAGAAGCCAGAAGCAAGAAGCCAGAAGTAAGAAGCAAGAAGTAAGAATCAAGAAGTAAGAAGTAAGATGGGAACGCGGATGCGGACCCTTCTGACGTTCGTCAGTCAGTCCTTCTTGCTTCTTGCTCCTTGATTCTGACGGGCTGTCTAGCTGCCCGCCCTCCCATACCGATCCTCCAGCCGCACCACGTCGTCGATCTCCGGCGTCGACACCTCGAAAATGTCGGCATCCTCGAGGGCCGTGACGCGATGGACCGTGCCCGCCGGGATGTGCAGGCGATCACCGGGCAGGAGGTCGACCACGCGGCGCGTCTCCGCGTCGCCGATCTCGTACCTGACCCTGCCTGACGCCAGGTACACCGTCTCCGTCTTCACGTTGTGGTACTGCAGGCTGAGCGCGTGGCCGGCGTTCACGTGGATGATCTTGCCGACATACCGGTCCGTCTTCGCCCACAACAGCTCGAATCCCCAGGGCTTGTCGATACGTACCACGCCCGGGCTCGCATCTGCGCTCACGATTGACCCTCCATGTGCGGCCGGCCGTCGCGGCCGGCCGGCCACGTTGCCAGCGCCGGAAACCGCGCCGCCAGCAGGGCGGCGATATCACGCGACGTGGGCAGGCGCACCGCGCGCAGCGCCGCCCGCCTGGCGTCGCTCATCGAGACCTGGCGCACCAGTTCCCGCGCCTCGGGAATAGCCGCCGGGCTCATGCTGAACTCGGTGACGCCCAGGCCCAGCAGCAGCACCAGGGCGCCGGGATCGGCAGCCATCTCGCCGCACAGCGCCACCGGACGCCGGCGAGGCCGCGCGAGGCGGATGACGTCGCGGATCACCCTGAGAATGGCCGGGTGCAGCGGATCGAACAGGCCCGCCACGCGGCCGTCGGTCCGGTCCACCGCCAGACAGAACTGAATCAGGTCGTTGGTCCCGATGCTGAAGAAATCCGCCTCGGTGGCCAGCAGGTCGACCGTCAGCGCGGCGGATGGCACCTCGATCATGATGCCGACCGGCATCGGCGGCGCGCCGGGGGCCGCGTCCTCCATGTCCCGGGTGGCCGATCGCAGTGCCTCCTTGGCCTCGCGCAGCTCATCGACGCTCGACACCAGAGGCAGCAGCACGCGGACCGCTCCATGGCGCCCTGCTCTGGCGAGGGCGCGCAACTGGATCTCGAACGCGCGGCGGTTCCCCAGGCTCAGCCGGATCGCCCGCAGGCCCAGCGGGCCGCGCGACGGGCCCGTCTCCCCTGCTCCGCCGCCGGCGATCTGCGACTCGTCGATGTCGAACGTGCGGATCGTCACGGGATGGGGCGCCATCCGCTCGACCAGATCCCGGTAGACGCCGTACTGCGCCTCTTCGTCGAACGCTTCGATCGCGCGGCCGCGCAGCAGGAACTCGGATCTGAACAGTCCGATGCCCTCCGCGCCGGCGGCCCTGGCGCCGTCGATCTCCTCCAGGCGCTCGATGTTCGCCTGGAACCGGACGGGCACGCCGTCAGCGGTCGCCACCGGGCCAGCGTCCCGCGTCGAAGAAGCGCCGACGCTGGCGGAACGGCGGTCGCGCCGCGCCCGGGCGCGCTCGATGACGTCCGGGTCCGGGTCGATCACGACCTCACCTGCATCGCCGTCGACGAGCACGAGCACGCCGGGCCTGATCTGCCGCGTCACGCCCTGCGCGCCCGCCACCGCGGGGAGGCCGAGCGACCGGGCGAGAATCGCGGAATGATGGGTTCGGCTCCCGGTCTCGAGGGCGAGGCCCAGGACCAGGGACGAGTCGATCTGCGCCGCGATGGAGGGCGCCAGTTCGTCGGCGACGAGGACGATCGGCGCGGCCAGCCCCGCGATCGCGCGGAAGCCTCCCGCGGCCTCCGGCAGCAGGTTGCGGCGAAGCCGTCCGACCACATCGGCGACGTCGCCGCGGCGCTCGCGCAGATACTCGTCACCCACCTCCGCGAAGACGGCGCAGAACTCGTCAAAGGCTCGGTCCAGCGCCCATTCCGCGTTCACGCGGTCGGATTCGACGATCCGCCGTGCGCGCGGCACCAGCAGGTCGTCATCCAGCATGAGCACCTGCGCCTCGAACAGGCCGGCAAGCTCGGCGCCCGCCCGCTGCGACACGCGTGCATGGATGGCTCGCAGCTGCGCCGCGCTGGTCTCGCGGGCCCGATCGAGCCGGCCGACTTCCCGCTCCACGCCGGACGCGGCGATGCCGCAGCGCATGGCCGGATGGCGCTGCAGCATGAGGGCCGCCGGCCCCCACGCCACACCCGGCGACACGGGCAGGCCGACGACCCTCGTCACGGTTCCTCCCCGAAGCCGGCATCCACCAGCCGGCAGAGTGCGTCGAGCGCCTCGGTCTCGTCGGTCCCGTCGGCGGTGATCCGGATGTCGACGCCCCGGGCCGCCGCCAGGAGCAGGAGGCCGAGAATGCTCTTGCCGTCGACGTTGCGCTCGGCATGATCCTCGCGCGCGACGCTGATCCGGCACTGGAACGCGCCGGCGGCGTGCACGAACCGGGCGGCCGCACGCGCATGCATGCCGAGGGCGTTCCGGATGGTGACGGTGCGGGCCAGCATGTCAGCGCTTGCTCTCGGATCGGAGCAGGTCCGACGCCACGTGGATCGCGTTGCGCCCCGTTTCGCGCAGCTCGCGGGCCACGGCCAGCAGCTCGGGCTGCGCGGGCCTGAGGCTTGAGAGCTTGATGAGCATCGGCAGGTTGACACCGGTCACCACTTCGACGCGGTCCGGCTCGACAAACGACAACCCCAGATTCGTCGGGGTGCCGCCGAACATGTCGGTGAGGACGAGGACGCCGCTCTCGTCCTGCACGCGCGCGATCGCCTGCCGGATTTCGTCGCGCGCGTCGTCGGTGTCGTCGTGCCAGCCGATGGAGACCGCGGCGAACCGCGGCAGGTCTCCGACGATGGCCTCGGCGGCATTGAGCAGTTCCGCGGCGAGCTGCCCATGTGTGACCACCACCACGCCAATCACGTGCGCACTCCTTCCCCTCGCCCTCGGGCGCCGGCTTCGCCTCCCGGCGCCATGTCGCGATGCCGGACGTGCAACTGTACGCCGGCCAGGGGCGCGAGCGCCCGCCGGAGCTGCTCGGCCACGTAGACCGACCGGTGCTGCCCGCCGGTGCACCCGATCCCGACCGTCAGGTAGGTCTTGCCTTCTTCCGCGTAGTGCGGAATCAGGAAATGGAGCAGGGCCGCGAGGCGGTCGATGGTCTCGCGCGTCGCCGGGTGCCGTCTCATGAACGCCATCACCGCGCGGTCGCGGCCGGAGAGCGCCCTCAGCCGCGGGAAAAAATGCGGATTGGGCAGGAACCGCACATCGAAGACGAGATCCGACTCGACAGGGATGCCGTGCTTGAAGCCGAAGCTGACCAGCGTCACCTGCAGCGGCCGCGAGCGCACGCGGCCGCGGGCGACCTCCATGAACGCGTCGCGCAGGTCGTAGACGGTCAGGTCCGAGGTGTCGATGATCTCGTCCGCCAGCGCCCGGATCGGCTTCAGACTCCTTCGCTCCTCGTGAATCCCCTCGAGCACCGGGCGGTGCTTCGCGAGCGGATGCGGGCGGCGTGTCTCGCTGAACCGGCGGACGAGCGCGGCGTCGCGGGCCTCGAGAAAGATCAGGAGCGGCTTGAGCCCGGGCATGCGCCGGATCCGCCGGAAGACGCGCGGGAATTGCGAGAGGAAGGCCCGCTCGCGGACATCGACGACAAGGGCCACCTTCTCGAGGCCCGACTCCGCCCGGCTCGCCAGTTCCGCCATCGTCGGGATGAGCGTCGAGGGGAGGTTGTCCACGCAGAAGTAACCGAGGTCCTCCAGAGCGCGGATCGCCTGGGACTTGCCCGCCCCGGACAACCCCGTCAGGACCACGAAGCGCGCCTGCGCCGCCCGACGCGCCACGGTCCGGCTCGCGGTTCCAGCCATCAGTCGCTCTCCCGCTCCGCATGCTCGTCGGGCTCGGACAGCTGGTCGCCATCCATGAGGTGCTGCTGCAGGCGGTCGGCGAGCTTCCTGGCCGCGTGATGCCCGCGCGCTCGCAGCAACTGGTTGCGGGCCGCGACCTCGACCAGGTTGGCGATGCTGCGCCCGGGCGCCACGGGCATCCGGTTCATCGGCACGCGGAGGCCGAGGATCTCGTAGAACTGGTCGTCGAGGCCGAGACGCTCGTACTCGCGCCCGGACTCCCAGCGCTCGAGCTGGACCACGAACTCCACGCGCTTCGACGAGCGCGTGGAGGCGACGCCGAACAGGTCCCGGATGTTGATGATGCCCAGCCCGCGGATTTCCATGTGATGGCGCGTGAACTCGGGGCACGCGCCGATCAGCACGGACTCCGCGCGGCGGCGGATCTCGACCGTATCGTCGGCGACCAGGCGGTGCCCCCGGAGCACGAGATCGAGCGCGCACTCGCTCTTCCCGATCCCGCTCTCGCCGACAATCAGGACGCCGAGGCCCAGGATGTCCATGAGCACCGCGTGGACGATGGTCCGCTCGGCCAGCGTGTCCTCGAGGAAGCTCGTGAGCCTGGCGATGGCGATCGGCGTCGCCAGCGGCGTACGCAGCAGCGGCACGCCCGCGAGTTCCGCTTCAGCGGGCACTTCCGGCGGCAGTTCAAGGCCGTCGGTGGCCAGCACACAGGGAATCTGCCGGGCCATGATGCGGGCCAGGCTGTCGCGCCGCGCGGCGGCCTCCAGGCCGTTGAGGTAGCCGACCTCGCTGGCCCCGAAGACCAGCACGCGGCCTTCCTGAAGGTAGCTGTCGAAGCCGGCGAGCGCGAGGCCGGTCTTGAGCACGTACGGGCTGGTGATCCCGCGCTCCAGCCCGCCGCCGCCAGCCAGGAGTTCGAGGCGGAGGCTCAGCGTCTCCGCGCGGGCACGCAGCAGGGCACCGACCGTGACTCGCGTGGTCGAGGATGGCATAGAGGAAAACGGGCGCGCCCGACCGGGCCTCAGGCCTTCGGCTCGATCAGCCCGATGTCCCCGTCCTTTCGCCGGAAGACGACGCTGATGGCGTCGGTGTCGGTATTGCGGAAGACCACGA
>Ga0209254_10000419_pt1 | contig 33969 bp, 38 predicted proteins | sample FrelakmetDIP11DI_FD_187148 | JGI IMG/M metagenome (GOLD analysis project Ga0209254, IMG submission 187148) | Freshwater lake sediment microbial communities from the University of Notre Dame, USA, for methane emissions studies - DIP11 DI (SPAdes)... | ecosystem: Environmental > Aquatic >... | reverse complement strand
GGCGCCCTTGGCCTGCACCACCTTCAGCAGTTGCGGAAAGACCTTCGGCGTGCCGGCGACGATGTCTCCGGAGGCGAGGTACTCGCCCTCGCCGCGGAAGTCGCTCACCAGGCCGCCCGCTTCCTGGATCAGCAGGCTGCCCGCGGCGACGTCCCAGGGGGAGAGGCCGATCTCCCAGAACCCGTCGAGGCGGCCGCATGCGACCCACGCGAGGTCGAGGGCGGCGGCGCCGGGGCGGCGGATGCCGGCGGTCTGGCGCGTGAGGGCCTTGAACGTGGCGACGTAGCTGTCGAGGTGCTTCAGGTCGCGGAACGGAAACCCGGTTCCGATCAGCGATTCGGCGAGCTTGACGCGTTTGGAGACGCGGATGCGCTTGTCGTTCAGGAACGCGCCGCGGCCGCGCGATGCGGTGAAGAGCTCGTTGCGGGCCGGATCGTAGACGACCGCCTGGGAGATCACCCCCTTGTGCTCCAGGCCGATCGACACCGCGTACTGCGGAAAGCCGTGGATGAAGTTGGTGGTCCCGTCGAGGGGATCGATGATCCAGCGGTACTCCGATGTCCCGCGCCGGTTGCCGGCCTCGCCCGTCTCCTCGGCGAGGATGGCATGATCGGGATACGCGCGGTTGATGATCTCGATGACGGCCGCCTCCGCGGCGCGGTCCACCTCGGTCACGAAATCGTTGTGGCGCTTCTGCGTGACCGGGAAGGACTCCAGGTCGAGCGATGCGCGGTTGATGATGCTGCCCGCCCGCCGCGCGGCCTTGACGGCGATGGTGAGCATGGGATGGAGCGTGGCCATGGGGGGCTGGGGCAACGGCCCGGGCGGAGGCCGCGATTGGTTTTGCGAGGCGTGATTCTACCTGCAGCGACGGAAGCCTCATGACGGACGCCACCTCGGACGGCGCGCGCGTGCGCATCGTGCTCTCGCATCCCTCGCACCCCGGCAACATCGGCGCGGCGGCGCGCGCGATGAAGACCATGGGCCTGGGCGACCTGCGCCTGGTGAACCCGAAGCGATTTCCCGACCCCGAGGCCACGGCCCTCGCGAGCGGCGCCGACGACGTGCTCGCGGCGGCGCGCGTGCATGGCACGCTGGCGGAGGCCCTCGCGGGGTCGACGCTCGCCTTCGCGCTGAGCGCGCGGCGCCGCGACCTGTCGCACCCCGCGGCAGACGCGCGTGCCGCCGCTGCCGAGGCGCGCGCGGCCGGCGGCGAGGTCGCGTTCGTGTTCGGCACCGAGATGTCCGGGCTGTCGAACGACGAGGTGATTCGCTGCAATCGCCTGGTGCACATCCCCGCGCAGCCCGGCTTCTCCTCGATCAATCTCGCACAGGCGGTGCAGATCGTGTGCTACGAGTTGCGCATGGCCGCCGATGCGTCCGTGCCGGCGGAGACGCGTTATCCGCGGGCGAGCCACGAGGATGTCGAGGCGCTCTACGCGCACCTCGAGGCCAGTGTCCTGGAGAGCGGCTTTCTCGATCCGGGCAATCCGCGGCGTTTCATGGAACGCATGCGCCGGCTGTTCGGCCGGGCGGGTCTGGAACGCGAGGAGGCGCATCTGCTGCGCGGCATGCTCGCCGCCTGGGATGCGGCCGGGCGCAAGGGCAGGGACAATAGTTGACTGGAACAGTCGGGTTTTGAGACAATCGCGATCCGTAATCGGTGCCAGGATTCGCCATGTTCGCCCGCCTGCGTGAAGACATCGCCTGCGTCTTCGACCGCGACCCAGCGGCCCGCTCGACGTGGGAGATCCTGACCTGCTACCCGGGCGTGCATGCGCTGCTCCTGCATCGGCTCGCCAACCGGCTCTGGCGCGCGGGCCTGAAGTGGATGGCGCGTCTCACGTCGCACTTCGCGCGGTGGCTGACCGGCATCGAGATCCACCCGGGCGCGACCATCGGGCGCCGCGTGTTCATCGACCACGGCATGGGCGTGGTCATCGGCGAGACGGCCGAGATCTCGGACGACTGCACGCTCTATCACGGCGTCACGCTCGGCGGCACCACGTGGAACAAGGGCAAGCGCCATCCGACGCTGGCGCGGGGCGTGGTCATTGGCGCTGGGGCGAAGGTGCTCGGTCCGATCACCATCGGCGAGAACGCCCGCATCGGCTCCAACGCGGTGGTCGTGAAGGACGTTCCCGCCGAGGCTACCGCGGTCGGCATTCCGGCCCGGATCATCGTGGACGCCCAGGACAAGTCGCGCGAGGAGAAGGCCGCCAAGCTGGGTTTCTCGGCCTACGCGGTGACCGCCAAGGCGGACGACGATCCGGTCGCCAAGGCGGTGCAGGGCCTGCTGGACCACTCCCTGGAGATCGATCGCCGGCTCGATACGCTGGTGGCTCAACTCGAGGCGCTGCAGCAGGAGCGGGACGACCGGCTGGTGGCCGAACGCTTCGACCCGACGCGCGGCCTGCGGCGGATCGGCGAGAAATAGGGCGGCGGGAACTTTTCGGCTTGTAGTTGACCAAAATAGTCAGGATTGGTTAAACTTGACCAAATTCGTCGGAAATACCCCGCACCCACTTTCGAAGGGCAGACCATGAGACTCACCACCAAGGGGCGATTCGCGGTGACCGCGATGCTCGATCTGGCGCTGAATTCCGGCCGCGGGCCGGTGACGCTCGCCGCCATCAGCGGGCGCCAGAGCATCTCCCTGTCGTATCTCGAGCAGCTGTTCGGCAAGCTGCGCCGCCACCAGCTGGTCGAGTCCGTCCGCGGACCGGGCGGCGGCTACTACCTCGCCAAGCCGGTGGATGGCATCACGGTCGCCGACATCATCGTCGCGGTCGACGAGCCGCTGGACGCGACCCAGTGCGGCGGCAAGGAGAACTGCCACGATGACCGCCGCTGCATGACCCACGACCTGTGGGCGCGCCTCAACGAGAAGATGTACGAGTACCTGCGCTCGGTGCACCTTTCCGACCTGGTCGCGGAGCAGCAGAAGCGGATCCAGATCCTGCAGGACAAGCGCCGCGATGCGGCGCAAAGCGAGGCGGTCCCGGTATGAGCAACCTCGCCGAGCTGCGGCAGGCCCTCAAGCTGCCGGTTTATCTCGACTACTCCGCGACCACTCCGGTGGATCCGCGCGTGGCAGCCAAGATGATTCCCTATCTCACGGAGCTTTTCGGCAATCCGGCGAGCCGCTCGCACGCCTACGGCTGGGCTGCGGAGAAGGCGGTCGAGGAGGCGCGGGAGCACGTGGCCGCGCTGTTCAATTGCGACCCGAAGGAGATCGTCTGGACCTCGGGCGCCACCGAGGGCAACAACCTCGCCATCAAGGGGGCGGCGCACTTCTACAAGGGCAAGGGCAAGCACCTCATCACCGTCAAGACCGAGCACAAGGCGGTGCTGGACACCGTGCGCGAGCTCGAGCGCCAGGGTTTCGAGGCGACCTACCTCGACCCCGAGCCGAACGGCCTCGTCGACCTGGAAAAGCTCAAGGCCGCGATCCGGCCCGACACCATCGTCATCTCGGTGATGATGGTGAACAACGAGATCGGCGTCATCCAGCCGATCGCCGAAATCGGCGAGATCTGCCGCGCGAAGGGCATCATCTTCCACGTCGACGCGGTGCAGGCGGCGGGCAAGCTCGACATCGACCTTGCCAGGCTCAAGGTCGATCTCCTCACCATCACGGCGCACAAGATGTACGGCCCCAAGGGCATCGGCGCACTGTACGTGCGCCGCAAGCCGCGGGTGCGCATCGAGGCGCAGATGCACGGCGGCGGCCACGAGCGCGGCCTGCGCTCGGGCACGCTGCCGACGCACCAGATCGTCGGCTTTGGCGAGGCCGCGCGCATCGCCAAGGCGGAGATGGCCACGGAGAACGAGCGCATCCGCATGCTGCGCGACCGCCTCTGGAAGGGCATTTCCGACATCGAGGAGGTCTACGTGAATGGCGACCTCGAACGCCGCATTCCGCACAACCTCAACGTGAGCTTCAACTTCGTCGAGGGCGAGTCGCTGATCATGGCGATCAAGGACATCGCGGTGTCATCCGGCTCGGCGTGCACCTCGGCGAGCCTCGAGCCGTCCTACGTGCTGCGGGCGCTGGGCCGCTCCGACGAGCTCGCGCACAGCTCCATCCGCTTCACCCTGGGCCGCTTCACCACCGAGGCCGAGATCGACTTCGCGATCCGGCTGATCCGCGAGAAGATCGCCAAGCTGCGCGAGCTCTCGCCGCTGTGGGAGATGCACCAGGAAGGCATCGACTTGAACACGGTCCAGTGGGCCGCACATTGAACGCAGGAGGCTGATTCCATGGCTTACAGTGACAAGGTCATCGACCACTACGAAAACCCGCGCAACGTCGGCTCGTTCGAGAAGGGCGACGACGCGGTCGGCACCGGCATGGTCGGTGCGCCCGCGTGCGGCGACGTGATGAAGCTGCAGATCCGCGTGAACGAGCAGGGCATCATCGAGGACGCGCGCTTCAAGACCTACGGCTGCGGCTCGGCGATCGCCTCGTCGTCGCTGGTCACCGAGTGGGTTAAGGGCAAGTCGCTCGACGAGGCCGAGAGCATCAAGAACACACAGATCGCCGAGGAACTCGCGCTGCCGCCGGTGAAGATCCACTGCTCCATCCTCGCCGAGGACGCGATCAAGGCCGCGGTGGCGGACTACCGGAAGAAGCACGGGCTCGATGCGTCCGCCGCGGAAGCCGGCCAGGCCGGCGCCGAGGCGCGCGTCGCGGCCTGAGCGCGGAGGGGCGATGGCCGTCACGCTAACCGAGCGCGCTGCGACGCACGTCTCGAACTACATGTCCAGGCGCGGCCGGGGTGTCGGGCTGCGGCTCGGGGTGAGGACCACGGGGTGCTCCGGCCTCGCGTACAAGCTCGAATACGCGGACGCAGTCAACCCGGAGGACGTCACCTTCGAGAGCCACGGCGTGAAGGTGGTGGTCGACCCGAAGAGCCTGCCGTACATCGACGGCACCGAGCTCGACTTCGCGCGCGAGGGCCTCAACGAGGGCTTCAAGTTCAACAACCCCAACGTCAAGGACGAATGCGGCTGCGGGGAGTCCTTCAACGTCTGACCCTGCCGGCCGACGCGGCGAAAGGGGGCGCGATCGCCCCCTTTTTTGCTCCGTGACCGACCCGCCCCCATGATCGATCTCTCGCGCAATCATTTCGAGCTGTTCGGCCTCCCGGCGCGCTTCGCCGTGCCGGCGGACGCGATCGAGCGGAGTTATCACGAGATCCAGGGGCGCGTGCATCCGGACCGCTACGCCGACGCTACCGACGCCGAGCGGCGCACCGCGATGCAATGGGCGACGCACGTCAACGAGGCCTACGCGACCCTGCGCGAGCCGCTGAAGCGCGCGCGCTACCTGCTTGCGCTGCGCGGGGTGGACCCGCAGATCGAGACCAACACGGCCATGCCCGCGGAGTTCCTGACGGCGCAGATGGAATGGCGCGAGGCCGTCGAGGAGGCTGCCCTGGCGGCCGACGTCGACGCGCTGGACCACCTCCTCGCCAGGTTGCGGCGGGACACGCACGCCGAATTCGACGCGCTCGGCCGGGAGCTCGACGAAGGCCGGGACGCCGAGGCGGCGGCGTCGGTGCGCCGCCTCATGTTCTACGAGAAAATCCAGGAAGACATCGGCCACGCCATCGTCGCGGCGGAAGGCTAGAACGGCCCACTCACCCATGGCATTGCTGCAGATCTCCGAGCCCGGCGAGTCGCCCGCGCCGCATGCGCGCCGCCTCGCGGTGGGCATCGACCTCGGCACCACCAATTCGCTGGTGGCGACGATGCGCAACAGCATCGCCGTCGTGCTGAACGACGCCGACGGCAATGCGCTGCTGCCATCGGTGGTGCGCTATCTCGCGGGCGGCGGCGTCCACGTGGGATACCCGGCGCAGGCGGAGCAGGCGGCCGACCCGCACAACACCATCGTCTCGGTGAAGCGCTTCATGGGACGCGGGCTCAAGGACGTCGCCTATCCGGAGAACACGCCCTATCGCTTTGTCGACAGCCCGGGCATGGTGCAGCTGCGGACCGCGGCCGGCGTGAAGAGCCCGGTCGAGGTGTCGGCGGAAATTCTCAGGGTCCTCAAGCGCCGCGCAGAGGAAAGCCTCGGCGGCGACCTGTTCGGTGCGGTGATCACCGTGCCGGCGTACTTCGACGATGCGCAGCGCCAGGCTACCAAGGACGCCGCGACGCTGGCCGGGCTCAACGTGCTGCGGCTGCTGAACGAGCCCACCGCGGCCGCCATCGCCTACGGGCTGGACAACGCCTCCGAAGGCATCTACGCCGTCTACGACCTCGGCGGCGGCACCTTCGATCTTTCCATCCTGAAGCTGACGCGCGGGGTGTTCGAAGTGCTCGCCACCAGCGGCGACGCCGCGCTGGGCGGAGACGATTTCGACCATCGCCTGTTCTGCTGGGTGATCGAGCAGGCCAGGCTCGCGCCGCTCTCGCCGGAGGACACGCGCCTGCTGCTGACGCATGCGCGCGCGGCCAAGGAATACCTCACCGGGCATGCGGAAGCGCGCATCACCGCGACGCTGGGTTCTGGCGAGCGTGTCGACGTGAGCGTGACGCGGCGCGAGTTCTGGGACATGACGCGCCACCTCGTGCAGAAGACGCTCGCGCCGACCCGCAAGGCGCTGCGCGACGCCGGGCTCGCCCCCGGCGACGTGAAGGGGGTGGTGATGGTCGGCGGCGCAACCCGCATGCCGCACGTCCAGCAGGCTGTGGCCGACCACTTCAAGCAGGCGCCGCTCAACAACCTCGACCCGGACAAGGTGGTCGCGCTCGGCGCCGCCATCCAGGCCAACGTCCTCGCGGGCAACCGCGGTGCGGAGGAGGACTGGCTGCTGCTCGACGTGATCCCGCTTTCACTCGGGCTGGAGACGATGGGCGGGCTGGTGGAAAAGATCATTCCGCGCAACTCGACCATTCCCACGGCGCGGGCGCAGGAGTTCACCACGTTCAAGGACGGCCAGACCGCGATGGTCATCCACGCGGTGCAGGGCGAGCGCGAGCTGGTGTCCGACTGCCGGTCGCTGGCGCGCTTCGAGCTGCGCGGCATCCCGCCCATGGCGGCGGGGGCGGCCCGCATCCGGGTGAGCTTCCAGGTCGACGCCGACGGCCTGCTGTCGGTCAGTGCGCGCGAGTCGACCAGCGGGGTGGCGGCGTCGATCGCGGTGAAGCCCTCCTACGGGCTCTCCGACGACGACATCACGCGCATGCTGCGCGACTCCTTCGACCACGCCCGCGACGACGTCCACGTGCGCGCGCTCCAGGAGGCGCGGGTGGAGGGCGAGCGCATGCTCGCCGCCGTCGAGTCGGCGCTCGCCGCCGACGGCGACCTGCTGGAGGCGGCGGAGCGTGCCGCGATCGACGCCGACCTGGCGGCGCTGCGCGCGGCCGTCGCCGGCACCGACCACCGCCTGACCAAGGCCGCCGTCGACCGCGTGAACCGCGTCTCCGAGCCGTTCGCCGCGCGCCGCATGGACCGCACCGTCAAGCGTGCGCTGGCGGGCAGGTCGGTGGAAGCCTTCTCGAGCTAGCCCGCATGCCGCAACTGATCGTCCTGCCCCACGAGGAGCTGTGTCCGGAGGGCGCCGCCTTCGACGTCGAGCCCGGCGTCTCCATCTGCGACAGCCTGCTCGCCAATGGCATCGAGATCGAGCATGCGTGCGAGAAGTCCTGCGCCTGCACCACCTGCCATGTGGTCGTGCGCGAGGGCTTCGAGTCGCTGGAGCCCGCCGAGGAGAAGGAGGAGGACCTGCTCGACAAGGCGTGGGGCCTGGAGCCGGCCTCGCGGCTCTCCTGCCAGGCGAGGGTGGACGGGGCGGACCTCGTCATCGAGATTCCGAAGTACACCATCAACATGGTGAAGGAAGGCAAACGGTGAGCCGACTCGGGAGGGAGCACCCTTGAAGTGGACGGACGTGTCCGAGATCGCCATTGCCCTGGCGGAGACTCATGCCGAAGTGGACCCCCGCACCGTGCGCTTTACCGATCTGCACGCCTGGGTCATGGCGCTGCCGGGTTTCGCCGACGACCCCAATCGCGCGGGCGAAAAGGTGCTGGAGGCGATCCAGGCCGCGTGGATCGACGAAAGCGACGTCGGCGCGTGACTTGCGGCGCATGACGCGGCTCCGCCGCCGGGGTAAGCTGCCGTCATGCGATTGCTGATTCTCACTGCCGCGCTGCTTTCCGCCCCGCTCCATGCGCAGCAGCTGGGCGTGCCGCTTTCCTCGCTGCCGGGCGTGGAGCGCGGGGTAGCGGCGACGGTGGGCGGCGCGGCCGCGGGAGGCGTGCAGGGCGTGACGCTCCCCGGCGGAACGCTCAACCGCCTGATGATGGCGCCGACGAGCACGACCAACGCCGGCACGGCCCTGGGCGAGGAGATCGAGCGCAGTTTCTTCAACGACCGGGCCGCGCCCGACGGGTCGACGCGCTTCGGCCTGACCGGAGGAGCCGCGGGCACGCTGACCGGCACGGCGCAGGCGCAGCCGCCCGAGCGCGGCGTGGCCGCGAGCGGCACCGGCGTGCAGCTCCCGACCTCGCAACAGCTCATGCCGCAGAACCTGATTCCGGGTTATCAGACCAGGCGCGGCGGCGCCGTTTCGCCCACCGGCGTGGCGAACGTCTTCACCGGCAGCGGCGTTCCGCGGCCCGGCGCCGCGCCCTGAACGCCGGGCGGGCGCTCAGCGGAACAGCCTGAGGACGCCATCGAGGCCGACGTGGCTCAGCGCGTACGAGGCGCGCTCGCGCACCACCGGCTTGGCACGATAGGCGATGGAGACGCCGGCCTCGGCCATCATCGCGAGGTCGTTCGCCCCATCGCCGAGCACCAGCACTTCGCGCTGCGCGAGCCCCAGCGCCTCGCGGACACGCCGCACCTCCGCCGCCTTCCCTTGCGCGTCGACGATGTTGCCGACCACGCGTCCGGCGAGCCGCCCGCCCTCGGCGGCGAGCACGTTCGAGAGCGTGTAGTCGAGCCCGAGCCGCGCCTTGAGGCGGTCGGTGAAGAACGTGAAGCCGCCGGAGACCAGCAGCGTCTTCGCGCCGGTGTCTCGGCAGCGCTCGAGCAGCGCATCGGCGCCGGGCGAGAGCTGCAGGCGCTCGTCGTACACGCGCGCGAGCGCGGCTTCCTCCAGCCCGGCGAGCAGCGCGACACGCCGCGCCAGGCTTTCGCGGAATTCGATCTCGCCGCGCATCGCCGCGGTGGTGATCGCAGCCACCTCGGGCTTGATGCCCACCATGTCCGCGATCTCGTCGATGCACTCGATGGTGATCAGCGTCGAGTCCATGTCCATCGCGACCAGCCGGAAGTCCGCGAAGCGCGCGTCCGCCGCGACGTAGCCCCAGTCGAGCCCGGCCTCGGCGCAGTACGCCGCGATGTCCGCGTCGCGCAGCGCGCCGTGCAGCCGTGCGCTGGTCGCATCGCCGCGCTCCACGCGCGTCGCCCGCACACGGCCCGCCAGCCAATCCACCTGAGTATTGGCAAGGCCCGGACCTTGCACCACCAGGACCTCGGCGTTCATCGGCGTTCCGCCGTCTGCAGGCGGGCGCTCCACGCCGCCGCGCGCTGCGGGTTCGGACGCGTGGCGAGCTCGCCGTTGGTGTAGACCGCGACCAGACGGCGCATCGCCTCGACGTGGCCCAGTTCGGCCGCCTGCGTGTAGAGGTCGATGGCGCGCGCGTCGCTCGCTTCCTCGCCCATGCCGAGCTCGCTCATGCGGGCGAGCTGGTACATGGCCGGCGCGTTTCCCTGGGTCGCCGCCTTGGAGAGCAGGTCGAAGGCCCCGGCGAGGTCGCGCCGCGTGCCCTCGCCGCGCAGCTTGGCGTAGCCGAGGTAGTACTGTCCCCACACGTGCCCCTGGGCGGCGGAGCGTTCGAACATCACCGCGGCCGCGCTCGGATCGCGGGGCACGCCGTAGCCTTCCAGGAGCAGGCGGCCATATTGCGCCTGGGCGCGGTCGTAGCCGCCCTGGGCAGAGCGTTCCAGCCACCGTGCCGCCTCGACGGGACTGGCCGCGACGCCATCCCCGCGTCCGAGCATGAGCGCCAGGTTGTACTGCGCCGCCGGAAGTCCGCCTTCCGCGGCCTTGCGGTAGAGCTCGAACGCGCGCTTGCGGTCCGCCGGAACGCCGCGCCCCTCGTAGGTCAGCGCGCCGAGGTCGTTGAGGGCCTGGAGCTGCCCGGCATCGCCGGCGCGCGCATACCAGCCTGCCGCGAGCTCGGGTCGCTTGTAGTCGGCCTCGTACAGAACGCCGAGCTGGTACTGTGCCTCGCGGTCGCCGCGGCCGGCGAGGGTCTCCAGCGCAACGCGGGCGCGCTCCGGGTCGCCGCCGCGACGCGCCTCGAGTGCGTCCTCGATGGTCTGGCCATGCGCGGCTGCCGCTGCCAGCGCGGCTGCCAGGGCGATCGCGTGCCGTCGCATCAGGACACCGGCCCCCGCAGCGCCTCGAGCACCTTGCGCGCGGCGGTCACCCGCTCGCGCGCCGACGACGAGGTCACCGCGACGCGCAGCTTGTTCGGTCCGGCGAGCTTCCAGTGCTTGTGCTGCTGCAGCAGCCCGATGATGCGCACCGGGTCCACCGCCGGCTGCGCATCGAACTGGAGCTGCACCGTCTCCGCGGTCGCGTCCAGCCGCACGATGCCGAGCGGCTTGCCGAGTATGCGCAGGCGGTGGCAGTCGAGCAGGGCCTGCGCGGGCTCGGGCAGGGGCCCGAAGCGGTCCACCAGCTCCTCGTGCAGGAGGGTGAGCTGCTCCGCGGTCTCGCAGTTGGCGAGCCGCTTGTAGAGCGCGAGGCGCTCGTGCACGTCGCTCGCGTAGTCGGCGGGAAGCAGGGCGGGCATGTGCAGGTTGACTTCGGTCGCCACGCCGAGCGGCTGCATCAGGTCCGGCTCGCGGCCGGCGCGCAGCGCGCGGACCGCGGCGTTGAGCATGTCGGTGTACAGGTTGAAGCCCACCTCCTGCATGTTGCCCGACTGCGACTCCCCCAGCACCTCGCCCGCGCCGCGGATCTCCAGGTCCTGCATGGCGAGGTAGAAGCCCGATCCCAGCTCCTCCATCATCTGGATCGCTTCCAGGCGGCGCTTGGCCGCGGTGGTGAGCGCCTCGGCGGGCGGGGTGAGCAGGTAGGCGTAGGCCTGGTGATGGGAGCGGCCGACGCGGCCGCGCAGCTGGTGGAGCTGGGCGAGTCCGAGCTTGTCGGCGCGCTCGATGAGGATGGTGTTGGCAGTCGGGATGTCGATGCCGGTCTCGATGATGGTGGAGCACAGCAGCACATTGCAGCGCTGCTGCAGGAACTCGCGCATCACGCGCTCCAGCTCGCGTTCGCGCATCTGGCCATGCGCGACCAGGATGCGCGCCTCGGGCAGGAGCTCGGCGAGCTTGCCGCGCATGGTCTCGATGGTGTCGACTTCGTTGTGGAGAAAGTACACCTGGCCGCCGCGCTTCAGTTCGCGCATCACCGCTTCGCGGATGGTGCCGATGTTCCACGGCGTCACGAAGGTCTTGATGGCGAGGCGCTTGGCCGGAGCGGTGGCGATCACCGAAAGGTCGCGCAGCCCTTCCAGGGACATGCCCAGCGTGCGCGGAATCGGCGTGGCCGTGAGGGTGAGCACGTCCACCTCGGCACGCAGGCGCTTCAGCGCCTCCTTCTGGCGCACGCCAAACCGGTGCTCCTCGTCGACGATGACCAGCCCCAGGCGCGCGAACTTCACGTCCTGCGACAGCAGCTTGTGGGTGCCGATCACGATGTCGATCTTGCCCTCGGCGAGCGCCTTGACCGCCGCTGCGGTTTCCGCCGACGTGCGGAATCGGGACAGCTCGGCGAGCTTCACCGGCCAGTCGGCGAAACGGTCGCTGAAGGTCTGGAAATGCTGCTCGGCGAGCAGGGTGGTCGGCGTCAGCACCGCGACCTGCTGGCCGTCGGCGACCGCGACGAAGGCGGCGCGCAGCGCGACCTCGGTCTTGCCGAACCCGACGTCGCCGCACACGAGGCGGTCCATCGGCTTGCCGGTGCGCATGTCGTCCACCACCGCGGCGATCGCCGCGGCCTGATCCGGCGTCTCCTCGAAGCCGAAGCCCTCGGCGAACGCCTCGAGGTCGTGCTGCCGGACCTCGAACGTGCGTCCCTGGCGGAGCGCACGGAGCGCGTAGAGATCCAAAAGCTCCGCCGCCGTATCGCGCACCTGCCTGGCGGCCTTGCGCTTCGCCTTCTCCCAGGCGTCTCCGCCGAGGCGATGCAGCGGCGCCTGTTCCGCCGGTCCGCCGGAATAGCGGCCGATGACGTGGAGCTGCGCGACCGGCACATAGAGCTTGTCCTCGCCGGCGTACTCGAGGTGCAGGAACTCGGTCTCGCCCTCGCCGAGGTTCATGGTGGCCAGCCCGCGGTAGCGCCCGATGCCGTGCTGCTCGTGCACCACCGGGTCGCCGAGCGACAGCTCGGAGAGGTCGCGCAGCATGTTCTCGAGCGTGCTGCGGCTCGCCTGCTGGCGATGCTCGCGCGAGCGGGCGGTCCCGGCGTACAGCTCGGTCTCGGTCAGGACGGCGATGCGCTCCTCGCCGAGCACGAACCCGGCCGCGAGCGGGGCGACCCCGAGCATCAGCTTCTCGCCCGCCGCGGTGAAGTCCGCGAAGCTCGCGGCCGGCTTCGGATGCACGCCGTACTCGGCGAGGTACTCGAGCATGGTCTCGCGCCGACCGGCCGACTCGGCCAGCACCAGCACGCGGTGCGGCGTCGCCGCCAGCCAGCTCTTCAGGGCGTGCAATGGATCGGCGGCGCGCCGCTCGACCGCGACCTCCGGCGGCGCGAGCGCCGAGAGGGCGTCGGCGTCGTCGCGCGCCAGCGCTGGCGCATGCAAGTCGATGCGGCGGAAGTCGCGCGCGCGGACATGGAGCTGCTCGGCGGTGAGAAAGAGCGCCGTGGGTGGCAGCAGCGGCCGGCTGCGGTCGCCCCGGAGGAGCTGGAAGCGCCCGTTCGCATCGCGCCAGAACGACTCGATCGCCGCATTCACGTCGTGATGCAGGGCGAGCGTCGCCTCCGGCGGGAGGTAGTCGAAGAAGCTTCCGGTCGCATCGAAGAAGAGCGGCAGGTAGTACTCGATTCCGGGAGGCGGGACGCCGTTGGAGACGTCCTTGTAGACGGTGCTCTTCGAGGGGTCGCCCTCGAAGGTCTCGCGGAAGCGCGCGCGGAACCGGGCGCGCGCGGTCTCGTCGATCGGGAACTCGCGTGCCGGCAGCAGCCGCACGTCGTTGACCTTGTAGATGGTGCGCTGGGTGTCGACGTCGAACGTGCGGATCGATTCGACCTCCTCGTCGGCGAGGTCGATCCGGTAGGGGACCGCGCTCCCCATCGGGAAGAGATCGATGAGGCCCCCGCGCACGCAGAACTCCCCGGGCGCCACCACCTGGGTCACGTGCGCGTAGCCCGCGAGCGTGAGCTGCGCCCGCAGGCGGTCGGCATCGAGCTTCGCGCCCTGCTTGAGGAAGAACGTGTACGCGGCCAGATACTGCGGCGGGCAGAGACGGTACAGGGCGGTGTTCGCCGGCACGATGGCCACGTCGCAGTCGCCGTTGGCGATGCGATAGAGCGTCTCGAGCCGCTCCGAGACCAGGTCCGCGTGGGGCGAGAACGTGTCGTAGGGCAGGGTCTCCCAGTCGGGAAACAGCAGCACGCGCAGGGCGGGATCGAACCAGGCGATCTCGTCGCGCAGGCGCTGCGCGTCCAGGGCCGACGCGCATATCACTCCCAGCGGCCGCGCCTCGCGCGCCGCGCGGGCGAGCGCGAGCGCGTCGGACGAGCCGTGAAGCTTGCCGAGCCTGAGCTTGCGTGCAGCGGGTGGAGCGGTGACCTGCATCGGAATGCGGATCCGCGGCGCGCGACCAGCGCCGTCACCGCGGAACGTGGCGGTATTATACGGGTCGACATGACGATCCTTATTGCCGCATGAGCGCGCGCTGCGTCGCGCTGATCCCGGCTGCGGGCCAGGGCATCCGCGCCGGCGCGCAGGGCCCGAAGCAGTACCGCGCCATCGCCGGCGTCCCCATGCTCGTCCACGCGGTGCGCGCCCTGCTGGCGGACGCGCGCATCGACACCGTGTTCGTGGTGCTCGCGGCCGACGACGAGGGTTTTGCCGCGCTCGAATGGGGCGCGGACGCGGCGCGAGTGGCGCCGCTCTACTGCGGCGGCGCGAGCCGGCGCGACAGCGTGTTCAATGGCCTGGTGGCCATGGCCAACGTGGTCGATCCTGACGACTGGGTGCTGGTCCACGACGCCGCGCGGCCATGCCTGGAGCGCGACGCGCTCGCGCGCCTCATCGACGCGCTGTCGGGGCACGACGTGGGCGGCCTGCTCGCCCTGCCGGTCGCCGACACCCTCAAGCGCGGCGGCGACGACGCGCGCATCGTCGCGACCGAGCCGCGCGCGGGGCTGTGGGGTGCACAGACCCCGCAGATGTTCCGCCACGGCACGCTGTTCGAGGCGCTGGCTGCCGCACCCGACGTGACCGACGAGGCCGCCGCGGTGGAGCGCCTCGGCCTGCGGCCGGCGCTGGTGCCGGGCAGCACGCGCAACCTGAAGGTGACCTTTCCCGACGACTTCGCGACCGCGGAGCGTCTGCTCGAGGGCCGGACCATGAGAATCGGACAGGGCTTCGACGTGCATGCGCTGGTCGAAGGCCGGCCGCTCGTCATCGGCGGCGTGGCCATCCCGTTCGAGCGCGGCCTGCTCGGCCACTCGGACGCCGACGTGCTGCTGCACGCGGTCACCGACGCGCTGTTCGGCGCCGCCGGGCTGGGCGACATCGGGCGGCATTTCCCCGACACGGACGAGCGCTATCGCGGCGCGGACAGCCGCGTGCTGCTGCGGGAGGCGGCGGCGCGGGTGCGTGCGGCCGGGTATGCCGTCGTGAACGTCGACGCGACCATCGTCGCGCAGGCGCCGAAAATGGCGCCGCACATCCCGGCGATGGTGGCGAACATCGCCGCCGACCTCGGCCTCGAGGCCGGCGCGGTCAACGTGAAGGCGAAGACCACCGAGCGCCTCGGCTTCACCGGCCGGGGCGAGGGCATCGCGGCCGAGGCGATCGCGGCACTCGTGCGGGCGTGAGCGCGCCCGCCACGGCGCGCCTGCGGCTCTTCTTCGCGCTGTGGCCGGATGCCGCGGTGCGCGAGCGGCTCGCCGCTTACGCACGCGGCGCGCATGCGCGCTGCGGCGGGCGCGCGACGCGGCCGCAGAACCTGCACCTCACGCTGGCGTTCCTGGGCGATACGGAGGCTGCGCGGCTCGGCGCGCTGATGGCCGTCGCGGCGACGGTGGCGCCCAGGCGGTTCGAGCTCGACGTGGATCACGTCGAGTACTGGCGCCGCAACCGCATCGTCTGGGCAGGCGCGGCGGCCGTGCCCGACGAATTGACCTCGCTGACGGGAGAGTTGCGCGCCGCGCTGGATGCGGCCGGCTTCCGCTACGACCGCAAGCCGTTCGTCCCGCACGTCACGCTGCTGCGTGACGCGCACCCCGCAGCGTTGCCGCCCTTTGAGCCCTTGCGCTGGCCGGCCGAGGGCTTCGTCCTCGTGCGTTCCGAGGCAGGCCGCGACTACGCCGTCGACCGCGAGTGGCGCGTCACGACAGGGTGAGCCGCGCCACCAGGCCGCCGCCTTCGCGCGGGAGCAGGTCGAGACTGCCGCCGTGCATCTGCGCGATGCGGTCCACGATGGCAAGGCCCAGGCCCGATCCGCCGGCATTGCTGCGGGCCGACTCGAGGCGGGTGAAGGGCTGCTTCATACGCTCGGCGTGCTCGGGCGGGATGCCCGGACCGCGGTCGAGCACCTCGACGATCGCGGAGCTCCCCGCCGGCGCGACGCGCAGCGTCACGTCGCCCGCGGCGTAGCGCTGGGCATTGTCGACCAGGTTCGCGATGGCTCGACGCACCGCCTCGCGGCGCAGCGGCCGCGTGCCGCTGTCGCGGATGTCGTGCGCGACCGGCTGGCCCACCTCCGCGTAATGGCGCACCAGGTCGCGCGCGATGTCGGCGACGTCGGCAGCGTCGGTCGTCTCCTCGCTGCCGGCACGCGCGAAGTCGAGAAACTGCCCGATGATGCGGTCCATCTCGTCGATGTCGGACGCCATGCCCTGCTTGAGCGCCGCGTCGCCGTCGCTCATCTCGATGCCGAGCCGCAGGCGGGCGAGCGGCGTGCGCAGGTCGTGCGACACGCCGGCGAGGATCAGCGCGCGATCGGCGGCGAGGCGTTCGAGGTCGCGGGACATCTGGTTGAAGGCGCGCGCGAGCGTGCCGATCTCCTCGGGACCTTCCTCCTGGAGGCGCGGCGGCGCGCGGCCGCGCCCGATGTCGGCGGCGGCTGCGGTGAGCTGCGCGAGCGGCCGCTTGAGGCGGAAGACGATGAAGTACGCGGCGGCGAGCGCGAGCGCCAGCGCAGCGGCGCCCCAGCCGAGCCACTGCAAGGCGATGCGCCGCTCGAAGCGCTCGCGCGGCATCATCACCCAGTAGTCGTCGTCGTCGATGGCAAAGCTGACGAAGAACCCGTCCTCGCCGTTGAGGCTGGTCGCGATGCGCGTGCCGGTCCCGAGGCGCTGGCGAATCTCCTGGTTGAGCAGGCGCGCGCCCGGGCCGGACTCCGCCGCCAGCTCGACCACGTCGTCGTCGTCGGCGGGGTAGACGCGGATGCCTTCCAGCTCGGTGAGATCGAGTAGCAGGGCACGGCGCAGCTCCGGACGGGCCATCACGATGGCGGAGCGCGTGATGTTGACCACGCTCGCCACCATCTGAGCGAGATTGCGCGCCCGGGGCTCGCGTTCGTAGGTGCGGAAGAGCTGCAGCCAGGCCGCGACCGCGACCAGGATCACCGCCGCGATCAGCAGGAACGTCCGCCAGAGCAGCGTTCTGGGAACGAGCCTCACTGTTTGCCGTCGGGCACGAAGACGTAGCCGAAGCCCCACACCGTCTGGATCAACGCGGGCTTGGACGGGTCCGGCTCGATCAGCTTGCGCAGCCGCGAGATCTGCACGTCGATCGCGCGGTCGAAAACCTCGTACTCGCGGCCGCGCGCGAGCTCCATCAGCCGGTCGCGCGACAGCGGCTGGCGGGGATGCGTGACCAGCACGCGCAGCATGGCGAACTCGCCCGTGGTGAGGGAGATCTCCGCGCCATCCTTCACCAGCGTGCGCGTGGCGAGATTGAGGGTCATGCCGCTGAATGCCACGGTTTCGGGCTCGGTGGCCGGAGCACCCGGCGGCGCCGGCTGCGCCTGGCGACGCAGGACGGCATTGATGCGCGCCACCAGTTCGCGCGGGTTGAACGGCTTGGCGAGGTAATCGTCGGCGCCCATCTCGAGGCCGACGATGCGGTCCACTTCCTCGCCCTTGGCGGTCAGCATGATGATCGGCACCGCGTTCCTGGTGCCGCGCAGGCGGCGGCAGATGGAGAGGCCATCCTCGCCGGGGAGCATGAGGTCGAGCACGACGAGATCGAAGCGCTCCGCGCCCAGGGCGCGGTCCAGGCCGGCTGCGTCGGACACGGTCTTCACCGCGAACCCCTGCTCCCCGAGATAACGGTGCAGGAGATCGCGCAGGCGCAGGTCGTCGTCGACGACCAGGATTTTCTTCTTGGCCTCTGTCATGAGGTCAATCGTAACGGCGCCGGCGCGGCCGCGCCACGCCTTCGTAACCCGGCTTTGCCAGGGACCGGACGTGAAACAGGACGTTACAAATCGGCCCCTCGCGGCGGAAATGGGCTTACAACTGGCGCCTACAGTCGGTGTCGTGGCGAGGCGACGGAGTGTCGCCGATCGGCCTGGATTGGGTAGCATTGCAGCAATGAGGGTTCTCGCACTCGCACTGGTTGCCGTCCTGCTTCAGCAGGCGCCTGCGCTCGCCCAGCCGGGCCCAGGGTCGTCGGAGTACCGCGGGCAGGGTCCGGGCCGCGATATGCAGCGGCGGGAGGACCGTGATCAATGGCGCCGCGAGCGCCGCGAGGAGATGCGCCAGCGCGACACGGAGCACCGCCCTAACTGGATGTCGCCCGACGACCGCAGGGAACTGCGCCGGGACATCCGCGAGTACGGTCGCGACGTCTATCGGGAGCGGGAGCGGGAGCGGGAGCGCCGGCAGTAGACGGCGCGGCGCGACGGCCTTACGCTTTCGCCTCTGTCGAGAACGATTTCGCGAGGAGCATGCATGTCTTTCGTCCATCCAGGCCGCAGGCGCGTGGTCGCGGCCCTGCCAGCCATTGCCGCGGCGATGCTTCTGCCCGCGTGCGTCACCCCCATGGCGCCCGCGCGTCCTCTCAATCCGGCTCGCGCGCCGCGGCCCGGCGACACCTGGAGGTACGCCTACACCAGCGGCTGGCGCAACGAGCCCGCGCGGCAACTCGAGGTGCGCTGCCTCGAGGTAGGCACCGGTATTCGCGACCGGCTGAGCCTGGCCGGTTCCGCCGCCGGCGAGGAGCGCACCTTCCTTGGCGGGTGGGAGCTCGTCGAGCGTATCCTGACGGGGTTCATGCTGACCGAGCTCGCGCCGTACATCGACGCGTTCGATGGAGCCGCCGTGGGCGAGGCTTCCGCCGTGCGCATGCCGACCGCGAGCTTTGGCACGACGTGGACCGGAACCGCCCGCGTGGTGTCTGCCGGCGCCATCCAGACTCCCGCCGGAAGTTTCGACGGCGTGCAGGTCGAATTCACCGGGAGCCGCCCGTTCATCCGCGGCCAGATGGATGACGCCATCGACCCGGTGTTCGCGCGCTCTACCGGCTGGTACGCGCCTGCCGCGAGACGGGTGGTGCGGTTCACGCACCAGACGTTCACGGCGCGCAACAGCCCGCTTGCCCGCGACAGCTACGAACTCGTCGGCCTCGCGCTGAAGTAGCGCTTATTGCACTTCGATCTGGCCCGTGGCGCGGGCCCGGATGAGCGACCACGACAGCCCGATGCCGAGCACCGCGCCGACGATCAGCAGCACGATCCACACGAGCGCGGAACCGCTCGCATCGACCAGCTTGTAGTCGGCCAGCACCCAGACGAATGCGGCGAGCAGCGCCGCCCCCAGCACGAGCCCCAGCATGCCGAGGGCGACGAAGGCCGTGCGCAGGCAGATCACCCAGCCAATCGCCAGCGCCACGCCCGCCAGCGCCTTGGTGGCGGTGATGCCGGGCGGAGGCGCCGTGATCCAGTGATAGAAGGAGTGGCCGCTCGGGTTGTAGGTGAGCAACACGAGCGCTACCGCGAACGCGACGCGCGCCATGACTCCCGACCACGAAATGCCCCGAACCGCCATAGCTTGGGAGTGTACCAAGCCGCCCGCAGTGCGTCAGCGCGATCGGCGCAGCGGAATCCTCGGACGCATCAGGCCGCCTGCGCCGCCTGATCGCGCAGCACGCGCTTCAGGATCTTGCCGGTCGCGCTCTTGGGCAGCTCGGCGACGATGTCCACGCGCTCGGGCGCCTTGTATGCCGCGAGATGCTCGCGGCAGAGGCGAATCACGTCCGCGGGCGCCAGGTGGTGGCCATCCTGGAGCACCAACGCGACGCGCACCTGCTCGCCCTTCAGCGGGTCGGGCACGCCGTACACGGCTGCTTCCCTGATCGCGGGGTGGCGATACAGGAAGTGCTCGATCTCCGCGGGCCACACCTTGAATCCGGACACGTTGATCATGTCCTTCACGCGATCGACGATGTAGACGTAGCCGTCCTCGTCCATGCGCCCGATATCGCCGGAGTGCAGCCAGCCGCCGCGCAGCGCGCGCTCGGTGTCCTCGTGGCGGCCCCAGTAGCCCTTCATGACGCCCGGGCCGCGGATGCAGATCTCGCCCCACCCGCCGCGCGACACCTCGCGATCGTGCTCGTCGACGATACGCAGCTCGAAACCATCGACCGCGGTGCCCACGCTGCCGAACCGATGGGCGGTGAGATGGTTGTAGGCCGCAAAGGGCGAGCACTCGGTGAGGCCGTAGCCCTCGTGCACCGGCTTGCCGAAGCGCTCCTGCCAGCGGCGCGACACCTCCTGGGGCATGGTCGCCGCCGCGGAGAAGAAGTAGTCGAGCGAAGACAGATCGTGTTTCGACAGGTCGGCGTTCAGCAGCGCGATGAAGATGGTCGGTACGCCGAAGAACTTGGTGATGCGGTCGCGGGCGATCGACTCGAGCACCGGCTCGGGCACGAAGCGGCGGTGCAGCACGATGGTCGCGCCGGCCTGGAACGCGCCGTTCATGATGTAGTTCTGCGCGAACACGTGGAACAGCGGCAGGAAGCACGCCAGGCGGTCGCGCGGGGTGAAGCCGGAGTACTTCGCGGCGGTCCTGGTGTTGCTGTCCACGTTCTCGTGGCTGAGCGTGACGCCCTTCGGGAATCCGGTGGTGCCAGACGAGTAGAGCAGGGCAGCCGGCTCGTCGCCTGGCAGGTCGATGGCGCGGAACGCCGGGTTGCCCCGCTCCAGCCAGTCCTCCAGCGCGATCTCGTCGGGTTCGGCTCCCTCGCAGAGGACGCTGTGCTGCACCGAGGGGCACTCGGGGCGCGGAAGGTTGGGCAGCAACTCGGCGGTGGTGAAGACCACCTTGGGGCGTGCATCGTTGACGATGAAGCGCACCTCTTCCCACTTGAAGATCGCGTTGATCGATACGGCGATGGCGCCCGCCTTCTGGATGGCCAGATAGGCGAGCGCGAACGCCGGGATGTTGGGCAGGTACAGCGCGACCCGGTCGCCGCGGTTCACGCCGTGGCGGCGCAGCGCGTCCGCGAGCGCCGAGGCGCACTGATCCAGCACCCCGTAGGTCAGCGTCCTGCCTTCGAACAGCACTGCCGGATGGCCTGGCGTGCGGCGGGCGATGCGTTCGACGTGTTGTGCGATGTTCATCTCTGGAACCCTGCGAGGCTGCAGTGGAAAGGGTCTAACCCAACGCCGAGGCGATTGCCCGGCCGACGTCCTGCGTGCTGGCCTGGCCGCCCGCGTCCGGCGTGCGCGGTCCCTCGCGCAGGCAGCCCTCGATCGCCGCCATGATCGCCGCCGCGGCGGCCTTTTCGCCCAGGAACTCGAGCATCATGGCGCCTGACCAGATCTGCGCGATCGGATTGGCGATGTTGCGGCCGTGGATGTCCGGTGCGGAGCCGTGCACCGGCTCGAAGAGCGACGGGAAGGCACGCTCGGGATTCAGGTTCGCCGAAGGCGCCACGCCGATCGTCCCCGCGGTGGCCGGGCCGAGGTCCGAGAGGATGTCGCCGAAGAGGTTGGACGCGACGATCACGTCGAAGCGCTGCGGGTTCAGCACCAGCTGGATGGTGAGCCCGTCGATGTGGTACTGGCTGGTCCCGACCCCGGGGTACTGCCGCGCCATCGCGGCGAAGCGCTCGTCCCAGTAAGGCATGGTGATCGAGATGCCGTTCGACTTGGTCGCGGAGGTGACGTGCCGGCGCGGCCGCGTCATGGCGAGCTCGAAGGCGAACTTCATGATGCGGTCCGTCCCGCGGCGCGTGAAGCATGCCTGCTGGGTGACGAACTCGCGCTCGGTGCCCTCGAACATGCGCCCGCCCACCGACGAGTATTCGCCCTCGGTGTTCTCGCGCACCACGAAATAGTCGATGTCCCCGATCTTGCGGCCGGCGAGCGGGCAGGGGATCCCGGGCATCAGCCGCACCGGCCGCAGGTTCACGTACTGGTCGAACTCGCGCCGGAACCTGATCAGCGAGGCCCACAGCGAGACGTGGTCGGGAATGAGCGCCGGCCAGCCGCAGGCGCCGAAGTAGATGCAGTCGTGGCCGCCGATGCGGTCCTTCCAGTCCTCGGGCATCCAGTGACCGGTCTTCGCCTGGCGCTCGCAGTTCCAGTCCTCGTGCCGGTCCAGCTGCAGGGCGAAGCCGAAGCGCTGCGCCGCCGCCTCGAGGACGCGCACGCCCTCGGGCATCACTTCCCTGCCGATCCCGTCGCCGGGAATCACCGCGATCTTGTAGTGGTTCATGCCTTTGACCACGAAGACACGAAGTCACGAAGAATGCTCTCCATGCTCGTGCTTGGTGCCTTCGTGCCTTCGTGATGGAACGTTTCAGAAGTTGACGTTCGCCGCGCCCTTCAGCTTCAGCATCGCGCGCGCGTCGTCGGGCGTTGCGACCTCGAGGCCCAGTTCCTCGAGGATGCGGCGGATTTTCGCGACCTGCTCGGCGTTGGTCTGGGCGAGCCGGCCCTTGCCGAGCCAGAGGCTGTCCTCCAGCCCGACGCGCACGTTGCCGCCCATCACCGCCGACTGCGTGGCGACGTACATCTGGTTGCGGCCGGCGCCCAGCACCGACCAGAGGTAGTCGTCCCCGAACAGCCGGTCGGCGGTGCGCTTCATATGCAGCACGTCCTCGGGGTGCGGGCCGATGCCGCCGCGGATGCCGAACACCGACTGGATGAAGAGCGGCGGCTTGACCAGCTTGCGGTCGAGGAAGTGCGCCGCGGTGTAGAGATGCCCGATGTCGTAGCACTCGATCTCGAAGCGCGTGTCGTTGCCGCTGCACGACTCGAGAATGTGGGCGATGTCGCGGAAGGTGTTCTTGAAGATGCGCTCGTCGGAGCCGGCGAGGTAGGGCAGCTCCCAGTCGTGCTTCCACTCCTTGTGGCGCGGGATCATCTCGTAGAGCCCGAAGTTCATCGAGCCCATGTTGAGCGAGGCGACCTCCGGCTTGAGCTGCAGCGCCGGCTGCAGGCGCTCCTCCACCGTCATGGTGGGCGCGCCCCCGGTGGTGAGGTTGATCACCACGTTCGAGCCAGCCTTGATGGCGGGCAGGAAGCGCCGGAACATCGCCGGGTCCTGGGTCGGCCGGCCGTCCTCCGGCATGCGCGCGTGCAGGTGCACGATGGCCGCGCCGGCGGCGGCCGCCCCGAGCGCCGCCGCCGCGATCTCCTCCGGCGTCACCGGGAGGTGCGGCGACATGGTGGGCGTGTGGATCGCGCCGGTGACGGCGCAGGTGATGATCACCTTGCGTTGCGCTGCTGCCATGCAGGGGCCTCCTCCTTCGGCGGCGGGTGTCGTGGTCTCGTCCGGCTCGGGGGCCGGCGCCGCGCGCGGAATCATAGCTTCCGCTCGCGTAAACTGCAGGCCTTTCGCCGTGCCCGTGCCGTGAACGTCCTCGCCCTCGAAACCTCGACCGACCGGTTGTCCCTCGCGCTGTCCTGCGACGGGCGGCGCCACGCGCGCGATCTGGTCGTGGGTAATCGCCACGCCGAGACCCTGTTCGCGGAGTTGCGCACGCTGCTCGACGAGGCCGGCCTCGCTGTGGCTGACCTCGATGCGATCGCGTTCGGCGCGGGTCCCGGAGCGTTCACGGGACTGCGCATCGCCTGTGGCGTCGCGCAGGGTCTGGCCGAGGCGCGCGGCCTGCCGGTCGTCGCGGTGAGCTGCCTGGAGGCGCTGGCGTATGCGAGCGGTGCGGAGCGGGCCATCGCCTGCATCGATGCGCGAATGGGCGAGGTGTACCATGCGGCCTACATGAGCGGTAATGCGCGCGTCATGGTCGAGGTGATCGCGCCGTCGGTGGGCGCGCCGGAAGCGGTGCCGCTGCCGGGGGCGGGGCGCTGGGTCGGCTGCGGCAGCGGCTTCGGCGTCCATCGCGCCAGCCTCGCCGCCCGTCATGGTGCGTCACTCGCCAGCGTGAATGCCGATCTGGTTCCCACTGCCGCTGGAATACTCGACATCGCGCTCGCGCGACTGGCAACAGACGGCGGCGCCGACGCCGCCGCTGCGGTGCCGGTCTATCTGCGGGACCATGTGGCCATGACCATCGCCGAGCGGCAGGAGCGGAGTCGGTGAGCGCGGTGCTGCTGCCCCGCCGTCGCTTCCGTCCGCTCGCCGAGGCGGACCTGGATACGGTCCTCGACATCGAGCGCGACCTGTACGAGTTCCCCTGGACGGCGGGCAATTTTCGCGACAGCCTCCGCGCAGGCTACAGCTGCTGGGCCTGCCTCGAGGACGAGCGGCTGATCGGGTACGCGGTCCTCATGCTCGCGGCCGGGGAAGGTCATCTGCTGAATCTCAGCATCGCGGCGGATCGCCACAGGCAGGGCCACGGCGCCCGCCTGCTTACGCACGTGCTGCAGGTGGCGCGCGACTACGGCGCGCGGGTCCTGTTCCTCGAGGTGCGGCCATCGAACGCGCCGGCGCAGCAACTGTATGCCGCGCAGGGGTTCCACCAGATCGGCGTGCGCCGCGGCTACTACCCGGCGCGCGACGGGCGGGAGGACGCCATCGTGCTCAGCCTGCCGCTGTGAGCTCCCCCCGCCGCGCCGCCGTGCTGAGGGAGATGGGCCTTGCGCCGGTGTGGCGCCTGCGTGCGCGCGCGGATGCACCGGCACGCACCTCGGAGGACGTGTCCGCCGCCTCCTCTGTCGAAGCCGCATCGAGGGTCGCTGCGCCGCCCTCGGCGGATGCCTCCCTGCCGTCCGAGCGCGCCGCGCGCATCGGGCGCATGGGATGGGACGAGTTGGGCAATGCCGTCGCGGCCTGCACGTCGTGCGGCCTGTGCCGAACGCGCACCAACACTGTGTTCGGCGTGGGCGCGCGGACGGCCACGTGGATGATCGTGGGCGAAGCGCCCGGCGCCGAGGAGGACGCGCGCGGCGAGCCGTTCGTCGGCCAGGCCGGGCGATTGCTCGACAACATGCTTGCGGCCATCGGGCGCAGCCGCGCCGCGGACGTTTACATCGCCAACGTACTGAAGTGCCGCCCGCCGGGGAATCGGAATCCGGAAGCCATGGAGGTCGCGCAGTGCAGTCCCTACCTCCTGCGCCAGATCGAGCTCGTCCAGCCCAGGCTGCTGCTGGCGATGGGGCGTTTCGCTGCGCAAACCCTGCTGGGTACCGATGCGAGCATTGCTTCGCTGCGAGGGCGGTTGCACCGTTATCATGGCGTCCCGTGTGTCGTGACCTATCATCCCGCCTATCTGCTGCGCAACCTGCCCGACAAGGCGAAGGCATGGGAAGACCTGTGTTTCGCGCGCCAGGTGTCGCGGGAGTTGGAATCCAACGCTGCGGCCCCATCTTGATTTGCGCTCCTCGAACGAAAGGGAACAGACAATGAGAAGACTCCTCGCGCTCGTCGCCGCGCTCGCGGCACTGCTGCTGTCCGGCTGCGGGTACAACGACATCCAGCGCGGCGAAGAAGGCGTGACGGCTGCGTGGTCGGAAGTGGTGAACCAGTACCAGCGCCGCGCCGATCTGATTCCCAACCTGGTGAACACGGTCAAGGGTTTCGCGCAGCAGGAGCAGGAAGTGCTGACGCGCGTGACCGAGGCACGCTCGCGGGTCGGGCAGATGCAGGTGTCGCCGGAGACGCTCAACAATCCGGAGGCGTTCCAGAAGTTCCAGCAGGCGCAGGGCGAGCTCTCCAGCGCGCTGTCGCGGCTGATGGTGGTCGTGGAGAGGTATCCGGAGCTCAAGAGCGACAAGAACTTCCTCGAGCTGCAGGCGCAGCTCGAAGGCACCGAGAACCGCATCGCGGTGGCGCGCAATCGCTACATCAAGGCAGTGCAGGAGTTCAACGTGCTCGTGCGCCAGTTCCCGGTGAACCTGACCGCGATGGTCTTCGGCTACAAGCCCAAGGCGAACTTCACCGTGGAGAACGAGCGCGAGATCTCCAACGCACCGAAAGTGGACTTCAGCAAGCCGGCGCCCGCTGCGCCCAAGCAGTAGCGAGCGCGGAATCCCGGCGGGACACGCGGCCGTGACGGCCCGCGCGGCGATGCGTGCGGCGCGCCCCCGCCTGGCGGCGGCGTGGGCGCTTGCCGCCGCGCTGCTGTTCGCATTGTGGAGCGCGGTCGCGGCCGCGCAGGACCTCGTTCCCGTCCCCAAGCTCGAACGGCGTGTCACCGACCTGACCGGAACGCTGCGGCCCGAGCAGATCGCCACGCTCGAGCAGCGCCTGGCTGCTTTCGAGCAGAAGAAGGGCGCGCAGATCGCGGTGCTGATGGTGCCCACCACCAAGCCGGAGGCGATCGAGCAGTACTCCATCCGCGTCGCAGAAGCGTGGAAAGTCGGCCGCGCCAAGGTCGACGACGGCCTGATCCTCGTCATCGCCAAGAACGACCAGCGCCTGCGGCTCGAGGTCGGGTACGGTCTGGAGGGCGTCGTTCCGGATGCCATCGCCCGGCGCGTGATCCGGGAGACCATCGCGCCCCACTTTCTCACCGGGGACTTCTACACCGGCATCGCCGAAGGCACCGACCGCCTCATGCGGCTCGTCGACGGCGAACCGCTCCCGCCGCCGGCGGCGCAGCCGCGCGGCCAGCCGCAGGGGGGCGAGCCGTTCGAGACCTGGCTCGTCATTCTGCTGGTCTTCACCGTCATCGTGGGCGGCATGCTCACCCGCCTCCTCGGACGCTTTTTCGGCGCCGCTGTGACCGGCGGCCTCGCCGGATTCCTCGCGCTTGCCATCGCCGGCACGTTGCTCGCGGCAATCGCGGCCGGCGGCCTGGCGTTCTTTTTCTCGCTGCTCTTCGGCGGCACCGGCGGCGTGGTGTCGCGCGGCCGCCGCGGCAGCGGCTGGGGCGGCCCGGCAGGCGGCTGGGGCGGCGGTTCCTGGGGCGGCGGCGGAGGCGGCGGCTGGTCCGGGGGCGGCTGGTCCGGCGGCGGGGGCGGGTTCGGCGGCGGCGGCGCGTCCGGGAGCTGGGGGGACTGATGGGCGCGCTGCGCTGGATTCGTCATCTTGCGAGCGGCGCCTGGTCGGTCCGCCGCGCGTTCCCTCCCGACGTGCTCGCAGCGGTCGAGGCCACCATCGCCGAGCAGGAACGGCGACACGATGGCGAGATCTGCTTTGTTGTCGAAGCCGGGTTGCCGGCGAGCGATCTATGGGCCGACGTCACGTCCAAGGCGCGTGCGGTCGAGCTGTTCGGACGACTCGGCGTCTGGGACACCGAGCGCAATGCGGGCGTGCTGATCTACGTGCTGCTCGCGGACCGGCACGTGGAGATCGTCGCCGATCGCGGCATCCATCGAGTGGTCGGGGCGACCGCCTGGGAGACGATCTGCGGGGCGATGCAGCGCGAGTTCGCGGCCGGGCGCTTCCGCGAGGGCGCGCTGCTGGGCGTGCATTCCATCAGCGACCTGCTCGCGACCTGGGTGCCGCCGGGCGAGGACAATCCGGACGAGCTTCCGAACGCGCCGGTGCTGCTCTAGGGGGGGCGTTCAGGCGTGTTCCGGCGCGACCACGTCGAGCCGCAGGTCGATCCCGTAGCGGTCCGCGCCGCGGCTGGCCTCGAGCCGGAGCAGCCGCGAGCCGGGCTCGCTGTAGGTCAGCTCGTGGGTCCAGGCGGCAGGTGCGGCCACCGTGCCCTCCGCAAGCACCGTGCCGTCCTCGGCGGTGAGGACGACGCGCGCGTCACCGCGCCCCTCGATCAGCGCCTGGATGCGGAACGGCACGCCGGGCGCGCGTCGATAGGCTTGCGGGTCGCGATTGCGGTTGTACTGCAGCCCGTTGACCTTCACCAGCCTGACCAGTGGTGCCATGGCGCCGCCTCCTCTAGAATCCAGTGACATTAGCAAAGACTTATATTTCCCTCAAGCGCTATGTCCTCCCTCCCCATGCCGGCCAGTCGCCTCGCCCGCGCGGACGCCGCGATCGGCGCCCTGGAAGCGCGTCTGCGCGACGGCGCGGTCTCGCTGGATTCGGTGCTCGAGCCTTGCGTCGCCGCGGTGTCCGAAACCATGCTTGCAGCGCTGGTGGCCGCAGGCCGGCAACTTCCCGTGGACGACGCCGATGTCCTCGCGGTCTGGCAGGCCCTGGTGAAGGGAGAGCCGACCTGGAACGCGATCCGCGACAACTGCCGCGAGCTCGTCTACTACCGCAACTGTCTCGCGGCAGGGCGCGCCGACGCATTGCCCGCCGAGCCGGCGCGCATGGCGGTGCGGACCGCGCGCCATATCCACCTCTATGTGCGCACGCGCGCGCTGCGCGAAGGCTGGAGCGGCGATGAGTGAGCCGCGCCGCGAGGCGGTGTTCCTGTACTCCGAGCGCTTTCGGCGCCGCGCCTACGGCCGCAACCACCCGCTCGCCATCCCGCGTGTCGCCCTGACGCTCGACGTGGTCCGGGCATACGGCGCGATCGAGTCTGGCGAGCTGGTGGAGGCGCGGCTCGCGACCGACGCCGAGCTCGCGGGCTTCCATACGAGCGCCTACGTGGCCGCCCTGCGCGCTGCGGAGGCGCGCGGCCACGCAGCGCCCGAGGAGCGGGCGCGGCATGCGCTGGGCACCGTCGAGAACCCTTACTTCGACGGGTTGTTCTCCACTCCGGCGACGGCGGGGGGCGCCAGCGTGCAGGCTGCCGAGGCCGTGCTGGCCGGGCGCATGGCCTTCAATCCGGCGGGCGGCATGCACCATGCTCAGCCGGATCGCGCGCAGGGGTTCTGCTTCGTGAACGACGTGGTGCTCGGCATCCAGGCGCTGCGCAGCGCCAGCCAACGCGTCCTCTACGTCGACATCGACGCGCATCACGGCGATGCGGTCGAAGCCGCCTTCCAGGACGACCCGGGGACCTTCACGCTTTCGCTGCACATGGATACCGCTTACGCCTATCCGGGCCGCGGCGGGCGCTTCGAGGACCAGGGCACCGAGGCTGGAGGCTTCACGACGCTGAACCTGCCGTTGCCGCCCGGCACCGGCGACGCCGCCTACCTGCATGTCATGCGCACCGCGTGGAATGCGGTGCTGGTGCGGTTCTCCCCCGACTGCGTGGTGCTGCAGGCCGGTGCCGACGCCATCGCCGCCGACCCGCTCGGGCGCCTCGCGCTGACGACGCAGGGTTTCCTGCAGATCGTCGAGCACGTGATCCGCGAATCCCCGCGGCACGCGGACGGAACGCCGCGGCTCATGGTGACCGGCGGCGGCGGTTATCACCCGCTGGTGGTGGCACGCGCCTGGACCGGCATCTGGGGGCTGCTGACCGGTCGTGATCTTCCGGCCGCGCTGCCGCCCGTGGCGCGCGCGCTGCTCGCCGCCGTTGAGTGGGACCTGGACGACGACGAGGACGACCGCGAATCCCGGCTCGCCTCGCGACTGGATCCGCCCGGCGCGGGGCAGGTGGACGCCGCCGCCCGGGAGCTTGCCGCGCGCGTCGCCACGCACCGCGGTCTCGCGACCGCCACGGCATGAGCCGCATCCAGGGCGCCGCCACGCGCGCGGGCACCAACGCCTACGCGCGAACGCACGGCGCGGGGTGCGGAGAGGGACACTTCAGTGATTTCCCGGGCCTGCACCTAAAGCTGTCTTCCCTCGGCATCGGAACGTTTCCGGGCGCGGCGAGCGACGCCGTCGACGCGGCCTATGCGGACATCGTGCAGCGCGCCGCGCTCGGCGGGCTGAACGTGTTCGATACCGCCGCGCATTACCGCTACGGCCGGTCGATGCGCGCGCTGGGGGAGGGGCTGCGGCGCGCGTTCGCGGCGGGCGTGACCCGCGAGCAGGTGTTCGTGGTCGGCAAGGGCGGCTTCCTGGCATTCGACGACCGCCCGCCGGACGATCTCGCGCGCTGGTTCGACGCCCGCATCGCCGCGCGCGGGCTGGGCATGCCGGCGGATCTCGCCGGCCAGCACCTGCTCACGCCGGCTTACGTCGTGCATCAGCTCGAGTGCGTGCGCGAGGCGACCGGCCTCGAGACCCTGGACGCGTTCCTGGTGGACCAGCCCGAGGTGCACGTGCCGGCGATCGGCAAGGAGCGGATGCACCGCAAGCTCGCCGCGGTGTTCGCCGCGCTGGAGCAGCAGGTGAAGCTGGGGACGATAGGCTGCTATGGCCTTTCGTCTTTCGAGAGCTTCCGCGCCGAGACCGACGCGCCGGTGTTCCAGTCGCTCACGGCGCTGCTCGGCCTGGCGGAAAAGGCCGCGCAGGTGGCGCACGGGGCGGGCGCGCGGCATGCCTTCCGCATCGTCCAGCTGCCGTTCAACCAGGCGATGACCGAGGGCTTCACGCGCTTCTCGCACGCGACGGGGCAGGGCAACGTCGCCTCGACCATCCAGGCCGCGCACCAGCTGCGCGTGTACGTGATGGCGAGCCACTCGATGGGCAAGGGCATGCTCGCGCGGCAGGCGTCCGACGCCGTGCGGGCGAAGCTCGCGGCGCTGGGAAACGACGCGCAGCGCGCGCTGCAGTTCAACCGCTCCACGCCCGGCATCGGCACGAGCCTGGTCGGGATCTCCGACCCGGTGCACCTCGAGGACGCGCTCGCCGTCGCGCGGCTGCCCCCGCTGGCGAAGCAGGAGTACCTGTCGCTCTACCAGCGGGCCTGAACGAACCGCCTCAGTGCTTCTCCATGCCGATGAGGTGCAGCGAGTCGCCCTGGCTCTGGTTGTAGAGATGGCGCTTGCGCACCAGCACCATGGAAGCGCTCACGAACAGGCCGAAGATGACGATCACGATGTAGATCGAGAGGTCCAGGCGGATCATCAGCGCGTACAGCGCCAGCATGATCAGGATGGAGAGATTCTCGTTGAAATTCTGCACCGCGATCGAGTGGCCCGCCCCCATCAGGATGTGCCCGCGGTGCTGCAGCAGCGCGTTCATGGGCACGACGAAGAAGCCGGCCAGGCCGCCCACCAGGATCATCAGGGGGATCGCTGCCCAAAGGTCGCGCACCGTCACCATCGCGATCACGATCAGGCCCATGGCGATGCCGAGCGGCACCACGTCCACCGCGCGCCGCAGCGGGACCAGCTTGGCGGCCAGCACGGCGCCGCCGGCGATGCCGAACGCCACCACGCCCTGCAGCAGCGTGGCCTTGGAAAGCGGGTAGTTCAGGGCGACCTCGGCCCACTTCAGCACGATGAACTGCAGCGTCGCCCCGGCGCCCCAGAACAGGGTGGTGGTCGCCAGGGAGATCTGGCCGAGCTTATCCCGCCACAGCAGGCGGTTGCAATGGGCGAAGTCGCGCAGCAGGTACAGCGGGTTCTTGTGGGGGACGTGGTGATCGACCCCGGTGTCCGGGATGTAGAGGTTGAACGCCGCCGCGATCACGTACCCGAACGCGATCACCATGATCGCCGCCTCGCCGGGCGTGTCGATCGCCGTGTCGAAGAACGGGAAATCGAGCGCCAGGAGGCGTTCCGACATGCTGGCGCTCACCAGCCAGCCGCCGAGGAGGGTCCCGAGAATGATGGAGCCCACGGTGAGACCCTCGATCCAGCCGTTCGCGGCCACGAGCTGCGAGGGCGGCAGGAGCTCGGTCAGGATGCCGTACTTCGCGGGGGAGTAGGCCGCCGCGCCGAGGCCGACGATCGCGTACGCGAACAGCACGGTGAAGTACGGCGACATGCCGGGCAGCGTGAGGTGCGCATAGAACAGCATCGCGATGCAGCCGACGACCTTGATCGTGTTCGTGACGAACATGACCCGGCCCTTGGGCATCGAGTCGGCGAACGCGCCGACGAACGCCGCCAGCAGGACGTAGGACACGGTGAAGAAGAACTTCAGCAGCGGGACCAGCCACGCGGGGCCGTCGAGCTGGTACAGCAGCTGGATGGCGGCGATCAGGAGCGCGTTGTCGGCGAGCGACGAGAAGAACTGCGCCGCCATGATCGTGTAGAAGCCGCGTTTCAAGCCGGTGCTTTCCGTGCCCGTGGAAAAGGGGAGTGTTTCGGAGGCCTGCGTCGGCGCGTGGCGCGCACCGCGGCTTCTCTTGTGCGGTCTCGAAGCAGGCGCGTTTATACCACGCGCCAGCGACGCGTCGCCCGCCCCGCTGGGGTCAGTCCGCGGCGGGCGGGCGCTTGCGCCGGGCGAGCTCGCGCAGCAGCCGTTCCTGCTCGGCGAAGGAGGGCGCGCGCGGCAACCCCGCGTCCGGATCGCGTCCTGCGTAGCCGGCGGGCGGCGCCGCGCCATGTCCGAGGTACGCCTCGCGGCGCAGCGCCTTGTTGAGGCGGGTGATGCGGCGATCGATCCAGACGGCATCCCAGGCGGCGGCGAGCGCCAGCAGCGATGCGCCGACGAGTCCCGCCCATTCGTTCCACCACGCGGCCGCGATCACGACCAGCGTGCCCGCCCGCCACGCCCAGGCGCCGCGCGGCGAGTCGAGGTAGGCGCGATGCAGGCCGAGCGGCGCCGCCGCCAGCAGCCCGTATGCAAGGCCGCGCCGCTTGAGGCGTCGCGCCAGCGCCGCGTTGGCCGCCTGCAGGCCGCCGCCGCCGAGGTCACGACCTTGCCAGCCGCCCTTCATATCGTCTCCATAAATTGCACGATAGTCTCAGTTTATGCTGAAATAGACGCGGCACCCACCGGGAGACAAGAATGGCAGACCGCAGGCTGCAGGTGTTTCACGCCGTGGCGAAGCAGATGAGCTTCACCAAGGCCGCCGAAACCCTGTTCATGACCCAGCCGGCGGTCACGTTCCAGATCAAGCAGCTCGAGGAGCATTTCAACACGCGCCTGTTCGAGCGCGGGCACGGCCGCATATCGCTGACCCCGGCCGGGGAGGTGGTTCTCGAGTATGCGGAGCGGATACTCTCGCTGTCTGCGGAGCTCGATACGCGGCTGCGGGAGATGACCGGCCGCCTGTCCGGGCCGCTGCTCATCGGCGCGTCCACGACCATCGCGGAGTTCCTGCTGCCCCCCGTGCTGGGCGAGTTCAAGTCGCTGCATCCGGACGTGCAGGCCAAGCTGATCGTCGGCAACTCCGAGACCATCGAAAGCCGCGTCGCCGAGCACACGCTCGACCTCGGGCTGATCGAGGCGCCCTCGCACCTGCCGGCGCTGCAGACCGAGGTGTGCTGCGAGGACGAGCTGCAGGTCATCGTCACCCCGCGTCACCCGCTTGCGCGGCTGAAGGCGGTCACGCCGAAGCAGCTCGTGCCCTATCCGTACGTGAGCCGCGAATCGGGATCCGGCACGCGCGAGTTCACCGACCTCTATTTCCGCAAGGCCGGCATCCAGCCGAACGAGCTCAACGTCGTGATGGAGCTCGGCAGCCCCGAGGCGCTGAAGGGCGTCGTCGGCACCGGGCTCGGCTACGCCATCGTGTCGCGCGTGACGGTGGAGAAGGAGGGCAAGCTGGGCGAGCTGGTGGCGGTGCCGTTGCAGCCGCGCCTGCTGCGCGCGCTCTCGCTGGTGTACCCGAAGGAGCGCTTCCGCTCTCGGCTGCTCAACACCTTCGTCGACTTCGCCAAGTCGCGCCTGGCGACTCTGGGGCGGCAGGCCGCGTGAAATACTTGTTGCGCGCTGCAGCGAGAGGTTGACCTAGGTCAAATTTCGCCTGCAGTCATACGAGAGGATATGACAGCGGCGTTATGAAGCCGAAAAGATGCAAGCAGGCGCTGCGGCGCTTTTGCGCACCCGGTTCATTCACTCGTTACAAGGGGAAGTCCAAATGAAGAAGACGCTTGCCACGCTCCTGGCGGGTTCCGCACTGCTCGCCGCCGGCACCGCCGCGGCGCAAGTGCCCGAAGGCAACTGGCTGATCCGCGGCCGCGTGGTCAACATCGCTCCGAACGAGAGCAACAACGCGAGCGGCGGCGCCAACGGCCAGCTGATCGGCAGCGACTCCATCAAGGTCGACAACCGCTGGGCGCCCGAGATCGACATCACCTACTTCTTCACGCGCAACTTCGCGCTCGAGCTGGTGCTGACGTATCCGCAGAAGCACGACGTCGAGTGGTCGGGCTCCCCGCTCACCACGCCGCCGGGCGGCACTTTGCCCATCGGCGACATCAAGCAGATTCCGCCGTCGCTGCTCGCCCAGTACCACTTCCCGCTCGCCAACGGGTGGAAGCCGTACGTGGGTGCAGGCGTCACCCTGTTCTACATCACCGACAACAACCTGAACGTCAACGGGGCGCCGATCCTGAACATCCGCTCGACCAACTGGGGCTTCGCGCTGCAGGGTGGCGTCGACTACGCGCTCACCAAGAACTGGTACCTCAACGCCGACGTCAAGTACATCTGGGTCGAGACCGAGGTGACCGATACCGCTGGCCTCGGCATCAATAGCACGCTGAAGGTGGACCCCTGGGTCTACGGGGTCGGCGTGGGCTATCGCTTCTAG
>Ga0209254_10000418_pt1 | contig 33976 bp, 33 predicted proteins | sample FrelakmetDIP11DI_FD_187148 | JGI IMG/M metagenome (GOLD analysis project Ga0209254, IMG submission 187148) | Freshwater lake sediment microbial communities from the University of Notre Dame, USA, for methane emissions studies - DIP11 DI (SPAdes)... | ecosystem: Environmental > Aquatic >... | reverse complement strand
TTGACCTGCTCGTTCAGGTAGTACTCGCGCTGGCTCTTCTCCATCTGGCGCTTGACGCGGCCGCGGATGCGCTTCTCGACCTGCAGGATGTCGACCTCGTGCTCCAGCAGTTCGAGCAGCTTTTCCATGCGCTTGCCGGTGTCGTCGAGGTCGAGCACCGACTGCTTGGCTTCGAGCTTGAGCGGCAGGTGCGCGGCGATCGTGTCGGCCAGGCGGCCGGCGTCGTCGATGCCGGCGATCGACGTCAGGATCTCGGGCGGGATCTTCTTGTTCAGCTTGACGTATTGGTCGAACTGCTGCGTGACCGCGCGACGCAGGGCTTCGATCTCGGGCTTGGTGTCGGGCAGCGGCGGGATCGGCGTGACCTCGGCGACAAAGTGCTCGCCGTTGTCGGAGATCGACACCGTGGTCGCACGTTGTGTGCCTTCGACCAGCACTTTCACGGTGCCGTCGGGCAGCTTGAGCATCTGAAGGATGCTCGAGACACAGCCGACGTCGAACATGTCGTCGGCCTTGGGTTCGTCCTTGCCGGCGGCCTTTTGCGCCACCAGCACGATCTGGCGACCGGCTTCCATCGCCGCTTCCAGTGCCTTGATCGACTTCGGGCGGCCGACGAACAACGGGATGACCATGTGCGGAAACACCACCACATCGCGCAGCGGCAACAACGGCAGCGTGATCGGATCCGCGGGGAGTACAGGATGTCCAGACATGGGAAGTACCTCTCTTTCTCAGCCCGACTTGGGGCCCGAGACGGGAATGTCAAGGTGGCAGAGCAATAGCCGGGCTCAGGCGCTGGCCTTGACCGGCTGTTCGCGGTAGACCAGCAGCGGTTTGCTGCCTTCTTCGATGTTCTGCTCGTCGACCACCACCTTTGCCACACCGGCCAGGTTGGGCAGGTCGAACATGGTGTCGATCAGCGACTGCTCCAGGATCGAGCGAAGACCCCGGGCGCCGGTCTTGCGCGCCAGCGCCTTGCGCGCGATCGCGGCAAGTGCATTGGGTCGGATCTCGAGTTCGACGCCATCCATCAAGAACAGGCGCTGGTATTGCTTCAACAGTGCATTCCTCGGCTCGGTAAGGATTTGCACCATGGCGCCTTCGGTCAACTCGCCCAGCGTGGCCACCACCGGCAGCCGACCGACCAACTCGGGAATCAGGCCGAACTTGATCAGGTCTTCGGGTTCGACATCGCGAAAGACTTCCGAGACACGCTTCTCGGTCTTGCTGTGCACGGTGGCGCCGAAGCCAATGCCCGACTTTTCAGTGCGGTTCTGGATCACCTTTTCCAGGCCGTCAAAGGCGCCGCCGCAGATGAACAGGATGTTGGTGGTGTCGATCTGCAGAAAGTCCTGGTTCGGGTGCTTGCGCCCGCCCTGGGGCGGCACGCTGGCCATCGTGCCTTCGACCAGCTTCAGCAGCGCCTGCTGGACGCCCTCGCCTGACACGTCGCGCGTGATGCTGGGGTTGTCGGCCTTGCGCGAGATCTTGTCGATCTCGTCGATATAGACGATGCCGCGCTGCGCGCGCTCGACGTCGTAGTTGCAGTTCTGCAGCAGCTTCTGGATGATGTTTTCGACATCCTCACCGACGTAACCGGCCTCGGTCAGCGTGGTCGCATCGGCAATCACGAAGGGCACATTCAACATGCGCGCGAGGGTCTGCGCCAGCAGTGTCTTGCCCGATCCTGTGGGGCCGATCAAGAGGATGTTGCTCTTGGACAACTCAACCTCGTCCTTGCTACCCATGTGCTTCAGGCGCTTGTAGTGGTTGTAGACCGCCACTGACAGCGTGCGCTTGGCGACGTCCTGCCCGATCACATAGCCATCGAGGTTGTTCTTGATCTCGCTGGGCGTGGGCAGGTCGGACTTCGCGGCCTTGGCGCCCGCCGCGTCGGCCGGCACTTCGTCACGGATGATGTCGTTGCAAAGCTCGATGCACTCGTCGCAGATGAACACCGACGGCCCAGCGATCAGCTTCTTTACCTCGTGCTGGCTCTTGCCGCAAAACGAGCAGTAAAGAACCTTCTCACTGGAGCCGCCTTTTTTCTCGGGCATGGAATGGCCTACGAAGTTCAGGCAATGATAGTGCAAGGCCTAGAGGCGTACAGGCGCCGAAAAGAGCCCCTTTTTGTGGCGTGAATCACGCCTGGCTCTCGTCGTGGATCAGGGCCTCTTGTCGATCACCTGGTCGATCAGGCCGTAGGCCTTTGCCTCATGGGGGTCGAGGAAGAAGTCACGCTCCATATCGGCCTGGATTTTCTCCAGCGTCTGGCCGGTGCGATCGGCGTAGATCTTGTTCAACTGCTCGCGGGTCTTCAGGATTTCGCGGGCGTGAATCTCGATGTCCGTGGCCTGACCCTGGGCGCCACCCGAGGGCTGGTGGATCATGATGCGCGAGTTCGGCAGCGACAGCCGCTTGCCCTTGGCACCAGCCATCAGCAGGAATGAGCCCATGCTCGCCGCCAGTCCCATGCACATGGTCGACACATCGGGTTTGATGAACTGCATCGTGTCGTAGATCGACATGCCGGCACTGACGCTTCCGCCCGGCGAGTTGATGTACAGGAAGATGTCCTTGTCGGGGTTCTCGCTCTCGAGGTACAGCATTTGTGCCACCACCAGGTTGGCGGTCTGGTCATTCACCTGGCCGACCAGGAAAACGATGCGCTCGCGCAGCAGGCGGCTGTAGATGTCGTAGGCGCGCTCGCCGCGGCCCGACTGCTCGATGACGATGGGCACCATGCCCAAGCCTTGCGTGTCCTGCGCACTCATTGCGATCCTTCGGTGATAAGTCTTCTGCGATTATGTCGCCACAAGTGACCAGGGCGCCGGGCCTCGCGGCGCGGCGCCCTGTTCCGAGACCGGGCATTACGCCGTCATCAGTTCGTCGAACGGCAGCACCTTGTCAGTCACCTGCGCCGTGGCCAACACGTGGCTGGCGACGTTGTTCTCGATCACCACGGCCTCGACCTCGGCCATGCGCTGGCGGTCGCTGAGGTACCAGCGCATCACCTCGGCCGGCTTTTCGTAGCTCTGGCTCATCTCTTCGATGTGCGCCTGCAACTGCTCGGGCTTTGCCTGCAGATTGTGCGTGCGCACCAATTCAGCGACGACGAGGCCCAGCCGCACGCGACGCTCGGCCTGGGCGGTGAACAACTCGGCCGGGATGGGTGCCGTGGCAGCATCCTTGACCCCGCGCTGCTTCAGGTCTGCACGTGCGCCTTCAACCAGGCGCTCGGTTTCGCTGTCAATCAAGGCCTTTGGCAGGTCGAGTTCGGCGCTGGCCACCAACGCGTCCATCACCGCCGCCTTGTTGCGGCCAAGGACTCGGAACTTGACCTCACGCTCCAGGTTCTTCTTCACGTCGGCGCGGAGCGCCTCGACCGTGCCGCCGGCAATGCCGAGCGACTTGGCGAATGCTTCGTCGACAACCGGCAAGGTCTGCGCTTCGATCTTCTTCATCGTCACCAGGAAGTCAGCTTCCTTGCCTGCCACGTCCTGGCCCTGATAGTCAGCCGGGAAAGCCACCGGGAAGGTCTTGCTTTCGCCGACCCTCATGCCGCGCACGCCCTTGTCGAACTGCTCGAGCATCTGGCCTTCGCCGATGATGAACTGGAAGGCGTCGGCCTTGCCGCCCGCGAACGGCTCGCCATCGATCTTGCCTTCGAAGTCGATCGTGACGCGGTCGGTCTCGGCCGCGCCCTCGGCAGCCGGCCGCTGGGAAAAAGTGCGCCGCTGCTTGCGCAGAATGTCGACGGTCTTGTCGATCGCGGCTTCACTGACTTCGGTCGAGACGCGTTCCAGCGCCACGGCCGACAGGTCACCGAGCTTGACCTCCGGATAGACCTCGAAGGTTGCGTCGAAGGCGATCTGTCCTTCGGCACTGCCTTCTTTTTGCGTGATGCTCGGCGTGCCGGCCACGCGCAGCTTGGCTTCGTTGGCGGCACTGGCGAAGGCCTCACCGACCTTGTCGTTCATGACTTCATAGTGCACCGAGTAGCCATAGCGCTGTGCCACCACCGACATCGGCACCTTGCCGGGGCGAAAGCCGTCGGCCTTGACCGTTCGCGACAGCTTCTTCAGCCGCGACTCAACCTCGCCGTTGATGGTGGTGGCCGCCAGCGTCAGGGTGATGCGGCGTTGCAGCTTTTCGAGGGTTTCGACAGTGACCGTCATGATGTCATCTCGTGATGTGAAGAGACTCTGGTGCGCGGGGGGGGACTCGAACCCCCACACCATCGCTGGCGTCAGGACCTAAACCTGGTGCGTCTACCAATTTCGCCACCCGCGCAAGGGGAGAGCAGTAAACACGCCGGCGGGGACGCTGAGCGACCCCTTCAAGGTGTTTGGAGCCCGCAATTCTAGCTTGCGACTGCTGGCGCTCGCTTGACCCCGAACCACGCCAAATCGTGGCCTGCGAAGGATCCCGATATGGCAGTCCGCGATGCAGAGAGACAATCACGCCCCGTGAGCATCGATCACTACGAAAACTTTCCAGTCGCGTCCTGGCTATGCCCGCCGGCCTTGCGTCCGGCCGTGGTCGCGATCTACCACTTCGCACGCACCGCTGACGACATCGCCGACGAAGGTCACGCCAGTGCTGCCGAGCGTCTGGCACTGCTGGTCGAATATGGCCAAGCCCTGCGGGGCGCTGCTGAAGGCAGTGCCACTCAGGGGCGCTGGGCCAACGTGTTCACGCCTTTGGCCGCGGCTATTGCCAAACACGGCTTGCCACTGGGCCCGATGACCGATCTTTTGAGCGCGTTTGCGCAGGACACCGGCAATCCCGTGTACCCCGACCGCGCAGCGCTGCTCGACTACTGCGCGCGTTCGGCCAACCCGATTGGGCGTCTGCTGATGCACCTGGCGGGTGCGCGCGAGCGTGAGGCGCTGCGCCAGTCCGACGCGATCTGCACCGGGCTGCAATTGATCAACTTCTGGCAGGACCTGTCGATCGACCTGCCGCGCGGCCGGCTGTATGTGACCACAGCTGATGCCGCGTGCTTCGGCCTCGATCCACGGCAACTGCGCGCCGGCGCTGACTGCGACGCCAGCCGCGACCTGGTGCGCTCGCTTGTCGCCTGGGCCCGCGAAACGATTCTGAATGGCGCACCCTTGGTGCATCGCCTGCCCGGCAGGATGGGCTGGGAGTTGCGCTTTGTTGTCCAGGGCGGCTTGCGCGTACTCGAGGCGATCGAGGCGGCGAACTACAACGCACTGTCGCGACGGCCAACGATCAACAAGGCGGATCTGGCCTTGCTGGCATGGCGCGCCTTGCGCATGCGGGACCAAGTGCTGGTCCCGGCAGTGTTGAACTCATGACACCCGAGCAATACGTGCAGGACAAGGCCGCCAAGAGCGGCTCTTCGTTCTACTACGCCTTCCGGTTCCTGCCGCTGCCGCAGCGCGCCGCCATCACGGCGTTCTATGCGTTCTGCCGCGAGGTTGACGACGTCGTCGATGAAGTCGTCGACCCCAGCGTCGCCGCCATCAAGCTCGCGTGGTGGCGCAAGGAAGTGGCCAACGCATACGTCGGGCGTTCGAGCCACCCGGCAATGCAGGCTCTGATGCCGCACACCGCCGCCTACGGCATCGAAGCGTCGCACCTGCTGGCTGTCATCGAAGGTTGCGAGATGGACTTGCAGCAGAACCGTTACCTCGACTTCGCCGGCCTCGCGCGATACTGCCATTTGGTCGCCGGCGTGGTCGGTGAAGTGGCGTCCAACATCTTCGGGCGTAGCCACGCCGCGACGATCGACTATGCGCACCGCCTCGGTCTGGCGATGCAGCTCACCAATATCATCCGTGACGTGGGTGACGACGCACGGCGCGGCCGTATCTACCTGCCGCAAAACGAACTCAAGCAGTTCGACGTCAGAGCCAACGAGCTGCTTGAGCGCAAGGCCCCTTGGGGCTACAGCGATCGCTTCACGCAGCTGATGCGCTTCCAGGTTGAGCGCGCCCACCGTTGCTATGACGAAGCCTTTGCGCTGCTGCCCGCGGCCGACCGTCGTGCGCAGCGCCCTGGCCTGGCCATGGCTCAGATCTATCGCACGCTGCTGCGCGAGATCGAGGCCGACGACTTCAAGGTCTTGCACCAGCGCGTGGCGCTGACGCCGCTGCGCAAGGTCTGGATCGCGATGCACACTCATTGGCGGGAACGCTGATACGCATGTCGCGCCGTATCGCGGTGATCGGCGGCGGCTGGGCTGGCATCGCTGCCGCGGTCGCAGCGACCGAGGCTGGCCACCAGGTCACGCTGTTCGAGATGGCGCCGCAGCTCGGCGGCCGCGCGCGCCGTGTCGACCACAGCAATGACCTGTCACTCGACAACGGCCAGCACATCCTCATCGGCGCCTACCGCGACACGCTGTCGTTGATGCGCCGCGTCGGCGCGGATCCCGACATCCTGTTGCGGCGCCTGCCACTGGCGCTGGTCGGTCCGGACGGCAACGGCCTGCGGCTGCCGGCGGGCGTGCCAATGCTGGCATTCACCCGCGCCGTCCTGGGCAGGCACGGCTGGTCGCTTGGCGAACGGCTCGGTTTGCTGGCGGCGGCCGGCCGCTGGCACCTCATGGGCTTCGAGGCCAGCGCGCAAGCCAGCGTCGCGGATCTCACACGCGGCTTGTCGACGCGCGTCCGGGAAACCTTGATCGAGCCGCTGTGCGTGGCCGCACTGAATACCCCGGCTCACCTGGCCAGCGCGGGCGTCTTCCTGCGCGTGTTGCGCGATGCGCTATTCAGCGGGCCCGGATCGGCCGACATGCTGCTGCCGCGAGTGCCACTGTCTACATTGGTCCCCGAGCCCGCGACGCGATGGCTCCGTTCGGCCGGCGCGGATCTCCGCTGTAGCACGCGCGCAAGTGCACTGACAGCCCGACCCGAGAGCTGGGCCGTCGATGGCGAAGGCTTCGACGCGGTCGTGCTGGCCTGCACCGCCAATGAGGCCGCGCGCCTGTGCCAACCCTTTGCGCCGGCGTGGGCCGCACAGGCGAAAGCCTTCGACTACGAACCGATCATCACCGTGTACTTGCGCAGCCCCGGCACACGCCTGGCACAACCGATGACAGCGCTGCCAACCCATGTCGACGCGCCCGCGCAGTTCGCCTTCGACCTGGGGGCGATCGATGGCGGCGGTGCACGCGACGGCGTCTTCGCATTCGTCGTCAGCGGCGCCCGCGCCTGGGTCGAACGCGGACTCGACGCCTGCGCCGCAGCCACTTTGAGCCAGGCGCGGGCGGCACTTGCACAGCATTGGCGAGTGCCACCGACGTTGCTGCGGACTCTGGCCGAGCGACGCGCGACGTTCATCTGTGCACCCGGCCTCGCGCGCCCGACGACGGCCATCGCTGCGAACCTCGCGGCCGCCGGCGACTACGTCGATGGGCCCTATCCAGCCACGCTCGAAGGCGCCGTACGTTCAGGCGCCGCCGCCCTCGCGTCGATCGAGCAGTCGTAGTGCGGCGGCAACGTGCGGACAACCAACGCGGCGTCGACGATGTTTTCAATATCCGGTGCGCAATTTCGCTATGCAAGAATCAACAGACAGAAAGGCGGTGCGTGGCATGGTCAGCAAAGACCCCAGAACCCCAAGTATCCAAGTACTGGAGCGCGGCTTTGCGCTGCTCGACGTGCTGGCCGCCCAGCCCGAGTCATTGGCACTGAAAGTCATCAGCGAGCGCACGGGCTTGCACCCCTCGACCGCGCACCGCATCCTCAACGATCTGGTGGCCGGCCGCTATGTCGATCGACCTCAGGCAGGAACGTACCGCCTGGGCATGCGCCTGCTTGAGCTCGGCAACCTGGTCAAGGCGAGGTTGGATGTACGCGATGCAGCGCTCGAGCCCATGCGCGAGCTGCACCGGCTGACACAACAGGCGGTCAATCTGTCGGTGCGCCAGGGTGACGAAATCGTCTATATCGAGCGGGCATACAGCGAGCGCTCCGGCATGCAGGTGGTGCGAGCCGTCGGCGGCCGGGCCCCGCTGCACCTGACCTCGGTCGGCAAGCTCTTCCTTGCCAGCGAAGACCGCGACAAGGTGCGTGCCTACGCGACGCGCACCGGACTGCTTGGCCACACCCGAAACAGCTTGACGCAGTTGGCCGCGCTGGAGCGCGAACTCGACACCGTGCGTGCACGCGGCATCGCGCGCGACGATGAAGAACTTGAAATCGGCGTGCGCTGCATGGCCGCAGGTATCTATGACGACAGTGCCCGGCTGGTTGCCGGCCTGTCGATCTCGGCACCAGCCGATCGCCTAGAAGAGGCTTGGCTCGACCGGCTCAAGGCCACTGCGCGGCTGATATCAGCCGCACTTGGCGCTCACAAGCCCTGAGCTTCAGACCAGCGGAGCAGTCGCGTCAATCGCAGCCGATGGCGTGCGGGGCGCAATCGGCATCTCGCTCAGCCATTTGCGAATCCGCTCGGCGTCGCCAATGCGCGAATACTTCCCGGCCGAGTCAAGCAAGACCATGATCAACTTGCGGCCCGACAATTGCGCCTGCATCACCAGGCAGCGACCGGCCTCAGCGATGTAGCCGGTCTTTTGCAGGCCTATGTCCCATTCGCCGCTGCGCACCAACCCGTTGGTATTGCGAAAGTGCATGTTTCGCGAACCGACCGCCACTTTGTGCTCGCGCGATGTCGAAAGCTCGCGAATCAGCGTGTGCTTGTCCACCTCGCGCACAAGCACGGCCAAGTCCGTCGCACTCGACTGGTTGCGGCTCGACAGCCCTGTCGGCTCGACGTAGTGCGTGTCCTTCATGCCGAGCACCTGCGCCTTGAGGTTCATGGCGGCGACGAATGCCGACAGCCCACCCGGGTAGTGGCGACCAAGGGCGTTCGCAGCCCGGTTTTCGCTGGCCATCAATGCCAGATGCAGCATTTCCTCGCGCGACAAGCGCGTGCCGACTTGCAGCCGAGAGTGGCTGCCCTTTTCGGTGTCGATGTCTTGGGCGTCGATGGTGAGCACTTCGTTGAGCGGCTGACCGGCCTCACTGACCACCAGTGCCGTCATCAGCTTGGTGATCGAGGCAATTGGCAGCACTGCTTGCGGGTTCTTGCTGAACAGCACCTCGTTCGTGTCTTGGTCGAGTACCAGTGCGACGCTGGACTTCAGGTCGAGCGCGTCACTGGTACCGTGCAACCCAACCAACTGGCCAAACGACGGGACAGCTGGCACGGCACGCACCGTTCGAGCGCGCGGCGCTTTGGCGCTGAGCCTCTTCTTGGCAACGATGGCGTTCTCGCCCGTGCGCGACTTCGACTCGGCGGCCACCGGTAGGGCCACAAACGCAATCACGAGCAGCAAAGCTGGCATCAGGCGCATGTGAGCGGCGACATCTTGCAACCGAGTGAATAGCAAAGGGCAAACCCGCATAACAATTTGACCCGAGTGTAGGCCACATGAAAAAGCCACGCAATACAACGACTTGCGTGGTTTTCCTCAAGTCGATGCTGGGATTACCCTAGGCTTGTAACGGATTCACGCTTCAGCCCTGTGCGGCGACGCGCTCCGCCTTGCTGTGGAGCTTGTTCAGCGCAGCCAGGTAAGCCTTTGCCGACGCGACCACGATGTCTGGGTCCGCCCCCACGCCGTTGACGATGCGCCCGCCCTGTTGCAGTCGAACAGTCACCTCACCTTGCGACTCTGTGCTGCCACTGGTGATGGCATTGACTGAATAGAGCAGCAATTCGGCGCCACTCTGCACCTTCGACTCGATCGCCTTCAGGCTGGCATCGACCGGGCCATTGCCATCACTCTCGGTGTGAAACTCCTCCACACCGATGGCGAACGCCACGCGTGCATGCGGTCGCTCACCGGTCTCAGAGCGCTGTGCGAGCGCGAGCAAGCGGTAATGCTCTTGCTCGTGAGTCACGCTCTCGTCGCCGACCAGCGCAATGATGTCCTCGTCGAAAATTTCGCTCTTGCGGTCGGCGAGTTCCTTGAACTTGGCGAACGCCGCATTGATGTCGGCCTCGGCCTCGAACTGAATGCCGAGGTCCTGCAGCCGTTGCTTGAAGGCATTGCGCCCCGACAATTTGCCAAGCACGATCTTGTTGGCGCTCCAGCCGACGTCTTCGGCGCGCATGATTTCGTAGGTATCACGGGCTTTGAGCACGCCGTCCTGATGGATGCCCGAGGCATGCGCAAAGGCGTTTGCACCGACCACCGCCTTGTTCGGCTGCACGACGAACCCCGTGGTCTGGCTGACCAGGCGCGAGGCCGCGAGGATCTGCGTGGTGTCGATGCCGAGTTCGAGCTTGAAGTGATCGCGCCGCGTCTTCACTGCCATCACCACCTCTTCGAGCGAGCAGTTGCCTGCCCGCTCGCCCAGACCATTGATCGTGCACTCGACCTGCCTTGCACCGCCGATCTGGACGCCTGCCAGCGAGTTGGCCACGGCCATGCCGAGGTCGTTGTGGCAGTGCACCGACCAGATCGCCTTGTCTGAATTGGGAATGCGTCCGCGCAGCGAGCGGATGAACTCGCCGTAGAGCTCGGGCACCGCGTAACCCACGGTGTCGGGAATGTTGATCGTGCTGGCGCCTTCGGCAATGACAGCTTCCAGCACGCGGCACAGAAAGTCCGGATCTGAGCGATAACCATCCTCGGGCGAGAACTCGACGTCTCCGTTCAGGTTGCGGGCAAATCTCACCGCCAGCCTGGCCTGCTCGAAGACCTGGTCCGGCGTCATACGCAGCTTTTTCTCCATGTGCAGAGGACTGGTGGCGATGAAGGTGTGGATGCGCGAGCGCGCCGCACCTTGCAGAGCCTCGGCTGCGCGCGAGATGTCGCGGTCGTTGGCACGTGCAAGCGAACACACGGTCGACTCCTTGATCGCAGCGGCAATCGCCTTCACGGCCTCGAAGTCGCCGTTGCTCGAAGCGGCGAAGCCGGCCTCGATGACATCGACGCGCAGGCGTTCCAGCTGCCGTGCAATGCGCAGCTTCTCGTCCTTGGTCATGGAGGCGCCGGGCGATTGCTCGCCATCGCGCAAGGTCGTGTCGAAGATGATCAGTCTGTCGGTGGTCATGGCTGGGGTCTTTCGTGGGGCGGAAATGCAAACAGCCCGCTGGCTGGGAAGCTCGCGGGCTGTCGATGGGCAGGATGCGGTAACGCAATCGATCAGCGCGCGGGCAGCACTCCTAGCAGTAGCAGTAGCGTGTTGGGGCGGATCGACATGGAGCGAAATGTAGCACGTGACATTCAGTTGTGCAGGCCGGCCTCATCGGGTTCGTCCGTCGACGTCGCGATCACACTCACCGGTCTTCCCTTGGCCTTCTTGTAGGCGTACACCACGTACCCGGAAACGCCGTAGATGCAAAACAGCGCGAACAGCACGATCGGCGGATGGATGTTGATGACCGCAATGGCCAACGCGATCGCGACTATCACGATGAATGGCACGCTGCGCTTGAAGCTGACGTCCTTGAAGCTATAGAACGGCGCATTGGTGACCATCGACAGCCCGGCATACAGCGTGACCGCGAAAGCCATCCATGCCAACCAGTCGATCTTGGTCACGCCTCTCAAGCCAGCGTCGTCCATCACCCAAATCAAGCCCATCACCAAGGCCGCCGCCGCCGGGCTGGGCAGCCCCTGGAAGTAGCGCTTGTCGACGATGCCGATGTTGGTATTGAAGCGCGCCAGTCGCAGCGCGGCACCCGCGATGTAGACAAAAGCCGGGAACCAGCCCCACTTGCCGAGATCCCGCAGCGCCCACTCGTAGACGATGAGTGCCGGCGCGGCTCCGAAGCTCACCATGTCGCACAGGCTGTCCATCTGCTCGCCGAACGCGCTTTGCGAGTGGGTCATCCGTGCGACGCGGCCGTCAAGGCTGTCAAGCACCGCAGCGCTGAAGATGCCATAGGCCGACAGCTCGAAGCGGCCGTTCATTGCCATCACGATCGCGTAGAAGCTGGCGAACAGGGCCGCGAGCGATATCGCGTTGGGCAGGATGTACAGGCCCTTGCGCCTCGGCCGCAGTGGTGCGCCGGCCGGCTGCGCCGTGTCGTCAAAGGCGTCGCGCGAGTCTTCGGCCATGGTCGCGAGGATAGCGCGTCAGTTGCGGCTCTTGTCCACGAGCTTGTTGGCCTTGATCCAAGGCATCATCGCGCGCAACTTCTCACCCACCACCTCAATCTGATGCTCGCCCATCAGGCGGCGGCGTGACAAGAGCGTCGGCGCGCCGGCACGGTTCTCGAGGATGAAGCTCTTGGCGTACTCACCCGTCTGGATGTCCTTGAGCATGCGCCGCATCGCGTTCTTAGTGTCCTCGTTCACCACCTTGGGGCCGCTGACGTACTCGCCGTACTCGGCATTGTTGGAGATCGAGTAGTTCATGTTGGCGATGCCGCCTTCATAAATCAGGTCGACGATCAACTTCAGCTCGTGCAGACACTCGAAGTAGGCCATCTCGGGCGCGTAACCGGCCTCCACCAGCGTTTCGAAGCCGGCCTTGATCAGCTCGACCGTGCCGCCGCACAGCACCGCCTGCTCGCCGAACAAGTCCGTCTCGGTCTCTTCGCGGAAGTTGGTTTCAATGATCCCGGCCTTGCCGCCACCGTTGGCGGCCGCATAGCTCAAGGCCAGGTCGCGCGCCTTGCCGCTCTTGTCCGCGTGCACCGCAATCAGGTGCGGCACGCCGCCGCCTTGGGTGTAGGTGTTCCGCACGGTGTGGCCCGGGGCCTTGGGCGCAACCATCCAGACGTCGAGGTCATCGCGCGGGACCACCTGGCCATAGTGCACGTTGAAGCCATGCGCAAAGGCCAGCGACGCACCCTGCTTGATGTTCGGGGCGATGTCGTTCGAGTACACCGATGCGATTTGCTCGTCTGGCAAGAGCACCATCACCACATCGGCACTCTTCACTGCGTCCGCCACCTCGGCGACCTTCAGGCCGGCCTTCTCGACCTTGGCCCAGGAAGCCCCGCCGCGGCGCAGGCCCACGGTGACTTTCACGCCACTGTCGTTCAGGTTCTGCGCGTGGGCATGACCCTGTGAACCGTAGCCGATGATGGCCACCTGCTTGCCCTTGATGAGGCTGAGGTCGGCGTCTTTGTCGTAATAAACCTTCATTTGCTTTCTCCGTAAAAGACCTTGAAGGGCCCCGCAGGGACCCGCTTCACACTCTCAATATTCTCTCGCCGCGACCGATGCCGCTGGCGCCCGTGCGCACCGTTTCCAGAATCGCAGCGCGATCGATCGCCACCAGGAAGGCGTCAAGCTTGGTGCCGTCGCCGGTCAACTCGATGGTGTAGCTCTTGTCTGTGACGTCGATGATCCGGCCGCGAAAGATGTCGGCCATGCGACTCATCTCATCGCGCTCCTTGCCAACGGCCCGCACCTTGACCAGCATCAGCTCGCGTTCAGTGAAGCTGCCCTCGGTCAGATCCACCACCTTGACTACTTCGATCAGGCGGTTCAGGTGCTTGGTGATCTGCTCGATGACCTCGTCGCTGCCGGTGGTCACGATCGTCATGCGCGACAGTGAAGCATCCTCGGTCGGCGCGACGGTCAGGCTCTCGATGTTGTAGCCACGGGCTGAAAACAGCGCCACCACGCGAGACAGCGCACCCGGTTCGTTCTCGAGAAGCAGCGCAATGATGTGTTTCATGGAATTCGTCCTGGCGCGCTCTTCACGCTTGCCGACGGTGATCGGCAACGCTTGGCCACGCGGTTCGATGTCAAGTAGAGAGATCTCCAGGCTGGAGGAACGCCGCGGCACAAGTCCCCTGCGGCGCGGTAACGCCACCCGGAACCGACGCCTGGGCTGCTCCTACAGGTCTTCGGAGCCCAGCAGCATTTCAGAAATACCCTGTCCGGCCTTGACCATCGGCCAGACGTTTTCGGTCGGATCGGTGCGAATGTCGAGAAACACGGTGCGGTCCTTCAGCCGGATCGCCTCACGCAGCGCCGGCTCGACATCCGCCGGCTTCTCGACCAGGATGCCGACGTGGCCATAGGCCTCGGCGAGCTTGACGAAGTCAGGCAGCGCATCCATGTAGCTGTGCGAGTAGCGGCTGCCGTAGTCCAGTTGCTGCCACTGCCGAACCATGCCCAGGTAGCGGTTGTTCAAGGACACGATCTTCACCGGCGTCTTGTACTGCTGGCAGGTGGAGAGTTCCTGGATGCACATCTGGATCGAACCCTCGCCGGTGATGCAGAACACATCGGCCTCCGGCTTGGCCAGCTTGATGCCCATCGCGTACGGCAGGCCGACACCCATCGTGCCCAGGCCGCCGGAATTGATCCAGCGCCGCGGCTGCTCGAAGCGGTAGTACTGCGCCGCCCACATCTGGTGCTGACCGACATCGCTGGTGATGTAGGTGTCGCGGTCCTTCGTCAGCTGCCACAGCCTGTCGACCACCATCTGCGGCTTGATGAGCTCGTCGCTGGGCTTGTAGAGCAGGCAGTCGCGCTTGCGCCAGTCGTTGACCTGCTTCCACCAGGCGTTCAGGGCTTCCTTGTCGGGCCGCGATTGCGCGTCCCGAACCTGGACGATCAGCTCCTGCAGCACGTCCTTCACATCACCGACGATCGGGATATCGACCTTGACTCGCTTGGAGATGCTCGATGGATCGATGTCGACGTGGATGATCTTGCGCTCGACCGACGCAAAGTGCTTCGGGTTGCCGATCACGCGGTCGTCGAATCGGGCCCCCACCGCCAGCAGCACGTCGCAGTGCTGCATCGTCATGTTGGCTTCGTAGGTGCCATGCATGCCGAGCATGCCGAGGAACTGGGGGTCGCTGGCCGCGATCGCGCCGAGGCCCATCAGGGTGTTGGTGCACGGGGAACCGAGCAGGTGCACGAGTTCGCGCAACTCGGCCGAGGCCTCGCCGAGGATCACCCCGCCACCGGTGTAGATATAAGGCCGCTTGGCCGCGAGCAGCAACTGCACTGCCTTGCGGATCTGGCCGCCATGGCCCTTCTTGACCGGGTTGTACGAGCGCATCTCGACGCGCTCGGGGTAATGGAATGGCGCGGTCTGCATCGACACGTCCTTGGGCACATCCACGACCACCGGTCCGGGCCGGCCAGTGCGGGCGATGTGGAACGCTTTCTTCAGGGTCAGTGCCAGATCACGCACATCCTTGACCAGGAAGTTGTGCTTGACGATCGGTCGCGTGATGCCGACGGTGTCGCACTCCTGGAAGGCATCCAGGCCGATCGCCGGAGTCGGCACCTGGCCGGTGATGATCACCATCGGGATCGAGTCCATGTAGGCGGTGGCGATGCCGGTCACGGCATTGGTCACGCCCGGCCCCGAGGTCACCAGCGCGACACCAACCTCACCCGTGGCGCGCGCATAGCCGTCCGCTGCGTGCACGGCTGCCTGTTCGTGGCGCACCAGCACGTGCTGAATCGACTCCTGCTTGTACAGGGCGTCATATATGTAGAGCACCGCGCCACCGGGGTAGCCCCACAGAAACTCGACCCCTTCGGCCTGAAGGCAACGAACGAGGATTTCCGAGCCGTTCGGATCGCGTTGCGGGGATGGAGGAGGAGAAGGCTGTGCCGATGCGGCACGCTTGACTTCCGCGGCAGAGATGTCCATATCGAACCTTTGTGAATTTCTCTAACGAAAATCCATCGGTGTTCCTTCTCGCGCCCTTGTGAGGCGGATGTGGAACCTGCGCGGTCAAAACCTGGGTACCCAGGTCGGGACACCCAATTGAGACCAGAAATGCGTTGTGCGAAGCAGCATTATGGCATCGGTCACCGGCGATCCCGAGCCTGTAAGGACCCCCAGCAACCCAGTGACATAATTCTCCGCGCTCCTGAACCGGGGGCCTCGCGCACCGCGCCCAAGCCGCCTTGGCCACCGACAAAGAACTCTCTGATTTCCTCAAGAGCGTCGAGAAACGCGCCTTCAAGCGCACCGCGTACACGGTGCGAAATGACGACGCCGCGCTGGACATCGTGCAGGACGCCATGATCCGGTTGGCCGAGAAGTACGTCGATCGCCCGCCCGCGGAACTGCCGCTGATCTTCCAGCGCATCCTGTCCAACGCCACGATGGACTGGTTTCGGCGCCAAAAAGTGCGCAATGCTCTGTTTGTCAACCTGGGAGACTTCGAGGGCGCTGATGACGACGGCGGCGACTTCGACCTGCTCGAGTTGCTGGACACGTCTGGCGCCCGCACAAGCACTGAAAACGCGGCAGACTCGGTCGGCCGAATGCAAACCCTGCGGCTCATCGATGCCCACGTTTCGCTGCTACCCACGCGTCAACGGGAAGCGTTCTTGCTACGTTACTGGGAAGAACTGGATGTTGCTGAGACAGCGTCTGTCATGGGGTGCTCGGAAGGAAGTGTGAAAACACACTGCTCCCGGGCCGTTCGCGCATTGGCAAAGGCTCTGCGCGCCAAGGGAGTCACACTATGAACCAGATACCGTCGTCATCTCGCTCGCAGCCCGGCGCCGACGCGGCACAAGCGCGTTTCGCCATGCGCGTGGCAGCCGCGCTCAGCGAGCACCAGCGTGGGGCGCCAAATCCCGATATCGAGGCGCGGCTGAGCTTTGCACATGATCAAGCTCTGTCTGCAGCGCGCAGTGCACGCAGCACGCCGGCCGCTGCGCCAGCGCTGGTTGGTTCCGCTGGGAATTCGGCCGTACTCGGCGGTGGATCCGATTTCGACGCCACGCCGTGGTGGCTGCGGCTCGGCTCCTTGCTGCCACTGGCCTTGCTGCTGGCCGGCCTGATGCTGATCGACAGCCGCTACACGCGCTCGCAGATCGATGCCGCGGCGGAAGTCGACGCGGCGATCCTGGCCGACGACTTGCCACCCGAGGCCTACCGCGACCGGGGCTTTGTCGAGTTCCTCAAGACGGCTAGACCGTGACTGTTGATCCATCGACGCAACACAGTCTCCTGCCGCAGCGTTTGCGCGCGACTGCGTTGTGGGCATGCTTGGTTGCGGGCAGTTCAGCCTTTGGCCAAGCACTGCCGGCGACCGGGCCGATTGCCTGGGCCAACCTGAGTCCTGCACAGCGAAGTGTCCTGACGCCGCTCGAGTCGGACTGGAAGACCATCAGTCCGGCGCAACAGCAAAAGTGGGCCGAAGTCGCCAATCGATTCCCGGCCTTGCCGTCAGAAGACCGAGGCCGGCTACAGCAGCGGCTCTCCGAATGGTCACGCCTGACGCCGCAAGAGCGCGCCGCGGCACGACTGAACTTTCAGGAGGCTCGGCAGCTCAGCCCCCAGGAACGCCAGCAGCAGTGGCAGAGCTACAGCGCACTGCCCGCAGACCAGCGCCGCGCGCTGGCTGAAAAGTCAGATCGCGCGCGCCCCGTACCGCCCGATCCACGCGCGGCCGCACCCAACGCCAAGTCGAGCATCGTGCGCGCTGCGCCGCCGCCAGCTGCTCAGCCTGTCGGCGCCACCGTCGTCCAGCGCGGCTCCGGCGCCACGACCAATCTGGTGTCCAAACCGACCACTCCCCCGCTGCACCAGCAGGCCGGCCTGCCCAAGGTTGCCGCCACGCCGGGATTCGTCGACAGTGCGACGCTGCTGCCGAAGCGCGGCGCGCAGGGTGCTGCAGCGCGTGCGCCTGAGAGCGACATCGACAAGCAGCGCAAGGCGCAATGAAGGCCGCGCCCGCGCGGCTGGCTGACCCGCTCGAAACGCCTGGTATGGCGCGGCGCATGGCCGCCTTCGCTTACGAAGGTCTGCTGCTGTTTGGCGTCCTCATGATCGCCGGGTACCTGTATTCATCACTGACGCAGCAGCGCCATGCCCTGCAAGGGCAAGGTGGCCTGCAGGCCTTCTTGTTCGTGGTGCTGGCAATCTACTTCGTCTGGTTCTGGAGTCATGGTGGCCAGACCGTCGCCATGCGCGCTTGGCGTGTGCGCTTGGTCACGCATGACGGGCAGGCCGTCAGCCAGGCGCGCGCCGCGGTGCGCTACCTGGCCAGCTGGGTCTGGTTCGTGCCCGCGCTGATGAGTGCCTGGCTGGCTGACTTGCGAAGTACTGCGGAAATATTCGCGCTGGTGGGTGTTGGCGTGATCGCCTATGCCCTGTTGGCGCGCTTGCATCCAGGGCGCCAGTTCTGGCATGACGCACTTTGTGGCACGCGTCTGATCACCTGGCAGCCAGCAGCGCGGCGGGCACAATCCGGCGCATGAGCAATCAGTTCAAGGGTCACACCGGTATCGACCGCATCGTTCGCGCCGCCGGTCATTCGACGAGTGGCCTGCGCCTTGCGTATACCGGCGAGAGTGCTTTCCGCCAAGAGGTGTGGCTGGCTGCGGTGCTGCTGCCGTTGTCAATCTGGTTGGGTCGCGACTGGGTCCAAGTGGCGCTGCTGGCCGGGTCGGTGATGCTGGTGATGATCGTCGAGCTCCTCAACTCGGGCATTGAGGCTGCCGTCGACCGCGTCTCCTTCGATTGGCACGAGCTGTCCAAGCGCGCCAAGGACTTCGGCAGTGCGGCTGTGCTGCTTTCACTGTTGTTGTGCGCGGGAATCTGGGCCGCGGCGCTGGCACAGCGGTTCTACGGAGTCTGAGCGATGACGATGTCGGTAGCGGTCTATTGCGGGTCGCGATTCGGTGACCGGCCGGCCTACACAGGCGCAGCGCGTGAGCTCGGCCGCCTCGTTGCCGAAGGCGGTGGCTGCGTGGTCTATGGCGGCGGCCGGGTCGGACTGATGGGGGTTGTGGCTGATGCAGCACTGGCTGCTGGCGGCCGCGTGGTGGGCGTGATTCCGCAAGCCTTGATGGATCTCGAAGTCGGCCACTCCGGCCTGACGGAGTTGCATGTCGTACAGAACATGCACCAGCGCAAGCAACTGATGGCCGAGCGTGCTGACGCCTTTGTCGCGATGCCGGGTGGCATCGGCACACTCGAAGAGATCTACGAAGTCTGGTCATGGCAGCAACTCGGGTACCACGACAAACCGGTCGCCCTGCTCAACGTCGAGGGCTACTACGACGCGCTGCTGGAATTCATGCGTATCAGCCACGAGCGCGGCTTCGTCTCGGCCCCGCAGTACCACGCGCTGCTGGTCGATGACGATCCGGCGCGACTGCTGCAACGCCTTGGCGAGGCCGCAGCCAAGGCCACGGCGCGCGACGACTACTCGAAAATCTAGACCGCGACTTCGCCGCAAGCGGTCATACAGCCGCTTCGTCGGTCTCGCCGGTGCGGATGCGCACCACCTGCTCGACCGGCATGACGAAGATCTTGCCGTCGCCGATCTTGCCGGTCTTGGCCGCCTTGACGATGGCCTCGATGCAGCGATCGACGTCGCCGTCCTTGACCACCACCTCGACCTTCACCTTGGGCAGAAAGTCGACCACGTATTCAGCACCACGGTACAGCTCGGTGTGGCCCTTCTGGCGGCCAAAGCCCTTGACCTCGGTGACTGTCAGACCCGACACGCCGACGTCGGCCAGCGCCTCGCGCACTTCCTCAAGCTTGAACGGCTTGACGATGGCGGTGATCTGTTTCATGGCGCGCTCCGGATAGGGGTTGATCGAATTTAAGCACGGAACTTGGACGTGATGGGGTAGCGCCAGTCGCGGCCGAAGGCACGGTGCGTGATGCGGATGCCCACCGGCGCCTGGCGCCGCTTGTACTCATTGGTCCTGATCAGGCGCGCCACGCGCTCAACCGTCATCCGCTCGAAGCCGGCGGCAATGATGTCCTCGACGCTGCGGTCGTCCTCCATGTACAGCGCCAGAATCGCGTCCAGCACTTCGTAGGGCGGCAAGCTGTCCTGGTCTGTTTGATTCGCACGCAGTTCCGCCGATGGCGCGCGGGTCAGGATGCGCAGCGGAATCACCGGCCCGGTGGTGCCGTCGGCACGCAGCGTCGGCTGGCGGTTCTTCCAATCACACAAGCGGTAGACCAGCGTCTTGGCCACGTCCTTGATGACCGCGAAGCCACCCGCCATATCACCGTACAAGGTGCAATAGCCGGTGGCCATCTCGCTCTTGTTGCCGGTGGTCAATACGATCGCACCGGTCTTGTTCGACAACGCCATCAACAGCGTGCCTCGAATGCGCGCCTGGATGTTCTCTTCGGTGGTGTCTTCGGCCAGGCCGGCGAACTGCTCCGCAAGGCTGGCGCGAAAGGCATCGAACATCGGCGCGATCGGAATCTCGTCGTACCGCACACCCAGGCGCCCAGCCATATCGCGAGCGTCGATCCATGAAATGTCGGCGGTATAGGGCGATGGCATCATCACCGCGCGCACCTTGTCTGTGCCGAGTGCATCGACCGCAACAGCCAGCACCAGGGCCGAATCGATGCCACCCGACAAGCCGATGATCGCCCCTGGAAAACCGTTCTTGCCGAGGTAGTCGCGCACACCGGTGACCAGGGCCGCCCAGACCTGCGCCTCCTGCGACGGCAAATCGTTGATCTCGCCGTGGAGCGCAGTGCCATCGATCTCGACCAGGGCCAGCGCCTCGGCGAAGGTCGGCGCGCGCACTCGCACTGTGCCCTGGGCATCGACGGCGAATGAAGCACCGTCGAACACGACCTCGTCCTGCCCGCCAACTCCGTGCGCGTACAGCACCGGCAACCCGACCGAACGCGCCCTGTCGGCCATGCGCTGTTCGCGCTCTCCCGCCTTGTCGACATGAAACGGTGACGCATTGATTACCGCCAGCACTTGCGCGCCAGCCGCCTTGGCCGCCAACGCCGGCTCGTCAAACCAGGCGTCTTCACAAATCAAGACGCCGACCTGGACGCCGGCGACCGCGAAGACCATCGGGCCGTGCCCTGCATCGCGGCCCGATGCGAAATAGCGCCGCTCGTCGAAGACCTGATAGTTCGGCAACTCGCGCTTGCAATAGGTCCCCAGGATGTGTCCCCCTGCCAGCAGCGAGGCCGCATTGAAGCGCAGCGGCAATGCGCTGGACTTGGTCCTAACATCACCGCGATCACCGAACTGATGCGGATGCCCGACCAGCACATGCAAGCCGTGACACGTTGCCAATTCAGCCGCGATGCCCGCCAGCGCTTCGGCGCAGCCCAGCATGAAGGCGGGTCGCAGCAGCAAGTCCTCCGGCGGGTAGCCGCACAGCGCCAACTCGGGCGTCACCACCAGTTGCGCGCCTGCGGCGTGCGCGCGCCGGGCAGCATCGACAATGCGCTGGGCGTTGCCCGCGAGGTCGCCGACGGTGGGGTTGATCTGAGCCAGCGCAACCTTGATCACGTCGGAGCCTGATGAGTGAACGTCGATGCAAAGAATTATGTCATCCAGGCCCACGATGACCCTGCCGAGATCGATGCTGCAGCGTGGAACGCGCTGCTCGACAGCCAGGACGCGCCGACCCCTTTTCTGCGCCACGAATACCTGAGCGCCATGCATCGCTCGCGCAGCGCGGTGGCCGAGACCGGCTGGGCGCCGGCATGGCTTACCGTCACGCAGCACGGTGCGTTGATCGCCGCGTGCGCGCTGTACCTGAAGAGCCACTCCTACGGCGAATACGTGTTCGATTGGGCCTGGGCCGACGCTTACCAGCGGCACGGCTTGGCCTACTACCCCAAGCTTCTCGGTGCGGCGCCCTTCACGCCGGTGCCGGGCTCGCGTTTGTTGGCAGTCGATGACACCGCGCGCGACGTGCTGCTGCAGGCCCTGCTCGCGCTCGCACGGCAGCAGGGCCTGTCGTCGGCCCACCTGCTGTTCCTGTCCGACGCCGACCGCGCCGCGTGCGAGCGCGCCGGCTGGTTGCTGCGCGAAGGCGTGCAGTTCCACTGGCAGAACCGCACACCCGAGCCGTACGCCGACTTCGACGACTTCACACGCAGCCTGCAGCGTGAGAAGCGAAAGAAGATCGTGCAGGAACGCCGGCGCGTCTCCGAGGCCGGCGTGAGCTACGAACGGCTCGAAGGCGGCGCTATCGACAGCGCCGCCTGGGATTTCTTCTACCGCTGCTACACCCTGACTTACCGCGCCCACCACTCGACGCCCTATCTCACGCGCGCCTTCTTCACCGAGATGGCGCGTACCATGCCTGGTCACTGGCTGATGTTCGTCGCGCTTCGCGGCGATGAGCGCATTGCCGCGTCCTTGATCGCACTCGACCCGTCACGCCGCGTCGCCTACGGCCGCTACTGGGGCGCCGTCGAGAATGTGCCCTGCCTGCACTTCGATGCCTGCTACTACCAGCCGCTGGCCTGGTCAATCGCCCACGGTTACCAGCGTTTCGAGGGTGGCGCGCAGGGCGAGCACAAGATGGCGCGCGGCTTGCTGCCGGTGAAGACGGTGTCAGCCCACTGGCTGGCCGACCCGCGCTTTGCATCGGCAGTGAGCGACTTCCTGCAACGCGAAGGCGCGGGTGTCGGCGCCTATGTCGATGAGCTCAACGAACGAAACCCTTTCAAGGCCGCGTCGGAGTGACCGTCAGGTCTTCGCCGTGGCGAGCCACGCCACCATGCCGCTGGCGATTTCCTGCTTCGCCGCCTCGGGTCCATCCCAGCCGACCACCTTGACCCACTTGTTGGGCTCGAGGTCCTTGTAGTGCTCGAAGAAATGCTGGATTGCATTCAGGCGCATCGGGTTCACGTCGGCAGGCTTGTGCCAGTGGTCGTACATCGGCAGGACCTTGCTCGTCGGCACGGCCAGCACCTTGGCATCGCCGCCGGCCTCGTCGGTCATCTTCAGCACCCCGATCGGCCGGCAGGTCACGACTACGCCCGGCGTCAGTGCAAAGGGCGTGATCACCAGCACATCGACCGGGTCACCGTCGTCTGACAGCGTGCGCGGCACGTAACCATAGTTGCAGGGGTAGTGCATTGCCGTGGTCATGAAGCGGTCGACGAAGATCGCGCCGCTGGCCTTGTCGACCTCGTACTTGATCGGGTCGGCATTCATCGGGATCTCGATGATCACGTTGAACTCATCGGGCGCCTTGGCGCCCGGCGTGACTTCGTGCAGGCTCATGTCGCAGGTCTCAGGAGCAGGGATAACCCGGATTCTACGGGTCACCTTGTCATGAGTCTGACGCAAGCCTCGACGCGCACACCCGCGAAAATACACGGCCGGTCGCGTCACTGGCATCGCGTAGCATCTAGGGTTGCGCCCGGCAACGCCAAGTTACCGAGCCAGATGCACGGATGTACCGACCCTCCCAGGGCCTGAAACAAAAGAGGAGCTTCCTTCATGACGACCACCATGGCGCTCTACGTCGCGCTTGCCTGCGGCCTTGCGGCCGTTCTGTACGGCTTCGTCCAGCGCAGCTGGATCCTGAAGCAAGACGCGGGCAATGCCCGCATGCAAGAGATCGCCAGCGCGATCCAGCAGGGCGCGGCTGCCTACCTGGCGCGGCAATACAAGACCATCGCCATGGTCGGTGTCGTGCTCGCGATCCTGATCGCCTTCTTCCTCGACGGCGTCACCGCTTCGGGCTTCGTGCTCGGCGCCGTGCTGTCGGGTGCTTGCGGCTTCATCGGCATGAACGTGTCGGTCAAGGCCAACGTGCGCACGGCGCAAGCCGCCACCAAGGGCATCGGCCCGGCACTCGACGTGGCCTTCAAGGGTGGCGCGATCACCGGCATGCTGGTCGTCGGCCTCGGCCTCCTGGGCGTCGGCATCTTCTTCTGGTTCACGACGATGAACGGCCAGATGACGCCCGACAAGAGTCTGGCAACGGTCCTGAAGCCGATGCTCGGTTTCGCCTTCGGCGCCTCGCTGATCTCGATCTTCGCGCGACTCGGCGGCGGCATCTTCACCAAGGGCGCCGACGTCGGCGCTGACCTGGTCGGCAAGGTCGAAGCGGGTATCCCGGAAGACGACCCGCGCAACCCGGCGGTGATCGCCGACAACGTCGGCGACAACGTGGGCGACTGCGCCGGCATGGCCGCCGACCTGTTCGAGACCTACGCCGTCACGCTGATCGCGACCATGGCGCTCGGCGCCTTGGTGTTCACTGGACCAACCGCGATGGCTGCGGTGATGTACCCCCTGGTTCTCGGCGGCGTGTCGATCATCGCCTCGATCATCGGCTGCGGTTTCGTCAAGGCCAGCCCCGGCATGAAGAACGTCATGCCAGCTTTGTACAAGGGCCTGGCAGTGGCGGGCGGCTTGTCGCTGGTTGCGTTCTATTTCGTCACCACCGCAGTGATGCCGGCCGACGCGCTCGGCGCCGGCACGCACATGAAGCTGTTCGGCGCCTGTGCCGTCGGCCTGGTGTTGACCGCTGCGATGGTGTGGGTCACGGAGTACTACACCGGCACGCAATTCAAGCCGGTGCAGCACATTGCCGCCGCCTCGACCACCGGTCATGGCACCAACATCATCGCCGGCCTCGGCGTCTCGATGCGGTCGACCGCCTGGCCGGTGCTGTTCGTCTGTGCTGCGATCCTGGTCGCCTACAACCTCGCGGGTCTGTACGGCATCGCTGTGGCGGCAACTTCGATGCTGAGCATGGCCGGCATCGTTGTCGCGCTCGACGCATATGGCCCGATCACCGACAACGCCGGCGGCATCGCCGAAATGGCCGAACTGCCGAAGAGCGTGCGTGACGTCACCGACCCGCTCGACGCGGTCGGAAACACCACCAAGGCCGTCACCAAGGGCTACGCCATCGGCTCGGCGGGCCTCGCCGCGCTGGTGCTTTTCGCCGACTACACCCACTCGCTCGAAGGGCGCGGCATCGTCACCAGCTTCGACCTGAGCGACCCCAAGGTCATCGTCGGCCTGTTCATCGGCGGCCTGATTCCTTACCTCTTCGGCGCGATGGCGATGGAGGCCGTCGGCCGCGCCGCCGGCTCGGTGGTGGTTGAAGTGCGCCGCCAGTTCCAGGACGGCTTGATCATGGCCGGCAAGCGCAAGCCCGACTACAGCGCAGCGGTCGACATGCTGACCAAGGCGGCGATCAAGGAAATGATGATCCCGTCGCTGCTGCCCGTGGTCGTGCCGGTGGTAGTCGGCCTGCTGCTCGGCCCGGCCGCGCTCGGTGGCCTCTTGATGGGCACCATCGTCACTGGCCTGTTCGTCGCGATCTCGATGTGCACGGGCGGCGGCGCCTGGGACAACGCCAAGAAGTACATCGAAGACGGACACCACGGCGGCAAGGGCAGCGAAGCACATAAGGCTGCCGTCACCGGTGACACCGTGGGCGACCCCTACAAGGACACCGCCGGCCCGGCGGTCAATCCCTTGATCAAGATCATCAACATCGTGGCGCTCTTGATCGTGCCGCTCTTGCCCGCGACCACGGCTAGCAAGGCGGCCAGCACGCATGCTGCACCGATGGTGGCAACAGCGGCGGTTGCACCGGCCAGCCCAGTTGCGACGATGGCAGTCACGGCGGCAGCGCCTGCAGCACCCGCTTCAGCCGCATCCAAGTGAGGCGCTGACACGCCGCACGTCACAAGGCCCGGGGCTCCTGCCGCCGGGCCTTGTTGCTTGTGATTCATCGACAGAGGTGCCTGCCATGTCCGCCATCCGACTCAACCCGCTCGACGCCTCCTGGCTCTACACCGAGTCTCGCGCGACGCCAATGCATGTCGGCGCGCTGTTGCCGTTTCGCCTGCCGGCCGGGGCACCAAAGGACTTCGGCCGGCGCCTGATGGCCGAATTGCGCAAGCACCAGAAATTTGCCCCGCCATGGAACCGGCGCTTGAAGTCGAGCTTGCTGAAGATGCCGGTGCACCACTGGATCGACGACGATGACATCGACCTCGACGCCCACCTGCGCCATGCCGCCCTGCCCCACCCCGGTGGCGAGCGCGAGCTCGGCGAGTTGATCGCACGCTTGCACAGCCAGCCGCTGGACCTGTCGCGCCCCCCCTGGGAGTGCACGCTGATCGAGGGCCTGGAAGGCGGCCGCTTCGCCTTCTTCGTCAAGATGCACCACTCGCTGATCGACGGCGTCAGCGGTATGAAGTTGCTGCAGCGCGCGATGCCCGACGACGCCCAGAAGAGCCTGACCATGCCGCCGTTCTGGGCCATCGGGCTGGCCACACGCAAGAACGCCAAACCCAAGCCAGAGCGTGATACCCGTACCGCGACCTATGCCAACGCGGCAGCCGGCGCCATCGAGGCACTGCGGGGCCAGATCGGCACCGTGCCGCAACTGCTGTTGGCGTTCGGCAAGCTGCTGCGCGCCAACGGACCCACCGACGAGGCCCTGCAAGTGCCCTTCGGCGCACCCGCTTCCGTGCTCAACGGGCGCGTGCGTTCGAAGCGCCGCTTCGCCACGCAACAGATCGCCATCGCGCGCATGAAAGCGCTGGCCACTGCAGCCGATTGCACCCTCAACGACCTGGTGTTGGCGACTTGCGGCGGCGCCCTGCGGCGCTTCCTCGACGACGGCGGCGAATTGCCCGAAAAGTCGCTCACGGCCGGCATCCCGGTCTCGGTGCGACCCAAGGACGACGACAGCGCGGGCAACGCCATCACCTTCATCATCGCCACGCTCGGCACCGACATCGAGGACCCGCTTGCACGCCTTGCGGCGATCCGGGCGTCGGTGCTTAGCGCCAAGGCCCATGTGCAAAGCCTGCCGCGCCAAGCCATGACGCAATACACGATCGCGTTGATGGCCCCGACGCTGCTGACCCTGCTGACGGGCCTGGGCGGGCGCACGCGGCCGATGTTCAACATCACGATTTCAAACGTGCCGGGGCCTGACAAGCCGATCTACTTTCGCGGCGCCGAGATGCTGGGCACCTTTCCGGCCTCGATCGTCACCCACGGCCAAGCGCTCAACATCACCTGCCAGAGTTACGCCGGAATGATGGACTTCGGCTTCACCGGTTGCCACGCGAGCTTGCCGCACATGCAGCGCATCGCGGTCTACACCGGCGAGGCCTTCGACGAACTCGAACGCCTGATCCTGAAACCGGCGAAGAAAGCGCCACGGGCGCGGCGCAAGGCCGCGCCTTGACGCGCTACCTCAGGCCGCGGCCGGCAGGTGAGTGGGACTGCCTTGCTCGAGCGCACCGCGGATGAAGCCATTGAGTGCCGCCACGCTCGGAATCGTCAGGTCGCGGCGCCCCTTCTCGTCGAAGCGGATCAACCCGCACTCCGCCAGCCGCCGCAGTGCGCGGCTCACCGTCTCGAGTGTCATGCCCAGGTAGTTGCCGATCTCGGCACGCGTCATGTGCAGCGTGATCTGGTCCGTGCGCAGGTCGCGAGCCGCCAGGGACTGGGCCCAGTCCCGGATGAAATCGGCCACGCGCGCGTCGGCAGGCAGGGTGCCCAGGGACAGCAGGCAATCGCTGCCGCGCCCGATCTGGCGACTCATCGCAGCGTGCAGCAGGCGCAACAGCTCGGGCGAACGGGTACCCGCGGCGAGCAGCTCTGTGTAGCCAACTGCCCATACCTCACCGGTGTCGAGCGCGATCGCGTCGCAGCCATAGCGGCCCTCGGCGATACCGTCGAATCCGAGCCAGTCGCCGCGGAAGTGGAGCCCCACCACCTGGCCGCGCCCGTCCGCCGTGAAGTTCACGGTCTTGAACTGGCCGGAATTGATCAGGTACAGATGGCCGAACGGCGCACCACCTTCATAGATCGAATCACCCGCGTGGACCACGCGGCGGGTGAACGGCAGCAACTCCTGCACCAGCGTCAGGTTGTCGCGCCAAGCATGGCACGCGTCGGATGCGATCGATAGGTTGGTCATGTTTCTGGCTCCTTTGGGTCGGACATTGGTTGCGCAATGTCAAAGAGCGTAGGCTTCGAGCGCAAATACTTGATGCATCTCAAAGCCGCTTCGGTAACGCTGGGTAAATGGTCGGTAAACGCCCACGGCGCGACGCGATGTAGAACGGCCACGAAGGGCCGCTGCCGTCAGGGACTTGGCGGGCTGACGTCACATGCGCCCTTTCCAGGGCACCAGCTTGTGCTCGACCCAGCGCATGAACATGTCGAACAGGTAGGCCACGACGCCGATCACGATGATGCCCATGATCACGATGTCGGTGCGCAGGAAGTTCGACGCGTTAAGCACCATCTGACCCAGGCCGACATTGGCCGCCACCATCTCGGCGGCCACCAGCGTGGTCCAGCCAAAGCCGATGGCGATGCGCATCCCGACCAGGATCTCAGGCAGCGCCGACGGCAGGATCACGTGCAGAATCACCTGCCGGTAGCTGGCACCCATCGAGTACGCGGCATTGATCTGTTCCTGCGCCGCACTCTTCATGCCCGAGCGTGCGGCCAGCGCCAGCGGCGCGAAGCAGGCCAGGTAGATCAGCAGCACCTTGGGTGTCTCGTCGATGCCGAACCAGATGATGATCAGCGGCAGGTAGGCCAGCGGCGGCAGCGGGCGGTAGAACTCGATCGGCGGGTCGAAGATGCCGCGCGCGATGCGGCTCATGCCCATTGCGATACCCACCGGCACAGCGGTGAGAAACGCGGCCCAGAAGGCGATCGTGACACGCAGGATGCTGGCCAGGAAATGCTGCCACAGCGGCTTGTCGTTGGCCACGCCGGTCAGGTACTCGTAGAACTGCAGCCACACTGCCTGGGGGCTGGGCAGGAACAAGGGTTTGATCAGACCCAGGTTCGTGACCCCGAACCACAGCACGAAGAGGCCAAACACCGTGCCCACGCTGATGGCCACGCTCGAACCCTCGCCGGGCACCTTGAAGCGGCTCGTCTTCAACGAAGACGCACCGGCGGCCGGGGCAACTTTGGGTGCAGGAGCCTCAGACATGAGCGTGCTCCCGGTGATGGATGTGTGCGAGAACCTCTTCACGCAGGCGAATGAACTCCAGCCCGGACTTGACCCGGCGCGCGTCGTGGTGAGACAGGAACTCGCGCGAGAAAGGCACATCGTCGTAGACATGCGTGATGCGCCCGGGGCTCGGGCTCATCACGATCAGCCTTGTGGCCAGAAACAGCGCCTCCTCGACGGAGTGAGTGATGAAGAAGACCATCTTGTGGGTCTTGTCCCACACGTCGATCAGGATCTCCTGAACGCTCTCGCGCGTGAAGGCGTCGAGCGCGCCCATCGGCTCATCCATCAGCAGCACGGCCGGGTTGTTGGCCAGAGCGCGCGCGATGCCCACGCGCTGCTGCATGCCGCCCGAAAGTTCGTAGACATTGCGGTCGGCGTACTTTTCCAGGCCCACCAGCGCCAGCTTTTCGTCGGCCGCGCGCGAGCGCGTCGCCTTGTCGACGCCGCGAAGGCGCAGGCCCAGCGCCACGTTGTCGCGCACCGTCAGCCAGGGCATCAGCGCGTGCTTCTGGAACACGACACCGCGGTCGGCGCCAGGGCCGACCACAGGCTGCCCGTCGAGCAGGATCTCGCCGGTGGAGGGCGGCAGGAAGCCGGCGATGCAATTGAGCAGCGTCGTCTTGCCACAGCCCGACGCGCCGAGCGCGACGACGAAATCGCCGTCGCGCATCGACAGGTTCACAGGCGCCAGGGCCTGAAGTGTGCCGCCCTTGACGGCGTAGTTCAGCGTTAGCTGACGAATGTCGAGCGTGGGCATGCAGGCTCCTGAAAGCGCGATAGGGGCTGATCATCGCCGACGGCGATGCCTCAAAAACCGCACGCGCGCTGGGCGCAAAAAAGGCAACGGGCGCCCAAAGGCGCCCGTTGGTCGGGTGAGGCACTCGCCTCAGCCCATGTGCAGGCCGCCGTTGCAGGAGAAGTCGGCGCCGGTCGTGAAGCCCGAGTCATCGCCCGCCAGCCAGGCCACGATGGCGCCGATCTCGCCCGGTGTACCCAGGCGCTTCACGGGGATCGTCTCGACGATCTTCTCGAGAATCTGCGGCTTGATTGCCAGCACCATGTCGGTGCCGATGTAGCCCGGGCTGACGGTGTTGACCGTCACGCCCTTGGCCGCCATCTCTTGCGCCAGGGCCATCGTGAAGCCGTGCATGCCGGCCTTGGCCGCCGAGTAGTTGGTCTGGCCGGCCTGGCCCTTCTCGCCGTTGACCGAGCTGATCTGGATGATGCGGCCCCAGCCCTTCTCGACCATGCCCGGCACCACCTGCTTGGTGACGTTGAACATGCTGTTGAGGTTGGTGTCGATGACGGCCTTCCAATCCTCAGGCGTCATCTTCAGGAACATGCGGTCCCGCGTGATGCCGGCGTTGTTGACCAGCACGTCGATCGAGCCGTGTTCGGCCGTGGCCTTGGTGAAGGCGTCGACCGTGGACTGCCAATCCGCAACATTGCCGACCGACGCAAGGAAGTTGTAGCCCAACTCCTTCTGCTCACCCAGCCATTTGGCGTGGTCACGGCTCGGGCCACAGCCGGCGATGACCTTGAAGCCTTCCTTGTGCAGACGCTGGCAGATGGCGGTACCGATGCCGCCCATGCCCCCGGTCACGTACGCTAGTTTCTGTGCCATTGCTCGCTCCTGTTGGGTTGACTTGAGACTTTAACGCTCCGCCGTCGTCGCGACATCCATGTCACCCCCAATACGCATCGGGGTGATCCCCACGTTGCTCAGGCCTTGGCCTTGACGTAGCGCCCGGGGGCCGGCTCGATGGCGTGACGGCTCCGGTTGCCGTAGGCCTTTGGCGCGGGTACCAGCTTGCCGGCGTGCGGCTTGAGCCACGCTGACCAATCTCCCCACCAGCTACCGGGCACTTCCTTGGCGGAATCGAACCACTGCTGCGCCGTGCCGCCGAGCTTGCCTTCGATCCAGTGGTTGCGCTTCTTCGCAGCCGGCGGGTTGATCACGCCGGCAATGTGGCCCGAGGCGCCGAGGACGAAGCGCGCCTTGCCCTTCATGACCTTGGTGCTCTCGAACGCAGCCTGCCACGGCACGATGTGGTCTTCGCGCGAGGCGTAGACGAATACCGGCGCCTTGACCTTGCCGAGGTCGAGCTTTTCGCCGCAGACCATGAGCTTGCCCGGAACGCGCAACTCATTCTGCAAGTAGGTGTGGCGCAGGTACCAACAGAAGAACGGGCCCGGCAGGTTGGTCGAATCGCTGTTCCAGTAAAGCAGGTCGAACGGCGGCGGCTTGTCGCCCTTGAGGTAGTTGCCGACGACGTAGTTCCAGACCAGATCGTTCGGGCGCAGGAAGCTGAAGGTGGTGGCCAGCTCCTGGCCCTTGAGCAAACCGGGGCCGTTGGGCGCGGCGTCGCCGAGCGTCATTTCGCGCAACTGCACCCCGGGCTCGTCGATGAACAGGTCGAGCACACCGGTGTCGGAGAAGTCGAGCAGAGTGGTCAGCAGCGTCACACTCGCTGCGGGCTGTTCGCCACGCGCGGCAAGCACCGCCAACGCGGTGGCCAGGATCGTGCCGCCGACACAAAAGCCCAGCGTATCGATCGTCTCCTGGCCGCTGATGGCCTGGACCTCGCGGATTGCACGGATCGCGGCGTCTTCGATGTAGTCGTCCCAGGTCTTGGCCGCGATCGACGCATCCGGGTTGCGCCAGCTGATGACAAACGTGCGGTGCCCCTGTGCCACGGTGTAGCGGATCACCGAGTTGTCAGGCTGCAGGTCGAGGATGTAGTACTTGTTGATGCAAGGCGGGATGAAGAGCATCGGCCGCTCGTGCACCTTGGCCGTCAGCGGTTTGAACTCGAGCAGTTGGAACAATTCGTTCTCATAGACCACGGCACCCTCGCTGGTGGCCACGTTGCGGCCAACCTCGAACACGCTCTCGTCGGTCTGCGAAACATGGCCTTGCTGGATGTCTTGCCAAAGGTGCTGCATGCCCTGGGCAATGCTCTCGCCCTTGGACTCGATCGCCTTGCGCTGGGCTTCGGGGTTGAGCGCGAGGTAATTGCTCGGGCTGGCCGCGTCGACCCACTGCTGGACCGCGAAGCGAATGCGGGCCTTTGTCTTGGCGTCGCCCTCGACAGCGTCGGCCAGCTTCATCAGCGTGCGCGCGTTGAGCAGGTAGGTTTGCGCGGCCATCGCCGCGGTCGGGTTGCTCGCCCAGTCGGTGGCAGCAAAGCGGCGGTCGCCGTGCGCAACAGTGGCTGGCGCCTTGGCGCGCGACACATGATCGACAGCGCCGTTCCACATCTCAGTCGCTTGCGCCAGATAGTCTGCCTGCAGCGCCTTGAGCTCGGGCAGCGGCATCGACAATCCCTGCATCGACTTCCAGATTTCACCCACGGCGTGGCCGAAGGCTTGTGCGTGATCCGGGTGGGGCAATTGCGCGCTTTGCTTGGTCATGGCGGGTCATCTTCCTGAGCCTGGGCGGGGTCGTGAACAATGCCACGTTGTAAGAGGGCTCGCTTACCGCATTATGACAATCACTCTTGTTCACTGAAATTCACTGCGTCACATCATCGTGCTCTATCTGGTGGCCATTGCTTGGATGTACGTGGTGCTGATGATGAGCGTGGCCGAGGCGTTGGCGCCCAACGGCAGCCTGCTCGGCGCGGCGATCACATTCGTGTTCTACGGAGCGCTGCCGCTGGCACTGGTGCTCTACCTTCTGGGCACGCCGGCGAGGCGGCGGGCACTGCGGGCGACGCAAGCCTCAGCGACGCAACCAGACAGCGGCGGCCATGCGGCCGGTGATGCCGTCGCGGCGAAACGAGAAGAACCGTGAGCGGTCTTCGACAGTGCACGCGCCACCGCCGCTGACATGCGTCAGGCCCGCAGCGCGCAAGCGGTCGCGAGCCAGGCCCCGCAGATCGGCCAGCCAGCGCATCGTGCCATCTGGTCGCGGTCGGGCAACGAAGTGACTGCCGCCACCGAAGGCCTCGGCAACGTCGGCGCCGACCTCGAACTGGCGTGGCCCGATGCACGGGCCGAGCCACGCCTGGAGTTCGCGCGGCGCGCACGCCGTGGCCTCGCAGAGTGCCGTGACAGTGGCTTCGAGCAAGCCGCTGGCGAGGCCGCGCCAGCCCGCGTGCGCGGCACCGACGCCGCGGCCGCCGGGCGCAGCGAACAACACCGGCAAGCAGTCGGCCACCATCACGGTGCAGGCGATGCCCGGTTGGGTGGTGATCGCGGCATCGGCGCCGATCGAAGCCTGGTCCTCGTCGAGCGGCAGGTGCAACACGCGCGTGCCATGCACTTGTGACATCCAGACCGGACGGGCACCGAGCGCTGCTGCAAAGCGGCGTCGGTTGACATCGATTGCCGCCAGCGCATCGCCCGCCGAACGACCGAGATTCAGGCTGTCGAATGCACCTGTGCTGACGCCGCCGGCGCGCGTACTCATCAGCGCACCGACGCGCGGCCCGGCCCGCCAATCCGGGATCAGCTGGCCCGGCAGTGCCCCCTCAGGTGGCATCCGGGCACTTCTCGGGTCGCGTCTGCTCGAAGGCGTCGAGCGCCATGCAGGCTTCGAACACGCGCATCACGGCGGGCACGTTGCCGAGCCGGCAGGCCAGGCGCTGGGCATTGTGGATCTGCGGCACAAGCGTGATGTCGGCCAGCGTTGGCGCATCGCCATGGCAGAAACGGCCACTGCGTGCATCGCCGAGCTGGCGCTCGACAGTCTCCAGCCCGGTCTCGACCCAATGGCGGTACCAGCGGTTCTTGTCGTCCTCACTCAACTTCAGGTCATGCACCAGGTAGCGCAGCACGCGCAGGTTGTTGAGCGGGTGAATTTCGCAGGCAACGTCATAGGCCAGCGCGCGAACGCGCGCCCGACCGAGCGGGTCGGCCGGCAGCAGCGCGGGCGTGGGGTGCGTCTCGTCGAGGTACTCGATGATGGCCAAGGACTGGGTCAGCAGCGCATCGCCGTCCTTGAGCAGGGGCACCAGACGCGACGCCGACACCGCAGCGTACGACTCCTTGAACTGCTCGTTCTTGGTCAGGTGCACCGGCATGTAGTCGTAGGCCAGGCCCTTGAGTGCGAGCGCGATGCGCACGCGGTACGACGCCGACGATCGGAAGTAGTTGTAGAGCTGCATCGTCATTCACCTCGCAGATTCAGTGCACTGCCACGCGCAACGTACCCAGGCCTTCGATGGCGCCGACCATCAAGTCACCGGCCACCACCGCCGCCACCCCCGCCGGCGTGCCGGTGAAGATCAGGTCGCCCGGGGTCAGCGTCCACGCTGCGCTCAGATGTTCGATGGTTTCAGCCACGTTCCAGATGAGCTGGCTCAAGTCGCCCGCCTGGCG
>Ga0209254_10000417_pt1 | contig 33981 bp, 46 predicted proteins | sample FrelakmetDIP11DI_FD_187148 | JGI IMG/M metagenome (GOLD analysis project Ga0209254, IMG submission 187148) | Freshwater lake sediment microbial communities from the University of Notre Dame, USA, for methane emissions studies - DIP11 DI (SPAdes)... | ecosystem: Environmental > Aquatic >... | reverse complement strand
TGAACGATTGATTTGATATCTTCGTCTTTTACTTGTGGACTATTAGCTGGCATTGGCATAGGACCCCAAACACCACTACCACCCGCTTTAACTTTAGCAACCAGTTTTGCTTCTGCACCTTTATCGCCTTTGTACTTAGCTGCAACATCTTTATAAGATGGGCCTAATACTTTTTTATCTATGCTATGGCAAGCTAAACAACCGCTTTTTTGAGCAAGTGCCTGCCCATCAGCAGCGCTAACTTGACCAGTTAATAACACCATTGACGCAGCGATCATCGTTAATAAAACCTTCATGCTATCTCCTTGAATTATTGTAAAAAAGTAAGTAATCTTTGCATTAGATATCATACCAATAATTTACAAATGCACAATAGCCTTCGCAGGTTTTATAGTCACAGCGCTGTTAATAGTTGCTGTAAATCATTGATACTCGATGAGCAAGCAACGCTTTTACACACCCATGCGTTGACATCATTTGTACAATTTCTTTGTAAGATTGGCGGCAAACCTGCCGCACTTTCGTCCAGATAAAAGAATAAATGGTGAGGGTAATAATTTTGATGTATCCCTAGACGCCAAGCCGTTATTTGGCTGGTTTTTCCGCAGATAATCACCATTGTTGGCGGACTTAAAAACTCTTCCAATGCATGACATAAACTTGCACACGCAGCAGGGTTTCTGCCCAAGCTAAGGTCAAAAGCTTTTAGGGTGCGTTCTGCCGCTTGCAAATAACGCGGCTCACCTAGAATATGGCCCAGCCGCTGCAGTGCAACTGCCGCTATACCATTTCCGCTTGGGGTGGCATTGTCGTACCCCTGTTTAGGTCGGTGAATTAAAGTTTCGTGTGTGTGACTTGTGAAATAGAATCCACCCTCTTCAGATTCAAAGTTTTCGAGCAGGGCCTCGGCTAAATCTTCTGCAAAACCCAAATCAACGGCGCGGTAACCGGCTTGCAGACATTCAATCAGCGCATCTAATAAAAAAGCGTAATCGTCTAAATATGCGTTTAAATGCGCAACATATTTCCCCTCCCCCTGTTCTTTGCAAGTCGCCAACAATTGCTCGTTCACCCATAATGTTTCGTGAATAAAATCGACTGCATTCTGCGCCAATTCAATCCAATCTGGTCGGCCGAAAATGCGACCGGCATGCGCCAAACCCTTAATTGCGAGCGCATTCCAGCTGGTTAACACTTTGTCATCGCGTCTAGGGTGAATACGCTTATCACGTGCAGCGAATAATTTCTTTTGGGCACTTAAAAATATGAATTTTTCGGCATGCTCTGGAAGCCTCGCCAGATAAGGATTCCAGGCGTGCTCTTCGAAGTTCGCTACGCGGTCAAATCCCAAACAAGATGCTGCTACTGCAAACTCTTCAGGTGGCAGCAGTGTTTTTATCTCATCCCGCTGCCATACATAAAATGCACCTTCTTCTGCATGCCCATGTTCATTCAGCGAGTCTGCATCCAATGAAGAATAGAACGCGCCTTGCGGCGACAACATTTCGCGCTGCAACCACGCGATGGTCTCTTCCACTACTTGCCGATAACGCTCGTCTTTGCTAATTTGCCAAGCATCGGCATATAAAGAAATCAGTTGGCCATTGTCATAGAGCATTTTTTCAAAGTGCGGGATATTCCATTTTTCGTCCACGCTATAACGGTAAAATCCACCGCCAATCTGGTCATAAATCCCACCATTTGCTATGGCAGATAGCATCTGTAAAGCCATACTCTCTGCGCACCGATTGCTTGCCTTAGCTTGATGCAGCAATAAAGTAATATCGGCAGGATTCGGAAATTTTGGCGCTGAGCCAAAGCCGCCATACTCAAAATCGAAACTGCTTTCCAGCGATTTAAATGCCAACTTGAGTGTGCTTTCACTTGCAATTAACGTGCTGCTTGGTGTTGGGATTGTGCGTTTGAATGCTTCTAAAAGTTTGCTGTTTTGGGCGGCCAAGTCGCCTTTGCGCTCATGGTAGAACTGAGCAACACGCGGGATTAAATCAGCAAAGCCGGGTAATTGATAGCGCGCTGTTTTTGGGAAATAGGTACCGGTAAAATACGGTTCCTGGTTGGGTGTTAAAAATACAGTGAGTGGCCAGCCCCCGCTGCGATCTGACATCATGCTGTGTGCAGTCTGATAGATCTGGTCTATATCCGGGCGCTCTTCACGATCCACTTTGATATTAATAAAGTGTGCGTTCATAATTGCCGCGACTTCTAAATCTTCAAACGATTCATGTGCCATAACATGGCACCAATGACAGGCGGAATAGCCTATCGAAAGTAAAATGGGTTTGTCTAGCTCACGCGCTAAAGTAAGTGCTTGCTCACTCCAAGGATACCATTCCACAGGGTTATCAGCATGTTGCAGCAGGTATGGGCTTGTTTCCTCTGCAAGGTGATTAAGCATGAATCCTAAAGCGTTTCTATATGGTACTCGGCGCTAATCACATGGGTACGACCTGGATTAATCACCACCATGTTCTCCAGCGCATTGGTTGTTTCTACACACACAGTCTTGCGCCATTCATCCGGCTCACCCATATCAGCCATCTGAGCCGCTTTTTCCGCTCCCGGGCTCCACACTACGGTAGTGTCGCTGCCGGATTTTGATACATGGATGATACGGTTGTATCCCGTATCGTATACAGCACAATCGCTACTATGGTTGATGAACACACGGTCAAATTCACCCCCATCGAATGTGAGTGCGTCATGCTCGACGTAACGCTCATATTTAAGTGGCTTGTCGGCATACACACAATCTTGCATTCCCTTGATTTTAACATTCGCGATATCGCTAACATTGAGATAGGTGTGAAATGCCTCACCAATCACGAAAGGATGATCAGCCTTATTGGTGGTCGACATGTCAACACGCAATCTACGCCCAATAGTAATCGTAACACTTAATACATAAGGATATGACAGTTGGCGCTTTGCCTCTGGCGTATCCATCATCTCCAAAATGATACGTGTCGCGCCGGTAGGGGTGGCATCTATATCCATGACTCGCCAAGGAATTACACGCGCAAAACCATGCGGACAAAAAGTGCTGTCAGTAGGATGTGCGCCAAACCATGGCCAGCAAATAGGTATGCCGCCACGAATTGAGCGCGATTTTACAAAGCGTGCATTGCTAGAAAGCCATAACACCGGCTGAACTAGAAACTTCGGCTGCCAGCCAATGACATGCGCACCCTGCAGGGCAATTCTTGCAACTGCTAGAGGATTGTCAATTTCCAGATATTGCAAGCCATCCTCATCCTGCGTTTGCACTACATGCGCATGAAGTTTCAATCGTCGTTTTGTTTCAGGTAATTTTTTTTGTACTGTTGCTTCCATATCCATCACTTATTTAATGTTCAATATGCTATTTTTCTATTTGAGAGACATCACGCACTGCCCCGCGTGCTGCACTGGTGCTCATCGCCGCATAAGCGCGAAGTGCAGGCGAAACATGTCGCTCACGATTCACAGGCTTCCATGCTGCTTTGCCTTTATCTTCCATTTTTGAGCGTCGATGCGACATTTCTTCATCTGAAATGGCTAAATGTATCGTACGGTTTGGAATATCAATTTCTATCGTATCGCCCTCTTCCACCAACCCGATTGCGCCTCCCTCAGCCGCTTCCGGAGAAACATGTCCTATGCTCAGGCCAGACGTACCACCAGAGAATCTGCCGTCTGTCAGCAATGCACACACTTTACCCAAATCTTTCGATTTCAAGTACGAGGTTGGGTACAGCATCTCCTGCATCCCGGGTCCGCCGCGCGGACCTTCATATCTAATGACTACTATATCCCCCGCTACTATCTTATCGGCAAGAATTGCCTCAACTGAAGCGTCTTGCGACTCAAAAATTCGCGCACGGCCTGTAAACTTCAAAATACTGTCATCCACACCAGCGGTTTTGACGATGCAGCCATCCAACGCGATATTGCCATACAACACGGCAAGCCCGCCATCTTTAGAATAGGCATGTGCAATATCGCGGATACAGCCATTGGCACGATCCGTATCTAAATCCGGCCACAGCATGCTTTGGCTGAATGCAATCGTCGTAGGAATCCCTCCCGGAGCCGCACGGTAGAATTTCTTTACCTCTTCGTCAGTGGTCGTTGTGATATCCCATTTATCCAAAGCTGCACCCATGCTGGTGGAATGTACAGTTGAAATATCGCGGTGAATCAAGCCACCACGGCTCAATTCCGCCAAAATTCCCATCACGCCGCCAGCGCGGTGTACATCTTCCATATGGTATTTTTGTGTAGCCGGTGCAACCTTGCTTACACATGGCACCTTGCGTGAAATATGGTCGATATTGCTCATGGTGAAATCCAGACCCGCTTCATGTGCTGCTGCCAGCAAATGCAGCACGGTGTTGGTCGATCCACCCATCGCCACGTCCAAGCTCATGGCATTCTCAAAGGCCTTCTGTGTGGCAATATTGCGCGGCAGCACACTATCATCATCCTGCTCGTAATAACGCTTGGCAAGCTCAACAATTAAGCGCCCCGCCTGCAGGAATAACTGTTTACGTGCACCGTGTGTGGCAAGTGTAGAGCCATTGCCGGGTAAGCTTAAACCGAGCGCTTCAGTTAAACAGTTCATGGAGTTCGCCGTGAACATGCCCGAGCAAGACCCACAGGTCGGGCAAGCAGAACGCTCAATCGCTTCTGATTTTTCATCTGATACTTTACTATCGGCGGCAGCAACCATGGCATCAACCAAGTCTAGTTTTAGCGAGTCGCCTTGCCAAGTCACTTTGCCCGCTTCCATCGGTCCGCCGGAAACAAACACCACTGGAATATTCAAACGTAACGCCGCCATCAGCATGCCGGGCGTGATTTTGTCGCAGTTAGAAATACACACCAGCGCATCCGCACAATGTGCGTTGACCATATATTCAACACTGTCAGCAATCAAATCACGGCTGGGCAGACTATACAACATACCGCTATGCCCCATTGCAATACCGTCATCCACAGCAATGGTATTAAACTCTTTTGCAACCCCACCTGCTTTTTCAATTTCACGCGCTACCAACTGACCCAAATCCTTCAGGTGAACATGTCCTGGTACAAACTGTGTGAACGAATTGGCAATCGCAATGATAGGTTTATCAAAATCACCTTCCTTCATGCCAGTGGCGCGCCATAGCGCGCGGGCACCCGCCATATTGCGGCCATGAGTGGTAGTTCGAGAGCGGTAAACGGGCATAGTTAAACCTTAATCAAAATTCAATAACTCAATTAAAACGTATAATGGCTATTTTACAGTAATCTTTAAGCTAAATATGTATATCCACCCACAATTCGACCCCATAGCAGTACATATTGGTTCCATTGGTATCCATTGGTACGGATTGATGTACCTGATAGGCTTCTTAACTTTTTTGTTTTTGGGAAAATATCAAATCAAGCGTAAACCTTGGTTTGGCTGGAATAGCCAAATGTTGGATGATGCCTTATTCTACGGTGCTTTGGGTGTAATTTTAGGCGGCAGATTGGGCTATATATTGTTTTATCAATTTGGTCACTTCTTACATAACCCGCTGGATATTTTCAAAGTCTGGCAAGGTGGCATGAGCTTTCATGGTGGTTTTTTAGGTGTTTTGGTGGCCATGTTTTTCTTTACCAGGAAATATCCGCAACCCTGGCTTAAAATTATGGACTTTGTCGCACCCCTTGTTCCTATCGGACTTGGGGCCGGTCGCATGGGTAACTTTATCAATGGCGAATTATGGGGCCGCGCAACAAATTCAAATTTTGGCATGATTTTCCCACAGACAGACAACATTGCGCGCCATCCTTCGCAATTGTATGAATTTGCTTTGGAAGGTATTGTCTTGTTTTGTATACTATGGTGGTTTTCACGTAAACAGCGGCCTGTGGGCGCAATTTCAGCGCTGTTTCTAATCGGTTACGGCAGTTTCAGGTTTTTGGCGGAATTTACGCGGGAACCCGATAGCTACTTAGGCTTGCTGTCACTTGGTTTGAGCATGGGGCAATGGTTGAGTTTACCCATGGTATTAACCGGGATCTGGATGTGGTTGTCTGCAAATAAAAATAAATTTGAATAAAAGTCGAAAATCTAACATTTTTAATCATTGTTCAACACTTTATTTTCTTTACGAAATTCAGTCATAATTTAATTGACTAAAAATCAATAAGTTATAAACATTCATTTCAATATTTTTGAATTCATAAACTTGGCATACGCGTTGCATATTATTAAGCGTAGCTAATTTAGGATGAATAAAAATGAAAAGCTTATTTGAAAAATTGTTTAGAAAAGAACCACAATTCAATTACATCATTGCGGAATATCAGCCACTTACAACAAGTTCATTAGACAGCATGATGGATATTACAGCGCCAGGTAATGAATATGCGACTGAACATGACGAAATGGAAATTGATAGAATCTATCAGAATTCTTAGCTGCTAAAGACTAGCAACAACGCTTGATGCCTTTCCACTTGCCGTCTTGCCATTGCTTGAAAAACTCCTCGCGGCTTAAAAACGGAGTTGCATTAACAGCATCCCCTCTCTCGGCATGATAAGCTGCATAATGCTTTAAATAGCGCTCGTAAGCGTCGTCGCCTGAAAGCTGGCGGATAGCCTGCCAAAGCTTTTTCATTTTCTTAAACATCAATCTCTCACCCATGCTGCTTCTAATTGGGTTTCAATATGCGGCACTTCGGACAAAGGCAACACCGACTTCCCTTTTAAATATCGCCCACATATCAGCATCATATCCACCAAAACCACCCATAGTACAGCAACAAAAAACATGGTTAAGTAAGCATCCAGATGCTGGTTAAAAATAAGCTGCGGCGCAACCGCCGCCTTATCAGCGGGCAATACGCCACTGGCTAATTTATTGCTTAAATCATTTGCCGCTGCAAAGAAACCGACACGAATATCATCACTAAATATTTTTTGATACGCTGCAGTTGTGGTAATCGTCACTAGCCAAGCTAACGGCAAACCTGTCACCCATGCATATTTAAATTTACCTGATTTCACCAAAATACCTGTTGCTACACATAAGGCAATCGCTGCCAGCATTTGGTTGGCAATGCCGAACAGCGGCCACAGGATATTCACACCGCCATTCGGATCTATCACCCCAATATATAAAAAATAACCCCACCCTGCCACCACCAGTGCACTGGTAAAAATAACAGAAGGCATATAGGAAGTTTCACCCAGTTTTTTATTGAAATTACCCAGCATATCTTGCAGCATAAAACGCCCTACACGAGTGCCGGCATCGAGTGTCGTTAAAATAAAAATCGCCTCAAACATAATCGCAAAGTGGTACCACAATGCCAACAAATGCTTGCCAAACGCACTGCCAAATATACTCGCCATGCCTACCGCCAGACTTGGCGCACCACCAGTGCGGGCAAACAGACTGCTTTCACCCATGTCGCTTGCTAATTGATTCATCTGTTCAACAGTCACGCTGTAGCCCCAGCTGCTTATTTTCGCAACTGCATCAGCAGCCTCTTTTCCCACCACGCCCGCAGGACTGTTGATGGCGAAAAATATACCAGGCTCTAATACAGTTGCGGCAATCATGGCCATAATAGCCACAAAACTTTCCAGCAGCATTGCGCCATAACCTATCATGCGAATATCGCGCTCGTTGGCCAGCAATTTAGGCGTAGTTCCGGATGCAATTAACGCGTGAAAGCCGGAAATCGCGCCACAGGCAATGGTAATAAATACAAATGGAAACAGCTTGCCGCCAAAAATCGGTCCTGTGCCATCGGTAAATTGGGTAAGTGCCGGCATATGGATATCAGGACGCAATATCACAATCGCTATCGCTAACAGCAATACCGTACCAAGTTTCATAAAGGTAGATAAATAATCGCGCGGCGCAAGCAGCAGCCATACCGGCAGCACCGCTGCCGCAAAACCGTAAACAATAATGGCATAAGCTAATGGCAAACCTTCATGGTCAAACAGTGTCCTTAACGTCTCGCTATGATCTATCCAGCCACCCGCCAGCACCGAGAATAAAAGTAGCACAACGCCAATCGCTGAGGCTTCTAGCACCCGGCCAGGGCGAATATTGCGCATATAAATACCCACAATCATGGCAATCGGGATGGTTGCCGCAACGGTTGAAGTAGCCCATGGACTGTGCTTCATGGCATTGACCACCACCAGACCCAGCACAGCGATAAGAATAATCATGATCATAAATGTGCCGATTAGCGCAGCAGTGCCACCAATGACGCCAATCTCATCACGTGCCATTTGGCCCAGGCTACGGCCATTGCGACGGGTTGAAAAAAACAACGTCACCATATCTTGCACCGCCCCACCCAGCACCGCACCAATGAGTATCCATAGCGTACCTGGCAAATAACCAAATTGTGCGGCTAATGTAGGCCCAACCAACGGCCCCGGGCCTGCAATCGCAGCAAAATGGTGTCCGAATACAATCCACCTATTGGTGGGCATGTAGTCACGGCCGTTGTTCAATCGCTCGGCCGGTGTCGCACGTGTTTCATCAATTACCAATACTTTCGTGGCTATCCAGGCCGCATAAAAGCGGTACGCAATGGCGTAAATACATATCGCCGCAGTAATTAGCCACAAGGCATTAATGCTCTCGCCGCGGTTAAGCGCAATTGCACTAAGTGCAAACGCGCCTAATAGCGCGATTGCAAACCAGATTATTATTTTGAGATTTTTATTCATAGGAATAAGTATAAATCAGCTTTCCTTGAATGAATAAATTAAGTAATCGTGCAATTTAATTTTGGTACAATACAAATTACTAAAATCACCCAACAATAGCACCAGCCTTGCTTTTGAAGGCAATGTCCAAAATAAATATGACAACCCATAAAGTCGGCCGAAACGATCCGTGCCCGTGCGACAGCGGCAAAAAATATAAACATTGTTGCGAGCAATCCGGCACACCCACCCAAATCGCGCCGACTGGCTTCTTGCCGCAACAAGCCCTACGAACCGCCATGGCGCAACATCAATCTGGCAACCTTCCTCAGGCAGAATTGCTTTATAAGCAAGTGCTGCAGGCCTTACCCGATCAGCCTGACGCCTTACATTTGCTGGGACTCATTTCCAAACAAAAAGGCGAGCTGAAAACCGCTGTGCAGCTGATGCGCAAGGCACTCAATTTCAACCCGAATTACGTTGAGGCTTATGTGAATTTGGGTGCGACTTTGCAAGAACAAAATAATTTCACCGAAGCCGCCGATTGTTATCGCAAAGCGCTCTCGCTACGCCCTAATTATGCCGAGGTGCACAGCAATCTGGGTGTGGTGCTAAAAGCGCAAGAAAACTTGCATGAATCTGCACAAAGCTTCATCCGTGCGCTAGAGCTTAACCCAAGTTCTGCCGAGACTTTCGCGAACCTGGATGCGCTGTTGAAAGAGATGGCCGCTCCAGACGAAGCGCTGATTTATTACCGCAAGGTGCTAGAAATTTCTCCTACCAATATCGCCGCGCAGCAAGGCGCATATTTAGCACTAAGCCGCACCGTGCCTGAGTGGCATGTGCCGATGATGAACGAGAAAAACCGCAACCAGGCATATTTTGATGCGCTTAAAGCCGTGATTAAACGTGATTCAAATGTGTTCGAAATCGGTACCGGCTCTGGGCTACTGGCAATGATGGCGGCCAAACTGGGCGCCAAACAAGTCACCACCTGCGAAGCCGTCCCGCTGATTGCTGAAACGGCGCAGCAAATCATAAAAGACAACAAATTCGAAAAAAACATCAAAGTGATTGCTAAAAAATCTATCGATGTCGAAATTGATAAAGACATACCTGAACAATCCGATATTCTGGTTTCAGAGATATTTTCCAGCGAATTATTAGGCGAGTATGTGCTGCCAAGCCTGGAAGATGCCAAGCGCCGCTTACTGAAGCCGCAAGGCAAGGTAATTCCATCTGCGGGAAGCATTATGATTGCACTTTTTACCGGCGATGATATCAGGCGTAATTTAATCGTGGAGGACTCGTTCGGATTTAATCTGCAGCGTTTTAATACCATCGTTTCAAAGAAACGCATGATCGCCAGGAACGACTTGAACATTGAGTTATTGAGCGATGGCATCGAAGCGTTTGATTTCGATTTTGAGAATGACGACCACTTTCCTGCCGAAAAGAAAATCTTAAAAATTGCCGTCAAAAAAGCCGGCCTTTGCTACGGCCTTGTACAATGGATGAAACTGGATATGAATGGTGATCAAAAAGTGATGTTTGAAAATCACCCGTCACAAACCTCAAAAGTCTCTAATTGGCAACAATGCGCCTATTTGTTTGATGCGCCGATTGATGTAAAAGCCGGGCAGGTTGTGGTGGTAAATGCAGCGCACAACCGCGCTGTACCTTGGTTTTATTTGAAAGAAATTCTAGCCAAATAACGCCGCCCAGCAGACCTCATGGATATTGGTTTGCAGGGCATGCTTTTTTACTTAAAGCAAGCCTTTATCCGAAAACGACAGCGTATTATTCCCCGCCACTATAAAATGATCCAGCACCCGCACATCGACTAGAGCCAGTGCCTGCTTTAAACTTTGAGTCAATAACTCATCCGTCCGGCTTTGTTGCGCAATGCCAGAAGGATGATTGTGTGCAAAAATCACCGAAGCCGCATTGTGATGCAGGGCGCGTTTCAACACCTCGCGCGGATAAACGCTGGTCTCTTTCAGGCTGCCGCTGAACATTTCCTCGCTCGCAACCAGGCGGTTTTGCGTATCTAAAAATAGCACCATGAACACCTCGCGCGTAACGCTACCCAACTTTAGCACTAAGTAATCGCGCACCGCTTGCGGAGATTTGAATACGTCGCGTTGCTGCAATTGCTCGTTTAGCGCACGGCGACTCATTTCAAAAATGGCCTGCAACTGCACGTATTTGCTGGTACCTATGCCATGCACTTTGCTTAATTCAGCTTCGTTCGCGGCGAATATACCGTTAAGGTTGCCAAACTGATTGAGTAAATCACGCGCCAAATCGACTGCGCTTTTGCCAGTGACCCCTACGCGCAGAAAAATCGCCAGCAACTCGGCGTCAGATAAAGCTTCCGCCCCGAGCTCGATTAATTTCTCGCGCGGACGTTCGCTGGCTGGCCAGTCAGTAATAGCCATTTATATTCCTTATTTCAACCAACCAATTTCGTACGCAGTTTTTTCACCAATCAGCGTTTGTGCTAAGCTTTTCGGTATTTCTGCCTGCGTCTCACTTATCGGTACGCGCCCACCCATCAGCTCAGCAAAGTCCTGCGGGTAGCGTGGCGATTTGTCGGGTTCGGCAAAACCATCAGGATAAATAGGGGTGCCATTACTTAAATCATATTTATCAGTCGCAGTGAGTGTATGCAACAGTTCGTGCGCAGTAACCACCAAGTTTTGCTTGGCATAACTTTTATCACCAAACAGATTGACACGCCCTATACGGCCTTTATTTAACGCCGTGGAGTGCGACAATGCAGAATTTGTAACAGGATCGTGATATAGTAAATAAAGCCTGATATCCGGCTTAACGTTGACTTTTGGGCTGTTACTCCAGGCAAACCATCGAAATTTCAGGCTCCAAATAATATTACTGAGCATGCTGCCGCCATTGGGTGGAGCGGGCGGAATTTCTCTCACAACTTCACCCAACTGCACTTCTATAGGGCGTCGCATGCCTAAGTTATAGCGCGCGCCTTCTTCCGCAAAATACTCAGCTATAGGCTCAAAATCTTCGTGGGTAAGCGTTTTAATGTAATTGGCAACCTCGTCGCTACTATCCGCATTAATCGGGTAAACTGCGACATAAAAGTTATCTTTCCAATCCAAATCGGCTTTAGCCCGCCAAGTCTGCTGAACAACTGTCGCTAAAATCAGTAATAAAATAATAATTCTTAGGTTGCGCCACATAAATTTGATAGGGATATATCTCTATTTTCGTATTAAAATGAAAGCATTACATAAATCATAGCAAAAATGCAAAAAAACAAATCAATCGTATTAGGCATTACAGGCGGCATTGCAGCTTACAAATCGGCAGAGCTCGTTCGCCTATTAGTTAAGGCCAATATTGATGTGCAAGTGGTAATGACCGAAGCTGCTTGCCAGTTCATTACGCCAATCACCATGCAAGCATTGTCTGGAAAGCCCGTGTTTATTGGCATGTGGGATGCATCCATTCCCAATGGCATGTCGCATATCGAATTAAGCCGTATGGCAGACGCGATTGTAATTGCACCCGCCAGTGCCGATTTTATCGCTAAGCTGGCGCATGGCCGTGCTGATGACTTGCTATCGACGCTTTGCCTGGCACGCGATTGTCCTTTGCTGGTTGCGCCTGCAATGAATAAACAAATGTGGGAGAACCCTGCCAGCCAGCGCAATATCATACAGCTAAAAGCTGATGCTATTAGTATTTTAGGGCCTGATAGCGGCGAGCAAGCTTGCGGGGAAGTGGGCTTGGGGCGCATGCTAGAAGCCGAAGACTTGTTATGCCTGATTGAAGCGCACTTTCAGCCCAAATTGCTTTTGGGTAAGAAAGTGATGGTCACCGCAGGCGCCACATTGGAAATGATAGACCCGGTGCGCGCTATCACCAATTTAAGCAGTGGGAAAATGGGCTACGCAATAGCTCAAGCAGCGCAAGAAATGGGTGCGGAAGTCACTTTAATAAGCGGGGCGAGTCCGCTAAAACCACCTTTAGGTATAAATATTATTTCTGCTACAAGTGCAGATGCAATGTACCAAAGCGTGATGCACCATATTGCAAAACAAGATATTTTTATTGGTGTTGCGGCAGTATCTGACTACAGCCCTACAAAAAAAAATGAACAAAAAATCAAAAAAAGTGAATCATCACTTACGCTGGAGCTATCTAAAACAAAAGATATTCTGGCTGATGTTGCCAGCTTGCCTAATGCACCATTTTGCGTAGGATTTGCTGCAGAAAGTGAAAACCTACTAGAACATGCTGAAGCCAAACGACAAGCAAAGAAATTACCTCTAATAGTCGCGAACTTAGCCGCTGACGCGATGGGCAGCGACGAAAACAGTGTCACCTTGCTGGATAAAAATGGGGCACATCCCTTGGAACGTGCCCCAAAAATTGAAATTGCCAGATTGCTGTTACAGCATATAGTGAGCATGCCGTAATTCAGGTTATAAATTAAAATTTATATGCTGCACTTAAGCCAAGTAACCAATTGCGTGTTGGTGCAGCCTCATAAAAACGCTGATTACCATCCGCCACACGCACGGAGCCAACATATTCCTGATCAAAAATATTTTCTATGCGCACGAACTCGGCAAACTTCCAATTGTTTACAGTTTGACTAAGTCCGCCGCGCCAATTAAACACGGTGTAGCTATCCGCTTTGCCATCTGCAGAATTAAAACTCACGTTGGTATCACTGCTTTTACGCATTTCCAGTGCCGTACTAAAACCTGTAGGTTGATGTTTCCAAGAAACCTCACCATACAAATTATAACGATATGTCCCAGGGATTTTGCTGCCTGATGCAATAGTTTCAAAATCACCTGCAACGCCAAAACGACAGCTGGTGCCATTCGGAAAAGGTGTTTGACAAGCACTAAAGGAATCAGTAAATTTTGCATCAAGCAGTGTATAGGCTAAATATAGCCTTACATCATGTGGCAATTGACTGTCCAAGCTTAGCTCTAATCCCTTACGTTCAGAAGTAGGCACATTGCGATAAGTTGTACGTCCACCTTGTGAGGTTGCAACAACAATTTCGTCATCTGTATCAATTTTGAACAAAGCAGCATTCACAAGAGTATTAGTCCCAACAAACGCTTTTGCACCAACTTCGTATTGGCGGCTCTTAGCTGGCTTAAGATCAAGGTTCAATCCTGATTTATTAAAGTCTGGATTGTAAGCCATCTCAACAAATGTCGGCGTTTCAAAACTTTCGCCAACATTTGCAAATAGATTAACGCTATCCGTCAACTTAAAAACAGTACCAAGTACAGGTGTCGTTTCTGAAAAATCAACTGAGCCACTGTCATTACCATTGCCTGTAGCAATATAATGGTCTTTAGTTTTAAAGCTCACTCGACTATGACGCACACCACCGCTTACAGACCAACTTGGAAGAATATCTAATGAAGCTTGTGCATATTGGTCAAAATTCCTAGCCTCATTTTTTTCATCTCGACGCAATATTCCTTTAACGCCCAATGTAGTGCCTATGAAGTTTTGATATCCTGTACGGTCATCATTCATCAAGTCATAATTCAAACCTACAGTAAAATTAAACGGCTTGCTGGCTAACTCGCCTTTGTGTGACCACCGTGCATCAATACCGCCAAAACTACGATCAATTACAGCCACACCGCCACCATTCCTTTGAAAACCCGGCGCAGACGTTTGTGCGGCAACAGACACAGATTGAAATTGTTCATTATCACGCTGCCCATAATACGCCATTAGACGAGCTGTATCATTCGAAGTAAGGTTGTGTTCTAAAGTTGCGCCAACCTGCTGATGGTCACGAGAAACACGTGTATTAAACAATTCAGAGTTAGTGCCCGCCTGTTCGCGGTCAGCTTTTAGTTGCGCTGCAGTCAACCCTTGTGGGTCTTCGTTTTCTGGCTGATCTAGTGCAGTAGCAACTACTGTCAACTTGGTATCATCGTTAATATTAAAGTTTATCTTGCCATGCAAGGTATCTCGACGCGTGTCAGATTGGTCACGATAGCCATCACTACGATAAGTATTAGCATTAATAATATAATCAAAGCCATCACCGCTATCGCTAAAACCTATGCTTTCGCGACGTGTGTTATAGCTGCCAAATGTGATGCCGCCTGAAAGTGTTGGATCCTTTTCGCCATCTTTGGTAAAAATCTGCACCACGCCGCCCGATGAGTTGCCATATAGTGCCGAGAATGGTCCACGCAGGTATTCCACGCGTGAAGCGGTATCTAAATTAAACGTACCCGTCTGACCTTGCCCGTCTGGCATAGTCATTGGAATACCATCGGCATACAGCCGCACACCACGTACCCCGAACGCTGAACGTGCACCAAAACCACGGACCTGAATCGCCAAATCTTGCGCCGGATTATTGCGATTGTTAATGACAATGCCAGGAACACGGCTTGAAGACTCAGACAAATTAACCTTGAGTTGACCTTCTTGAATTTGCTCCGCATCAGTCGAATCAATCGACATCGGCAAATCAAAACTGTTTTGCTCAACACGGGTGCCAGTCACAACAATAGGTGCAGCTACAATGGTGCTCGCCTGTTCAGTTGACACTGCTTCATCAGCAATTACAGGTAGTGCTAAGCTTATAAGTCCAGCTAATGCCAGCTTGCTAGATAATTTTTTTATTCTAAATACATGCATGATTTAATAACCCCTTTAATATTGAGGTAATTCTACTTGCAACCCTAATCTGCCACCATAGTGATTTTCTTGATTTTAGTGTTTAATGTCACATTCCTTATTAACCTTTAATAAATTAAAGAACCATGTCCATCACAGTAGACTTAAAGATTTTAGACAATCGCCTACATCATATGATGCCAGCCTATGCCACACCCGGCTCTGCAGGGCTAGATTTGCGTGCCTGCATTGAGCACACGCAAACCATTCAGCCGGGTGAAACGGTGATGATTCCAACTGGCATGGCGATTCATATCGACAATACTTATTATGCTGCGTTGATTCTGCCTCGCTCTGGCTTGGGACATAAGCATGGCATTGTGCTAGGCAATTTGGTTGGGTTGATCGATTCTGACTATCAGGGCCAGTTACTGGTTTCGTGCTGGAATCGCGGTAAAGAGGCGTTTATTCTTAACCCGATGGAACGCATTGCACAGTTGGTGATTGTGCCTGTGGTGCAGGCCGACTTCCATCTGGTGGACGAATTTACAGTATCTGAGCGTGGTGATGGTGGTTTTGGCAGTACAGGCAAACATTAACAGCAAAACACCAAATAATCCCCATTTTTAACAGCAAAATCCTATATTTAGGTTGAAATAAATCTATGTTTCGTACTATAATTGCGGTCTTTCGCAAAAAGCAAAGTATTTGGAGATAACCATGGCACGTGTATGTCAGGTAACAGGCAAAAAGCCGATGGTGGGTAACAATGTTTCTCACGCGCAAAACAAAACAAAACGCCGTTTTTTACCTAATTTGCAAAATCGCAAGTTCTGGGTAGAAAGCGAAAATCGCTGGGTGAGCATGCGTATTACTAACGCTGCTTTACGCACGATTGATAAAAACGGTATTGATTCGGTGCTTGCAGAGATGCGTGCAGCCGGTCAAAAAATCTAAGGATATTGAATCATGCGCGAAAAAATTAAATTAGAATCAAGTGCTGGTACAGGCCACTTTTATACCACCACAAAAAACAAACGCACGATGCCAGAAAAAATGGAAATCAAAAAGTTTGATCCAGTGGTACGTAAACATGTGATGTATAAAGAAACTAAACTTAAATAAGCAATTGTTTAAGTAATAAAAAAACCCGCAACTGCGGGTTTTTTTACGCTCATTAGCTCGTGTCACTTAAATTCACGGATTGCTTAATATGCGAATCTCGCGTTGAGGATATGGAATAGATATATTATTTTCTTGAAAAACGCGCCATACCTCCAGATAAATCTCAGACTGCAAGACCGCCGACCCCTCTTCAGGGTCTGGTATCCAAATTGATAATGTTAAATCAATTCCACTTTCACCGAATCCTTTGATGAGAACTGCAGGCTCTGGAGTTTTTAAAACACGTGTGTGTTGCACCGCAATATCTAAAATCAGCTTCATTGCTATTTCTAAAGGGCTGTCATAGCTTATTTGAACAGGCATCTGCACTCTAGCCTTGTGTTCAGAAAAAGAGTGATTAACTACTGAATTAATAATTAATGATTCATTAGGAATAATGACCTCAGTTCCATCCAACTTCCGCAACACAAGATAACGTGTTCGTAAATCGCTCACTACTCCATAATGAGAATCGACAGTAATCACATCACCGATATGCATGGATTTATCCAGTAACAAAATGAACCCACTAACATAATTACTGGCAATACGCTGCAGGCCAAATCCCAGGCCAACACCTAGTGCGCCACCGAATACCGAGAGCAAGGTTATATCTAACCCTACAGCCGATAACGCGATAAGCGTAGCAACAAATAGCAACACGATGCGAATGAGCTTAATTAAAACGACCCGAAAATTGACGTTTACCTGTTCTGCACGCATCAATTTATTTTCCAATAGCCGGCTAAGCCATAATGCAATGAAAATTGTAACAATTACTGTCAGCAATGCCTGTAACACCAGCAATAAATTCACTGGGTTTTTACCGATATTAAAACGCATATCTTCAAGGCTCTGTATCAGTTGGGGAAGTACTCCGGTAAGATGTAACGCTAATATCCCCCAAATACTCCAAGCAATCACACTTTCAAGTGCTTTAAGCCAGCCGCCTGGCGAGAACAAATAGCGGACAAAATACACTATTAAGCGGATAGCTGCCATGGCGATAAATAACCGACTGGCTAATTGCAACAGACCTGTATGTTGCGAGTCAGCCAATATTAATTGGCTAAGCAACACAAATATTAAACATGACATCGGGAACAGTACGCGATTGATGCCGCCTATTGCGAGCTTCCAGTGCTCCGGCGCGCGTTGCATCACGTATCTGCGCAAAGCGCCATTAACCAGCCACGCAGTAGTTACCGCGGCAATAATAATGGCCAATTGCCAGAACACTACAGGAGTGCTCATATCGGCTTGTATTTCTTGCCAAATCAGCTGAATTTCGTTATTCATCATGAGCTATAACAAGAAAATGGTCGCCAGTCCAAGAAAGATGAAGAAACCACCACTATCAGTCATCGCAGTAATCAAGACACTGGTACCTACTGCAGGGTCACGGCCTAGTTTATTCATCATCAATGGGATCATCACCCCCATCACTGCAGCTAGTAATAAATTAAGGGTCATTGCCGTCATCATCACCAAACCGAGTTGGTAGTTCCCATACAATGCGTATGCGATTAAACCAAGCACACCGCCCCACAGCAAACCATTAAGCAACGCCACACCTAGCTCTTTTTTAATAAGCGAGTGCATATTATGTAACGAAATTTGACCCAGCGCCAAGCCACGAACAATCATCGTTGTGGTTTGATTGCCCGAGTTGCCGCCGATACCAGCCACAATCGGCATGAGCGCCGCTAATGCAACAATTTTTTCAATTGAGCCTTCAAACAATCCAATTACTCTTGAAGCAACAAGTGCTGTCACTAAATTAATCGCCAACCATGCCCAGCGATTTTGTACTGATTTCCATACAGAAGCAAAAAAGTCTTCTTCTTCGCGCAAACCAGCCATCGAAAGCATGTCGGATTCAGACTCATCACGGATATAATCCATCACTGCATCTACAGTAATTCTGCCAACCAGTTTATTATTAGCATCTACTACCGGCGCGGTGACCAAATCGTATCTTTCAAAAGCTTGTGCAGCTTCATCCGAGATGTCTTCTGGATGAAACAACACAGTATCAGCAACCATAACATCGGCCACATTAGCATCCAGCTCATTTACAACCATACGCTTAAGCGGTAATACGCCGCGTAAAATATCATTTCTATCTACCACAAATAACTTATCGGTATGGTCTGGCAGACTTCCTAAACGACGCAAATAGCGCAATGCGACTTCTAGGGTAATATCTTCACGAATTGTGACGATATCAAAATCCATCAAAGCACCAACGGCATCATCGGGATAAGACAAAGCGGATTCTAAACGCTCACGATTTCGTGAATCCAGACTGTCTAAAAGATCTTGCAATACATCTTTCGGCAAGTCTGGCGCCAAATCTGCAAGCTCATCAGTATCCAGCTGTTCGGCTGCTGCCAACAGCTCTTCAGGTTCCATATCTGCAATCAGGCTTTGTCGTACAGAGTCTGATACTTCTAGCAGAATCTCGCCGTCACGATCAGCTTTTACCAGTTCCCATAAATTTAGGCGGTCTTCTAGCGGGAGCGCCTCGAGAATGTACGCAACATCAGCAGGGTGTAAAGCATCTAATTTTTTTTGTAATTCACTTAGATTTTGCTTATGTACAAGCTGCTCAACCAACTCGTGTTTAGGCATGTCTTGTTTGTGTACAAGATCTTCTATCAACCGATGTTTCTCCAAAAGAGAAATCACTTGTTGCAGACTTTCGCTTAGGCTTTCTTTAACTTCCTGGAGATCGGACATGCTAAACCTTGATCTATCCTTAACTGCGTAAAACGCTATTATGATTTATTTTTATGATTTATTTCTTGTTTGCGTAAAATTAGCACTTAAAATATTATGGGATTTCCTATCACGCTCTCATGGCTATGCTACTTAATCTATACTCCACTTCACATTGTCATTTGTGCGAATTAGCATTTTCAATTTTGATGCAAGTGCCCGATGACATTGAAGTGAGGCTTATCGACATTGCGGACGATGATACATTGCTAGCTCTATATGGCTTGCATATTCCTGTTTTACAAAGAACAGATTCAATGATGGAACTTCATTGGCCGTTTAGTGTGATAAATATAATTGAGTTCATTAAGTAACTACTCTAAAAATCTAGCAATAAAAAAGCCAGCTTATAGCTGGCTTTTTATTGATTCAACTAGCGTCGTCTTACTCAGCCACAACAGCTTCTGTAGTTGTATCTGGGCGATCCACCAGCTCAACCAATGCCATTGGTGCATTATCTCCATTACGGAAACCACATTTTAAGATACGCAAATAACCGCCATTACGTGCATTGTAGCGCGGACCAAGCTCACCAAACAATTTACCAACTATATCGCGGTCACGTAAACGGCTAAATGCTATACGGCGATTTGCGAGTGTCGCAGTTTTGCTAAGCGTAATTAAAGGCTCTGCATATTTGCGCAGCTCTTTCGCTTTTGGCAAAGTTGTTCTAATAATTTCATGGCGCAACAGTGATGTTGTCATGTTGCGGAACATGGCCGCGCGATGACTGCTGGTACGATTTAATTTACGATTGCTATTACCGTGACGCATAGTAATTCCTTAAAGTTTCTTTAATATTAGGCTTTTTCTAAGCCAACAGGCGGCCAGTTTTCAAGCTTCATGCCCAGAGTTAAGCCTTTAGTTGCTAATACATCTTTAATTTCATTCAAAGATTTGCGGCCTAAGTTAGGGGCTTTTAATAATTCATTCTCGCTACGTTGGATTAAATCACCAATGTAAAAAATATTTTCTGCTTTCAGGCAGTTAGCAGAACGCACTGTTAATTCTAAGTCATCAACTGGACGCAACAGAATTGGATCAACCTGCGGTGCAGACTTCACTTCCACTTCGCTTGGGGATCCCTCCAAATTAGCAAACACTGATAGTTGACCAATTAAGATACGCGCCGCATCACGAATCGCTTGTTCTGGCTCAATGATGCCGTTAGTTTCAACATCCATCACCAACTTATCTAAGTCAGTCCGTTGTTCAACGCGCGCACTTTCGACTTGATAGCTCACTTTATTAATTGGGCTAAATGACGCGTCTACCATAATAAAGCCCAGAACGCGGTCTTCTTCATCAGCTTTCTGGCGTGCTGGAACAGGCTGATAACCTCGACCCATTTCAACCTTAACTTCTAAGTTCAGCTTGCCACCTTTAGTTAAGTGTGCAATCACATGATTTGGATTCACGATTTCAGCATCATGCCCAGTTTCAAAATCGCCCGCAGTTACTACACCTTCGGTAGATTTATTCAACGTTAAAATTGTTTCAGATTTATTGTTGAGTTTTAATGCCACACCTTTTAGGTTAAGCAAAATATCAACAACATCTTCTTGCACACCGTCAATGGTTGAGTATTCATGTACAACACCATCAATTTTAACTTCAGTGATAGCAAAACCTGGGATTGATGATAACAATACACGACGTAGTGCATTGCCTAATGTATAGCCAAAACCACGCTCCATTGGCTCTAAAGTAACGCGCGCGCGCAATGGCGTAATTACTTCTACATCAACCACATGTGGTTTTAAATATTCAGTTGGATTGTTTTGCATAAAATTCCTTGACGTTATCTGGTGAATGAGCGATTTAACTAAGTATTAATTACTTAGAATACAGCTCAACGACCAATGACTCGTTAATGGTTGAAGGCAAATCATCACGTTGTGGTTTAGCTTTAAATGTACCGCGTAAAGCTTTCACATCGACTTCTAACCACTCTGGAAAACCGCGTTGCTCAGCAGCTTCAAGTGCACCTTTAATACGCAACTGTGTTTTTGCTGCTTCGGCAACTGAAATCACATCGCCAGCTTTTACTTGGTATGAAGGAATATTGACGCGTTTACCGTTCACTAAAATACTATTGTGACGCACGATTTGACGTGCTTCAGTGCGTGAACCACCCAAGCCCATACGGAAAGCAACATTATCTAAGCGACATTCAAGTAGTTGCAACAAATTCTCACCAGTAATGCCTTTTTGACGATCAGCTTCAGCGTAATAGCTGCGGAACTGACCTTCCAAAATACCGTAAATACGACGTACTTTTTGCTTTTCGCGTAATTGCACACCATAGTCTGACAAACGTGCGTTACGACGCTGACCATGTTGGCCAGGTGGGAAATTACGCTTTTCAATTGCGCATTTATCCGTGAAGCATTTTTCTGCTTTCAAGAATAATTTTTCGCCCTCACGGCGACATTGACGGCATTTAGGGTCTAAATTTCTAGCCAAAATAGTTCTCCAGTAATCTCTTAGATGCGACGTTTTTTAGGTGGACGACAGCCATTGTGTGGCACTGGCGTCACATCGGTAATGCTGGTAATTTTAAAACCAGCCGCATTAAGCGCACGCACTGCAGATTCACGGCCTGGGCCTGGACCTTTGATGCGCACTTCTAAATTTTTAACACCAGACTCTTGTGCAGATTTACCTGCAACCTCAGCAGCAACCTGTGCGGCAAATGGTGTACTTTTACGTGAGCCTTTGAAACCCTGTCCACCTGATGTTGCCCACGAAAGCGCATTGCCCTGACGGTCAGTGATTGTAATAATCGTATTGTTAAAAGAAGCATGCACGTGGGCAATACCCTCTGCAATATTCTTTTTAACTTTTTTTCTTACACGTACATTAGCTTTTGCCATGTTGTACTGTCCTTACCAATAAATCTTAATAAAATTAATTACTTAGCTTGCTTAATTGCCTTAACTGGACCCTTGCGTGTGCGCGCATTGGTTTTTGTGCGCTGACCACGAACTGGCAAGCCACGACGGTGACGCACACCACGATAGCAACCCAAATCCATTAAACGTTTAATATTCATAGAAACTTCACGGCGTAAATCGCCCTCTACTTTTACTTTGGCCACTTCGTCACGAAGCTTTTCTACGTCAGCATCGTTTAGATCCTTCACTTTTGTAGAAGCCAAAACACCAGCAGCAACACAAATCTTTTGCGCTGTATTTCTACCAATACCATAAATCGCAGTTAACGCGATTTCAGCGTGTTTATTATTCGGGATATTAACCCCAGCAATACGAGCCATACTTTAACTCCAAAACAAATCGCAACTTACAGCGACCAAATAAAAAAGCCTTGAATTCTAACAGTTTATGTCTACTTTTTCAAACCTAAACAAAACTGTTAATATCAATTAACCTTGACGTTGTTTATGACGTGGATCTGTACATATGATACGTACAACGCCACGACGACGAACAACTTTACAGTTACGGCACAATGTTTTTACTGATGCACGAACTCTCATAATTACCTCACTACTACTAACCCTGTTAAACTACTTTACGCGGAATGTAATCCGCGCTCTTGTTAAATCATAAGGCGTCATTTCAACTGTCACCTTGTCACCTGGTAAAATACGGATATAGTGCATACGCATTTTTCCAGAAATATATCCTAATACTGTGTGTCCATTTTCCAACTTAACCTTGAATGTTGCATTTGGGAGATTTTCTAAGATCTCACCTTGCATCTCAATACGGTCTTCTTTTGCCATCTTTAAAGTTACCGCGCTCCTGCGCCACCTTTAAAATTCGCTTTTTTGAGCAACCCTTCATACTGATGCGACATCAAGTGTGATTGCACCTGTGTCATAAAATCCATGGTTACTACAACAATAATCAATAACGAAGTCCCGCCAAAATAAAATGGGGTATTAAATTTCAACCTTAAAAACTCAGGTAACAAACACACCAAGGTAATATACACAGCACCTACCAAAGTTAGACGACCCATAATTGTGTCAATGTACTTAGCAGTTTGCTCTCCAGGGCGAATGCCTGGCACAAATGCACCACTTTTCTTTAAATTTTCAGCTGTCTCTTTTGGGTTAAATACTAACGCCGTATAAAAGAAACAGAAAAATATAATCGCTGCCGCAAAAAACAAAATATAAATTGGCTGACCAGGCGACAGCAGATTACTGAGGTCTTTTAGCCAATATAAATTTTCACTGCTGCCAAACCAGCCAGCTAAGGTCGCTGGAAACAAAATAATACTTGATGCAAAAATTGGAGGAATCACACCTGCCATATTAAGTTTTAATGGTAGATGGGTTGTTTGACCGCCATACACTTTATTACCAACTTGGCGCTTAGCGTAGTTCACCGTGATTTTACGTTGACCACGCTCTACAAACACCACCAAAGCTGTTACTAACAGTACTGCTACAAACAAGAACATTACTAGCGGTATTGAGAAAGCACCTGTACGCGCTAACTCTAAAGTACTGCCAATTGCACTCGGTAATCCAGCTACAATCCCGGCAAAAATGATAATTGAGATACCATTACCGATTCCGCGTTCTGTAATCTGCTCACCCAACCACATCAAAAACATTGTGCCACTCACCAGCGTCACTACAGCCGTCAATCTAAATGCCAGTCCTGGGTCTAACACTAAGCCGGCCTGTCCTTCCAACGCAATAGCAATGCCCAAGGCTTGAAACGTTGCTAACAATAACGTTCCGTAGCGAGTGTACTTAGTAATCGTACGTCTGCCAGCTTCGCCTTCCTTTTTCAACTGCTCTAGCTTAGGCGAAACAACTGTCGCCAGCTGCATAATAATAGATGCAGAAATGTAAGGCATTATTCCCAAAGCAAACACTGTGAAACGAGACAAAGCGCCACCTGAAAACATATTAAACATGCCCAGTATGCCGTTATTTTGCGAATCAAATAATTGCTTCAATACAGCTGGATCAATGCCTGGCACAGGTATATGCGCGCCCAAGCGAAACACCACCAATGCGCCCAGCACAAACCATAAGCGGCTTTTCAGCTCACTCATTTTACCCACTGATCCTAAAAAACTATCTTGCGCCAAGGCCAATTCTCTTCTTACGCTTCTACAACTTTTCCGCCAGCCGCTTCAATCGCCGCACGAGCACCTTTGGTAAGCAATAAACCTTGCACTTTTACCTTTTTGGTTAATTCACCAGATAAATATACTTTTGCTGCTTTTACTGTGCCAGAAATCAATTTGGCAGATTTTAAGGCTAACAAATCAATGACATCAGCATCCAGCTCCAGCAATTCACTAGTACGAATTCGTGCCGTATCGGCCTTGGTCATTGATTTAAAGCCTCGCTTAGGCAAGCGACGTTGCAAAGGCATTTGACCACCTTCAAAACCTACTTTATGAAAGCCACCTGTACGTGATTTTTGGCCTTTATGCCCACGTCCAGCTGTTTTTCCCAACCCAGAACCTATGCCACGGCCAACACGACGTGCAGCTTTTTTTGCGCCTTCTGCAGGCTTAATTGTATTTAATTGCATTATGCTTCTACCTTTAAGAGATAGCCAACAGCATTAATCATGCCGCGAATTGCTGGCGTGTCTTGTAACTCAACTGTATGGTGCATACGACGCAAACCTAAGCCTTTTACTGTAGCTTTATGTGCCTCAATACGACCGATAACGCTTCTAACCAAAGTAACTTTAATCGCTTTGCCTTCTTTAGCTTTAGGGCTTGCTTTCGCTTTTGCCTCAGCCTTAACTGGTGCACCAGTTTTTGCTTTCGTAGTAGCTTTTACTTTTATATCTTCTGTTTTAGCTGTAGCCATAATTAACCTCTAATTTCTTCTACAGATTTACCACGTTTCGCAGCGATTTCTGCTGGAGTATTCATTGACTCCAATCCATTTAAAGTTGCACGAACTAGGTTATACGGGTTCGTTGAACCAATACACTTGGCCACCACATTAGTAACACCCATCACTTCAAAGATAGCACGCATAGCGCCGCCAGCAATAATGCCAGTACCTTCAGAAGCCGGTTGAATAAACACTTTAGCAGCACCATGAACGCCTGTTACCGCATGATGCAAAGTACCGTTATTCAAATTTACCTTCAACATACCACGACGCGCTTCATCCATGGCTTTCTGTACCGCAACCGGCACTTCACGCGCCTTGCCTTTACCCATACCCACCGCACCATCACCATCACCGACCACTGTCAATGCAGCAAAACTCATGATACGACCACCCTTAACCGTTTTACTTACACGATTTACGGTAATCATTTTTTCACGCAAACCATCCGTTTGCTGTGATTGTTGCTCGATTTCTTTAGCCATTATCCGTCTCGCTTATTAGAATGACAGACCGTTTTCACGCGCAGCATCTGCCAACGCCTTGATACGACCATGATATTTATAGCCTGAGCGATCAAAGGCCACGGTAGTAATACCTGCTTTTTTCGCTTTTTCAGCAATACGCCTGCCTATCACTGCAGCAGCCTCTACATTGCCGCCATTTTTTACTTTCTTACGCACATCAGCCTCAACGGTTGAAGCGCTCGCCAGTACTTTATCGCCGGTTTCAGCAATAATTTGCGCATAAATGTGCGTATTTGTACGATGCACGCTTAAACGTGTAACTTTTAACTCGGCAATTTTGGCACGGGTTTTACGTGCACGGCGCAAGCGGTTATTTACATTGTTCATTTTTTAAGCCCTAATTATTTTTTCTTGGTTTCTTTAATCGCTACCACTTCATCTGCATAGCGAACACCTTTGCCCTTGTATGGCTCTGGTGCACGGTAAGAACGAATCTGCGCCGCAATTTGACCAATGACCTGCTTATCAAAACCAGTCAAGATTACTTCTGTTGGTGTTGGGGTTTGCACAGTAACTCCAGCAGGCATCTTATGGTTGATTGGATGTGAATAACCCAATTCCAAATTAAGCATTGCACCTTGTGCATTAGCTTTATAACCAACACCAACTAGAGTCAATTTACGCGTAAAGCCTGCCGAAACACCTTGCACCATATTAGCCACCAATGCACGCAATGTACCTGACATGGCGCGCGAATGCTGACTATCACTCGTTGCAGTAAAAGTAATTGTTTCGCCATCGCGCTTCAATTCAACAGCATCCGTCAACGGATGTGACAGCTTGCCCAATGGACCGCTCACAGAGATATTGTTCGCGCTTAATACAACTTCGACCTTGGCTGGAATAGCTACTGGATTTTTAGCAACACGTGACATTTGCTTCTCCTTAAGCCACTACGCACAACACTTCGCCACCGATACCGGCAGCTTGTGCTTTACGATCTGTCATTACACCCTTGGATGTAGACAATATTGTCACACCAAGACCATTCATTACCTTAGGTATATTTTGACTGCCTTTGTAAACACGTAGCCCAGGCTTGCTCACACGATCAATCTTTTCGATCACTGGACGTCCAGCATAATATTTCAAGCTAATGCTTAAAACAGGTTTACCCTCATTTGCATGAACAGCATAATCGTCAATATAACCTTCATCTTTTAACACGCTGGCAATAGCGCCTTTGAGTTTAGATGCAGGCATAGAAACTGAAAGCTTATTTACACTTTGTGCGTTACGAATACGCGTTAGCATATCGGCAATCGGATCACTCATACTCATAAATCTACCCCTCCGTTACCAGCTAGCTTTGGTGATGCCAGGCACTTGGCCGCTCATCATCAAATCGCGCAATTTACTACGCGCAATACCAAATTTACTGAAAACACCACGTGGACGACCCGTGAGCGCGCAACGGTTGCGCAAACGCACTGGGCTAGAATTACGTGGCAGACTTTGCAATTTCAAACGCGCGTCACGGCGATCTTCAGCACTTGCTTTTTGATCATTAATAACTGCGTTCAAAGCATCGCGTTTTGCTGCGAATTTTTTTACGGATTCGCGACGTTTTAGCTCGCGTTCTGTCATACATGTTTTTGCCATGTCTTAACCTCTAAAAGGAAAACTAAACGCAGCCAGCAATGCTTTTGCCTCTTCGTCTGTTTTTGCCGTTGTAGTAATCGTAATATTCATGCCGCGAATCGCGTCAATTTTGTCATACTCAATTTCAGGGAATATGATTTGCTCTTTTACACCCATATTATAATTTCCACGACCATCAAATGATTTTGCTGGAATACCGCGGAAATCACGAATACGTGGAATAGCAACTGTAATCAGGCGATCTAAAAATTCGTACATACGCTCGCGGCGTAAAGTGACTTTACAGCCAACAGGATAATCATCACGAATTTTAAAAGCAGCAACAGATTTTTTTGCCTTGGTCACAACCACTTTTTGACCTGCAATCTTCTCCATATCGCCAACAGCGTTTTCCATCACTTTTTTGTCTGCAACAGCCTCACCAACACCCATATTCAAAGTGATTTTTTCAATACGAGGCACTTGCATAATAGAAGTGTAACCAAATTGCTCAGTCATTTTTTTGACGACGGAGTCTTTGTAAAATTGTTTTAAGCGCGCCATAATTTATCCTATGCGTCCACCGCTTCACCGTTAGATTTGAACACGCGCACTTTTTTGCCGTCTTTCAAAACTTTATAACCTACACGGTCAGCCTTTTGTGTCGCGCTGTTAAATAACGCAACGTTTGAAATATCCACAGGCATTTCTTTATTGATAATGCCTCCGGTAATACCTTTCATCGGGTTAGGTTTAGCATGCTTTTTAGCTACGTTAATACCCTCAACCACCACTTGGCCAGACTCAAGCACGCGCAATACTGTACCGCGCTTACCCTTGTCTTTGCCTGTATTTAGAACGACTTGGTCGCCTTTATGAATTTTGCTCATAGTTATCCTTACCCTTACAACACTTCAGGTGCAAGTGAAACGATTTTCATGAAACGCTCGCTTCGCAGCTCGCGTGTCACCGGCCCGAAAATGCGGGTGCCAATCGGTTCCAATTTATTGTTGAGTAACACGGCAGCATTTGTGTCAAATTTAACCAATGACCCATCTGGACGACGCACACCTTTAGCCGTGCGTACCACAACAGCACTGTAAACTTCACCCTTTTTTACGCGACCACGCGGCGCAGCATCTTTAATGCTAACCTTGATAATATCGCCTATACCCGCATAACGGCGCTTTGAACCACCCAACACCTTTATGCACTGCACAGAGCGAGCGCCAGTGTTATCGGCAACTTCTAGCCGAGATTGCATTTGAATCATGAGAATAATCTCCAACTTAATCCGTTAAACCAACACCAGCCGTTAATGTTAACGGCCAATAGACCACGGTCAGTATTGGGGCACTTGCTTTTTTTATGAACTCTAGAGTCCACGAGTGCCGAAAAGTCCAACATTATAACGGGTATTCTTGGTATATTGCAAGCCAAAAATACCTTTTTTTACTACTTTACTTAAGCCTTAACTACTTTACTCACTACCCAAGTTTTTGTTTTAGACATCGGGCGACTTTCAGTAATAGTGACCAAGTCACCTTCTTTACATTCGTTATTTTCGTCATGTGCATGAAATTTGTTTGATTTCACAACGACTTTACCAATTAACGGATGTTTTACCTTGCGCTCAACAAGCACAGTAATCGTTTTGTCCATTTTATCGCTAACTACACGACCAGTTAAACTACGCACTACTTTTGTAGATTCAGTCATAATTAACCTTGTTTCGCTTTCTCAGCCAATACAGTCTTCACGCGTGCTACATCCTTGCGTACTTTACCTAGCTGATCTACTTTGTTTAATTGTTGCGTTGCCAGCTGCATGCGTAATGAAAATTGCGCACGACGCAATTCAATTAACTCCGCATTCAATTCATCAACACCTTTTGCTCTCAAATCTGTTGCTTTCATATTGGCTTCCCTGTCCTTAACTGCCAAGTTGGCGCGTCATGAATGTCGTTTCAATCGGCAACTTTGCAGCAGCCAAACGAAACGCTTCACGCGCAAGCTCTTCACTCACGCCGTCCATTTCGTATAACATTTTGCCTGGCTGAATTTGTGCTACGTAGTACTCAGTGCTACCCTTACCGTTACCCATACGTACTTCAGCTGGTTTTTTAGAAATTGGCTGATCTGGAAAAATGCGAATCCATACGCGGCCACCGCGTTTAATATGGCGCGTCATTACACGACGCGCAGCTTCAATTTGGCGAGCAGTCAAACGGCCGCGGCCTATCGCTTTTAATCCAAAATCACCAAAACTTACTTTGTTACCTGTCGTTGCAATGCCTTTGTTACGGCCTTTTTGCATCTTGCGGTATTTTTGTCTAGACGGTTGCAGCATCTTTAGCCCTCGGCTTTCTTACTTTTTTCTCTGGTTCGGCAACAGGTGTTGCAGCTGGAGCAGTGGCACCGATTGGCGCTTGCACGTTATCAGCAAAAATCTCACCCTTAAATACCCATACTTTGATACCGATAATACCGTAGGTGGTAGAAGCCTCTGCCACACCATAATCGATATCAGCACGCAATGTATGAAGCGGTACACGGCCTTCACGATACCACTCGGTACGCGCAATCTCAATACCATTCAACCGGCCTGAACTCATAATTTTGATGCCTTGGGCGCCTAAACGCATTGCGTTTTGCATTGCACGCTTCATCGCACGACGGAACATCACGCGCTTTTCAAGCTGCTGAGCGATTGATTGTGCAATCAAAGTAGCATCAATCTCAGGTTTACGCACTTCTTCAATATTCAAGTGCACAGGCACACCCATTAAGCCCTGCAGAGCTGAGCGTAAAGATTCAATATCTTCGCCTTTTTTCCCAATCACAACACCCGGACGTGCGCTGTGAATAGTGATCTTTGCATTTTTTGCAGGGCGCTCAATAATGATCTTACTAACCGCTGCACTGGCTAATTTTTTGTTTAGGAACTCACGCACTTTAATGTCGCTTTGCAACATCTCAGGGAAGTTTTTGCTATTGGCGTACCAGCGTGAGGCCCAATTTTTATTGACACTCAGACGGAAGCCGATTGGATGTATTTTTTGTCCCATATTATGCCTTTGAGTCGCCGACAGTCACGTGAATATGACAGGTTGGTTTAATAATACGCCCCGCACGACCTTTTGCACGAGCACGAATACGTTTAAGCACAATGCCTTTATCCACGTAAATAGAAGTCACCTTCAATTCATCGATATCAGCGCCATTGTTATGTTCAGCATTGGCAATCGCAGACTCCACCACTTTTTTGATTACTTCCGCACCTTTTTTAGGTGTGAAATTTAAAATATTTAGTGCATGGTCTACTTTTTTACCCCGAACAAGGTCAGCCACCAAACGCGCTTTTTGCGGAGAGAGATGAACGCCTTTTAATATTGCAGTTACTTGCATCATTAGCCTCTATTTCTTCGCTGCTTTTCTATCAGCCGCATGACCTTTGAATGTGCGTGTTAACGCAAATTCACCGAGCTTGTGACCTACCATGTTTTCAGAAATCAATACTGGTATATGTTGCTTACCATTGTGTACCGCGATAGTTAAACCAATAAAATCCGGCAAGATTGTAGAACGACGTGACCAAGTTTTAATCGGTTTGCGATCGCGAGAAGCCGCAGCGACTTCTACTTTTTTTGCCAGATGACCATCAATAAATGGTCCTTTTTTAATTGAACGTGCCATATTGATTACCTTACATTCCTTGGACGACGACTAACGCGCATATTATCGGTACGCTTATTGCTACGCGTGCGATATCCCTTAGTTTTAACACCCCACGGGCTAACTGGATTCATACCCGCTGCCGTACGGCCTTCACCACCACCATGCGGGTGATCAATCGGATTCATAACCACACCGCGAACGGTTGGACGAACACCGCGCCAGCGCATCGCACCAGCTTTTCCGATTGAACGAAGTGAATGTTCTTCATTGCCCACTTCACCCAAAGTCGCTTTACAGTCCACGTGTACGCGACGCACTTCGCCAGAACGCAAGCGTAGCTGTGCATAAGCACCTTCACGAGCCAACAACTGCACAGATGTTCCTGCTGAACGTGCGATTTGTGCACCTTTACCAGGCTGCAATTCGATGCAGTGAATCGTGCTACCAACTGGGATGTTACGCAGAGGCAACGCATTACCTACTTTAATCGGCGCTTCAGCACCGCTAATCAATTGCGCACCAGCTGCAATGCCGCGCGGCGCAATAATGTAACGACGCTCGCCATCCGCATAGCAAAGCAATGCAATGTTTGCAGTGCGATTAGGATCATACTCTATACGCTCTACATTCGCAGGAATGCCATCTTTATTACGACGGAAATCAATCATACGATAGTGTTGCTTATGACCGCCACCTTGGTGACGTGTCGTAATGCGACCGTTGTTGTTACGACCAGCATTCTTGCTTTGACTTTCCAACAGCGGCGCGTGCGGTTTGCCTTTATACAAATCTGGTGTAACTACCTTCAGCACACCACGACGACCCGGGGAAGTTGGTTTGACTTTTACTAATGCCATATCTTCTCTCCTTATTCGGCTGCTGCGAAGTTAATTTCTTGACCTGGCTTCAAGCTGACATAAGCTTTTTTCCAGTCGTTACGCTTGCCCATACGGCGGCCAGCACGCTTTGTTTTACCACCTACATTAATGACTGCAACTGACTTAACTTCCACCTTGAAGACCAACTCTACAGCTGCCTTAATTTCAGTTTTAGTTGCATCGGTACGCACTTTAAATGCAATTTGCTGATATTTGTCAGCAATGTTGGTCGCTTTTTCAGTAATTTGCGGCGCCAAAATAACTTGCAACAAACGGTCTTGAGTTTTTGTAATAGCGCTCATCATGCTAGCATCTCCTCAAGTTTCTTAACTGCGCCAGTAGTTGCCAACACCTTTGGAAAGCGCACCAGACTCACAGGGTCGGCATATTGCGCTTCAACCACCATCACATTCGTTAAGTTACGTGATGATAAATATAGATTCTCATCAAAGCCGTCTGTTAACAACAGCACACCATCGGCATAACCTAAACCTTTGATTTTCTCAACCAACTGCTTAGTTTTTGGCGTTTCCACTTTAAAGTCTTCCACTACAGCAATACGCTCTTGACGCACAAGCTCAGACAAAATTGTTTGCATACCAGCGCGGTAAGCCTTACGGTTTACTTTGTGGCTGTAATTTTCATTTGGTGAATTTGGGAAAGCACGACCACCTCCACGCCAAATTGGGCTCGATGTCATACCTGCACGCGCATTACCTGTACCCTTTTGTGCGTATGGCTTATGCGTTGTATGCGCTACGTTATCACGGCCTTTTTGTGCACGCGTTGCTGTACGGGCGTTTGCCATGTACGCTACAACCACTTGGTGCACTAAAGCTTCGTTAAATTCGCGGCCAAATGTCACATCAGAAACAGCAACGCCTTTTTTAGTAGCCTTACCGTTGTTATCTATTAATTTAAGTTCCATGATTTAGCCCCTCACTTTCTGGAGCTTAGCTTTAACGGCTGGACGCACAACAACGTCGCCACCTTTAGAGCCAGGAATTGCACCTTTAATCAGAAGCAGGTTACGTTCAGCATCTACGCGAACGATTTCTAAATTCTGTGTGGTCACTTTAACGTCACCCAAATGCCCAGGCATGCGTTTACCAGGAAATACTCGACCCGGATCTTGCGCCATACCGATTGAGCCAGGCACGTTGTGTGAACGTGAGTTACCATGTGATGCACGGTTAGAGCTAAAATGGTGGCGCTTAATTGCACCAGCAAAACCCTTACCAATCGAGGTGCCTGTCACATCCACCAATTGACCTGCTGAGAAAATCTCCACCGTCACATTGCCGCCAACTTGGTAGTTATTTAGCACGTCAGCAGAGACATTGAATTCTTTGATGCCCGCACCTGCAGCAACGCCCGCTTTGGCATAATGACCAGTAAGCGCTTTGTTGATGCGGCTAGCACGACGTTCACCGTGAGCAACCTGAAGGCCTGTATAGCCATCGCTCGCGACAGTTTTGATCTGTGTCACACGGTTAGGTACAACTTCCAACACAGTTACTGGGATGCTTGCACCATCCTCAGTAAACACGCGGGTCATGCCTACCTTGCGACCAATAAGCCCTAAGCTCATGATCGTATCCTTATTTTTAGTTAAAAAAGCCGATTACAATTGACCGACTTCTATGAAAGAGCGCGGATTATACCGAACTCTGATTTTATTTACAACTAGTTAATTACGACTTACAGCTTAATTTCCACATCAACGCCAGCAGGTAAATCCAACTTCATTAAAGCATCTACTGTTTTATCAGTTGGATCAACAATATCCATCAAACGCTGGTGCGTACGAATTTCAAACTGGTCACGCGATGTTTTATTAACATGTGGTGAACGCAGAATATCAAAACGTTCAATACGTGTTGGCAATGGCACGGGGCCTTTGACTACTGCGCCTGTGCGTTTTGCGGTTTCTACGATTTCTTGAGCAGATTGATCAATCAAACGATAATCAAATGCTTTCAAGCGAATTCGAATTTTTTGAGCTGCCATTTACTTTTCCTTTAAAGAGCGAAACGGCAAGCTTTGTGCTTGCCGTCTAATTTAATTACTATTCAATAATTTTAGCTACCACGCCGGCACCGACGGTACGGCCACCTTCACGAATCGCAAAGCGTAAGCCTTCTTCCATCGCAATCGGGGCA
>Ga0209254_10000416_pt1 | contig 33992 bp, 34 predicted proteins | sample FrelakmetDIP11DI_FD_187148 | JGI IMG/M metagenome (GOLD analysis project Ga0209254, IMG submission 187148) | Freshwater lake sediment microbial communities from the University of Notre Dame, USA, for methane emissions studies - DIP11 DI (SPAdes)... | ecosystem: Environmental > Aquatic >... | reverse complement strand
CGTCCAACAGCCACCCCTGGCGCTACAGCGAAACCGATGTCCAGGTGCTGGGCTTCGTGCTCGAGCGCGCGGTCGGCATGCCGGTCTCGGACTACCTCGCGGCGAAGCTGTGGCAACCGCTGGGCATGGAATCGAAGGCGCTGTGGGCACTCGACCGTGAAGGCGGCAACGAGAAGACGTTCTGCTGCCTCAGCGCCCGGGCGCGCGACTTCGCCCGCCTCGGCAAGCTGATGCGCGACGGCGGCCGCTGGAACGGCCGGCAGCTCGTTCCGGCCGCGTGGGCCCAACGCGGCGTGCTGCCCGGCATCGACGCGCGCAAGGGCTACGTCCACCAGCACCTGTGGTGGACCCCGGACGGCGGCCGGGGCGACTTCTTCGCCTATGGCCACAACGGCCAGTACCTGTACGTCAACCCGGCCGCGCGGCTCGTGATCGTGAAGTTCAGCGAGACCAACCGCCAGGACCCCGTGCCCATGTTTCGCGCCCTCGCCGATGCCGTGACGGCGCCCACCCACCTGGCGGAGATCGACCGCCTGGACGCGCAGGTGCTGGCCGCGCGATGACCACGCCAGCGTTCCCTCGACCCCTCGCAGCCATCACCCACCAAGGAGACCTCATGAACACCCGATCCAAGCTGCCCCACGGCCCCGGCCGCCTTTCGCTCGTCGTTCTGGCTCTCGGCCTGTCGGCATGTGCAACCACTCGCGACGCATCACCGCCGGTGACCGTAGCGGCGAACCAGCCCAACGTGGTGTCCTACTGGAACGACATCACCAACAGGACGGTGCTGGCGACCTCGACCGTCAACACCACGCCCGAAGAGCAGCGGCCGTCGTTCATCCACGATCCGGCGACCGTGCACGTGGCGATCTACGACGCCGTGGTGGCCATCGAAGGCGGCTACAAGCCCTTTGCGGTCAAGCCCGAGGCGCCGGCCGCCGGCGCCTCGGTGGATGCCGCCGTCAGTGCGGCTGCCTACGGTGTGTTGAAGGCGCTGTTCCCGAATCGCAGCGCGCAGTACCAGGCAGGCTACGAACAGCGCCTGGCCGCGATCCCCGACGGTCAGGCCAAGAGCCTGGGTCTGGCGCTCGGCAGCGAAGTCGCCGCGGAGGTGGTGCGCCTGCGCGCCAACGACGGGCGCAGCGTGGCGCTCGCGCCCTTCGTGTCCGGCGCGGATGCTGGCCAGTTCCGCGGCACCAACCCCATCCTGCGATTCATTCCTGCGGTGAAACCCTTCTCCCTGAAAAGCGTGGACCAGTTTCGGCCGCCGGCTCCCCCGGCCCTCAACAGCGCACCCTACGCGGCGGCGTTGAACGAAACCCGGACGCTCGGCGGCACGGTCAGCGGGTTACGGACCGCGGAACAGCTGGAAGTGGCGCGCTTCCACACTGAACCCCCTCCGGTTGCCATCACACGCAACCTGGGGCGCTTTGCGTCCAGCACGACTAACGTCGGAGACGCTGCCCGGCTGATGGCCTTGGTCTATGTCTCCTACGCAGATGCCATTTCCGCCTGCTTTGAGGCCAAGTACCACTTCAATACCTGGCGCCCGGTCAGCGCTATCAACCTGGCCAATACCGACGGCAACGACGCCACTCAGGCCGACCCGGCCTGGACGCCGGTGCTGCCCACGCCCAACCACCCGGAGTACCCCGCCGCGCACTCCTGTACCTCGGGTAGTCTGGGTGAAGCCCTGCGGCACTACTACGGCACGCCCGACGTCACCTTCACCTGGGACAGCAGGGTCACCGGAACGACGCGCACCTACGCCGGCATCGATGCGTTCAACGCCGAAGCCGGCATGGCCCGCATCTACGGCGGCATGCACTTCACCTTCGCGACCGATGCTGGCCGGGAACTGGGCAGCAAGGTCGCCGGATGGGTGGCCGCACGTCACTTTGTCCGCCAGAATTAACAGCCACGAAACGATCCCACCTCAAGGAACCCTCATGAACACGAATCGCCGCCGCCTACTGCAATTCGCTGCGCTCGCCACGACTGCCTGGGCAGTGCCAGGCCGCAGCGCCGGCGCAGTCACCGACCGCTCCGGTTCGCCGGATCGCCGAGTCACCGGCCAGACGCCCGGGAACGACGCCCTGAGTTGCGATAACGCGGCCGTGCCGGTCTCCGGGCGAAGCACCCGCCTCGCCACCGTGGCCGACTTCCGTGGCTCGCAGCAATGCATGATGCTGAAGGACTCCTTCGAAGGCCCGTTCTACTTCTGCACCAATCCGGGCAGCGCCGACATCGCGGGGGGACGACCCGGCGTGCCGCTGACCGTCGCCTTGCGTGCCGTGGACAAGGCCACCTGCCAGCCGATCCGGGACGCGGTCGTCGACATCTGGCATTGCGATGCCAGCGGTCTTTACTCGGGATACAGCCTGGGCGTGGACGAAGCGATCCAGGAGACCCGCCACACGCCGCCGGTCAACGGCGACCGGTATTGCCGTGGCGCACTGCGTACCGATGCCGATGGCATCGCCGAGTTCCGCACCATCTACCCGGGGTTCTACGTCGAGCGCGCGATCCACATCCATTTCAAGGTGCACGTCGGCAACCGCTCCTTCCTGACCAATCAGGCCCTCCTGCCGGAGTCGCACAACACGGCCGTGATGGCCAGGGCGCCCTACAGCATGCCCCGCAAGCAGAAGCGCATCGCCAACGCGCAGGAGGCGGATTGGGGCTTGCCGACGATGCGGATCGTCGAGCGGCGGCAGACCCGGTTGGCGGTCCTGGACCTGGCGCTTCCGCTCTGACGGTCCGGGCCCGGTGGTGGCGCGGCGCCGGGTGATGAACCTCGAGCGCCACGACCTCGCCTGATTCATGGCACGAACGAGCCGACGGCGTCCCGCGGGACGCCGTCGGTCCTTGCGGCGCTAAGCCGCGTGCGAACGCGGCTCCATGCCGCCGGGCGGCTCGACCGGCTCGCGCGCCGGCGCGGCGTACTTCGCGCAGCCGGCGAGGAACAGCGCGACCACCGCATACGCCGCGGCGACCGCGGGACTGTGCCCGATGCCGATCGCCTCGCCGTGCATGAAGCCGAAGAACGTGAGCACCGCGCCTGCCAGCGCGAATGCCGCTGCGCGAGCGAACTGCCGGTCGATGACGAACGCGCCGATCGCCGCCAGCACCAGGCCACCGAGGATCGCACCGCCACCGAGAATGGCAAGCCCCTCGTACAGCACGCCGACCTGGCCGAGCTTCTCCATGCCGACCGCCGCCGCGCTGGTGCCGGCGGCGCCAAGCGCGTTGTCGATCTGGAGCTTGCCCCATGCCGCGAGGTGCGGCACCAGGCCCAGCACGATGGCCGGCGCATGCCGGTGCGGCGATTCCTGGAACGCCTGCGAGCCGATCAGCATGCCGATATAGAGCAGGATGGGCGCGATCGCCACGATGGGAATGAGCGCCATCATCACCGCGATGATCCCGCACCACGACAGGATCAGGACCGCGATGCCGGTGGCCGCCGAGTATCCCAGCCGTCCGCCCATCGCCTTCCATCCCGGATGGCCGATGTAGACCGCGTTGATGAACGGATTGCCCATCAGGCAGCCGATGAGGCTCACCACGCCGTCGGCGGTCACCACGCGCGTGGTCGGGAAGCTGTCGCCCGCCGCGGCCGCGCTTTCGACGTTGTCCATCGCCTCGACGAGATCGTAGATGCCGAAGGGAATCGCGGTGACAAGGATGATCCCGATGAACTCGAAGCCGGAGAACACGTGCCCCACCGCCGGCAGCGGCACCGAGAAACCGAAGCTCGCGAATGACGCGCCCAGCTTTTCCAGGCTCATGCCGCCGTAGTTGAGGCCGATCGCCGTCGAGCCCCAGGCGATGGCCGTGCCCACCGCTATCGCCACCAGCCCGGCCGGGATGCCGCGCGCAAAGCGCATGCCGCCGAACCAGCTGGTCATGATGATCGCGAAGCACACCAGCCCGATCACCGGCGTCATGAACATCTCCAGTGCCGGCCGCATGGAGATGAACGCGATCGACACGCCGGCCAGCGTGCCGAGCAGCGCCGCGCGCGGCGTGATCCTGCGGATGACCGGCGCGATGAAGCCGCCCAGCATGAGCACGAAGCTCTGGATGAACACCCAGGTGAGGCCGGCTTCCCAGCCCTTGATCGGGTCGCCGGTCTGGAGCGAGATCGGCAGCATGATCACGAACACCACGACGAACATGTGCGGGACGCTGATGCCCGAAGGCAGCGCGCAGACGTCGCTGCGCCCGGTCTCTCTCGCGAGCCGGTACGCGAGCCACGCGTAGTACATGGTGGACAGGAACAGCATCAGCCCCGCCGCGGGCAGGATGCGGCCGAAGACGATCTCGTCGGGCATCTTGAGCACGAAGCGCAGCAGGCCCGTGAGCACCAGCAGGTTGACGAGGATGTTGGTGCCGAAGCCGAAAAAGGCGTTCCAGTCGCCGGGCACCCACCAGCGCGGCGGCGTGCCCTTCACGATCGCCGCATCCACTGCTGCCGATCTCCCTGCCATCGCGTTCTCCCCTGTAGTGGTCATGTCAACGCATCGAGAAACTGCCGCGAGCCGCTCACCCAGCCGAAGATGCCGCCCTGCGCGGTGATCATCGCGAGCGCGGCGGAGTGGAACTCGGGAAAGTAGGAGCCGGTGCAGTCCTCCAGCACCAGGCAGTCGTAGCCGCGGTCGTTCGCCTCGCGCACGGTAGTGCTCACGCACACCTCGGTGGTCACGCCGCAGACCACGAGCTGCAGGATGCCGCGGTGATGCAGGATCGCGCCGAGATCGGTCGCGTGGAACGCGCCCTTGCCCGGCTTGTCGATCACCGGCTCGCCGGGGAGCGGCGCGAGCGCGGCGATGATCTGGTGCCCCGGCTCGCCGCGCACCAGCAGGCGCCCCATCGGGCCCGGGTCGCCGATTTTCACGTCCAGCCGGCCGCGCAGCCGCTTGGATGCGGGGAGATCGGAGAGGTCGGCGCGGTGGCCCTCGCGCGTGTGGACCACCAGCATGCCGGCGCGGCGTGCGGCGTCGAGGACGCGGCCGGTCGGCGCGATGGTGCGCGCGAGCAGCGAGACGTCGTTGCCGAGCGCGGCGCCGAAGCCGCCCGGCTCGACGAAGTCGCGCTGCATGTCGATGATGACCAGCGCCGCGGTGCGCGGGTCGAACATGAACTCGTAGGGTTTCGCCCGCACCGTCCCCATGTGCCGCACCCCGCCGCCGCCATGACCTGAGGGTCTCCCTGCACGGAACATGCCGGGAGTTTCGAGGGCTTACAGGGGCAAAAACCGGGAGCCGGCGCACCGTCGTCGTTCCAGGCGCCGGCGTGGCGCACCAAAAGGCGGCGGCCGATGCGCGAGGAGGGCCGTGCCGAGGTCAGGGAGGACGACGCCTCCGCGACACGTACGAAGACCGCGCGGCAGGGGCGCTGAAGCGCGAACGGGGGCTTGCTGCCCCCGTTCCGTCGTTCGGCTGCGCTGCAGCCTATTCGATCGACTTCTTCGCGCTTCCCACCGCGTCACTCGCTGTCTTGCCGGCTGACTCGGCAGCCGCCTTGGTCGCGTCCCAGCCCTCGCCTGCCAGCTTCGCGCCGTCTTCGGCCGCCTTCACGGTCGCAGCCGTTGCGGATTCGGCCATCTTCGCCGTGGCGTCGCCCGCGGCCTTCGCCGTCTCGACGGTCGCGTCCCATGCCTTGACGCTGGCGTCACCGGCGGACTTCGCGAGCTCGACGCTCCCATCGGCCATCTTGCTGGCGAGCTCGCCGGTCTTCGCGGCGATCTGCGCCGCGGTGTCCGCGGAGATCTTGCCGGCATCGGCGGCTGCCTTCGCCGCTTCGTTCGCGAGCTCCTTCGCCTTGTTCCACATATCGGTCATGTCCGGCTCCTTCGCGTGGGGGGTGGGGGGACGAGAACCTAACACGTTTGCGGTCGGCGCCACCACCAAAAGAATCTTCAGTCCTGCGCCCAGCCGGGCTCGTCGCGATCCAGCAGCCGCTTGAGCGCGGCGAAGTGCAGGTCGCTCTGGGTGCGGTCCTCGCACATGGTCTTCACCGTCGCTGCGGCGACCGAGTGCGGCACGCGCTTCAGCAGCTTGCCGGTGCCCTGCGCGAGCACCTGGACCATCGCCGCGCGCTCGAGGTAATAGAGGTCGTCGAAGGTCCACGCGACGTTCGGGCCGGTGACCATCACGCCGTGGTTGGCCATGAACAGCACGTCGGCGCCCTCCAGCTTGGCGCAGATGCGGTCGCCCTCGGCGTCGTCCAGCACCAGCCCGTTGTACTCCTCGTCGTAGGCCATGCGGCCGTAATAGCGCAGCGCGTTCTGGCTCGCCGGCTCGAGGCGCCCTCCCTCCAGCAGCGTGAGCGCCGTCGTGAACGGCATGTGGGTGTGCATGACGCACGCCGGCGCCCGTTTCGAGTTGTGGATGCGGCTGTGGATGTAGAAGGCGGTGGGCTCGACCTTGTGGCGCCCCTCCACGACGCGGCCCTTCACGTCCACGGTGACGATGTCGGAGGGCCGGATCTCGGACCAGTGCAGGCCCTGCGGATTGATCAGGAACAGCCCCGGCCGCCCCGGGGCGGCAAGGCTGAAGTGGTTGCACACGCCCTCGGAGAGGCCGAAGCGCGCCGCGGCGCGCACGCTGGTGGCGAGGTCGACGCGCGCCTGGTCGAGGTCTTGGGTAGCCATGGCGGGATTGTAGCGAAGCGGCCACATGGTCCGAACGGACTACCGGCGGACGCAGAGAACGTCACCTTCGCCCCCTACGATGCGCGCATCGACAATCACAAGCACAAGGAGGCTGTTGCCATGATCCGTCACGCCATCGCGTGTGCCCTGGCCGCGCTCGCCGGCGCCGCGCAAGCGACCCAGCCCAACGCGCTCCCCGGCTTCATCGCCAATCTGCAGCCCACCCGTACCTACGATACCCGCGCGAACGACCTGCTCACCGCCGGCCTGACCCCTGGCGAGATCGCCTCGCCTGTTGCGCCTGCCGTCTCGGCGACGCCGACGGCGGCCGAGCTGCGCCGCCGCGCCGTCTGGAGCAACTACCGCGCGCTGCTGGACACCACGGCGAATGGCGGGTTCGGCACGCTGTTCGGACCGAGCGTGCCGGTGAACGGCGTGGCCGGGCCGATCTTCGGCACCGAGACGCTCGCCTATGCCAAGGCGCCGCCGGGCGGCGCCAACGTCACGCTGATGGTGCAGATCCCGGCGCACTTCAACAAGGGGCAGCCGCCCTGCATCGTGACCGCGACCTCGAGCGGCTCGCGCGGCGTGTACGGGGCGATCGGCGCGGTCGGCGAGTGGGCGCTGAAGCGCGGCTGCGCGGTGGCTTACGCCGACAAGGGAACCGGCCTCGGCACCCACGACCTCATGGCCGACACGGTGAACCTGATCGACGGGACGCGCACCACCGCCGACGCAGCCGGCGACCTCTCCAACTTCACCGCACCGCTCTCCGACTCGCGGCGCGAGGCGTTCAACGCCGAATGGCCGAACCGTTTCGCCTTCAAGCACGCGCACAGCCGTGACAACCCCGAGCGCTTCTGGGGCCGCTACACGCTGCAGGCGATCGAGTTCGCGTTCTGGGCGATCAACGAGCAGTACGCGCCCGAGACCAAGGACGGCCGGCGCATGCGCGCGTTCCGGCCCGACAACACCCTCGTCATCGCCGGCAGCGTCTCCAACGGCGGCGGCGCCGCGATCGCGGCGGCCGAGCAGGACGAGCGCGGCCTGATCGACGGCGTGGCGGTCTCCGAGCCCAACGTGCAGCTGCCGAAGCATCCGGACGTGCACGTCTATCGCGGCGGCAGCCGGGTCGCGCTCGACTCGCGCCCGCTGTACGACTACTTCACGGTCGCCAACCTCTATCAGCCGTGCGCGGCGCTGGCCGTCGCCGACTCCGCGTCCGGCGCGTTTCTCAACGCGGTCCGGGCCGCCAACCGCTGCCAGGCGCTCGCGGACAAGGGACTCGTGCACGGCGCGGACACCGCGGCGCGCGCGCAGGACGCGCTGCGCAAGCTGCGCGAATACGGCTGGGAAGCCGAGTCCGACGTGCTCCACTCGACGCATTACTCGCTCAACGCGACGCCCGGCGTGACCGTCACCTACGCCAATACCTACGGGCGCTTCAGCGTGCGCCGCAATCTCTGCGACTTCAGTTTCGCCGTGACCGACGCGGTGGTGGGGTCGCCGACATTCGGCAGCGTCATCCCGGCGCCCGCGGCGGTGGTCGCACCGATCTTCGCGAACGGCAACGGCGTGCCGCCGACCGGCGGCATCAACATCGTCAACAACGCCTCCGTGGGCGGTCCCAAGGTCGACCCGGCCTCGATTTCGCCTTCCTCCGGCCTGGAGGACTTCAATCTCGACGGCGCCCTGTGCCTGCGGGCGCTCGCCACCGGGCGCGATCCGGTGTCGGGCGGGTGGCTGCGGGGCGACGCGCGCGAGGATCACGAGCGGGTCGAGGCGGGCATCGAGCAGGTCGCGCGGACCGGCGACCTCGGCGGCCGGCCGGCGATCATCGTGCACGGCCGCGCCGACGCGCTGGTGCCGGTCAACCACAGCACGCGGCCGTACGTCGCGCTGAATCGCCTGCGCGAGGGACGCCACAGCGGGCTGCGCTACTACGAGATCACCAACGCCCAGCACTTCGACGCGTTCCTGCCGCTCGGCGGCTACGCCGAGCGCTTCGTGCCCATGCACTATTACGGGATCATCGCGCTGGAGCTGATGTGGGACCGCCTGGTGCAGGGCAAGCCGCTGCCGCCGTCGCAGGTGGTGCGCACGGTGCCGCGGGGCGCCGCGACCACCGCGCTCGGCGCCGCGAACGTGCCGCCCCCGAAGTCCGCTCCCGCGGATGCGGATCGCATCGCGGTGAGCGCCGGGAGAATCGAGATTCCGGACTGATGCCGGCCGTCAGAGCAGGTGCGGCCGCGGGTCCCGCGCCTCGCCGAGGGTGAGATATGCCGCGGTGTGTGGATTGAACGCGACCAAGTCCCGCACGAAGACGTCGTAGGGCAGGCCGAGGCGCCGCTTCAGCGCGCGCGCGTCGCGCTTCAGCGCGTCGATGGCGTGACGGGTGCGCGGCGCGGTGAGCCCGATCACGGCCACGTTGACGCGGTTCTCGGCCGGCAGACACAGCACCTTGCCGTCGAACGCCGCCGCGATGCGCGCGAGGTACTTGGCGAAGTGGCGCTCCTCGGCGATGAAGTTGACGACGAACACGCCGCCCGGCCGCAGCGCGGCGCGGCACGCGGCGTAGAAGTCCGCGGTCGCCAGTGCAGCGACCGACACGCCGTCCTCGAACGCGTCGAGCAGCAGCAGGTCGCACGAGCGCGGATGCGCCGGGACGTGGTCGGCGCCGTCGGCGACCACCACCGCGAGCCGTTCGTCGTCCGCGGGCAGGCCGAACATGCTGCGCGCGGCGGCCACCACCTGCGCATTGAGCTCCACCGCCGTCATGCGCGTGTCCGGCATGCGCTCGTGGACGAAGCGCGCGATCGAGCCGCCGCCCAGGCCGATCATCAGGACGTCGCGCGGTTCGGGCGCGAACAGCAGGCCGCCCATCATCGCGCGCGTGTAGTCGAGTGCCAGCGCAGACGGATCGGAGAGCCGCATGGCGCTCTGCACCGCGTCGCCGCCGAGGTGCAGCGACCGGAAGCCGCCCTCCTCGCTCACCTCGACGCTCGCGCGCCGCATCCGCCTGCCGCGCAGCAGCTTCAACAATAGAATCCCTTCCTTCGAAAGGGAGGCATTATGCATTGCGCCCTGCGCTGCGGCGGCGTGCTCGCCGTCGTCCTCGTGCTGCTCGCCGGCCTCGCGGTCCTCGGGGGGCGCGGCGCGTCGGCGTGGCTGTCCGCATCCGATCCGCCGGCGCGCGCCGCCGCCATCGTCGTCCTCGGCGACGACCCGGTCCGCGCGCTGGGCGGCGCGGACCTTTATCGCGAGGGTATCGCACCGCGCGTGCTGCTTTCCGTGCCGCTGCGCTCGCCGCGCCTCGCGCTGCTCGAGCGCGAGGGCGTGGCCGTGCCGTGGTTCGAGGAAACCGCGGCGCGCCTGCTCCGTCGTCACGGCGTGCCCGACGCGGCGATCGGCACGTTCGGCCGCGCGCTGAAGAGCACCTACGCGGAGGGTCTCGTGCTGGCGGAGCAGTTCCCGCCTGGCGCGACGCTGGTGGTGGTGACCTCCCCCTACCACGTGCGCCGCACGCGCATGATCCTGCGCGACGCGCTGCCGGGACGCGACGTGCTGGTGGTCGGCAATCGCCACGAGACGCTGCCGGCGGCCTGGTGGACCGAGCAGGAAGCGACCCGCAACGTGCTGCTGGAGGGAATCAAGCTCGCGTACTACCTCGCAGGCGGCCGGTTCCGCTGAGGGGCGGGCTTGCGCGGGTCGGGCAGCGCAGCCGCGAGCGCGACCGCGACGAGCATGAGCAACGCCGCGCCCGCGATCGGCCACGCATAGCTGCCGAGGCGGTCGTAGCCCGCGCCGGCGACCACCGGACCGGCGATGTAGCCGATGCCCGCGGCGGTGTAGAGCGCGCCGATCAGGCCGGAGATGGCGCGCGTGCCGAAGTAGTCCGCGGCGAGCGGCGGGCAGCTCGACACGAAGCCGCCATAGCTCACGCCGTAGGCGAAGGCAAACAGCGCAAGCGCAGGCGCGCTCGACGCGAAGATCCACAGCACCAGCAGCGCGGCCATCGCCGCGTAGACGGCAACCAGCATGTTGCGCCGGCCGATGCGGTCGCCGAAGCCGCCGAGGGCGAAGCGCCCGACGATGCTGCCGATGCCGATCAGGCCCAACAGCGTCGCGCCGAAAGCGTCGGAGTGGCCGTGGTCGCGCGCAAAGGGGACCAGGTGCGCGAGGGGCAGCGCCTGCCCGACCGTGCACGCGAGGATGGAAAGATAGAAGAGCCGGAACTCGCGCGTGCCGAGCGCCTCCCGCAGCCCTAGGCCCGCGCGCGGCGGCGGCGGCGTGCCGTCACCCGTCTCGCCATCCGGATGCAGGCCGTGCCGCGCCGGATCGTTGTCCAGCAGCGCCGCTGCCGCCAGGCCCGCGACCAGCGCCACGCCGGCGAGCACTGCGAACGCATCGCGCCACCCCAGCGCCGCGATGAGCTGCACCGAGGCGATCGGTCCGAGCAGCGTGCCCAGACCGATGCCCGCCGACGCAATGCCCGCGGCAAGCCCGAGGCGGCGCCGGAACCACGGCTGGACCGCACCGATCGCCGGCACGTACATGAAGCCCACGCCGAGCCCGATGCCCAGGCTCCAGGTGAGATACACCTGCCAGAGCGACTGCGCGCGACTGGCGGCATAGAGCCCGGCGGCCAGGCACAACGCACCGACGATCGCCAGCGGACGCGGGCCGATGCGGTCCGACCACGCCCCGGTGAACGCGCCGAGCGTGAACCAGGCGAAGCCGGCGATGGCGAACACCAGCGAGACATCCGCGCGCGAAGCGCCGAACGCCTCCTGCAGCGAGGCGAAGAACGTCGCGAACGAGTACGCGACTGCGAAGACCAGCGCGAGCGCCGCGCAGGCCGCGGCGACGACGACCCAGCCCCGGAAGAGGGTCAAGGGCCGGTCAGGCGCGCAGCACGCGCTCGACGAAATCCAGCCGGTCCTGCCCCCAGAAGAGCTCGTCGCCGATGGCGTAGGTGGGCGCGCCGAACACGCCGCGCGCGATCGCCTCCTCGGTGTAGAGGTCGTACTTGGCGTGGGCGTCGGCGGCGACCGCCACCTCCTTCAACGCTGCGGGGTCGAGACCGCACGCGCCGGCGATGGCGTCCAGCGTGGCCGGATCGGCGAGGTTGCGCTCCTCGGTCCAGCAGGCGCGCATCAGCGCGAGGGCGAGGTCGAGCGCGGCCTCTCCGCCCTTCACGATGTCCGCCGCGATGATGAGCCGGGCGGCCGGGTCCGCGCCGACGGGAAAGAATTTCGGCTCCGAAACCAGCGGCACGCCCAGGTGCTCGCGCCAGCGGGCGAGCTCCATGAGCCGGTACGCCTGCCGCTGCGCAGGCCGCTGCTTGAGCGGCAGGCCGCCGGAGGCGGGAAAGATGCGGCCATAGTCGACCGGCTTCACGCGCACCACCGCGCCGGCGGCGCGCGCAATGGCGCGAAAGCGCTCGTGGCCGAGATAACTCCACGGCGAGACGGGAGAGAAGTAGTAGTCGACGGTAACGGTCATGGGTGCGGCCTCGGGGCGGGAAGCGGGCATTATCCGCGCGAACGGAACGGCTCCGTTCCGGGGCCGTGCGCCGCGCGTCTCACGCGGGCCCGGGCTCGGCCGGGTCGAAGTCGAGTTCCACCTTGGCGCCGTTCGGATCGTCGAAGAACACCTGCCAGGTGCCCGAGCCGCGCTGGCGGCGCACGAGGTACTTCACCTGCGCGGCATCGAGGCGTGCGAGGTGGTCCGCGAGACCGGCGCCGGTGAACGCCATGTGGTCGATGACGCCGGCGGGATCCTCGGGCATCGGCCGCCCGGCGATGATGTGCAGGATCGGCTCGTTGCCGTTGCGCGCGTACATCCAGGCGCCGGGGAAGCCCAGATCGGGACGCTCGCCCACGCGCAGATCGAGGAAGCGCTCGTAGAAGGCGGTGGTCGCGTCGAGGTCCTCGGTGAGGATGGTGAAGTGGTTCATGCCGTGGATCATGGCGTCCTCCTCAAAGCGTGCGGCAGGCGCGCGGCGCGGCGAGCGGCGCGCGGGCATTCGGGTCCGTCAGCGATTCCAGGAACGCGACCAGGTCGTCGATCTCGCGGTCGGCGAGTTTCAGGGGCTGCAGCAGCGCCGCCTCGCCGTGCGAGTGGACCCGCTGCGGGTCGAGTTCCGAATAATGCCTCACCACGTCGCGCAGCGTGGCGAGCGAGCCGTTGTGCATGTACGGGGCGGTGAGCGCGGCGTTGCGCAAGGAGGGCGTCTTGAACTGCCCGAAGGTGCGCTGCGTCAGCTCGACGTGCCGGGTGCGCGTGGCGGCCTTGCCGCTCGCATCGTCGCTGTGGGTGCCGAGCAGGTTGTACGGGCTCGCCTGCAACCGGCGGATGCCGTCGTAGCGCCCGGTATCGACCTGCCCGCGACCGGCGAAGAACGGCACGCCCACGTCGTGGAACTCGCCGTTGGTGAACGCCGCACCGAAGTGGCACACGCTGCAGTTGCCGCGCCCCACGAAGATCGCCAGCCCGCGGCGCGCAGCCTCGGGATAGCGCGCCGCTGCCGCCGCGTCGCTGCGCGCCAGCGCGTCGCGGTACTCGTCGAAGGGCGTGCGCCCCGAGACCAGCGTCGCCTGGAAGGCAGCGAGCGCCTTGGCGGCGGCGACCAGCGTGGCCTGGTCGTCGCGCGGCGCGCCAAAGGCCTTGCGGTGCAGGCACGCGAGCTCGGCGTCGTCGCGCATCACGCGCGCGACGTGCGCGGCATCGGCACCGAGCTCGTCCACCGCAAGGATGGGCCGCACGCTCTGCGCCCACAGGGTGTCCTGCGCGCCGTCCCAGCCGAACCAGCGTTGCAGCCCGACGTTCCACACCGAGGGCGTGTTGCGCAGGAGCGGCGCGCGGCCCACGCCGCGCGCGCGGCCGTCGGCGAAGCTGCCGTTGGGAACGTGGCACGCGGCGCAGGAGAGGGTGCCGTCGCGCGACAGGCGCGGATCGAGGAACAGGCGCTGGCCGAGCGCGATCGCCGCGGGATGCTCCGCGGCACGATTGCTCGGATCGGCCAGGACCGGCTGCGGCCACGGCCCGTGGCGCAGCACCGCGCGCAGCAGCACCGCCTCGGACATCGCGCTGTCCGACGCGTGGACCGGCAGCGCGAGCAGGCACGCTGCCACGGCGGCGGCGAGGAGGCGCCTCATTCGAGCCGGTAGTCGTGGACCAGCCGCTCGTGCCGCCCGCCCGATTCGACGTCGAAGACGAACTGCCAGCGCCCGGGCATGTGGAACATGAGGCCCTCGGCGCGCCAGCGGCCCGGCCCCTGCGGCTTCACCTGCGCGCGGTAGTTCATGCCGTGCCGGTGCTCGGGCATCTGTGCGTCGACGCGCAACGCGACCGGAGCGGGCGCGCCGGCCTTCGCGCAGACCGCGACATCGACCGCGAAGTGCTTGCCGACCACGATGGGCGCGGGCACGGGCCGGTACGCCAGCGCGAGCGCGAGCGTCTCCGCCCGCGCGCCGAAATCCGCCGGGAGCTCGCAGGCGGACGCAAACGAAACCGGCGCGAGCGCCGCGGCCGCCAACGCCGCCGCGGCGAGCAGCCGCCTCATTGCGCCTGCAGCTTCTGCCACCAGCCGCGCACGACGCGCTCGCCGTTGCGCCAGGCGATGTTCTCGGCAACGTCCTTCGGCAGCGTGGCGAGCCACTCCCGCGACCAGCGCGAGTGCTCGGGCACGAAGTGCCAGCGCTCCGCCACGTAGGTGTCGGTGCCCACCATGAAGCGGTCGGGAAACTCGAGGAACGCCTCGCGCCACTCGGGCGCAGGCTTGCCGCCGCTCGCGTGGTCGGTGCGGAAGGCGAGGTCCGCCCAGAGATTGGGATGCTTGCGCAGCATCTCGCGCACCCGCTCGGGCCGCTCGAAGCCGGCATGTGCCCACAGCACCCGCGCGTTCGGATCCTGGCGGAAGATGCGCTCCACCGCATCGGCGTCGGAATGCGCGTGCAGCATCAGCTTGTACTGCCGCGCGAGCTGTACGATGCGCCGGGGAATGGGCAGGTCCGCGTCGGCGCCGTAGAGATGGAACTCGCCAATGGCGACGTAGCGGTACTTGCGCAGCCGCTCCTCGACGTATGCGAGCACGCCCTCGTCGCGGGTCCAGCCGGCGAGGTCGGAGCGGGTCCGGTAGGGACGCAGCTCGGGCACGATGAGGTCGGGCGCGGCGGCGAGGAGCTTCTGTGTCCCCTCGTCGTTCGAACTGGACACGAGCGCGCCGCGCACCCCGCTCTTGCGCAGCAGCGCTATCGCCTCGGGCACCGGCAGCACCTCGACCGCGTCGTGGCTGAAGTGCACGTGGGCGTCGAAGATCGGCAGGTCGGCGGCGCGGGCGGGCGCGGCGGACAGGGTGAGCACGACGGCCGTGGCGGCGGCCAGGCGCAGGACGACGGACAGGCGATTCATGAGCGGCTCCCGGAACACCGGCTATCGTAATCGAGACTGCGCCGCCGCAGCGACGGCTGGCGCGCCGCGGCCGTCGAATGCCTCGAGCAGGATGGTCGTGAGGTCGTGCATGCCGCCCAGCGATTGCGGCGCGGGCTCGAGGCCGGGACGGAACCCTCGCGCGAGCAGCGCATCAAGCAGCGGACCGGGCGGCGCGACGACGTGCACCGGCACGTCCCAGCGCGCCCCCGGCCCGCTGACAGCGCCGAGCGGCTGGTGGTCGCCGATCAGCACCATCACCGCCTCGCGTGGGCGCGGCCGCGCGACGTGGCCGGCGAGCCAGCGATACTGGTAGCCGAGCGCGCGCACGTACGCAGGCCGCAGGTCGTGCCAGCCGGTGCCTTCGGCGATGGCGCGTTCGGCCTCCCCGGGATCGAACGGCGTATCGCCTAGCAGCCGCGCCCAGTCGGGCTGGTAAGGCGGCACGGGACGGAATGGCGCATGGGTGTTGATGGTGCCGAAGAACACGAAACGCGGCGGCGAGTCCGCATTCACCGGATGCATGGCCTCGTAGCGCGCCATGGCGAACTGGTCGGGAATGCGCCAGTAGCCGAACGCCGGACCGGCATACGTGAGGTCGCGGCCGTCGACGAGGCGCGTGTAGCGGTAGAACACCGACTCCGGCCAGGCCCAGGAGAGCGCCGGGTACACGCCGTGGGACTCGTAGCCGTGCGCGCGGAGGAAGGAAACCAGCGTCGGGCGGTCGCTGGCGAGCAGCAGGTCGTGGCGCAGCGGATCCGACAGGTCGATGCCGGAGAGCAGCGACAGGTGCGCGAGGTCCGAAGCACCGCCGAACGTGGGCGAGCGCACGAACGCCGACACGACCGCGCGGCCCGACGCGGCGATCGCATGCTCGAGCGCCGCGCGCGGCTCGGCCAGCGCGCCGCGCAGCCCCGCGTCGTCGTACGCCACCGCGCCATAGGACTCGAGGAACAGGACATGCAGGTCCCTGCGTCCGAGGGCCGCGAGGTCCGACGCGAAGGGCGGCGACGGCGGCAGCGCACGCGCGAGGCGCTCCGGCGACCACGCCGTGCGCAGGATGACCGCCTGCCGCAGCACGCTCGCGGTGACCGGCTTGGAGAAGTACGGCCACGTCCACTGCTGGCCCGCGGCATTGAGCACGGCCAGCACCGCTGCCACCGCGGTCACGCCCAGCGCGGCCGGCGAGCGCAGCGCCCGCGGGACGAGATCGCGAGCAACCCGCCCGAGCAGCACGCGCGCGGCGCGATACAGCAGATACACCCCGAGCAACGCCGCAGCGGCAATCCCGGCGAGCATGCCCCACCCACGCTCGTTCGCCGTCACCCAGACGAAGCGCGGCAGCTGCGCGCCGTCCCAGTAGAGGTTGATCTCGCGTCCCAAGACCGCCGGCACGGTCACGTCGGCGTAGCGGCCGAGGACGAGAAGCGCGAACAGCGCGGCCAGCGCGCCGACCAGTATGCGAGGAACGCGTCCGTACCGCCATGCGGCGGCGAGCATCGCGACCCAGACGGCCACCAGCTCCGGCGCGAGGCGCAGGTCCGGCTTGATCCACAGCGTCGGCCAGACGTTGTTGAAGCTCAGGGCGGCGTTGAGCACGAGCGCCGCCACAGCGGCCAGCAGCAGGCTGCGCGCCGGCGCGTCGCCCGGCCGCCCGGAGGAGGCTACGTCCACGCTCAGGCGGACGCGAGCCGCGCCCGCAGGCCGCGGCTTGCGGCGTCGGCTCTCGCGTCGTTCGCCGAGGCGCGCGGCGGGTCGTCGGGCACCTGCGCGCGGCAGTCGAAGCCGAGCGTCGCGCAGATGTCGCGCTGCCGGGCGAACACATCCGCCCGGTCACGGCCGGGCACGTTCACCAGCGCGTAGCGATGGCTGCCCAGCCACTTCACCTCTCGGGCGAGATCGGCGCCCCGCTTCACGTAGAGCATCACGCGCGCGTCGGGATGGCGAGCGGCAACCTGCTCGAATTTCGCGCGGCTCGGCGCGGCTTGCATGGAACGCCCGTCGAAGGTGCGGTACACGAAGCTCGCGGCGTGGCCGTAGCCCCGCGCCGCAGACGCCATCCGCGGGGCCCGGCCGAGCGCGAGGTCGATCATGGCCTCGTGCAGGCGGATGCCGTGCACCCAGTCGTACAGGGTCATGAACTGGGAGGCGACCCGCGGGTTGATCTCCACCACCTTGATCGCGTCGCTCGCCGGGCAGTACACCAGCTCGACGTTGAACAGGCCGTGGTCCAGCCCCACGGCGCGCACCGCGTCCGCCGCGACCGCTGCGAGCCGAGCGCGAATGCCCTGGGGCAGGGCGCTGGGGTACTCGAAGCGCATGAAGGCCCGCGTGCCCGGGTACATGATCTCGTCGACAATACCGACGACCTGGACCCGGCCCTCGTGAACGTAGCCGTCGACATTCACCTGCAGGCCGTCGACCAGCCCCTCGGCCACCATGTGGTGCGCGTCGATGGGCAGCGCCGTGTACTCGGCGAGAAGGTCGTTGAAGGGCCGCACCAGGCGCCGCATGATGTGCCGCTCGAAGGGATGGAAGGTGAGGTGGCGGCGCAGCTCGGCGAGCGTGTCGACGCGCCGCGCGAGCACGGAGAAGGTCGCCTTAACCGGCTTCACGAAGAACGGAAACGGCAGCGGCACCTCGGCGGCGCCGGCGAAGTCGTACGGAAACGCGCCGTAGGCCGGGTTCGCCGCTGGCAGCGCCCGCCCGATGGCCTGGCGCGCGTAGAACTTGTGCTGCGCGACCAGTACGGCGCGGGGGTCCGGGCCAGGCAGCCCCAGGCGCCGCGCCACCGCGGCGGCGATCGAAACGCCCATCTGCTCCTGCGGGCTCACCACGCCCGCGACGCCGCGGCGCCGCGCCAGCCGCACCAGCCCGTCGACGAACCGGCGCACGTCGAAGGTCAGCAGGCGCGCGTTCTCGGGAAAACGGAACAGGTCGAAACCGGCGTGGATGAATTCGTAGCGATCGGCAAGCGCCGGCTCCGCCAGCGCGAGGCGGTCCCATTCCTGGGCGAACAGCACGAGCAGGCGCGGTTTCTTCTTCATATGCCGTTAACGCTACGGCGCGCCCGGCATTCCGGATGCAGGGCACGCGCCGGTCCGGCGAAACCGTCACGACGCGGCACGTCCCCTCCCCCAGCCGATGTAGCCAGTGCCGAAAAGCACCGGGCGCCACTCGAAATGCTCGAGGTGCGTCGCGAGATGGCTCCAGGGGCGATCGAGCCCCTCGAACGTGGTCATGTACGGCCGCGCCTGGGCGCGCACCACCAGGTTCACCGGCGCGAGCCACCAGGGCGCCCACTTCATGCCGGCGGCGGCCACGCGCACCCCCGGTTTCGCGGCGGCGAAGATGCGCGCAAGGGCGCGGGGCGAGCGCAGCACGTCGTGGGTGAAATTGAACAGCACCGCGTCGAGCGGCCGCGGGATGTCCGCCGATTCCATCGCCGCGCAGGCCAGCGTGACATTGCGCCATCCCTCGCGGGCGCAGCGCGCTTCGGCCTGAGCGATCATGTCGGGGCTGAGTTCCACGCCGACGATGTGTCCGGACGGCCCGACACCTTCGCGCAGCAGCCCGAAGCTCAGGCCCGTGCCGCACGCGACGTCGAGCACGGTGTCGCCCGGCCGCAGGCCCAGCGCAGCGATGGTCCGGCGCCTGAGCGGCATGGTGCGCTCGGCCGAGGCGTCGTAGCCCGTGGCGCAGGCGCGATACAACTCCAGGGCTCGCTGGGGATCAGGGGCGGACATCGGGAGGGGCGGCTTCCGTGACGGGCGTGCCGCGCGGTCCACGCACGACACGTAAATTATAGCCGCGGTTGGCAGCGACGCCGCGAGCGGTCAGAATCCTCGCTTCCTTCCGGAACGATCCATGGACGACATCCTGATCATCGGCGGCGGCGTCGGCGGCCTCGCCACGGCGCTCGCGCTGCATCGTGCGGGCCTGCCCTGTCGCGTGTTCGAGGCCGTACCCGAGATCCGGCCCATAGGCGTAGGCATCAACCTGTTGCCGCACGCCACCCAGGCACTCGCGGCACTGGGGCTGGAGGAGGCGCTTGCACGCGTGGCGGTGGCGACGCGCGAGGCGGTGTTCTACAACCGCTTCGGGCAGCTCATCTACCGTGAGCCGCTCGGCCGCGACGCCGGCTACGGCTCGCCGCAGTTCTCCATCCATCGCGCCGACCTGCACGGCGTGCTCCTGCACGCCTTCCGCACGCGCGTCGGCCCGGAGCGGCTGCACCTCGGGTGGAAGTGCGCGGGCTTCGAGCAGGACGACGGCGCGGTGACGGTGCGCTTTGTCGACACGGCAACCGGGGTGCCGCGCCCTGCGCAGCACGCGCCGGTCGCCATCGCGGCCGACGGCATCCACTCGGCGGTGCGCAAGCAGCGCTTCCCCGACGAAGGCCCGCCGAAGTACTCGGGCGTCAACATGTGGCGCGGCGCGGTGATGTGGCCGAGGTTCCTCACCGGCGCGAGCATGGTCCGCGCCGGCTGGCTCGCCAACGGCAAGATGGTGATCTATCCGATCCGCGACGACGCGAACGGCACCGGCCTGCAGCTCGTCAACTGGGTCGCCGAGATCGAGACGGAGAAGTACGAGACGCGGGACTGGAACCGCCCCGGCCGGCTGGAGGATTTCATCCACGCCTTCGAGGACTGGCATTTCGACTGGCTGGACGTGCCGGCGATGATCCGCGCCACCGAGCGCGTGCTCGAGTTCCCGATGGTGGACCAGGATCCGCTGCCGCACTGGACGGCAGGCCGCGTGACGCTGCTCGGCGATGCCGCGCATCCCATGTACCCGCGCGGATCGAACGGCGCCGGCCAGGCGATTCTCGATGCGCAATGCATCGCCGCGCGGCTCGCCGAAGCGCGTGACCCGCGCGAGGCCCTGCAGGCCTACGAGGCAGAGCGCCTGCCCGCCACCGCGAAGGTCGTGCTGACCAATCGCACCAATCCGCCGGACGCCATCAATCGCGAGGTCTGGCTGCGTACCGGCGACCGACCCTTTGCGAACATCGACGACGTCATCAGCGCGCAGGAGCTGCGCGCCATGTCGGATTCGTACAAGCGCGTGGCCGGCTACGACCGCGAGCGGCTGGCGGGTAAGCGCTGACGGCGAACGATTCCAAGCAGGGACCGCCGCTCGCGCTCGGGCGCGAAGCGCGGCGCGCGGGCGGCGCAGGCGCGGGCGAGGCGTGCCAGGAACGCCGGCTCGTCGCGACAGCGCGTGACGAGCTTCGCCAGCGCGGCATCGTCACCCACCGGGAAGTAGCCGGGATAACCGCGACCGAGCATGCCGACGTTGCCGTCGCAGTCGCTCGCCAGCACCGGCGTGCCCGCGGTGACGGCCTCCACGATGACGTTGGCGCCGCCCTCCATGCGCGAGGGCACCACCAGCACGTGCGCCCGGCGGATGCGCTGCCGCGTCGCCGCGTGCGGCAGGGCGCCGCGCATCGCGAGGGTCGGCGCGGCGGGCAGCAGCGCCTCGATCTCCGCGCCGGCATCCGCCTCGCGGGCGCCGCCGACGATCTCGAAGGCGATGTCGCGGCGCCCGGCCAGCCGCGCCGCGGCACGCACGAATGTCGCCGCATCCTTCTCCGGCCGCACGTGGCCGACGAACAGCGCGGTGAGCCGCCGCCCGGCCTTGGCTGCATGCGCGAGCGCCGGCGCGGACTGGTACACCGCGCGCGCCTTCGCGCGGAAGCGCGCCGGCAGCGCGGCGACGCCCTGCTCCTGCAGGACGATCAGCCGGTCCGCCGCGGCGAGCGACGCGAGCGCTCCGGCATCCTTCTGCGGCACGTCACGATAGAGGTCGGTGCCGGTGAGCACCACGATGCACGGCCGCTCGCCGAACCGCGCGCGCCACTCGACCACCGCCGCGTGGCTGCGGCGCGCGTGCAGGGCGATGAGGACGTCTGCGTCCTCGAGCGGCTCGCCCGAGGTCCGTACAATGACGTGGTGATCGCCGCCGAGCAGGCGCGACCACCGCGCGGCGGTCCGCCAGTTGCCGTTGTTGGCCGCGGCCGCGTAGGGCGTGACGATCAGGATGCGGAGGCGTGACAAGTGCGCGAGCTGGACGACCCGAAGCGGCTGGCAGGAGCCTTGCGCGAAGTGCGCGAGTATACGCTGGCGATCTACGGCCACCTCGACGAGGCGGCCTCGCGCTTCCCCTACCTGCGCTCGGTGAATCCGCCGGCCTGGGAGCTCGCCCACGTCGCGTGGTTCCACGAGCACTGGTGCCTGCGCTGGGCGGGCGGCGCGCCGCGCGAATCCTCGCGCTTTCCCGATGCCGATCCCCTGCTCAACTCCGCGCTGATCCCGCACGCCGAACGCTGGAACCGCCCGGAGTTCGCCTGGCCCGTGGTGCGCGACTACATGGAACGCGTGCTGGACGCGCAGCTCGAGCGCCTGGAGCGCGACCCGCCGGAGGACCGCTACTTCTACCTGCTGTCCCTGTACCACGAGGACATGCACGACGAGGCGTTCCTCATGTCGCTGCAGACCCTCGGGCTGCCGGAGCCGCGCTGGGCCGCGCCCGCGCTCCCGCTGCCGCCGGCGGCGCCGGTGGCCGCGCCGTGGGTCGCGTTCGAGGGCGGCACGTTCGAGCTGGGCTCGCGCCCGGGGCCCGACTTCGTCTTCGACAACGAGAAGTGGGCGCACGGGATCCGCGTGGCGCCGTTCGCGCTCGCCGCCACCGCGGTCACCGCTGGCGAGTACCGCGCCTTCGTCGAGTCGGGCGGCTACGGCGAGCGCCGCTGGTGGACCGAGGCGGGCTGGGCCTGGCGCCTCGCCATGAACGCCCTCCACCCGCGGCACTGGGTGCGCGACGGCGCGCGCTGGCTGGCCCGCCGCTTCGACCGGCTCGAGCCGCTCGACGACAGTTTGGCGATGGTGCACGTCAACGCGCACGAGGCGGAGGCGTACGCTGCGTTCGCCGGCGCACGCCTGCCGACGGAAGCGGAATGGGAGTACGCCGCGCGCTCCGCCGGCGACGCGCGCTTCCCGTGGGGCGACGCGCCGCGCACCGCGCCTGAGGTCAACCTCGACAACCGCTGGCGGCGTCCGGTCGCGGCGGCGGCGCTGCACGCGGGCGACACCCCGCGCGGCCTGCGCCAGATGCTCGGCAACGTGTGGGAATGGACCTCGACGCCGTTCGGCCCGTACCCGGGCTTCGCGCCCGACCCGTACAAGGAGTACTCGCAGCCCTGGTTCGGCGACCATCGCGTGCTGCGCGGCGGCTCGTTCGCCACGCGCAGCCGCCTGGTGCACAACCGCTGGCGCAACTTCTACACGCCCGAGCGCAACGACGTGTTCGCGGGGATCAGGCTGGCGCGATCGCCGCGCCAGGGCCTTCCGACCGCGCCGGCGTGACGCTTCCACCCGCCGTTCGCGCCGGCATCGCCGTGCATCACGTCGAGCGTGGCTGCGTCGCTCAGAGAATGCGGTTGAACCACAGCATGGACAGGCCCGCCGCGAGCAGCGCGAGCGCCGCGGCGGCCGCGGCGACCAGCGCGGTGATCTCCATGTCCTTCTTCTCGAACACCAGCTTCGCGTTGAGCGCCTGGTAGACCTTGATCAGCTCGGCGGCGCTGCCGGCCTGGAAGTAGTCGCCGCGCGTGGCCCCGGCGATCTCCTTCAGCGCCGCCTCGTCGAGCTTGACGCGCATCGACATGCCCTCGAAGGACAGCGCCTCGCCTGCGGGCGTGCCCACGCCGACGGTGTAGACGCGCACGCCGCGATCGGCGGCCATCTGCGCGGCCTTCTGCACCTCCGGGCCGGCCGTGCGCTGGCCGTCGGAGAGCAGGATGATCGCCGCCGACTCGTAGGAGCCCGCCGGCACCGGCTTGAACTCCTTCTCCGGCTCCGGCGGAAAACGCGGCGTGCGCCGCGGCGCGGTCTCGGTGACCTCGATGCCCTGCCCCGGGAACAGCGCCGCCAGCGACACGATGATGCCGCTGCCGATGGCGGTGCCGCGCTGCAGCTGGAAGCGGTCGATCGCGGCGAGCACGTCGTCGCGGTTCTGCGTGGGATGCTGCACCACCGACGCGGTGCCGGCGAAGGAGACCACGCCGATGCGCGTGGTGGGCGGCACGAGCTTGACGAACGCACGTGCGGCGTCCTGGGCGGCGGCGAGCCGGCTGGGCGCGACGTCCTTGGCGCGCATGCTGCCGGACACGTCCATGGCGAGAATGATGGTCCGCTGCGCGGACGGCACCGTGACGATCGCGTGCGGCCGCGCAATCGCCAGAACCATGAGCGCGACGGCAGCGAGGTACAGCACCGGCGGCAGATGACGTCGCCAGCCGCCGGTCGACGCCGCGGCGTCGCGCACCATCGCCAGGTTCGAGTACTTCGCCAGCGCGCGGCGGCGGCGCCCGACCACCCGCACGTACAGCAGCACGAGCAGCGGCAGCGCCGCGGCGATCCACAGCAGCTTCGGCCAATAGAAGGCGACGTTCACGACGGCGTGCGCAGGAGGTGCTGGGGCAGGCTGCCGCCCGAGGCGAGCCGGCTGCGGCGCCGACGCAGGTCGGCGAAGCGCAGGATGGTGTCGGCGAGGTCGTCGTCGGTGGCGAGCTCGAGCACGTCCACGCCCGCCTCGAGGAACGCTGCGCGCAGCTCGTGCTCGCGCGCCTCGGCGAGCCGCGCATAGCGGCGGCGGAAGCCCGGATCGTGGGTGTCGACGAACACCTGCTCGCCGGTCTCGGCGTCCTGCACCACGACCAGGCCGAGGTCCGGCAGCTCGAGCTCGAGCGGGTCGTACACGCGCACCGCCACCACCTCGTGGCGCCGCGCGAGTTCCGCCAGCGGCTGTTGCCAGCCCGGCGCGGAAATGAAATCGGACACGACGAACACCAGCGAGCGCCGCTTGATGGCGTTGAAGGCCGAGCGCATGAACTCGGCGAGATCGGTCTCGCGCGAGCGCGCGAGCTGCGGCCGGGTGAGCATCTTGTGCAGCAGGTGCAGGAGATGGCGGCGGTTGCTGCGCGCGGCGATCACCGTGTCGACGCTTTCGCCGTACAGCAGCGCACCGACCGGGTTGCCGTGACGTGCGAGCAGCCGCGCGAGCACGGTGACGAACTCCGCGGTGACGTTGCGCTTGCGCACGTGCTGCGAGCCGAAGTCGACCGACGGGCTGAAGTCGAGCAGGAACCACGCGGTGACCTCGCGGTCCTCGTTGAACTCGCGCACGTACGGGGTCTGCAGCCGCGCGGTCACGTTCCAGTCGATGTGGCGCACGTCGTCGTGGTACTGGTACTCGCGCAGGTCGGCGAGGTCGAGACCGAAGCCGCGGAAGAGCGTGCGGTAGTCGCCGTGCAGCACGCCGTCCAGGCGGCGCACGACCGTCCACTCCAGGCGCCGCAGGATGGCGTCCGGGCTCTCCGGGAGCGCCTGGCGCTCCGCGTCAGGTGCCGACGCGGACATGCGTCTCCAGCGGCTTGTCGGGCGCGGGCACCTTGGCCATGATCCGCCGCACCAGCTCGTCGGCATCGAGGCCGGCCGACAGCGCCTCGTACGAGAGCACCAGGCGATGGCGCAGCACGTCGGGCACGATGTCGATGACGTCCTCGGGCAGCGCGTAGTCGCGACCCCGCAGGAACGCGAGCGCGCGGGCGCCTTCGATCAGGTTGATGGTCGCGCGCGGGCTGGCGCCGAAGGTGAGGTACTTGGCGTCGTCGGCAAGGCCGTACCGCGCCGGCTCGCGCGACGCGGCGACAAGGCGCACCGCGTACTGAATCAGCGCCGGCTCGACGAACGCCTTGCGGCATTCGGCCTGCAGGGCGGCGAGCTGCTCGGTGGTCGCCACGGGGGTCACGGGCGTCGGCGCGCCGGTCACGCGCTCGACGATCACGAACTCCTCCTCCTCGGTGGGGTAGCCGACCAGCACCTTCATCATGAAGCGGTCGACCTGCGCTTCCGGGAGCGGATAGGTGCCCTCGGTCTCGATCGGGTTCTGCGTCGCCATGACCAGGAACGGCGACGGTACCTTGTGGGTCTCGCCGGCGATCGTCACCTGGCGCTCCTGCATCACCTCCAGCAGCGCGCTCTGCACCTTGGCCGGCGCGCGGTTGATCTCGTCGGCGAGCAGCAGGTTGGTGAACACCGGCCCGAGCATGGTGATGAAGTCGCCGCTCTTCTGGTTGTAGATGCGGTTGCCGGTGAGGTCGGCCGGAACGAGGTCGGGGGTGAACTGGATGCGCTTGAACTGGCCGCGGATGGTCTGCGCCAGCGTCTTCACGGTGAGGGTCTTGGCGAGGCCCGGCACGCCCTCCACCAGCAGGTGGCCCTGCGCGAGGATGGCGACCAGCACGCGCTCGAGGAAGTGGTCCTGGCCGACCACCACCTTCTTCACTTCGTAGAGGATGCGCTGCATGTGCGCGGCGATTTCCTCCCGCCCGGGGTTCCTGGTGTCCATGTCGTTCCCGTGATGTGTTGCTAGAACGGCGAGAGCCCCGCCGCGGCGGCTGCGTTCTCGATCGGCACCGCGAAGCCGATGCCGACGAAGAACCCTTCCTCGGTCGGATTGAGGATCGCGGTGACGATGCCGACGACCTCCCCGTCCTGGGTCACGAGCGGCCCGCCGGAGTTGCCGGGATTGGCGGCCGCATCGAATTGGATGAGATTGGTGAGCACGCGCTTGCCCTCGGGCGAGCGGAACTCGCGCTTCAGCCCCGAGACCACGCCCGAGGAGACCGAGGGCCCGATGCCGAACGGAAAGCCGACCGCGACGACGCGGTCGCCCGGCGCGAGATCGCCGGTGGAGCGCATGGTGGCGGCGACCAGATCGTCGGGAATGGTCTTGGCGCGCAGCACGGCGAGGTCGTGCTCCGGCTGCAGCCCGACGACCTTGGCCTCGGACACCAGGCCATCGGCGAACTCCACCTTGATGCGGTCGGCACCCACCACGACGTGCAGGTTGGTGAGGATGGTGCCGTTGTCCACGATCACCACGCCGGTGCCGATGCCGCGCTCGGACTCCTCCTCCTGGTCCTTCTCGAAGCCCATGCCGTGCACCTTCACCACCGACGGCGCGACGATCGCCGCCGCGGTGCGCGCCGGCGACGGCAGCGGCGCGGTCTCCAGCGTCTTCAGGGTGATGGCCTCGACATCCTCCGGCGTCAGCAGCCGCGGCAGCTTCTGCATCGACGCATTCAGCGCCACCAGCGCAAGCGCTGCGGCCATGCCGGCGCCGAACACCAGCGCGGTGCGATAGCGCGGCCCGAAGCGCCGCAGCCGCGACGGTCCGGCCGGCGCGGCAGCGGCGGGCGCGGCGGCGGCCGGCGGGACGGCCGGCGCAGCGGGCACCTCGGCGCGCGGCGGCGGACCGGCGCGGCGCAGAGACTGCGGGCGCGGGGAGGTGCTGTAGAGCGGCGTGCGCTTCATCGGACCCTCATCTTAGCGGCGGCGGCACGGCGTGCATACGGCCCAACGTCCGCGGCGCCAATGTAGCATCCGCAAAGCATGGCATGTGCCATCGCTTACGGAACGGCGAACGAGCCCTGGAACGGAGCATGAACACAGCAGAAACCCTCCCGGGAACGCGGTTGCCGCCCGCGGTCAGTGGCGAGCGCCGCGAGATCGACCGGCGCGCCGGCCGGCTGAGCTACTACGCGGCGGGGCGCGGCGCGCCGGCGCTGCTGGTCCACAGCGTCAATGCCGCCGCCTCGGTATACGAGGTGCGGCCGGTCTTCGAGCACCTGAAGCAGTCGCGGCGCGTCTATGCCGTCGACCTGCCGGGTTTCGGGTTCTCCGACCGCTCGGAACGCCGCTACGACGTGCCGCTCTACCTGGCCGCGGTCCGGGACATGCTCGACGAGATCGGCGCCGAGTGCGGCGACGCGCCCGTCGACGCGCTCGCGTTGTCGCTGGGTTCGGAGTTCGTCGCCCGGGTCGCGGCCGAGGCGCCCGGGCGTTTCCGCACCCTCGCGCTGGTGACGCCGACCGGGTTCAGCCGCACCTATGCGGGCCTGACCGGACCGGACGGCGCCACCCGCGAGATCCCCGGCTTCTACGGATTCTTCACCTTCCCGCTGTGGACCCGCGGCTTCTACGGCCTGCTCACCAGCCGGCGCAGCATCCGCTACTTCCTCGAGCGCACCTATGGCTCGAAGCGCATCGACGAGGGCATGCTCGACTACGACTACATGACAACGCACCAGCACGGGGCACGGCATGCCCCGTACGCCTTCGTTTCGGGCCGCCTGTTCAGCCGCGACATCCGCGCGGTGTACGAGCGTCTCGCGCTGCCCGTCTGGGTGCCGCACGCGACGCGCGGCGACTTCAAGGATTTCAGCCAGAAGGGCTGGGCGGAAGCGAAGGGCAACTGGCGGTTCCAGCCGTACGACGGGGGCGCGCTGCCGCATTTCGAGCACACCGCGCGGTTTCTCGCGGACTACGAGCGGTTTCTCGCCAAGCCCCGCTAATCCAGCGTCGGCCGGTCGGTGCGGTTGCGGAACTGCCGCCACAGCACGGCGGCGCTCCACGCGTTGGCGATCAGCATGAGCACGATGCCCGCGACGTGAAAGCCCCGCCCCACGGCATGCGCGCGTTGGAGCAGCCCGGTCTCGCCCAGCAGGTAGATCCAGTCGTGGCCGCCGTCGGCGCCGGTGTGGCCGTTGAGCAGCGTGAGCTGCGGCTGCAGCGCGTCCCACGCATAGGGCGCGACGTCCATGAAGCTGGTGGCGAACCACCACAGCCCGAGCGACGCGCCGAAGTTGTCGTGGTTCTTCCAGTGCAGCGCCGCCCCGGCGATCAGCGGGATGCCGAGCTGCAGCAGCGTGCCCCCGGCGACGGTCATGAACTCCCCGAAGGGCATGAACAGCACGTGCCCGGCCTCGTGGAACGCCAGGTGGATGACGTGCATGAACGACGTTCCCATCTCGCCGTCGCGGATGTCCATGGCGGCGATGCGCCAGCCCCAGACCGCGAGCAGCACGAAGGCCGCGATGCGTGCGTAGACCTGCCAGCTCTCGACCCGCTCCGGGACCCACAGCAGGCGCCCCAGCGGCGTGTCGAGGGGATCGCGCTCGTGCTCGGCGAGATCAGGCTCCTCGCGCAGCGGCGCGCCCTGCCGCGCGGCGACGAACTTGGCGAACACCAGTCCGCACGCCGGACACGCGATCGCGCCGGCGGGCGTCGCGAGGCGGTGGCGGCACTTGGGGCACATGGGAAACATGCGCGCATTGTCCGCGCGGGCGCAGCCGGTCCCCACCGCGGGGTGAGCGCGCGCGTGACAGGGTACGCAGGTGCATCCGGAATCGCGTCTTGTCCGTAAACCCGAGTCAGCTTGTTCGTGATGGGACACGCCGATCCAGGAGTTCCAAAGCATGAAATCTCGCAACTTCCTCGCCTCGGGCGACAGCATCGACTGCCCGGCCCGTATCGTTCCCGGCCGCGTCTCCGCGCATCGGAGCCACCCATGAGCGAACGCAACGAGACGCGCGGCCGTCGCCGCTTCCTTGGCCTTGCCGGCATCGCCGCCGCGGGCTTCGCCGTGCCGCATCTCGCCAGCGCCCAGGCGCGGCTGGAGGAGTCGGACGCGCAGGCGCAGCCCCTCGGCTACCGGCACGACACGACGAAGGTCGACAAGGCGAAGTTCCCCAAGCATTCGGCCGAACAGAACTGTGCCAACTGCCAGCTGTTTCAGGCCAAAGCCGGCGACGCGTGGGGCGGTTGCCCCATCTTCGGCGCGAAGCAGGTGAATGCCAAGGGCTGGTGCAGCGCCTGGGTGAAAAAGGCCTGAGCCTCCACGGGGCCGGCGGCGCGACCCCCTCGCGCCGCCGTGCTCAGCTTGCTTCCGGCGGAACCCGCCCCAGCCAACGCGCCGCCCCCTCGCCCGCCACGCGCCCGCTCGCGAAGCACGCGGTCAGCAGGTAGCCGCCGGTCGGCGCTTCCCAGTCGAGCATCTCGCCGGCACAGAACACGCCCGGCGCCGCGCGCAGCATGAGGCGTTCGTCCAGCGCCTCGAACGCGACGCCGCCCCCGGTGCTGATCGCCTCGTCGATCGGGCGCGGCGCGACCACGCGCACCGGCAGGCGCTTGAGCGTCGCGGCGATGCGCCGCGCGTCCTCCAGCGCCGCGGCCGGCAACGCCTCGCGCAGCAGCCCGGCCTTGACGCCGTCGATCCCCGCGCGCGTGCGCAGGTGGTGCGCCATGGAGCGGGACCCGCGCGGGCGCCCGAGCTCCGTAGCCAGCCGCGCCTCGTCCCGGCCCGGGGCGAGATCGAGGTACAGCGTCGCCGCGCCGGTGGCGGCGAGGGTGTCGCGCAGCGCCGAAGCCAGCGCATACACCAGCCCGCCCTCGATGCCGTAGGAGGTGATCATCGCCTCGCCCTGCGCAAGGTGCTCGAGGCCCCGAGCGTCAACCACGATGCCGCGTACCGACTTCACCGGCTTGCCCGCATGACGCTCGCGGAAGTGCGTGGTCCAGCCCACGTCGAACCCGCAGTTGGCCGGCGCAAGCGGCGCGACCGCGATGCCGCGCGCCGCGAGCAGCGGTACCCACGCACCATCCGAGCCGAGGCGCGCCCAGCTCGCTCCGCCGAGCGCGAGCACGGTCGCGCCGGCGCGGACGTGCCGCTCGCCCGCGGGCGTGGCGAAACGCAACGCACCTTCGGCCGTCCAGCCGTGCCAGCGGTGGCGGACGTGAATGCGCAGTCCCGCGGCACGCAGGCGATGCAGCCAAGCACGCAGCAACGGCGCCGCCTTGAACTCGCGCGGGAACACACGGCCGGACGTGCCGACGAACGTCTCCACGCCGAGGCCGTGCGCCCATGCGCGCAGGGCATCGTTGTCGAAAGTGTCCAGCAGGCGCGCGATCTCGCGCGTGCGCGGGCCGTAGCGGGCGTCGAACGCCGGCCGGCGCTCCTCGTGCGTGAGGTTGAGCCCCCCCTTGCCGGCGACCAGGAACTTGCGCCCGACCGAGGGCATGCCGTCGTAGAGATCCACCGCGAGCCCGCGCGCGAGCAGCGCCTCGGCCGCCATCAGGCCGGCCGGTCCTCCGCCAACGATGGCTGCCGCATCAGCCACGCAGCCGCGCGAGCGCCACATTCACCGCGGCCGCCTCCGATCCGAGCGTGACCTCGCCCTCGAGGATGGTGCAGTGGAGCTGCATGGTGCGCTCGACCAGCCCCGCGAGCGCCGCCACCGAGGCGTCGTCCACGCGGATCACCGCGAGGTGATCGATGCGCGCGAGCTCGCTGCGCGACTGCGCCCACCACGGGTCGGCGGCGCGGCCGTAGCAATACACCGTGACCGACGCGGCGCGGCCCGCGGCACGCCGCAGAAGCTTCACGTCGGGCTGGCCGACGTCGATCCACTCGAGAATGGCGCCGGTGGCGTCGCGGCGCCACAGGTCCGGCTCGTCGTCGGTGGAGAGGCCGCGGCCGAAGGCGAGATCCTCGTGCGCGTGCAGCGCGAACGCGAGCACGCGCACCATCATGCGCTCGTCGGTCTCCGACGGATGCCGCGCGAGCGTGAGCGCGTGCCCGGCGTAATAGCCGCGATCGACGTCGTTGACCTGCAGGGTCGCCTTGAAGACGGTGGACTTCTGCGCCATGGGCCGCGATCGTACAAGACGGGACGGCCGCTTACCTGTATAGTGACGGCAGTTGTGCAGCGCAGTAGCGGCCGAATCACCTTCGGACGCGGGCAAATGAGCTTCTCGCCCCTGGGACTGTTCTCCGCAGCCCCATCGAATCCACCAGAGCTTCATGCCCGCGCAGTGAGCGGGACGCAGGGCGTGTGTTTGCCTTCCGGGTCGGCGTCGATGTCCTCTTCAACGCAACCCGCCAAGGAATGCAATGACTATCGCTTTCGATTCGCTCGGCCTCGATGCGGCCATTCTCCGGTCCGTGCTCGACGCGGGCTACACCGAACCCACCGCCGTGCAGCGCGAGGCGATCCCCGCCGCGCTCGCGGGTCAGGACCTGCTGGTCTCCTCCCAGACCGGCAGTGGCAAGACCGCCGCCTTTCTGCTGCCCGCCCTGCACCGGATCACCGCCGCAGCGAAGGCCGGTGCGCCGCGGCGGCGCGGCCCTCGCGTGCTGGTGCTCGCGCCGACGCGCGAGCTCGCCCTGCAGGTGCAGAAGGCGGCATTCGACTTCTCCCGCGCGCTCCGCGGCGTGCGCACTGCCGCGCTGGTCGGCGGCGCTGCCTACGGCCAGCAGCTCCGCGTGCTGCGCGACGGCGCTGACATCGTGGTCGCCACGCCCGGCCGCCTGATCGATCACCTCGAGCGCGGCCGCCTCGACCTCTCCGGCATCGAGGTGCTGGTCCTCGACGAGGCCGACCGCATGCTCGACATGGGCTTCGTGGACGACATCGAGAGCATCGTCGCCAGGACGCCGGCAACGCGCCAGACGCTGCTCTTCTCCGCCACGCTCGACGGCGTGGTCGGCAAGCTGGCGCAGCGCCTGACGCGCGCCCCGGTCCGGGTGCAGGTGGCCGCCACGCGCGCACAGCACGCCGCGATCGAGCAGTCGCAGCTGCACGCCGACGGGTTCGCCCACAAGGGCCGCCTGCTCGACGCGCTGCTGCGCGATGCCTCGCTCGGCCAGGCGATCGTGTTCACCTCCACCAAGCGCAGCGCCGACGACCTCGCCTCGACGCTGATCGACCGCAGCTTCACCGCCGCGGCGCTGCACGGCGACATGCCGCAGCGCGACCGCAACCGCACGCTGCACGACCTGCGCGACGGCCGGCTGCGCGTGCTGGTGGCCACCGACGTCGCCGCGCGCGGCATCGACGTGCTGGGCATCACGCACGTCATCAACTTCGACCTGCCGAAGCAGGCCGAGGACTACGTGCACCGCATCGGCCGCACCGGCCGCGCGGGGCGCAGCGGCATCGCGATCAGCTTCGTCGGGCCGGAGGAGCATCGCCAGATGAAGAACATCGAGCGCTTCACGGGCAAGCCGGTGCGCGTCGACACCCTGCCCGGCCTGGAGCCGTCCGCGCGGACGCGCTCCGCCGAGAGCGCTCGCCGCGGCTTCGGCGGGCCGCGCGCGGCTATGCCGGGACCGGCTCGCAGCGCACGTCGGTTTTCACCGACGACACGATAAAGCAGCGCTCGTGCGCGCGGTGGTGGAGCGCTTCCACCTCCGCGTGCGCAGGCCGCTGCGCCCCGCCGAAGGTCGCGCGCGGCCGCAGCGTCACCACCGTCATCGCGAGGCGTCCCTCGGCGTTCTTCGCCATTACGCCTTCCGCCGCATCGGCGTAGTCGTCCACCACCCAGCCGGCGCGCTGGGCGAGATCGAGAAACCACAGCATGTGGCAGCTCGCGAGCGAGGCGACGAACGCCTCCTCGGGGTCGACCGCGTCGGCGCGGGAGAACGGCAGCGGCACGATGTGCGGGGAGCTGGAACCGGGCACTTCGATGCCGCCGTCGAATGACCACGCGTGCGCGCGGCTGTAGCGGCCGTCGGCGAAGGGCTGGTCGCCGCGTGACCAGCGGATGGTGGCGAGGTAGGTGGACATGGTCGTGTGCGCCGCGGATCGCGATTCCGAATGGTGGCACATCGGCGTTCCGCCGAGCCGATCAGCCGCACGTGACGAACGCATGTCACGCAGGATGGCGATCCTCCCCTCTCCCGCCACCACGGGCCGTCGCCGCGCGGAACGCGGCCTTCTCCCTTACCCGTCACATCAAGGAGCATGCGCATGGCCAGCCTACTCGGATCCCTCGGCGAAATGATCACCCCCGATACCCTTGCCAGCCTCGGCAAGGCGCTCGGCACCGACTCCAACGCCGTGTCGCAGGCGCTCGGCGCGGCCGGGCCGCTGCTGCTCGGCAGCATGTCGAAGATGGCGTCCACGCCCGCCGGCGCGGAGTCGCTGTTCAACATGGCGAAGGAACACGGCGGCGGCATACTCGGCAGCCTGGGCAGCCTGTTCGGCGGGCTCTTCGGCGGCGGCGCGCCGGCCGGCCCGGCGGGCCTGCTCAATTCCCTGCTCGGCTCGAGCACCAACGCCATCGGCGCCTCGCTCTCCAAGGCGCTGGGCTTCAATGTCACGCCGCTGCTCTCCATGGCCGCGCCCGCGCTGCTCGGGGCGGTATCGAAGATGGTGAGCTCGCAGAACATGGATGCTTCCTCGCTCGCGACCACGCTGAAGCGCGAGAGCGAGGCATTCGCGGCCGATCCGGCGAACAAGGCGTCCCTGGACCTCGTGAACGCCGCACGCGCGAACGGCGAGAAGGCCGACGCGCTGATCAAGTCCTTCGGCGCAGACTGGTCCAAGGTCGCCGCCGGCCCTGCCGCCGCGCTCTTCATGATCGCGACCGGCGATCTGTCCGGCCCCGTCGGCTCGATCAAGGAGGCCAGCGCCGCGAACGACAAGCTGCTCGAGCTGGTGAAGGGCGCCGCGCCCGATTCGCTGATGAGCGCCGCGTTCGCCGGCGGCATCACGCCGGAGATGGTCACGCACCTGAAGACCCTCGCCCCGAGCAAGGACAAGCTCATCGACGTCGTCAAGGGAAGCATCGCCGCGGTCCAGGCGCGCTCCCCGGGCGAGGCAGCGGCCTACAGGAGCATGATCATGAACGTCGCCGACGCCGCCGCGAAGGCGTCCAAGGAGGGCGGGTTCCTCGGCATCGGGGGTACGCTGGTGAGCGAAGGCGAGCAGAAGGCGCTGGATGCGATCAAGGCCGCGCTGGGCTGACGCGCCGTCGGCGGGGTGGCGCGACGTTCAGCGCGCCGCCTCGTCCAGCAGCCGCCTGTAGACCGCGAGGTCCCCGGCGGAGAAACAGCAGAAGACGACTTCGCGCAGCGTGGGCACGCGCGCGGCGTGCTCGCGCACCGTCGCGACGGCGATTTCCGCCGCGGGCCCGATCGGATACCCGTAGACCCCGGTGCTGATGCAGGGGAAAGCGATGGACGCAAGGCCGTGCTGCGCGGCGAGCTC